>ERZ808262.15-NODE-15-length-170928-cov-28.905128_pt1 | contig 170928 bp, 122 predicted proteins | sample MGYA00520895_ERZ808262 | MGnify/ENA primary metagenome ERZ808262 (study PRJEB31516, sample SAMN03275588) | gut metagenome | biome: mammalia-associated habitat; material: feces | host: Papio cynocephalus | place: Kenya | collected 2012-08-02 ...
GTTGAGTTCTACAAAATGATTCATTAATTTTGCACTTGCCACTTGACTCTACACCGAAATGCGGCGGTCTATGAAAAATTTGCAAAGAAGAATTTTTTATGTTAATTTTGGGGTCAAATGTTAAAACAGACGTCCGGCAGGGACAATAAAACAAATATCCGAGCCGTTTGTTAAAAAAATATAGGCCATAGGGCTTACGCGGTTTTCGGCCATAGGCATTTGCCCGACCACGCACACAACCGTGTCAATGGACTTTGTCTCCGACCGCCACCGCACCGCCCGCAATATGCGCGACAGACATCACGACGTACTGCTTTTTGGCACAGACACCGAAAGAGACTATGAAGAAGAAGACAATATGGCTTTTGACAATACTTATGGCACTGACATTCATGGGATTGCTGGTGATGCAGATAGTATATGTCCGCAATATGGCACGTATGCGCTTCGACCAATTCACCGAAGCGGCCAAGCAGAGCCTGCACGCCGTATCGGCACGCTTAGGTCATGACGAGACACGCCACTTCCTCGAAGAAGAAGTAGACTCGATAGAGTCGACATCCATATATGCACAATACCTCGGCGACCCCACTCCGCGTTTGGGAGGCATACGCTTTACCTTCTCGACCACCTCGGGTCTGCAGGCCGACTTGACCATCAAGGGCGATGCCAACGAAATCACCAACCTGCAGACCGACAACCGTCTCTTTGGCGGCAGCCACTATCAAGGCACACGAGCATCGTTCCATGACCAATATTTGATGCAGAAAAATATGATAGACGATGTCATCCTTGACATCATCTCTCAGGCATCAAACAAGCCCATAGAACAACGTGCCGACTCGACACGTGTGCGCCGTTATCTACGCGAGGAGCTGGATACCATGGGGTTGCACGATCTGCCTTTCTCCTTTGCCATAGTCAATAAGTCCGGCGTACCGGCTTACGCGACCGAAGGCTATGACAATTCGCGCGTCAACGACAACAATATGTTCACGCAAATCCTCTTTCCGCACGACCCGGCCGACAAGCACTACTATCTGCGCGTCTACTTCCCCACCAAGAAAGACTATGTGTATTCATCCATAGCCTTTATGGTGCCGACATTTGCACTGACATTGATACTATTGCTGATATTTGTCTTCACCATCATCACCGCCTTCCGCCAAAAGAAGCTCTCGGAGATGAAGAATGACTTTATCAACAATATGACGCATGAGTTTAAGACTCCCGTGTCATCCATATCACTGGCGGCGCAGATGCTCAACGACCAAAGCGTGCGCAAATCGCCGACGATGCTCCAACAAATTTCTACGGTAATATCCGATGAGACCAAACGACTACGCTTCCAGATCGAAAAGGTGCTGCAAATGTCTATGTTCGAAGGCACCAAGGCAACTCTAAAACTCAGCGAAGTGGATGCCAATCTGGTGCTGTATAACGTCATCAACACCTTCAAACTCAAAGCCGAGCGGCTGGGCGGCAGCATCGAATCGCATCTAGATGCTATGAATGCCCTTGTCGAAGTGGATGAGATGCACTTCACCAACGTCATCTTCAACCTGCTGGATAATGCCGTCAAATACTCACGCGACGACACCCCGCTGCTGCTCAAAGTGGGCACTCGCGACCTGAGCGGCGAAAGGCTTGAAATCACCATAGCCGACAACGGCATCGGAATATCCAAAGAACACCAAAAGCGCATCTTCGAAAAATTCTATCGCGTGCCTACCGGCAACCTCCACAACGTCAAAGGCTTCGGCCTCGGCTTGGCATACGTAAAGAAGATGATTACGGAACTCGGAGGCGAAATTACCCTCGAGAGCCAACCCAATGTAGGAACAAAATTTATAATAATACTCCCATTAATCAAAAACTGACACAACTATGGACGAACGTACACGCATCCTTCTCTGCGAAGACGACGAAAGCCTCGGTATGCTTCTCAGAGAATACCTCCAACAAAAAGGCTTCAGCGCCGACCTCTTCGCCGACGGCGAAAGCGGATACAAAGCCTTCCTCAAAGGCAAATACGACATCTGCGTCCTTGACGTGATGATGCCCAAGAAAGACGGTTTCGCCCTCGCACAGGAAATCCGCAGCGTCAATTCCGAAGTACCTATCATATTCCTGACAGCCAAATCGCTTAAGGAAGACATCCTTGAGGGCTTCAAGATCGGCGCCGATGACTATATCACCAAGCCTTTCTCGATGGAAGAGCTCGTATTCCGTCTCGAAGCCATCCTGCGCCGCGTCAAGGGCAAAAAAGGCAAAGAAATCACCATGTACAAGATTGGCGACTTCACCTTTGACACCCAGAAACAGGTGCTGATGATACGCGACAAAGTCACCAAGCTCACCACCAAGGAAAGCGAGCTACTGACACTGCTGTGCGCACACGTCAACGAAATCCTCGAACGCAATTATGCGCTCAAGACCATCTGGATCGACGACAACTACTTCAACGCACGCTCCATGGACGTCTATATCACCAAGCTGCGTAAGCACCTCAAAGACGACCCCTCCATCGAAATTATCAACATTCACGGCAAAGGCTACAAGCTCATCGCCCCCGAATCGGGCGACGCCTCCAAATAATAAAGCTGTGAGGCAACTACGGCATACGCACTATGACACTGTCGACGACATAAGTCGCCACAGTGCCATAGCGCTTGTCCGTAGTCGCATCTGCATTTCCCGACAAACCCGGGCCACGACAATACGGTACACATACCACAAGCGCATACGACAATGAAAGGCATAGTTCTGGCCGGAGGTTCCGGCACACGGCTGCACCCCATGACACGCGGCACATCCAAACAATTGCTGCCCATATACGACAAACCTATGGTGTACTACCCGGTGAGCGTGCTCATGCTGGCAGGCATACGAGACATCCTCGTCATATCCACTCCGGAAGACCTTGGCTCGTTTCGTCGTCTGCTCGGTACGGGCGAGGAATTGGGCGTACGCTTCAGTTACGCCGAACAACCTCGCCCCGAAGGGTTGGCTCAAGCCCTGGTCATCGGTCGCGAGTTTTGCGCCGGCGAAGACGTATGCCTCGTCTTGGGCGACAACATATTCTACGGACAAGGGTTCAGCGGAATGATGCGCCGTGCCGTCGAAGACGCCGCGCGAGGATACGCCACCATATTCGGATATACAGTGCCCGATCCGAGACGCTACGGCGTGGTCACTCTGGACACGGAAGGCTACCCGCTGCGCATAGTCGAAAAGCCGACACAGCCCGAAAGCGACAAAGCCGTTGTCGGTCTGTACTTCTATCCGGCAGACGCGCCCGAAATTGCAGCCCAAGTCAAGCCCTCGGCACGCGGTGAGCTCGAAATCACGGCCGTCAATGAGGCTTATCTCAATGCCAAACGACTTCACGTCCAGTGCTTCGGCCGCGGGTTTGCATGGCTGGACACAGGTACGGTAGACTCGCTATTAGATGCTTCCAACTTCGTAGCCGCCATCGAGAAACGTACCGACCTCAAGATTGCCGCACTCGAAGAAGTCGCTTTCCGCCGAGGATTTATCGATGCCGAGCAACTGCGCAATTTGGCGCAAAAAATGTCGAATACAGACTATGGCCAATACCTGCGCCGAATAGCCGATAATGGCTGATACACAACTCGGCCACCGCAGCCCTTCACCACAAACGACCGCCCCTCCGCTCATGACCATAGAAGACAGCGCCAAGACACCTCACCTTATCGAGATTCCACGCATACCCGATGCACGCGGCAACCTTTCATTTATCCAACGCTGCGCCACCGGCGTCACCTTTGACATATCTCGTACATACTGGATATACGACGTGCCGGCCGATGCCGACAGACACGGACGCGCACTGCGAAACACCGCCGAGGTTATCGTACCTTTGGCCGGAGCCTTCGATGTAACCCTTGATGACGGGCTCGGCGGCGCCCGGCGCTACCACCTCGACCGCCCGTATCGCGGCCTATATGTACCGCCTATGCGATGGAGGGTAATCGACAACTTCACAACCAATTCGGTAGCCTTTGTATTGGCATCCACGATATACGACGAAGCTGATTACATCTCTGACTACCACGACTTTGTACACGAAGTCGCAAACAGCCGAGATAGCCTGAAAACACCAACGCCAAGCCCCGCCATACGAGAGCATAATGCCGAAAAGTGCGTACGAGAGGCCGATATTCACTGCATATCCTCGGTAGACAACTGCCGATTGATAGACTTGCCAAGACACGTGCACGCAAATGGGTCGCTTACCGTGGCACAGAATGACAGCATCAGCCCCATGAAGATACGTCGCGCCTTCTACATCTATGATGTGCCGGCAGACACTGCCCGCGGCGGACACTCCCATCACAATTCACAGCAAATGATTATTGCTGTAGGCGGTAGCTTCGATGTCACACTGGACGATGGCGTACAGCGGCGCACTTATACGCTCAACCGTCCCTATCGAGCGCTCTACGTTACCCCGGGTATTTGGCGCACTATGGACAACTTCTCCAGCGGCAGCGTGTGCCTGGTGCTGACTGATACAGAATACGCCGAAAGCGACTATGTACGCGACTATGACGATTTTAGACGCCTCACCGAAGCAAAAAAACGATAATTAAACATTCTCGGTCAAACGACAACGCACCTACAGGCATCCGAAGCATATTCCCCTAAAGACTAAGATGAAGCACCATATTCCGTTCCTCGACCTCAAAGCGCTCGATACTCCATACCGCGATGAACTCAAAGCCGCCGTATGTGCAGTCATAGACAGTGGCCGGTACATCGGCGGAGTCGAAGTGGAAAACTTCGAACACACATTGGCAACAGCCATAGGCACACAATATGCCGTAGGCGTCTCCAACGGCTTGGACGCGCTACGTCTATCGCTTCGTGCAGCCATCGAGTTGGGATACATTAGTCACGGAGACGGCGTCATTGTAGCTGCAAACACCTATATTGCATCCATATTGGCCATCACCGATAACGATTTACGGCCGGTGTTGGTCGAGCCATCGCCGAATACATACAATTTGGATACAGCTCTCATTGATAAAGCCATCACCAAAGCCGCCACTTGCGGTATCACCGTTTCGGCAATCATGCCCGTACATCTATACGGCCGAACGTGCTGGGACACGGCTCTTGCCGAGGTTGTTGACCGCCACCACCTATTTGTCATCGAGGACAACGCCCAAGCCATAGGCGCACAATCCGAGACGCCGGGAATATCCGGGACATCTTTCACCGGGGGTCTGGGACACGTCGGCGCCTTCAGCTTCTACCCGACCAAGAACATCGGCGCCATAGGAGACGCCGGAGCTATAGCCACCAATGACGAGCGTCTGGCACAAACCGTAAGAGCTTTAGCCAATTACGGCAGCGACCGACGCTACCACAACATCGTCTGCGGCTACAATTGCCGTCTGGACACGATGCAGGCAGCCATCCTGTCGGTACGGATGAAACATCTCGCCGAAATCACCGAACGACACCAAGCCAACGCCCGTGCACTGGACAATGCGTTGCGTAGCTGCGATACAATCATACGTCCCGAAGTGCCGACATACGAGCCCTCGCACGTATGGCACCAATACGTGGTGCGCGTAAAGCCCCGTCCCGGAGACAGCAATGCAGCACTGGACAAGCGGCGTACACAGATGCGCCACGCACTCGAAACCATAGCCGGAATATCCACCGATATACATTACGAGACCCCACCCCACCTTCAGCCCTGCTACGCCTCAACATTGAGCCACGACCCACTACCACAAACCGAAAGACTGGCAGCCGCTGTATTCTCGTTGCCAATAGCGGCCGCCATTCCGGCAGGCAGCCTTAAAACCCTCGCCGAAGTGTTGTCGCAGTGCTGATCACCCGAATAAAACCTTAGAGATAGCGCCTGAAGGCAGACATTGTCCGACAATGTACCCCTTCCGAGTCACACCAAGTAGCAAAATACATCCAAGGCTGCACTCCCGACTAATAGCCATACGCCTATTCGCGTGCATTATATAATAGAATGAGCGTTTTGTCGTTAAAGGGAAAATGCTTAACTTTGCAGTCTTGAAAACAATGAACAAATCATTTAACGGACAAAGTAACATGAGCTTAAACATCATCGTGCTTGCCAAGCAGGTGCCCGACACCCGCAACGTAGGCAAAGATGCCATGAAGGCTGACGGCACCATCAACCGTGCCGCACTGCCGGCCATCTTCAATCCCGAAGACCTCAATGCCCTCGAGCAAGCATTGCGACTCAAAGAGACACACCCCGGGTCGACCATCACCGTCCTAACCATGGGTCTGCCCCGTGCAGCCGAAGTGGTTCGCGAAGCGATATATCGCGGCGCCGATGGCGGTATAGTACTCACCGACCGAGCCCTCGGCGGTGCTGACACATTGGCGACATCATACTCGCTGGCACAAGCCGTCAAGAAAATCGGCAAATATGACATCATCCTTGGCGGACGCCAAGCCATCGATGGCGATACCGCACAAGTAGGCCCGCAGATTGCCGAAAAACTCGGACTACCACAAGTGACATACGCCGAGGAGATTATTGAAGTGGCTGACGGACACGCCGTCATCAAACGTCGCCTCGAAAACGGTGTCGAGACCGTCAAGGCTCCCCTACCCTGTGTAGTGACCGTCAACGGATCGGCAGCAGACTGCCGTCCCCGCAACGCACAACGCGTCATGCGCTACAAATATGCAGTTTCGCCCAGCGAAAAGGCCTCTTTGACGCCCGAACGTCAGGCATTGGTAGACGCACGTCCACACCTCGACATCAAGGAATGGAGCGCCACATACGTCGAAGCAGACCCCGAACAAATAGGTCTACCCGGCTCGCCTACAAAAGTGAAGAACGTAGAAAACGTAGTATTCACAGCCAAGGAAAGCCTCAGCATTGACGGCGCCGATGACACCGCCATCGAAAACCTCATCAAGGAACTCATTACTAACCACACCATCGGCTGACGCCAAACAATACACCTACGACTATGGCAGAAAAAGACCAAAACAACCTCATCGTCTACTGCGAATATGACGAAGGCCGCGTCGCCGACGTCTCCCTCGAACTGCTCACCAAAGGCCGCGTCCTTGCCGACCGCCTTGGTGTGAAACTCGAAGCGCTTGTTCTGGGCGACAAACTCGACGGAATCGAAAACCAACTCTACCCCTACGGCACTGACGTGGTATACAAAGTGCAGGACAAACGCTTATATCCCTACACCTCCAACCCCCACGCTGCAGTGCTCATCAACCTTTTCCGCGAAATCGCTCCGCAGATTTGCCTTATGGGCGCCACCTGCATAGGTCGCGACCTCGGCCCCCGCGTTTCGTCCTGCCTGCACAGCGGCCTTACAGCCGACTGCACCGCACTCGAAATCGGCGACCACCATGATCCCAAGACCAATAAGGACTACACCGATTTGTTGTACCAAATCCGTCCCGCTTTCGGCGGCAACATCGTAGCCACCATCGTCAACCCAGAACACCGTCCCCAAATGGCGACAGTGCGTGAAGGCGTGATGAAAAAAGAAGTGCTCGACCCCAACTACAAAGGCGTGGCCATCGACCTTGACCCCAAGAAGTACTTCAGCGACACCGATTGCGTAGTCGAAATCATCGACCGCCACATCGAAAAATCCAAGATAAACATCAAGAACGCACCCATCATCGTTGCCGGCGGTTACGGCGTAGGCTCGAAAGAAAACTTTGATATGCTCTTCGAACTGGCCCACGTCCTCGGTGCCGAAGTGGGTGCCAGCCGTGCCGCCGTTGATGCCGGATTTACCGACCACGCTCGCCAAATCGGCCAAACCGGTGTCACCGTTCGTCCCAAGCTTTACATCGCCGTGGGCATCTCCGGCCAAATCCAGCACATCGCCGGTATGCAGGAAAGCTCGATAATCATCTCCATCAACCCCGATGCAGACGCGCCTATCAACACCATAGCCGACTACGTCATCACAGGCGACATGGAGACAGTCGTGCCCAAGCTCATCAAATACTATAAAAAGAACTCCAAGTAATCGGGTTACGCCCAAATACACGGACAAAATTCTCAAATATACAGCAAACAACTAAGCCCCATGGCAAACTTCTATACAGACAATCCCGACCTGCGCCACCACCTGACGCATCCCATGATGCGCAAGATTGTCGCCCTCAAAGAGCGCGACTACTCGCAGGCACAGCAATATGACTACGCTCCCGTAGACTACGATGACGCCATCGACAACTACGACCGCGTACTGCAAATCGTAGGCGACCTCTGCGGCAACATCATCGCCGACAACGCCGCCGATGTAGACCACGACGGTCCCACCGTAAGCAACGGACGCGTGACCTACGCCCCCGGAACAATCCGCAACCTTGAGGCATGCCGTCAAGCCGGACTTATGGGTATGTCCATGCCCCGACGTCTTGGCGGACTCAACTTCCCCATCACTCCATACATTATGGCAGCCGACATCGTCAGCCGCGCCGATACCGGGTTCGAAAACCTCTGGGGACTGCAAGACTGCGCCGAAACCTTGTATGAATTCGGTAGCGAAGACCAAAAACAACGCTTCATTCCCCGCGTATGCGCCGGCGAAACCATGTCTATGGACCTTACCGAGCCCGATGCAGGCAGCGACCTCCAAGCCGTGATGCTCAAAGCAACCAAGAAAGAGGACGGAACTTGGGTTCTCAACGGAGTCAAGCGCTTTATCACCAACGGCGACAGCGATATCCACTTGGTGTTGGCACGCAGCGAAGAAGGCACAACCGACGGCCGCGGCCTGTCCATGTTCATCTACGACAAGCGCAACGGCGGAGTCAATGTACGCCGCATCGAAAACAAGATGGGTATCAAGGGATCGCCCACCTGCGAATTGACATACAAAAACGCTCCGGCCGAACTCTGCGGCGACACCCGTATGGGCCTTATCAAGTACGTGATGGCTCTGATGAATGGCGCCCGCCTCGGCATCGCAGCCCAAAGCGTCGGTGTCAGCGAACTCGCATACCGCGAAGCCTATAAATACGCTAACGAACGCCGTCAGTTCGGTCACGCCATCATCGAATTCCCCGCTGTCAGCGAAATCCTCTCAACAATGAAGGCAAAGTTGGACGCATCACGCAGCCTACTCTATGAAACGGCACGCTACGTCGACCTCTACAAAGCCCTCGAAGACATCGCAAAAGAACGCCAACTCACCCCCGACGAGCGCAAGGAGATGAAGCAGTACAAAAAATTTGCCGATGCACTCACACCTTTGGCCAAGGGACTTTCGAGCGAATACTGCAACCAGAACGCCTATGACTGCATCCAAGTGCATGGCGGCTCTGGATTTATGAAAGACTACGCTTGCGAACGGCTCTACCGCGATGCACGTATCACCTCCATATACGAAGGCACTACACAGCTCCAAGTTGTCGCAGCCATCCGCCACGTGACCACCGGCACATATCTCTCGCTCATCCAAGGATATGATGCAGTGGAAGTAGACGCACGCTTGAAACCGCTCAAGGACTCCTTGCGTGCCCTCACCGAGCAATACACCAAGGCTGTAGAAGCAGTCCTCGCCGTAGGACAGCAACCGTACACCGACTTTATGGCTCGTCGACTTGTAGAAATGGCCGGAAACATAGTTATGGGTTACCTGCTACTGCTGGACGCACAACGCAACGCCGACTTCGACCGTACAGCCACCATCTACAACAAAATGGCTCAAGCCGAAGTAGCTCGCCACGCTCAATTCATCAACAACTTCAGCGCCGACCAGCTCGACCTATACAAAGCCTGAGATCCAAGTTCAGACTGAGGACTTCAGACAAAACAGACTGAAGACAGCACAAATAAGCCCGGAAGGACTACTACTACGTCCTTTCGGGCTGTTTTTTCACAAATCATCAATGTATTTTGCCCGACCCCGCTGACAAACAGACGAAAACGATGTCTACTATTTGTAAGAATGATATCTTTTGAGTAATTTTGTACGCGCTCTTAGGCTATGGACTTGACCATCGCCACCGCAACATTGGAAAAAACAACGAACAAGGGCACAGCCCGTCAATAACTTAAAACCCAAATATGTCTATAAACAGACTTGCAACCGCTGTATGCGTTTGCGCCATCCTCCTCACCGGATGTAGCGCCCCCAAGAAAGTACCTTATCTCGTTGATGCCGAAACAATTCCCAGTGAATCGCTCGCAGCCATATCGACCGTCAAGGATCCGACTTTTGTACAAGGAGACCTGCTCAACATCTGCATTTACGCCTCCGATCCTACAGCTGTGGCTCAGTTCAATAAAGGCCAGTATCTCACTCCTGAAGGAACAATCTCAAAAGCAAGCAATAGCACCAATATCACCGGCACAAACACTGCCTCGCTGACCGACTACTATCTCGTTGATGCCGAAGGCAATATCGATTACCCGGTCATCGGAAGCATACATGTCGCCGGCAAAACCAAAGAACAACTTGCTCGCGAAATCAAGAATGCCATCTATCCTCGCTATATAAAAATCGAGCCGACCGTAGATATTCGCCTGATGAACTTCCGTGTAACAGTTCTCGGTCAGGTCAAGAGTCCCGGCGTCTATCAGTCAGACAATGAGCGCATGAACATACTCGAAGCATTAGCCAAAGCCGGGGACTTGGATATACGCGGTGACCGCGAGAACGTCTTGCTATACCGCACCAATGCAGACGGAACTCGCGAAGTTCATCGCCTCAATCTTCACGACAAGAGCCTACTGCTGTCTCCATACTTTAACCTTCAGCAAAACGACTTCATCTACATCACACCCAACCGCTCGGCTGCAGCCGGCGCCTGGCAGATGCACCAAGGCTGGACCACTGCCATATCAGTCGTATCAGGCTTGGCATCCATAGCCGCACTTGTCATCGGAATTATCAATCTCAACAAGTAATTATTATCCTAAGCCCGTTACATTTACGACAAGGGCAACCATTCTTAGACATACACCTCATTATCAATAAGATATGTCACACACATCAGAGCCTAAAGACAACTTTGGCACCGGCACTAACAAAAGTGCCGACAGCAACACCCCTATTGTCAAGACCGAAGCGTTCGATCTTACAGGCTTGCTCTTAGACTACCTCAGCCACTGGGGTGTATTCCTGCTCAGCATCATTATTTGTGGTGCTGCAGCATATTACTACTGCAAGACACAAATCCCGACATACACGGTATCGGCTTCGATATATCTCAACGATGAGAATTCCTCGACCAAAAGCAACGCGGTCACCATGGGATCCGAAAATCCCATGGTCAACCTGAAGCAATACATCGATGAGACCGAAATAGAGATTCTCAAGTCTCGAAACAACCTGGTAAAAATCGTCGATTCGCTCAATCTCTCGTATTCGTACTACCGTGAGGGCAAATTGCGCGACATTCCCGTTTACCGTACCGCGCCCATCGAAGTTTCGTTAGATTCGGTAAGTCTCAAGCACTTAACGGCGCCCATCGAACTGACCATCAGTCCTGAAGACAAAGGTATATCTGTAAAGGCAACGACAAATGTCAACGGCGAGGAAGAATGCATCGAAAAACTATTTACCAAACTGCCCGGCAAAATACAGATGGGCGTCGGTACAGTCACCGTTTCGCGCTCGCCGCTTGTATCCCAACTTGACGATGTGTACAAAGTCAAAATAAACAGCCCCGCAAGTGTGGCCGCGACTATCGCCAAATCGCTGACCATCAATTTTGCCGAGAACTCGTACACAATTCTCCGCATACGCGTCAACACTCCTATTATTGAGCAAGGCGTAGACATCATCAATACCCTACTTGCACTATACAATCAGCGCATTATAGAGGACAAAAACCGATCTGCATTGCAGACCGAAGCGTTCATCATAGACCGCCTGGTCAATATAAACGACGAGCTGCATGATGTCGAAGAAAAGCTCAAGCGATACCGCGAGGAGCACAACATCGCCGACATTGAGGCCCAGACGACGATGAACCTGACACAGCGCAGTTCCAGCGAGCAACAAATCTCGCAAGTTGACGCCCAAATGTCTGTTCTCAATGATGTAGAACATCGCGTAAAGCGTCAGGACAACTTCGAGATGCTGCCCACAGTATCCGACGACCCGGCCGTATCAGCCGCAATACAGAACTACAACACCATGGTCAGCAACTACGACCATGCGCTGCAAACCCAGACACGCGAAACCGGATATGTCCGCGAGCTCGAAAACAAGCTCAACCAGCAAAAGTCTCAGATACTTGACAATATCGCCTCGGCTCGCGGATCGCTTCGCGCCACACGACGCTCAATTGCATCGCTTGACAGCCGCAGCGCCGGACAACTGGCCGCCCAACCATCCATAGACAAAGGACTGCAAGAAATCTTCCGCGAGCAGCAAGTTAAGGTGAACATATACACCTTCCTCCTGCAAAAGCGTGAAGAAATAGCACTGCAAAAGACACTGGCAACCCCGACAGCTCAACTTATTGATAACCCCTCCGGGTCGGGACCGGTGTCACCCAAACACTTCCTTATACTTGGCATCGGTCTGCTTATCGGCTTCTTAATCCCGGCACTCATCATCTTGGCACGCCGACTTATCAGCCCCAAATTCAAGGATCAAGTCGAGCTGGAACGTATGACCTCCGTACCGGTCATCGGCGAAATTTGCCATAGCGATGATAAAGAAAATATCGTCATCGGCAACCAAGTAGCCACGCCTATAGCCGAACTATTCAGGCTGTTACGCAACAACATCAGTTTCATACCCGGCGGAGCAGACAACAAGGTAATACTGCTCACCTCAGCCGTATCGGGCGAAGGCAAAACTTTTGTTTCGCTCAATTTGGCAATGACTTACGCACTTACCGGCAAACGTGTCGTAGTGCTCGGCCTTGATATCCGTCGTCCCGTATTGGCTCACCTCGTCGGTCTGCACAACAGCCGAGGTATCACCACCTATCTCTCCGAGCAAGAGAACGACATTGACTCGCTGATATTCCCCACAACGTACAGCGAAAACCTATTTGTGATGCCCGCAGGCCCGATACCACCCAACCCCAACGAACTGCTGCTAAGCAAACGTATGGACACGCTCATTGCTTACCTGCGCCAGCACTTCGACTACATCATTATGGATACGTCCCCCATCGGCATCATCTCCGATACATACATCCTGATACCGCAATCGGACATCCAGTTGTATGTAACGCGTGCATCCTATTCGACCAAACGCAGCCTAAGAGTGCTGCATAACGCCATCAACAACGGCCGCCTCAAGCATCCGTACATAGTGCTGAACAACGTCAATATGACATCAAGCGCTTACAGCTACCGCCACTACGGATACTACGGATACACATCTCGCCGCACATACGGATATGGATACGGGTACGGATACAGCCACGATACCGAAGGCAACGTCGTATCTTCACATCACCATCACAAGCACAGCAAAAAATGTCTGTTCAAGCGGTCAAAGGAATAACCGTCTAACAACGACAACCATCCGACAACGATAAACCGAGGGAGTTCGGACCGCAGGGTTCGAACTCCCTCATTTATTGTTATGGCATCAAGGACGGCTCAACAAAACGTTGATACGACTTGCACTCAATAGAAACGGCGGCGAAAATCCGAGAAAGCGACGCCTCGGAAATGCGTCAAACTCGGCTGACCACCCACCATATTGACCGCAACGATATCATACCGTATGCGATGATGTACAAGGCCGGACGCCTTCATAAAAACTCGCGATGCTACGATGAGATTATGCTGCTTGTCGGCATCCACAGCCATGACGGCTGCGTCCACATCACCCCCCTGACGGGTCTTGACCTCGACAAATACCACCTCATCGCCCTCCATACCGATAATATCGACCTCGAGATGCCCCATTCGCCAATTACGTGCAAGTATTGCATACCCCTTGGCAATGAGGTACTCGGCGGCATACTGCTCGCCCATACGGCCCAATTCGCTACGGCGTGACATTGTTTGTTCGCAATTTTTAGCAACGCAAATATAGCACAAATACGCCGAAAAACGCCTATCTTTGTACGACAATCCGGAACTTATGGCATGTAAAAACAACATAACAGCTCGCGATGGCAGCACCAAGACCGCCGTCATCATCGGCGGCGGACCGGCCGGGCTCACCGCCGCCCGCGAGTTGGCTCTGTCCGGCACCGGCATCACGCCCATCGTAATTGAGGCCGAGAACTGCATCGGTGGTCTCTGCCGCACCATCATCCACAACGGACTGCGCATAGATATCGGAGGCCATCGCTTTTTCAGCAAATCCGACATCGTCAACGACCGATGGAAATCAATATTGGACTACGACGGCAACCCCGAGACCCAAGACAATGTCATGATGCTGCGCCCGCGCGTAAGCCATATATACTTCAATCGGCGCTTTATCGACTACCCCGTCACAGCATCATGGCGCACACTGCGTGACATCGGCTTATGCAACGCCCTGCGCTCGGCCTGTGGATACACGCGTGCTCGGATATGCCCGCGTCATCCCGAGAACTCACTCGAAGACTTCTATATCAATCGATTCGGTCGAACACTCTACCGAATGTTCTTCGAAGACTATACCACCAAAGTTTGGGGCATACACCCGTCCGAGATGAACGCCGATTGGGGAAGCCAACGCGTCAAAGGGCTATCCATAAGCGCCGTAATACGCAATATGATATCCCGCCGAATAGGCGACGGCACTCACGTCGAAACATCGCTTATTGACCATTTCAGATACCCCAAATACGGCCCCGGGCAACTATGGGACGCCGTTGCACAACAAGTGCTACGTCACGGCGGAACAATCCTCACCTCCCATCGCGTGACAGCCGTCAATATAGACGACTCACGCCACGTACGCTCGGTCTCCGCCATTGATCGAGACGGCAATAGACAAGACATCCCTTGCGACTACGTCCTATCCTCCATGCCGCTATGCAATCTCGTACCAAATCTACGAGACATCGACATCCCCGAAGAAATCCTCAAGGCCGCCACCGACCTACCCTATCGCGACTTCATTACCGTGGGACTGCTCGTGGACAGCCTGGCCATACGCGCACACGGCGGCAAAGCCATACCCGACACCTGGATATACATCCAAGACAAAGGCGTCCACCTCGGTCGTCTGCAAATATTCAACAACTGGTCGCAATACCTTGCCCCGACACATGGCGTATGGCTCGGATTGGAATACTTCTGCAACCAAGGTGATAAGCTATGGAACATGACAGACGAGGACTTCGTACGCATGGCCGTCAGCGAGCTATGCCGCATCGGCATCATCCACACCCACACCGACATCCGCGACAGCATACGCATACGTGTACCCAAGGCCTACCCCGCCTACCACGGCACCTACGCCGCAATGCCGCGCATACGCGCCTTCCTCGACAGCATCCAAGGCCTATACTGCATCGGACGCAACGGACAACACCGCTACAACAATATGGACCACTCAATGCTCACCGCCATAGCCGCCGTCAACGCCATCCAAGGTCTCGACTCAAAAAAAGACGTGTGGGACGTCAATACCGATGACACATACCACGAACAACGATAAACCGCACCAAATGAAAGCATTAACCGCAATACTTGCGACCATCGCCATACTCTGCGGCTGCACATCGCATAGGCAACAGCCGACAGCAGCCGTCACTACTGATGCCGAAACCATACCCGCCAACGACATCCCCGAAGACAGCACAATGTACAACCCCGGAGTGTTGATTATCAACTACACACGCACCGACAGCGTACGCGCCGCCCTATTCGCCCAAGTCAAGCGGATGAATGCCGTCGTCATCTACGATTACAATATCATCAATGCCATCGCCGTGCGCCTGCCCCAGCCGCACACCCTATCAGCCACCAACCGCGCCATCCACGCCTTCAAAGCACTTCCCGGCATCCTCGCCGTCGAACGCGACCGCATAGCCCGACTCAACACCGACCGATAACCCGTCCACCCGACGACACACGACACGTCCTATCGCCCACAAAAAATACGCGATATAACGCCGCGCACGCACACTCCGCGCTATATTGCTGCATACCAACATATTACCCCCCCCCCCGAATTTCAAAGCGAAGACATCCTCCGGCCTCAGAAACATTTTTTGACGTTTTTTTGATAAAAATTTTGTCATATCAAAAAAAACGCCTTACTTTGCGAAAAAGTTACCCGTAACAAAGCAGAAGCCCCGTAGGGGGTCGAGCGGCGGGCAACATCGTATGAAGCGCAGCGCAATACGGCGCGACATACACGACATATTATCAAAAGCGTATACTTGGCACTTATTCTTGACGTTCCGAAATCTGACAAATTTCCATCATCGCTGTCAAGGATATAGCAACAGTAGAACGCCTGTGGGTTTGTAATACCCCGTCACCGCCACAGACACCGCCTTGCCACGGTGCCGGCAGTGACGATATTGCAATAACTGCGTGGGCTTCTGCGTTGCTCCTTCCCCAGCGAGAAAGGCTTTGTCAGAGCCCCGGAACGACGGAACGAGCAACTCGTAAAGAGCCCTCGCTTTTTTTGTATACCGACGCAGCTCCGGCCGCCACAATCCCATAGGATAGCAGACAAACATCATCACTTCCGGCCGTTCCTCCCCCCCCCCTTCGGTATATATCCAGTATTAATTCCCTTGACCTTTGGGCTCTTCGTCAAGCGCGTGAGGACGCCCATACCTACCTGAAAACAACATGGCAAAAACCGTTAAGACTAAGACTACTGCAACGAAAACAGCAGCGAAGAAAACCACTACTGTAAAAAAGGTTACGGCCACAAAAGCTACAGCAAAGAAAACTACTGCAACCAAACCCGCGGCCAAAACTACAACCTCTGAAATCACAGTCAGTGGCAACAAAAAAATCGCTACTCTCCAAAAAGAGTTCAATAAGAAGTTCCCATATCTTCGCTTAGGAATATTCTATAGTTACGCACGTAATGCCGTCAAAAAAGGAGAATCAATTACAAATATTGATGGAGACAAAACTCTCGCATCCGTGCGACGTGCAGACTCCGGCGGTTCCATCTCTATTTCCGGCAATAAAAAGGTAAAATCAGTTGAGAAGGAATTCGATACGGTATTCGGCTTATATTGCCAAATATGCTATACGGAGTCTGATGGAAAACGCTATTACACCAGCGGAGCATCTGACGAGATGACACTCTCTGCCCTAAATGCATACGGCGAGAAAAATGGCTGGAAGAAAGGAATATACAAATAATCAGCACTAACAATAACCACATAAACAAAAAAGACTATGGCAGTAAAAAGGACAGCTGACGGTACTATAGACAAACGTACCAAAGAAGGCAAGGCAATCTGCGAACGCATGGCCAAGGCTCGCCGTGCAGCAGCCAAACTGAAAAAGAAAACGACAACATCATCGTCTGTCAAAAGGACCGCCGACGGCACCGTAGACAAACGCACCAAAGAAGGCAAGGCTATCTGTGCACGTATGGCCAAAGCTCGTCGAGCAGCAGCCAAACTGCGTAGGAAATAACGCACTTTGACATTCTTACGACAAACATTTATTCATCAACCAATAACAACAAATTATGGCAGTAAAACGAACAGCCTCAGGCAAAATCGACAAACGTACCAAAGAAGGCAAGGCAATGTGCGAACGCATGGCCAAAGCCCGCAAAGCAAAAGGCTCACTCAAAAACCGTCTGAAAAGACTCTTCAAGTAATTCACAATCAACAATTTTACAAATGAAAACGACAGATAAGACAATAGCTGCTCTCGTTGCGGCTGCTATATGGGCTGACGGCGAATACGAAGAAGCCGAACGCATCACCACAAGCGAAATAGCGGAAGCCCTTGAACTCCCGGAAGACGAATTTATGGCTCTCGTTGAACAAGAAATCGAAAAAATCAAAGATTTCGACGAAGACAAAGCAACTGAATATCTGGTAGCCAACGCCAACGAGGTAGACGACCAGGAAGTAGCAATCGTCTATGAAGCTCTTATGCAGATTATGATCTGCGACAACGTCCTCACCGTAGACGAAGTCAACACCCTCATCGTGGTTGCCGATGCTCTCGGCATGGACGAAGCAAGCTCAATCCTGTTGCTATGCGATATGGTCAAGACCGAGCCCGAACTCGAAGTCGAACTCTAACCTCCTAAGCATTCGAACCTATCATGTCAAGTAAAATCAGAGTATATGGCAAAGCCCAAAACCGCACAGTGCTCGGTTTGGTACACGCCTACATGACTATGTTCCCCCACGCAACTCTGGAGGACTTACGCAAAGCCTTTCCCAATAGTCTCAATCCCGACAAAGGTGTAGCCGAAAACTTCATCTATGCCGAAGAAAAAGGTACGGACGCCAATTGGGACGGATACTTCAAGGGCGAGAACGAAGTAATCACTGATGGCGATGGTCGCAAAGTTGCCGTTGTCAAGATGTGGACAAAGCCATCGTTCCAACGCGCAATCGAGCAGGCAAAGCTCTACGATATCGAAGTAGCCGAATTCACCGAAGCCGACAAAGGTTTCGGCAAGAAGGGCGGCTTCCGTCTCGAGTACCTCAACGGCTATGTTCCCCCGGTACCCGACAAAAAGAAAGGCATCCCCGTATGGGTTTGGATTATCGTTGCCTTGGCCGTTATAGGCGCCATCGTTGCCCTTTGCCTACCAAAGGGTGAAGTCCGCGTCGAAGAAAAAGTCATCGAAAAAGAGGTCGTTGTACGCGACACCGTATACGTACAACAGATTCAGGAAATTGAGCGTAAGTTCAATGCCGCTCAATTCGAGCAGGATAAAGCCGAGTTGAACGACGATGCCAAATTGGCGCTTCACGACCTGGCCAAGGTCCTCAACCAGAATCCCGAGCTGCGTCTGCAAGTCGTAGGTCACACCTCCGCTGAAGGTAGCGCCGAGCACAACCTCAAGCTGTCGCAAGACCGTGCAAAAGCTGCCGTTGATTTCCTCGTAAACAAGGAAGGCGTAGACGCTGCACGTGTCAGCTCCGTGGGCAAAGGATCGTCCGAACCCAAAGACCCCAACAATCCGGAGGCTAACCGTCGCACCGAGTTCGTGATTCTGTAAAGACAAGAAATGACGAGACTCGTTGACTTAGTCAAAGACGATGTATCCGCGTTCTTGAAGAGCAACCAAGAGTTGCTCTTCAATGAGCGCGACCTACAGATGCATCTCGCATTGTGGCTTAAAGCATTGAAAAACCGATACGATGATGTCGATATCGAATACTATGTTCCCAACTCCGAACTGGAAGGTTATGGCGACCTTTGGGACAACGAATTACGCATTGATATCGTAGTCCGAAAAGAGACTGAATACGTTCCTATCGAGCTCAAATACAAGACTAAAGGCGTAAATCGGCAAATATCCCGTTTCGGCATCAAGCTAAGCAAGGAAGTCTTAGTCGTAAAGAACCAGGGAGCACAAAACCTCGGAATGTACGGATTTTGGAAAGACGTCAAACGCATCGAGCTACTGCGCCGGCGTTTCGACAACATCCTCAATGGCTTAGTCGTATTTGTCACCAATGACGAAATGTATGTCAAGGGAAGCAAGGAATCTTCCGACAACTACCCTATGAATATCTCCGAGGGCAAACACAGCATACACAAATACTGGCAAAAGCTCGAAAGCAAGTTAGCCGAAAGCAACCCAAGGTTTGACGTCGAAACAGAATATTCGATACACTGGGAATCTAACATCATCGATAAAGAAAAGTTTTATCATACAATACTAACCATATAATAATATAGCCTCGCTATATGGAAACAAAAAACGAAATCATAATAGGCGAATACCTTGTCGTAGAGGACATCAAGGGTTCGTTCTCTGTCCGCAAGACATACAGCAACACAAAAGGCGCACTTCGAGAAATTGCCGAAAAAATAGGCTTTGAATATGACGACAACTGGAACACGCGGCAATTCGGTGCCAAATTAATCGGCGAATTGAAAGGCGAAAAAATTCCGTCAAAAGGAATCGCCCATGCCGAATACGGCCCCTACGAAATCTATCGCACCGAAGAAGGTTCCATTGTAGTCTACACGGACTACGAGAATACAAAACAAGGGTTGCGAGAAATCGCCGGGCTTATAGACCTCGATTACGATGCGAATCTGACCACTCGCCAGCTGGGCGCACGTATCATCAAACGCGCAATCGAAATCCAAAACGCATAAAAAACGTCATATCAACAACTAAAATCATACAACTATGGCAGAATTTAAATTAGATGGCCGCATGAAGGTCAAAACGCTCAAAGACAACTTCAAAAAGAACTTCGGCTCTACACTCCGTGTCTACAAGAGCGCAACATGCCGCGGCGCCTTCGCCGATGACAATGCAACTCTCGCATCCATCCGAGCAGAAGGCAAAGTAGGCGGCGAACTCACCGTCGGTGGCAACCTCAAAGTCGGCAACTTCGAGAAAAAAGTCGCCGATATGTACGGCATAGGTGTACAAGTAGCCAACGCCGACAACTCCAAGCTCGCAGACGACAACATAACCCTCGTTGCTGCCGGCAAGTAATCGAACAGCAACGCACAATTCAATGTATTTTATAGTTGATTAGCAAGTCTCATTGCTAATTAGCTATAAAATCTTGAAATATGGCACAAAAACATATAGGGAATATGCTTAACATTTCAATGAACATAAAAAAGAACTCTAAAATCTTTAATCTCCGTAAAGAGTTCAACAGCATCTACCCAAATCTTGCCTTGCACATACTTAAAAAGCCAGCTATGACACCAAATAAAGATGATATCTGTGATATATATCGTACAGTTGGCGAATGTTGTAAAAAAGTTAAAGATGGCACAATAGATATAAGCAGCAATCGTAAGATACAGCAAGTAATTAACGACTTCAAAAAGATTGGCATAGACGTAGCTATTTGTCATCCACGCTTTTGCTATGATTACGATCCGGTGGGTTTTGTTATGCATTTTTACCCGGCCCTTGACATAGCAAACCCAACCCTCGAAGAGTTCAATAAGCCGAAGAAAGGGGAAGAAGATTATTATCATCTTGTATAATAATACTTTATGAAAATACCGGGACTATCATTCTCACTAAAGCGTGCGGTGGGCATCACTGCAGTGAAACAGAAAATCGCACGCAAAACAGGGATACCAACCACGAAGCAAGGACTCCAACGCAAAGTAGGAGGAACGATACTTAATGCCATAACAGGCAAAAAGAGACGATAATAAGTTCATCAATGCTCTCAAGTCAGGGTGTCAATCAGGCATCCTGACTTGAGAAGCAATCTTTACTATCACTGGAACATAACATACAGATGAAAGCCATATCCATCATTTCCATAATTATAGTCATAGGCATTTTTGCAGCCATCGAACAGACGTGTTCGGACAGCAAAAATGAAGACGCGTATGACAAATTCGAAGCGTTGATTAAGGAAGGCAAGCTCTCCGAAGCCAAAGAAGCATTAGGCGATGTACACAAAAAGTTGTTTGAAAAAGGCGCCAAACGCCTCATCGACGAATACTTAGCCATCGGCGAGCTTGACAAAGCTATTGACGTATACGAGAATGTGTCAGGTAACCATCTCTCGACATACGACATGCAATTCCGCAACGGCGAGTACGAGCGTTACGTAACCGCAAAGTTGTACAAGGCCCTTATCGAAGCTGACAGATTTGAGGATGCATGGCAATACCATCCGCTGGAATACGAAGACCGGAATTATCCCGGCAACGGAGGCTGTTACTACGGATATATGACCGATGTCATTGCTTACTTATGCCAGCATAACCGTCAATCAGAAGCCCAGCGTTTCTTTGACAAAAATATAATATGGTTTAAGAAAAACGTGGATAACAGTAAATGGGGCAATGAGTATCAACAATACTCATACAGCAATATGCGGTCACAATTACAAGCTCAAGTTAACGGAGCAGACATAGACCCCGAATCGGATTTCGCACAAATGTTAAACGAACAATGGACCAGCTCAGAACAAGAATAGGCGCAATCGCATTAATCATACTTGCTGTAGTTTTAGTGTGTCTTGCCGTAGCCAAATGCGGTAGCGGTACTTCAGATGCAGCAGGGACAGATACGACCTCCCGCGGATCTGTCCAACTGTCCGAGCGTGATGCTGCAATGTACAATCACATCTTGAAACAAGTCGAAGAAGGCGAAGCAAACATTGCACAAGTAGAAGACGGCAGCGCGACCAATAGTGCTTCTATCATCGAAAATATCAGACAGATACACTATACATACAATGCCGAATCGATGAATGCCGCCACCCGTGCACATTGTGCCAAGCTCGAAGCAAGACTGACAGCACTCAAAGAACGAGCGCTCAAGGCCTCGAGTGACTCATCCGGTTCGTCTGATTACGGAAGCGGCAACGATGCAGCCTCAACATTTGACGGACAGACTCACCTATTAGCTCAGAAAGCCACCTACCCTATTTACCTACTAAGCGGCGATATCCTACGCTATAACATCCAATGCGAAAGCACGGCCGGCATAACCATATATAATGCCGATACACATCGAAAGCTTAAAAGCTACAATACAGCCAATGTCAACGATTCCGTAAAAATCAATTTTGCCGCCGTATATCTCGTCGAAATAGACCCCCATAGCAGACAATATGTCTCGGCGAATATTGCGTTTACCCCCGCTTCTGGGACTTCGGCCACTCGTCCGAATGTGCGCAAAAAAGTAGTCAGTTGTTCCAAGAACGACTTTGGCGCCATTGCTCACGAGGGTATCAAAATCCGAAAGCTATTTGATGAACCACGCAAATTCACTCTCCGCGGCAAGATTAAAGCATCCTTCTCTGGCGCATCGATTGCCGTAATTCCGGTGACCGTACCAAAGGGCGTTTCCGAGTTTTTGTTCTCAATGCGTCTGTCCACAAGCGAACAATCCCGTGCCACAGACGGCAAATTTGCCGACAATATGCAGCAATCATACCACAGCATCAAGATATTCAAGCTCCCGGTATATGAAAGCTCACGTCGCAGCGGGATCATCAATATGCTGCTGGACGACAACCGTCCCATCACCGAAGAAGATGCTTACTGCAATATGTACGTTTTCCGCAATGCAACAGAAGCCAAGAAATTCCAAGACGGAACATCCGTTGCATCCAAACTGAACTATGACGTCAATTACTCGCGGTTAGGGACACAATCGTGCAACGGACGCATTCCGACCAAAGGCAACCGTACCATATATCTCGCATTTGAGAACGAACGTATGCGCTTCACCAATTACTTGTGGGTTGAGGCAGCAGCAGTCGTTCCTACAACCGAATATTACAGAATAGAATACAGCAAATAACCACCTGGCACATAATGCCATAGCACACAAATTCTGATGAGCAAAATCAGTAATTTCAAGAATAACCTTGGAAGAGTATTCGACGACAATCTCCATACCAAGATATGGCACAACATTGTTGATTACATCATCATCGGGCTTATCGTCATCTCAACCATAGAGGTGTTTCTATCCACCTACGACAGCATAGCACAGCGCTACGGCAAATGGCTGTACTGGGTAGATCATATCACAACATACATATTCACGGTCGAGGTCATTCTTCGAATATGGTGCGCTGATCTCATCTCCCCTAAATATCAAGGTTTTTGGGGACGCGTTAGATATTGCTGTACATTCTACGGGCTCATTGATATCCTGTCGACATTCCCATTTTATATCAACTTCTTCATTCCGCTGCCAATTACAGCATTCAAAGCCCTGCGTATAGCGCGTCTGATGCGTATATTCCGTTATATGAAGGCTTTCCATATACTGAAAGAAGCCATCACAAGCAAGAAAAAAGAATTGGTAGTTTCGGCTCAATTCTTGATAATAATCACTCTCATATTGTCTTTCATTCTCTATTTTGTAGAGCATGAAGCCCAGCCCGAAGTATATGACGATGGTTCCTCGTCAGTAATATGGGCATTTTGTCAATACATAGGAGACCCGGGCAGTTTTGCGGATACGCCTCCCGTAACTATTGCCGGCAAGATTATCGCTTGTATCATCGGCATACTCGGAATAGCTATATTCGCCGTGCCTGCCGGACTTATCGGCTCGGGATTTACCGATGCAATGGACGAAGACAGACACGCTAAGAGATTGGCCGGAAACGTAGAAAAAGTGCGTAATGTTTTCGAGCGCAAACTCGATCGCCCTACCGGTTATCAGATTGTAAAGCCATATTTGAGCATCATCACCATACAAGCTCGAAGTGGACTTACTGTTGACGAAATCATTGAAGTTGTGGACTGTCAACCAGACATGCGACTGATAAATCTTGCCGCAGCACAATGCTCCGATGAGCACCCTAATGATCGGCTTGCCGTCGAGATTTTTCACATCAACCGCCCGTACGGATGCTGTATTGACCGTGGGTCTGACGTGACCATCGTATCAGTAAGCAGCCTTATAGACCCGATAATCGGCCATTTTTCGTACTATTTGGCCAAAATGGGCGGATTTAATTACATAAGTCGCGAGAACGGCCAACTGACTCCCTACAAAAGTTTCTATAAGATGGCCGACCCTTCAAAGCTCCAGAATGCCAATTTTTTTTTGGACGATTTGAACAAGCTCACATCTAACAAACAGAATAACTGGGTATTCGCCATGCTTGCTGCTTCAGGGGCAAACGAACCTGCATATCCGACTGAAATTCATATCACAGCCGGTGGCAAACGGGGGGAAGAGTCGATTTATAGTGCCTCGCCCAATGTCATAGACAAAGAGACATTCAAGAACTTCGTCACAGGCTTATCGGAAGACCTAAAACGAAATTTCGACATCGGTACCGACTTCCAGCGGTATCATGATGCCTCCAAAAACAATCAAAATCTCTTTACAAAAAAAATTGCGAACGCCGACAACATCAACAGCATTTCGATGCGCGTTGCTTGGTCTGTCTCATGCTGGAATATGCAACGAATGCTCATTGCAAAACACATTGCCCAAGTAATAAACCGCAACATATTACATATCGCAGATATGCCAAACTCTGAGGAGAACGAGCTAAAACGCAAAGACATCGCATATAGTGACTATAAACAATAAAGTGTAAGAATATGATACTAATTACCATGACAATTTCGAAATAATCTTGCTGTGCGTCATAGCTATATTACTGCTAAATGGTTAACGGATGCCGAACATTCACAAACTGATTGAAATGATCAAAAGCACAAGACCCACTAAAGCCCCTGCTTCAACCTCCGAAGAGAAGACAGAAAACATATCTAAAGAGTTGCCCGAAATCATTGAAGAGGAGAAACTCGGAAGCAATTCGGACACACCTGAAGAAACAGCCTAAAAACTTTTATACATACTCATATCTACATAAATCACACATAATCGTTTATGCCTTTGACAAAAAGTCATAAATCAACAACTCACTCATAATAAAAGTACAACTATGACAATCAAAATCGACGGACGCCTTTTGGTGTCGACCCTATGCAAACGCTTCAAAGAGGAATTCGGAGGGACACTGCGCGTGTACAAGGGGAACAAACGTTGCGACGGCAGCGAAAAAGTCTCTGACCTCGCTAAAGCCACCGGCGACTACGAATGCCGCAGCAGCAAAACCGTTGGCGGTTTCGAGAAAGATATCATGTCCAAATTCGGCATCAAAGTTAAGGTTGCATCAGCAGACGACTGGGTACTTGCACTTGACGAGATGACCCTTTCCAAGCTGCCCGAAATTCCGAAGAATGCCACCAAGTCTCAAATGGATGCACTCAAATCCAAATACGCTAAATAACACACAACACGCCACCTTATGAAAAACTAAAGGCTATACTGTTTGCACATTTTAAATAGTATAACCTTCCAGTTTTCCATAAAGTAATCATCTAAATTACATTAAAATGGGATCATCAGCAAGCGATGTTTCAATCGCCGAACAACACGTTAAAAGAGCTGAAAGCCGTGTAGCAACAGCAAAGACCAATCGTGAATATGCTAAACGAAGTGGAAACTACAGAACTGCCACCAAAAACTGTAGAATGGCAGATGGGAGACTCGGAAATGTGTACGATTATAATGTATGGGCTGCACAAAACGAATTAAAAGAAGCAAAAGCGCAACTAGCGCGTGCTAAAAAGAAAAAGTGAGCCAGCCCGGACTTTAATGCCTCGTTCTCTTAGTGCTGCATTTGCCTCAGACGGCGTTGTCGAATGGCATAAGTACACCGGTGGGGAGCATTTATGCAAACGATTCCCATTACCAGAATGGCATCTTATCGTATCTGATGTGGATACCGATGAAGAATGGGAAGACATCTTGCGGAACTCCACATACGTGAACTGCTACACCCTCAAGATAAGCAAAAGCCACGAAACAATAGGCTTTGTCTACACCAAACATGAAGACGATTATGGACGAATCCGCTCGGTACATGGTGGTGGATGGGGGAAGTCAACACGGCTATCACTCCTTTACTATCGAGGGCTTATTCTGATGGTTCACATCCTATTGCGAAAAGGCATTAAGGTCAGGACGTCCTGTTTGAAAGTCAACATTCATGCATTACGTTTTCTGTGTAGTATCTGTTCCATACTTCTATACCGACACATACGTCTATATGTGGATAAGCGAGAAACGGCTTTACGGCAGTAGGATCTACAAACATCTAAATCAATAATGAATATGGCAAGCATCAATGGAAGCGAAGCGATTGTGCTGAACCGGATGTTCACAGGTGACTACCTCGAGGACAATATTGGACACGAGGTTATCAACCTTTTCAAATCGGACAACGGCAAATTCTACCTGTACTTGAACGCACTCGGTTCATTTCACAGCGATTGGGAAGGCCGCATCAAGTCCATGTTGATGGTTCGTACTATCCAAGGGGCCAAGATGCTGGAAGTAATAGGACTTGCTACCGGGCTTAAAGACGTGTACAAACCGGAGCTGGCCGAAAAAGCCCCAGCATCGAAAAAAAACGCCAAGGACAACGAAGGGAAATATAGTCAGCCAAAGCTAAAGAAAGACCAGGACGGCTTTATAGCCGCCAATGACATAAAGTACAACGGAGTACCTCTGAATAAAATCTTCTGCAATAACCGCTTTCAGCAGGATGTCAACATTACATTCGAGGCCAAACGTGTTGTCAAGCCCAAGAAGCCAATATATATAACATTCGAGGCAGACACTTCCGCGCAAGAGCGCTTGATTGGCAACAACCTGCTGGTCAAACTTACGGGGCTGAATGCAGCCAAAGCATCACTGAAGCAGTACATAGCCAACCGCGGTACTGCCGCCGACGCGTACAGCGTTCTGTCATCACTCATAAATAATGTCGACCTTTGGGACGAAGGCGTAGGGACAGTTGCCGAGTCGAAGGCCGAACTTGAGCATACGGCCACTGAAACGATGTTTGACATCTGCGGTATCGCATACAGCGAATTGGCATATTCAAACGCTATCGCATACTTTTTCGAACGATACCCTCACCTCTTCACCGGCTTTATGCACGAACTGGGCGTTGACTTCCCCATAACCGGACGCTTCGATGTCAAGCGCGAACTGCTCAATATCGACCTCCTTTTCACCAACGGAGAAAAATCCATAGTGATTGAGAATAAAATCAAGTCAGACATCAACGGCCTTGACAAGCACGATCCTAACAAGTCGCAGCTTGAAAAGTACTATCGTCTGCTTGATAAGACGGACAAGAAATACGCCAGTATGATTTCCGACAAAGCCACCATCGAAGACCTTAGGCGCCGTTTCCCCAATCCGCAGTTCTTTGTACTGACGCCGGATTACAACAACGTCGACCTCTCGCAGTATACGCGCAGCGAGGAATATACCAAGATACACTACGGCCAGTTATACGCGTACCTAAAAACAACAGAAGAGTACAAAAACAATAGCGACTACCAGTTCCACGAATATGTCGACTCGCTTGAACGCCACGCCAGCCCATACGACAACGAACTGTATGTGACCACCCTCCAGCGCTTTATGGATATGATTCAGGCTTCAAAAGCTTAATATTGGCATCTTTGCCAAGAATGGTATTCCAAAAGCAGGCTACCGCAAAATAGTCGCGTAGCCTGCTTTATTATACGGACATGCAATGGGTATTGCGTATCTCGCGGCGAAGTCGTAACTTTGTATGATGGGCAGAGACGGGAGGGCTCGGTAAGGGGACTATCCCGGCTGCCTATCGGACTTAGCGAGTTACGACAATGGAATTCAAGCTAAAATCAGCATATAAGCCGACGGGCGACCAGCCGCAGGCTATCGAGCAACTTGTGGCGGGGGTGCGCGAAGGTGTCCCGGCTCAGGTGTTGCTCGGCGTCACCGGCTCGGGCAAAACCTTTACTATGGCCAATGTCATCGAGCAGGTGCAGCGCCCCACCCTCATCTTGAGCCATAACAAAACCCTTGCGGCACAGCTTTATAGCGAGATGAAGGGGTTCTTCCCCGACAACTCGGTGCAGTATTTCATATCTTACTATGACTACTATCAGCCGGAGGCGTACATTCCTTCGGCGGACAAGTATATCGAGAAGGATATGATGATCAACGATGAGATTGAACGGCTGCGCCTGTCTACGGTATCGGCCCTGATGTCGGGACGTCGCGATGTGGTCGTCGTATCGTCTGTTTCGTGCCTCTACGGCATGGGCAATCCCGAAGACTTCCATGCCACGGCATTGAAGGTGTCGGTGGGTATGCACATCACGCGCAACGACCTGCTACGACGCTTGGTGGCGGCGCTGTACAGCCGCAACGAGACCGACTTGGCTCGCGGCACCTTCCGCGTGCGCGGCGATACGGTGGACGTGCGTCTGGCCTACGAAGAGATTGTAGTACGCATTGTCTTCTGGGGCGATGAAATCGAATCCATCACATCGATACATCCCGAAGACGGCGTAAATATGGGCAGTCACGATTGCTTCAATATCTATCCGGCCAACCTGTTTGTAACCACCCCGGAGCGTCAAGCTGCTGCAATTGCGCAAATCCAACTCGACCTCGGGCAACAAATTGATGAATTCAACCGCGAAGGCAAGCCGCTGGAAGCCGCACGACTGCGCGAACGCGTGACCTATGACGTGGAGATGATTCAGGAGCTGGGCTACTGTTCCGGCATCGAGAACTATAGCCGCTACTTCGACGGACGTCAGCCGGGGGCACGGCCTTTCTGCCTGCTTGACTATCTACCCAAAGACTTCCTGACAATCATTGACGAAAGCCACGTCACAATACCGCAAATACGGGCCATGTACGGCGGCGACCTCTCGCGCAAAATGAACCTCGTGCAATACGGATTCCGCCTGCCTGCGGCATTGGACAACCGCCCGCTCAAATTCGAAGAATTCGAGGCGATGACACATCAGACACTGTATGTATCGGCCACACCCGCCGACTACGAACTGGCACGCAGCGAGGGCGTCATCGTCGAACAGGTGATACGTCCCACCGGGCTGCTCGACCCCGAAATCTCCGTCGTCCCGTCCACGCACCAAATTGACCACCTACTCGAAGAAATACGCCGACAGGTGGAGCGCGGCGAACGCACACTGGTGACCACGCTGACCAAACGCATGGCCGAGGAACTGAACGATTACCTGACCAAACTCGACATCAAGACCGCATACATACACAGCGATGTCGAGACTATGGATCGCATCAAGATCCTGGACGATCTACGTGCCGGCGTCTATGACGTACTTATCGGCGTCAATCTGCTCCGCGAAGGTCTCGACCTGCCCGAGGTGTCACTTGTGGCCATCCTCGATGCAGACAAGGAAGGCTTCCTGCGTAGCCATCGCTCGCTGACACAAACCGTAGGACGCGCCGCACGCAACCTCAACGGGCGCGTCATCATGTACGCCGACCATATCACCGAGTCGATGCAGCGCACAATTGACGAAACACACCGCCGCCGCGAAATCCAGCTGGCATACAACGCCGAGCACGGCATTACGCCCAAAGCCATCATAAAAGCCCGCAACGCCATTATCGGACACGAAGACCCCGACGAAGTGGCGACTCTGACAACCAAACGCGCATCGCGCCAAGGCCAAGCCAAGACACAGGCCGCAAAGCCCATTCCGTATATGAGCGAATACGCGCCGCAGACAGACATCGCCGCAGACCCCGTTATGGCATATATGAACGCCGAGGAATTGCAACGCCAGGCCACGGCTCTGCGTCGCGATATGCTCAAGGCCGCCAAGGACATGCAGTTTATGGAAGCCGCACGTCTGCGCGACCTCGTATTGAAAATAGAAGACCGCATACAGCGGCTCTCCGACAAGCCCGCCGACATAAACCATACGGGTAAATAGTTACAACTTATGGAGTACGCAGACGAATTGGCCTTAGGCTCGATGGACAAGCGGTTGTGGCTACCCACTACCGTCAAAGAAATCGAAGCGCTCGGATGGGATCGCCCGGACGTCATACTCTTCAGCGGCGACGCTTATGTCGACCATCCATCCTTCGGCGCCGCCGTAATCGGGCGTACGCTTCAAGCTGCCGGATACCGCGTGGCAATAGTGCCGCAGCCCAACTGGCAAGACGACCTGCGTGATTTCCGCAAATTGGGCGTTCCGCGCCTATTCTTCGGCATCAGCGCCGGAGCCATGGACTCTATGGTCAACCACTACACAGCCGCACGGCGGCGCCGTGCCGATGATGCATACACTCCGGGGGGACGTCACGGAGCACGGCCCGACTATCCCACCATTGTATACTCGGAGATACTCAAAAAGCTGTTCCCGAACGTACCTGTCGTGGTGGGAGGCATCGAAGCATCGCTTCGACGACTGTCACACTACGACTACTGGCAAGACCAACTGCGCCCATCCATATTGCCGGACAGCAAGGCCGATATACTGGTCTACGGAATGGGCGAGCGCACCATCACAGCCATAGCACAGGCCCTCGATGCCGGCACGCCGATAGGCGAAATCACAGACATTCGGCAGACGGTGGTACGCGTCCGTGCCACAGACATCCCGGCGGCAGATGAAGACAACATCATACTCAACTCGTGGGAACAGTGTCTGCGCGACCGCCGCTGTCAAAGCCTAAATTTCAAGCATATCGAGCAGCAGAGCAATCGCCGCAACGGCGGCGCTACCCTATGGCAGCAATACGGCAACGGCGGCGTCAAGGCCAACCCGATGTACCCGGCTATGGGCACCGGCGAAATAGACGCATCCTTCGACCTACCCTACACGCGTATGCCACACCCCCGCTACCGCGGCAAACGCATCCCGGCATACGAGATGATTAGACATTCGGTCAATATGCACCGCGGATGCTTCGGCGGTTGCGCATTCTGCACTATCTCGGCTCATCAAGGCAAATTCATCGCCTCTCGTTCGGCCGAATCAATTATGCGCGAGGTCAAGGTTGTCACCCAAATGCCCGATTTCAAGGGATATATCAGCGACCTCGGCGGCCCAAGTGCAAATATGTATGGTATGCATGGACGCGACACCGACATTTGCGACAAATGCCTGCGCCCCTCATGTCTGCACCCACGCGTATGTCCCAATCTCAACACCGACCACTCGGCGCTCCTTGATATATACCACCGAGTGGACACACTCAAGGCCGTCAAGAAATCATTTGTAGGCAGCGGCGTCCGTTACGACCTGTCGATGCACCGCACCGGCGATGCGCATATAGATGCCGTCAACCTCCGATACAACCGCGAACTCATCGAGCATCACGTCTCCGGCCGTCTCAAAGTCGCCCCGGAGCATACCGAAGACCGAGTCCTCGAGGTTATGCGCAAGCCTTCCTTTGACCTGTTTTACGACTTCAAAGAAATTTTTGATGACGTAAATCGCCGCTGTGGTATGCGCCAACAGTTGATACCATACTTCATCTCCAGTCATCCCGGATGTCACGAAGAAGATATGGCCATTCTGGCGGCGCGCACCAAGGACCTGGATATGCACCTCGAGCAGGTACAAGACTTCACGCCCACCCCTATGACATTGGCCACCGAAATATACTACTCGGGCATACACCCATACACCGGCGAAAAAGTGTTTTGCGCCACAGACGCACGCGAAAAGGAAGCTCAGAGGCAATATTTCTTCTGGTACGACCGTACACGCCGCGATGCCATTATTGCCTCGCTACGCCGACTGCACCGCCAAGACCTCGTAGGCAGGCTTTTCCCGGCATACCGTCCTTATGGAACCTCCGGCGGAAACAACCGCAACGGATACGGCCAAGGCACAGGATACTCCACTCAAAAGCGCAAGCCGGCATCACCGGACATACGCAAGACCAATTCAAAGAACTTCAAACACAAACCACATAAATAAGTAACGTTATGCACAAAGCACTAATTATGAGCGCAACAGCACTTATGCTCACCGCAATGACGCCTACAGCCGCATTGGCCGAAGATGCGGACATCATCGACCGTCCGGACTTCAAAAGCACCACAGGCATCTTCGATATTGATGCCCTCGAAGCCCTCGGACGCGTCTCCGAACCTCGCGTATCGCCCGATGGCAAACGCGTGCTCTTCGGCGTAAGCTACGAAAGCGTACCTCAAAACAAATCCAACCGCGACCTCTATGTCATGAACATTGACGGCACAGGTATGACGCGCATCACCAAGACAGCACAAAGCGAAAACTCGGCCGTATGGATTGACAACGGCGCTCGCATTGCCTTTGTACATGCCGAGAAAGACGCTACTCCACAGCTGTGGGTGATGAACGCCGATGGTACGGAACGCCACGCCGTCACCAACGTCGACGGAGGCATCGAAGGCTTCCTGTTCTCACCGGACCAGTCCAAAGTTGTCCTTATCGGCACGGTCAAGTACAATCGCACAGCCGCCGACATCTACCCGGACCTGCCCAAAGCTACCGGACGCGTCATCGACGACATCATGTACAAGCACTGGGACACCTGGGTCACCGAAATACCTCACCCCTTTGTAGGCTCGTTTGACGGCAAGACCGTTACAGGCCTCAAAGACATCATGGAAGGCGAACCCTACGAAGCCCCTATGCGCCCCTTTGGTGGAGTCGAGTCATTCGCATGGAGCCCGGACAGCAAGACACTGGTATATACTTCGCGCAAAAAGACCGGGTTGGAATATGCCATATCCACCAACAGCGACCTATACGCTTACGACCTGACCACCGGCACCACCACCAACCTCACCGAAGGAATGATGGGCTACGACACCAATCCCGCATTCTCGCCTGACGGACGCTACTTGGCATGGCTGTCTATGGAACGCGACGGCTACGAGGCCGACAAGAACCGCCTGTTTATACGCGACAACGTCACCGGACAAAAAACCGACCTTACAGCCGATTGGGATTACACCATCGAAGAATTTGCATGGAATCCCGACGGCAAAAACATCTGGTTCATAGCCTATCACCAGGGTGTAGCACCCATATTTAATATGGAAGTGGCTACACACAAGGTGAGCACCGTTGCCGAAGGGCTCTACGACTACACCACCCTTGCACCGGTAGACCGCAAAACCGTAGTCACCATGCGTCATTCCATGCTTCGTCCCAACGAAATCTACCGCATAGGCCCCAAAGCCAAGAAAGGCGTAAAAGAAGACGTGGCTCTGACAGACATCAACGGCGACATCTTTGCACAACTCACGATGCCCACAGTCGAAGCCAAGAAAGTCCCCACCACCGACGGCAAAGAAATGCTCACTTGGGTCATCTATCCTCCCAAATTTGACGCCACACAGAAATATCCGGCCATACTTTACTGCCAGGGTGGTCCGCAAAGCGCCGTCAGCCAATTCTGGAGCTACCGCTGGAATTTCGCACTGATGGCCTCTAACGGATACATTATGATTGCTCCCAACCGTCGCGGTGTCCCCGGATTCGGCACCGAATGGGAAGAGCAGATATCCAAAGACTATCCCGGCCAAAATATGCGCGACTATCTCAGCGCCGTCGATTATATGAAAGCCAACGAACCGGCCATAGACCCGACACACATAGGCGCCACCGGCGCCAGCTACGGCGGCTTCTCTGTATACTGGCTTGCAGGCAACCACGACAAACGTTTTGCCGCTCTGTGGGCACATGCCGGCATCTTCAATACCGAAGCACAGTACCTCGAAACCGAAGAAATGTGGTTTGCCAATTGGGACATGGGCGGAGCCTTCTGGGACAAAGATAACGCTGCGGCACAGCGCACCTTCGCCGCCTCACCCCACCGATTTGTAGACCGCTGGGACACCCCTATAATGATTAGCCACGGCGAAAAAGACTACCGCATCCTCGCATCGCAAGGCATGGCCGCTTTCAACGCTGCCAAGTTGCGCGGTATACCTGCCGAAATGGTTATCTTCCCCGATGAAAACCACTGGATTCTCAAGCCTCAGAACGCAGTAATGTGGCAGCGTCTGTTCTTCCGCTGGTTCGACCGATGGCTCAAGCCCGCTAAAAAATAGCGACAATATACATCCAACAAAAGCCTGACACACAATGTCAAAAGCAGCACTACGCAAAGAGCTGGTCAAGATGTCACAAGAACAACTTGTGACACTCATTCTTGACTTGTATTCGGCGCGGCCCCAAGCCAAAGAATACTTTGAATTCTTCCTCAATCCCGACGAAAAACAATTGTACGACAAGTACATCAAAATCGTCGAAAAGGAAGTGTACCGTTCCAAGCGCGGAACACTATGCGCCAGAGTTTCGTATCTCAAAGCATACATCAAAGATTTTGCAGCCTTCGGGGTATCCCCTTCCGTAGTCATCGACCTGATACTACACATCGCACGCATAATCCTAATCTTGGAACGCGCCTACTACATGACCGATGCCCTGCACAAAAGCGGAGGCAAATTCATTGTGGCAGCATTGGCACACGCCAACGATGCAGGGCTATTCAAAGAAACTATGCAGCGTATCGAGAACCTGCTTGCCATACCGCAAGTCAGACCCGGCTACGCACGCGAAATCAAAGAACAGATCGCAGACTACATGATGGACAGCAACACAAAGTAAGTACAGTACAATCAACCCTCTTAATACGGCACAGCCGGAAAGCCTATTGCGGTCCTTCCGGCTGTGCCGCTATTTACAGGCCGTCAGTCAATGCCGTTTATGATACAGGCAGCAGCTATATGAACGCACGGCGCCTCGCCGCCACCGAGACCAATATCGCGTATCGTACCGCCGACCACCTGCGCTGGCAGAAAATGGACTTCGTGGTCGGCATCGAAATTGTGCTGAGCAACAACCACACCATCCGCCTCCAACCGGGCGAAAAGGCCTCGGACTTGCCGGGGCAAATGCGTGCCGATGGAACGCCCAAGGCTAACGCGGTGCGCACGCTTACGGACATTTGCGACACGCTCGCAGGACGATACCCAAAGGATTTCAAGTTCACCGGCTGGCATCCGCACTGCCGCTGCCGCGCCGTCACCATCCTCAAGACCGAGGAGGAAATGGCACGCGACTCCCAACGCATCCTTGACGGCAAGCAGCCGTCAAAGGACAGCGCCAACGCCGTCACCGACACGCCCGAAGCATTCAAGAACTGGGTGGAGAACAATCGCGACCGCATCGCCTCAGGCCACTCGCTGCCGTACTTCATTCGCGACAACGCCAAGTATACAGGCATCACCACCAAGCAGGCACGCGCATCTTCGACACCGCTCGACATCGCCGCCGAACGCCACGCCAAGCGAACAATCGCACAGGTGCAAGACATCAAGCGCCGCTACTGGGAGCGCTTCGAACCCGATTATCTGACCGACGAGCAAAAGCTGGCCAATATCGAAACATACCTGCAAATCGAAAAAGACCTCGGCTTAAAGCGAGGCCGACCAATGAGCCACGAGCAGGCCAACGAGATGCACGGCAATCCGCATTACGGCGAAAGCAAGGCTTATAGCGTCAACTGCCAAACATGCGTGGTGGCATACGAGCTACGCCTGCGAGGCTTTGACGTTTCGGCATTACCCAACACGGCAGGTTCGGCGCTCAGCAAGCTGTCGAAAGCAACGCACACCGCATGGCAGGGCATCACAAGAGAAGACATCCCGGTAATTGCTCGGACGACCTTAGATAGGTATGGACGCATCAAGCAGCCGCCTCTAAAATGGGCGAAGGTTTCCGCCGCAATGACCGAGACAGGCCGCTATCATATCTCATGGCGATGGAAGCGCAAGCGTTCGGGCCATATCATCACAGCCGAACGCCTCCCCGATGGAAGCCTACGTTTTTACGACCCTCAGAACGGCATGTCGGGTGCGCTTAACCTTTACAAAAAGGACATCGCCGGGAACGTCAGAATTTACCGCGTTGACAACCTCGCGCCAGACGCCAATGTCGTCAAGGACGTACTCACCAAGGGCGAAGCCAAGGCGGCGACAGGAACGGCAGCGCAGGGAGGTATAAGTGCCTTGCCAAAGGCGAAACAAACTGCATTAAGAAAAGAGATTGCACAATGGAGCAAATTAAATTTGCCCGAAGAAATTCTCCCTGATGGTACAGCCGGGAAAAGAGCTTATATCAATTTGTCCAATATGCGAATTGTTGTTAATCGCGATTTCTTTATGGAGGTTTTCGCAAAGAACAAAAACCGCAACAACCTCGAAGAAATACTTGAAATAGCGAAACAATACAAAACATGGATGCCAAAGGCCAAGTTTATACGGCAGGAAGCAGGAAAGCATCACGCGTTTTCGTTCAATGTTTACGAGGCTAAGGTGAACAACTTGACAATTGAGATAAAGACAAAACAAACCACAGAAGAAATACTTTACAACATTAGAATAAAAAAAGAAGATTGAGGACCCGCCCGAATCTGCGCACCGAAGTGCCGATCTGTGGGAAGTTTGCTCAATCTTCGACTGCAAATTTACTAACTTTGCGGAAATTAGCAAAATATGAACAAGAAGAATTTATCAAGAGCGCAAAAAATGGCGCAGGAAAGCATCTACGACGATGCTCAGTATGTCGGTCGGTGGAACGACTTCGATGTTTACGAACCCATATTCAACGACGACGAGGAACATTTTATCGGGCTTCCGCAGTACATCCTCGCCAAAGGCGACACGCTGCGGTGGACGAATGACACCGAGGGGCTGGACGTGCTGCACGACTTGCCCGAAGATTAACGACCGCAGACCACGAGCATCGAGAGAACAAAAGCGACCGCGCCATGTAGAGCAGACGCGGTCGCTTTTGTTTTATTTCGTTTCGGAAGCCGAGACCGCTTCAAGACGCAGACCGAGCGCCTCGCAGATTTTGGCGACCGTGTCGATGGTTACATTCATGCGTCCGTTTTCGATACGGCAGAGATGACCGGCATCAAGACCGCAGCGGTCGGCGAGGTCGCGAACAGACAACCCTGCGGCATTGCGAGCGCGAGCGATGGCCGAGCCTACAGCCTTGCGAGTGACGCGCCCGATGGCCGTTGACCAAGTCAAGTAACCGGGCTTCCGAGTATAGGTTTCAGCCTTGATGACCTTGCCGGCGGCATCGGTCAGCGTCATAGACGCGCCTTTGCCCTCCTTGATTTCGGCATCGGTAAAGGGGTGAGCGCCAAAGCGGCATTCATCACCGCGATTGTCATCGTACCACTCCTCGTCCGCGCCGAGCACGAACTCCTTCGTGTAGAGCGTATGCATGTCGGCGGTATCGAGCAGCGCGCCGGCATTCAGTTCACCCTCGACGTCCTCGGGGTCATAGTCGCAACGAACGACCGACACCCACACCTTGAGAATATCATCGGCATCACCATTGACGATGCAGTCACAGCAGTTGTTGACGTCATAGGCATCAAGCGCAGGCCGCAAATGCGGCCGGATTAAACTAACGAATAAGGTCTCAAGATTTGGTGCTTTGGATTATTTTTAAGAACTTAGCAGTCGCAAAAGAATAAACGCCAAAAAAAAGATGCATCAATTTGTCTGCATAAAATTTCCCAAAGCACTCGTATGGGTGCTAATCCTTGCAATTCTGTCGCCGACACTATGTATCTTACCGTCCTGTCATTCATCCAAAGGAAGTACGGCTCAAGAGGTCAATTCACGTCCGACATCCAAACCTGAGGGCAAAAAGCATAAGCCTGGCACACCCGCCGCGACATCCCCAATGGGCAAGGCGTTGGTTTCCGAAGCTCGCAAATGGCTTGGAACTCCATACGTCTACGGCGGACACTCACGCAAAGGCACCGATTGCTCGGGATTTCTTATGGAAATATTTCGCGAATGTGCCGGCATTTCCCTACCACGCAGTTCGCGGGATCAGCAGGCATACTGCCACCCTATCGACCGCGAATATATTGCTGTTGGCGACTTGGTGTTTTTCTCAAGCAAACGAAGCGGCGGACGCGTATCACACGTGGGTATGTACATCGGCGAAGGACGTATGATACATGCTTCGTCCAGCCGCGGAGTAGTCGAAGACGATCTCACCTCTCAATATTTTGTTACGTACTATCAAGGTGCAGGACGCGTCCCCCAATTAGCAAGGGCCAATCCCATACACTCAAAGGAGGAGTCTCGCACCCATACAAATCTCTCATCCAACAATGAATCGGCGGCACGTATCTCCGAAAGCCAACGTTCCAATAGTCGATCCGGATCCAAACGTGACCGCGATTCAAGACCGAGCAATACCGGACAAATGCAACGACCGACGATTCATACCACTGAAAGCACACATCTGCAAACTGCGCCCACGCAGGTCGTAAGACAGCAAGACACACCGCAAGACACGACAGCGGCATCGCATCCCGAGACAATAGTCCGCAACGCCTTTTCAAAGACAAAGAAGAAATAGGAAAACAGCGTAACGACTACATCCCGGACAAAGAACCACTTACTCGCAATTCTTATACAGACGGCGACGTAAGAAGAAATTACGCGTCCGCAACAGGAACATTGCAGCGCCTCCGGCTTGTACCACAGCAGCAGCCCAGAAGGCAGCTGCATAGCCTGCATATTCGGCCAAAACGCCTCCGGCGAGCATACCCACACCGACGCCGACATCCCAGGATATAAGTATGGACGAATTGGCCGTACCTCGCTGATCGTGCCTGGCCACCATAATAAACATATTAAGGAACGCCGGATACATACGACCGTTGCCAAGTCCGATGAGCAATGCCGAAGCATAATATGCCCATTGCCCGGGACTAAGCGCAAACAGCGTATAGCCAACAGTGGAAACAAGTACGCCAAATACACAATTGGCTGTGATGTGCCCTTGCCGTAAAGAGCGTGAGCCCCACAGACGAGACACAAAAAGACCCGCAGCCAAAAGTGCGAAAAACACGCCGGTGCCGCCTGTAATGCCCAGCTTTTCTTTGGCATATATGGCGACATAACTGCTCAATATACCCCAACACAAGGCAAAAAAACTGATATTTACAGCCATCATCCATGCCCGTGTCAGAAAAAAATGATCGAGACTGAGACGACGCTTGCCCGGAATAGGCGGTCGCTTAGGCATCTTCAACGATATCGTACACAGCATTCCAAGAAACGCGGCAAAAAGCGCTATCCAAAACAACAGCACAAAGTCACCGGTAACATCATATAGATACACACCGGCAGACGGAGCTATCGCCATAGCCAAGTTATTGCTCAACCCATAATACCCGATACCCTCGTTGCGGCGCTCGGATGGCAGGACGTCTATCGCCGCCGTACTATTGGCAACCGTTGTCGCCCCAAATGGCAATCCGTGAAGCGTTCGCACTATGGCAAACATCAACAATGTCCCGGCGGCAATATACCCTGCAAAGCATATAAAGAAGAAGAAAAAACATATCACCAAGACACGTTTACGATCAAACGTATCTACGATGAAGCCACTGAACGGTCGTACAATCAATGCAGCAATGACATAGCCGGACAACACTAGTCCTATAGTATCTTTGTCCGCATGAAACATATCCGATAGATATATCGGCAACAGCGGCGTCAAAAGAAAAAATGCAAAAAACAGCAAAAAATTGGAGCACATCAGCCTAATGTAATTTATGTTCCATAATTTGCGAGGCTTAGCTCCAATACCCGACACATCGGGCGCCACTTCCTTGTCTATAGTTTCTTTTCCCATTTGTACACTATTACGTAGTAAAATGATTTTACCAAAAATGTATCTGCGAAAAACAGGAACAAAGGTAGTACATTTTTTTGAAAGGAAGTAAATCTAAATTTCCGACCACCGCTTCGTAATCCTGTACAATGCTGTACTTACTGATATGCTGTAAAATGGAACCTTCCTCTCACAGATAATCACGTGCCATCATTGACTGATTTACAAGACTATAGCTCTACACCCGCAGACTTTCCGCTACGATTAGGCACAAAAAAAATTACCCGTCATCACGACGCGTAATCTTCTTACCTTAAATCTAATACCATGAAAAACTGTACAAAGGTATAGACTTTAGATATTCCCACCAAATTTTCAAGAGAAAAAATACTACTATTTAACCTCATTTAACCAAAGCGGATTTACACCCACATCAATTAAACACACGTTAACTATAAACGTCATCCAAGGTCTTGTTCCACAACGGATACTCGCAAATAATAGTCGATTTGTTTGGATACCCTTTTACCGACAATTCTTATAAGACCTGCCGTATATCTCCTAATCGAATCCACAACGGCACACGCAACAAAAAAGCACTTATTTTAACGCTAAAAGCGGGTTTTACTAATTCTTATTAAAAGCATGGAGTGCTAATTTTAATTACGGAAATTTTTCTTAAATTTGTAGCAAATTTCCGTTGCAAACATAGATACATAGGAGATTTTTACAGAAAACAGTCTTACACACCCCCTTTAACACCCCATCATCAAAGCATTATGATTACTGCCATGATAGCGTTATTTATTCTGGGATATCTCGGAATAGCGCTGGAGCACGTCCTAAAAATCAACAAGGCGACATTCGCCCTACTGTTGTGTACTCTATTGTGGACCATCTACGCACTCGTAGGACATGATCCAAATATGACATCCGACCTGATAACCGCCTTGGGCGATACATGTGAAATTGTCGTATTCCTCATAGGTGCGATGACCATTGTCGAACTCATAGACCGTTACGGCGGATTCAATTACTTGGTAAGTCACATCTCGGCTCGAAGCAAACGCGGACTACTATGGGTAATGGCCTTTGTGGCATTCTTCGTATCGGCACTTTTGGACAATATGACCACTACCATAATCATGGTTATGATGTTACGTCGAATGATTGCAGACCAAAAGGAACGCTGGACATTTGCCGCCGTAATTGTTATCGCAGCCAATAGCGGTGGTGTATGGTCGCCCATCGGTGATATTACAACTATAATGCTTTGGATGAAAAATTGTGTAAGCTCCATCGACCTTATTGCCAACCTCATACTGCCATCATTGGCATCTGTAGTCGTCCCGGTACTTCTGGCTTCACGAACCATTGGCAAAGGCCCCTTGGAACCGCTCAATTCGCAAGACACGCGTACAGGCTATGTACTTAGCGAACACCACCCACGACTTTCGCACTTCATCCTCGGTTGCGGCGTTGCAGGACTGCTATTTGTGCCAATATTCAAGGCCGTCACGCACTTGCCTCCGTATATGGGCATCTTGATGTCGCTGAGCGTGCTCTGGCTTATCACCGAAATCGTTGTTTACCGATACAAACTGGACAAAAAGATGGAAGGTCGCATATCCCAAGTGGTACGCAACATCGACATGAGCACCATACTCTTTTTTCTCGGAATCTTGCTGGCCGTTCAAGCATTACAACAGGCCGGGATACTTCGAGAGGTTTCGCAATGGCTTGACACGACTTTCCACGAAGCTTATATCATCAACGGCATTATAGGCGTACTTTCCTCAGTCATCGACAACGTACCCTTAGTGGCTGCATGTATGAATATGTATCCAGTAGTAGGCGACTCGGCAGTGCAAATGGCAGCAGATCCCGCATGGGCTCAAATATTTGTTTCGGACGGTCTGTTTTGGCATTTGCTGACGTTCTGTGCCGGCGTAGGCGGTTCGCTCCTCATTATTGGAAGTGCAGCCGGCGTTGTTGCAATGAGCATCGAAAAAATACCGTTCATCTGGTATCTCAAACGTATCACTTGGTTGGCTTTCCTCGGGTATCTTGCCGGCATTGTCATCCTGTGGCTTGAGACATTCTTCATTACTATTTGATGTTATTGCCAACCAAAAAAAACTGAAACAAACAGCGAGGCGACACCCGATTGGATATCGCCTCGTTGCTTGTTTCTATAACACAACTCGTCCTACACCACTACCCCTCGGCCATAGGACGTCACCTCAAAGATTAGGAGTCAATACCGAGGTGACTATGCTTGCTTCAATCAATACTATTTTGTCGAAACGGTATCCGGACGGTTCGAAGCAGCGGGCTCGGAATGCGTTGCACCGACACTATCTGTCGGCTGTTGCGGTTTTTGACGACGGCGCAGGAAATTGAACATACGGTCAAAATCACGCCTATACATTATACCAACGCCCTGTGTGGTCTGAGCCGTACGCAGGTAGTAGTTTTGGTCGTTGTATCGGTTGTATGCCTTCAAACGCCATACGCCACTGGGTGTCAATAGATATTCAATATCAAAATCGCCTATAAATTGGTTTGTATTCAGCGATTTGTCGCGATATCCGAAGTTGCCGTTAAGGCGTAGCCGATTATTGAGCAAGGTACTGCTCAACGCCACATCGAATTCTACATCCGAGAAGTCTCCGCGGTCGCTACGCAGATTTGGCGCTATGGTCCAATTGTCACTGAGTTTGCCGAGCATACTGCTGAGCTGGCTCGAAATAGTCGATGAAGCTACCGAGAACAAATCGCTTCCCTTGGTAGTGGACATATACTCCGGAGTATAAAACCTATTGAGCGCCAGAAGGTATATTATCTGTCTATTCATCATCTCGTCCGTGGACACAATGGAACGAACCTTGCGGTAAACGTCTGACGTAAGTGTTGGAAACTCCAAATCAAAAGCAATATCCGGCTGACGCATATCGCCGGAGACTTTCATCACGGCATTTACGGGGACATTGGTGCGATTGAGATCTTTGTCTTGCAGAAAGGATTCGTCCAAATCGCTCAAATTGGCATTGACACCATAAGTAGCATTTATATCAAGACGAGCATTATACGGGTCGCCCGTAAAAGCTACGGAGCTGCCTTCTTTGATGGTAAAATCTTTCACTATAATGTCCTGCAACGTAAAGTTGTACGTTCCATGCTCTATCGTATAAGTACCGTAAAGGTGTAAGTCGTTGCCAGGAGTCACGTATGTCATGCGCAGGTTGCCACTACCGTTGGACTTGATTTCGTCACCGCCGACAGGATCCATCACGAGATTTACCTTGGCTTGCGGCGTAATGTCTACCTGTATGTCCATGCTATACGTCGAGGGATTATCCTCATTGGCCTTGCGCATACGGCGCTGATATTCGCGTATAACGGCGGGAACCGGGTCTACATCCACCGGATTTACATCTGCACCATTCTCCTGCTTTATTTGCTTACGTCTGAAAGTCAAAAACTTGTATTCCTCGGCGTCAAGTCGGTCCGAAAGTACAAAGGTAAATGTCGAACCGGGAGCTGTGGACATATTGACTCCGATATTCACCATACCGGGACGCCCCGTCACAAAGGCCGAACCATTGCCATATATACGACCATACCAATCCGGGCTTATGGAAGGTGTCACATCATAGCTCAAGAAATTGTGCGCATTGGTCACGGCGAAATCAAATTCCGGGGCTTTGAAGTACGTATGCCTCACCCAACCTTTCAAGTCCGCAGTATTGCCATAAGAATCCTTAATCTTTATGGGCGGTATCTCAATGATTCCCGGACGAATATGCACGCTGTCAGTTGCATAGTACCAGGTATTGGTAAAGCCGATTTTTATGCCGAAATTGTCCGCATATAGGTCTCCCTCAAGGTCAATAAACTTGAACGTACCGAATAATCTGGCATGCCCCGATGCATAACCGGACACGTCATCGGCAAAAGCAGCCATAAAAGGTTTAAGAAATCCCACCTTTACCTTAGTGGCATCGATATTGATATCAAGGCCCTCATTCATCGGGAAGATATCGCCGTTGATACGCGAATGAATGCCGTTCGCATCCACGACATCGGCATCCAATGCCACGGCCATACGCTCGGCATCCCATAGAGCCTTGACGTTGGCATCACCCAAGGTGCAGTAGTTATAGGATATATCCTTGACATACAGATGGTCGGCAGTGATTGCGCGGTTAGCGCCCATAAGCCCGCGGGCTTGAATGGTGCCGGTAGCAATACCACCTATAAGAGCCTTATTTATATCGAGCGTCTCGAAGATCTTAATCATTTCGATATGGTCCAACTTCACATTAAGCACGTCTTCGGTGTCTGCCGAGGCTGTACCGTCTATCGAAATGCTTTGCGAATCAGTACTCATTCTGAAACCATCGGCTCGTACTCCGTCAGCATTATATGTGATGGTCGAACGTGCTATATTCCAGATATCATCGCCAAAGGTGATATTGCACGGATTGAAGTCCACGGTGGCACATAGACCTCGTGCATCTCGGTCTAATAATGTCGAAAAAGCTATTTGACCATTAATGGGCTTTTCGCGCTCAAGTCTCCAATCGATACGGGTGTCTATGCGCCCGGCTGCTGCGCTGAGATTAGCCACGACAGCCATTTCGCCTTTCTTGGTAGGCATCTGCGTGGTGGCATATACCGTTGCAAGGCCATCTCCGTCATCCGTTGTTTCGCCGGAAATATCTATCTGCAATGCCGTATTCTCAACAAGTTTTTCGCCATTAAGCAGATATGGCGCATCCACAGCCATAGTCATGTGATGATTTGCATAATCCACTTCTCCATCGATGGCTACCGGATATATCACTTGCACCGGCAGACGAAGAAACCGCGACAGCTTCTCGGCATCAGCCAATTCGAATTCGTAGGTGAATTTATTATATCGCCCCGAGGCTATATCTCTTTTCGCTCTTTCGTGCCATGTCTTATCTACAAATGCAGGGATAATATGCGAAAGTATGTCACGACATTCGCCGAAAACGGTCTGCGGATGTATTTCGCCGGAAAACTGACCGTTGAGGAAGTCGCTTTCGACACTCACGGTGACGGGAGAGGAAGTATTGTCGGCACACAATCGAATATTATCCACCTCTATGGAGGCTTTTTCGGGATGCTCGAACCGTAGTTTTTTCACCTGCACATATCCGTTAACCCATGTGTCAATCCGTCCCTGCAAGTCTGCTCCGAAATCGGCATTAAGTTTGTATCCGTCATATTTGTCTGAAAAGCCGAGAGTTTGCAAGTCTATATTCTGCAGTGTAGCGGTAAGATTCAACGCCGGAGCCGAGATATCATACGAACCGCCGACATTAGCCTCTATATTGCCGGCATCGGTATTTGCCGCCAAATCAGCCACGAAAGTCCGATCAAAGTCACTGTTGGCTCGTACGGCTATATCGTGATATGCCTGTCCATTCCACTCAATTGCATCTATCCGAGCGGCAACATCGCCTGCAAAACTGCGACCGGAGCGTATGATATCGGCATCGACATCTATACTGCCCGTAAATCGGCCAAGTCGTGCATAAGTCGTCACAAGGCCCAAATTAACGCCCTGAATATCAATCGTTGCATTAGCAGTCAGACGATCAAAAGAGTTATCCAATGCCGAAAGTGTGCCATCTAAGGCCACATTCCCCACGGACGTGCGTAGCATTACGTTGCCGTCAAAATAATGTCGGTCGCCGTAGGCGTTTATGTCTACACGGACATTGCCCAAGCGCGTAATGTCGGCAAGTATCTTGGGCGAAATGCCGAGTTGAGCCTTGTCAAGCATTGCAGCCACCTTGACGGCTCGTATATTGCCCAACAAATGTAAGTCTTTACAACTGAGCGAATCAATATTAAATCGTCCCTGTATGGATAGCGCAAGCCCGGGATGTGAAATTTTGAAGGTATTTATAGTCAGGTCGGACAATGTGCCGTATCCTTCTATTGCAAGGTCATAGTTTTCATCCACCGCCTTCAATGCCGGGACCAAGGAGCTTAAATCCGAGGGCGTGATGTGACTTCCATCGAGCAGTTTGAGCCTCACCGGGATGCTGCGGCCGAGGTTCTTTATCATAGCCACGCTATCATACCTCAACTTGATATTTCCAAGACGCACATTCGTATTAGGTAACGCTACGCTCAGGCTTTGTATTTCCAACGACTTGGGCGTATAAAACACTGTAGCTGTCAAATCATTCAGTTTGAAGCCCGAAGCCTCCGTAGCGGCCAAGCGGTCAAGACGTACGGCAACGCTGTCGTTGCCCACTATAGGCAACATCGCCGCCAGTTCCATGTCTTTTAGCCTAATATGCTTGACGTTAAAGACATTGGGCGTATGAGGCGCATTGAGCACATCGTAACGCAAGTCGGCATGGCGTATGTCTACACTTCCAATGGACAACTGTATGCGGCTCGGCGGCTTTTGTTTGTGCTTGGGTTTCAGGCGTTTGATGATGCCGGCTATATTTAGCGGCGAATCGTCTGTGGCCTTATATATATGGGCTTTAAGTCCGTCTATGGCGGCATAATCCACTGCTATACGTCCCGTACTCAAGAAATATGACAGCTCGAAACGTGCGTCTATGTCGTTGATTTCGAGTGTTTTTTCCCCGAAATCATCTTCTACCGAAACGTCTTCGATGGATATGGTATTGAAAGGCTCGAAATGCACTGCACCTACCGACACTTCCGTTCCCAGTAGTCGCGTAAGCTCGACTTCCGCCGCGTGGCGAAGTCTCTCTTGTGCCCACGGTGCCGACATCGCCATATATAAACCCACCGGCACCACCACACCCAATAGTATGGCGGCAACAATCACCGCGCGTATTATTCTATAGGCACGTATCATCGTCAGTCGCTATTATTATACGAAGTTACGCATTTTTTCGATATTCCGACCGCCAAGACAACGACAAATATGTACTCAGCGATATTTTTTGAATGTTTTTATATTACTCGGATGCTCTACCGGTATATCGTCCGATACTGAGAGGTTTGAATTACGTCTTGATGAACTTGCGAAATTACTCCCTGAACTTAAGCTGCGAGAAGTGATGCCTACCCATTAAGTAATATTGTGTCAATATATTGACCTGTGTATCGGTGCGTGTTTCCAGCAAGTCTGTCTCCGGGTGTGTGGTATAGTTCAGCCGCATACGCTTGAAGTCTCGGTGCGCACGCAGTACCGCCCCGGCATTTTTGAAATCTAAACCGGCGACAAATTTACACCATGCTATGGCGTCAAGCATACGGCGACGAAACAATTTGCCGCGACGTGTACTGTCCGGAAGGTTTTTGTGCAGCAGCAACAGATTGTTGCGAAAATTCAGATACGTCTTCCGCGGATTGGACGCCGGCAGCGACCCTCCGCCAAGATGGAATACGTGCGAAGTCGGCACTGCTACAATATCGTATCCGGCGAGGTGTACACGCCAGCACAAGTCGATTTCCTCCATATGCGCAAAAAATCGCTCGTCAAGTCCTCCTACACTGACGTACAACGTGGTGCGTATGCACAAGGCGGCACCCGTAGCCCAGAAAATAGACATTTCGGTATCGTACTGACCTGTATCCGGCTCACATGTGCCGAATATACGGCCACGACAATACGGATAGCCGTTTCGGTCTATCATCCCGCCGCAGGCACCTGCATATTCAAAGGTGTCTCGCCGAGTATCACTTAGGATTTTGGGCTGTACTGCACCCACTTGAGGATGCGTATCAAGGTATTGCACCAACGGTGTCAGCCACCCTGTGGGCGTACTGACATCGCTATTAAGCAGCACTACGTATTCGTAGTGCCCATGCAGGGCTTCTATGGCGCGATTATACCCACCTGCATATCCATGATTTTCATCGAAGTATATTGTGTCAACCTGACCTGCAAACTCGGTCTCAAGCAGATGTCGCGACCCATCCGTCGAGCCATTGTCTGCAACTATAACTCGGCCGAAAGCAGCATCCGTTCCGGAGACCACATCGGGCAGATAGTGGCGCAATAAGGCTTCGCCGTTCCAATTAAGGATGACGACAGCGCATTTTACGCCCGTAGCGTTATTTATATCGTTTGTCATTTCTGTATATTTGCTTCGGGATGGCGACGGTTGCGCTGCCAGCGGTTGTGCGACCACAGCCATATCTGCGGCTGACGGCGTATCGTCTCCTCTAAAAGTTTGAAATAAATGTCCGTGACCTCGCCTTCTTCGGTTTCGGCCACATTATCTGTGATGGGACGTACCGTAATATGATAGCGACCCCTGCCCTTCTTACTCATATCCCAGTATACGGCAGCCATACTGAGACGTCGCGCAAGGGTCTCGGTTCCGGTAATTACACGTGTCTTTTGCCCTAGAAATTCGATGACATGCTCCGGATCGCCATGGCTTGGCTTCTGGTCGCTCATAAATCCGGTCAAGGATAGCCGACCTTCTTTATAGGATTGTAATAAGTGACGGAGTGTCATCTTTTTGGGTATGGACACCGATCCAAAGCGGCTACGCACTTTCAACATCAACTCGTCCCATTTGCGACTGCGCAACGGTCTGTATATCTGCCCGAAAACAACTTTATCGGCGATATCCGTCGGGAAGTCGCGCGTGATGCTCGGCGCCCATTCCCAATTGAACGTGTGCGCAAAGTACGCCACCACCGAACGACCGCGCCTTATATGGTCTTCTATAATGTCTAACCCTTCAAAGGTCATACGGTCGGTTATGGTGTCTGTATCTACATGTAACAACTTGATTGTCTCTACGGTATAATCCGCAAAATTGCGGTAAAAACCGCTAATGTTGCGCCGCAGAGTGCTTTCGTCCATATCCGGGAAGGCCGCGCACATATTGGCGCGTACCATACGACGACGATAACGCAATACATAATGCAGTAGCACATAGATTACGTCCGATAAGACATATAAAGCTCTCAACGGCAAATGCGCCAGCCCTTTCACAAGCGCGATACCGACGGCCGTAAATATGCCTTTAATTATTTCTCCGGGCTTTTTCATCTTACTCCTGATTATGATAGCACCTTATGTTTAGAATTACGGCTCACAACGCTTGAAGTGTACCTTTGAATCCGAATTCTTCGCTGTCGTGAGCATCCTCAATTATTGAGTCCAATCTGACAAGCACAATCTTGTTGTCATATTCGGCTGTCGCGTCCGGCACATGTACCTTAAGATAATTGTCCGTAAAACCACTCATAGCGCGTCCGGCTCGCGGATGTTCCAACAGCACCGGCCGTGTTGTACCCTTAAAACGCGAGGCAAAAGCCAGCATCTTATCTCGGCTTAGAGCCAACATTCTCTGCATTCGCTCGTGCTGCAACTCGGGAGGCACCGCATACGGGATTTCCAAGGCTCGCGTACCGGGACGCTCGCTGTACGTAAAAAGGTGCAGACGTGATATATCCAGTGATTTGCAATAGTTATACGAGTCTTCGAAAAAGGCCTCGGTCTCTCCCCTCATACCTACAATTAAGTCCACGCCGATAAACGCGTCCGGAATGGCGCATCGTATACGCTCAATTTTGGCCGCAAATAGTTCGGTGTCATAGTGACGACGCATCAGTCGTAACACGTCATCACTACCACTTTGCAACGGAATATGAAAGTGTGGCATAAAGCGCTGTGACTCAGTGGCGCACCATTCAATGATTTCATCCGTTATCAAGTTTGGTTCGATGGAGGATATACGGTATCGACTGATACCCTCAACTTTATCAAGTGCCTTTACCAAATCAAAGAAGTTCTCGGAAGTTCCATGACCGAAGTCGCCTATATTGACTCCGGTAATTACAATCTCGGTGGCACCGGCGGCGGCAGCGGTACGTGCTTGTTCCACGACCTGACCGACCGTCCCCGAGCGCGACCGTCCTCGAGCCTTGGGTATTGTGCAATAGCTGCACCAATAGTTGCAGCCGTCTTGGACCTTGAGGAAGAAACGTGTACGATCGCCGCGCGAACACGATGGCTCGAAGTCTCGTATCTGTGCGGTAGGCGTGATGTACGCCTGGTGCATCTCGCGGTTGTACAGCCATTCTTCGGCGCGGCGTACAACCCCATGTTTCTTATCATTACCAACCACGGCTGCCACACCGTCCATAGCCGCGATGTCCTCGCCGTGCAACTGGGCATAGCACCCAGTCACTATAATTGCAGCCTGAGGATAGCGACGGTGCATTGACCTGATATATTGGCGACATTTGCGATCGGCGGTTTCTGTGACCGAGCAGCTGTTGACCACGATTATGTCCGGAGCCTCGCCACGGCCGACGGCTCGTATACCGCGCTGCGACATCATATCTTCTATGGTCGCTGTCTCGGCAAAATTGAGCTTACACCCGAACGTGTGGTACAATGCCGAGGCTCCGGACGTTTGATTGAGGTTGCTGTCGCACATATCGGTCATTGTTTATGCTGTATTGTTTGTTTCCCTGATTAATAATATATCTCCTTACGGCATTCGCATCGAGGACGCTTAAAAATTGAAGTATATGAACGGCGCGACGTCCTCACCCCGCAGCTGGAGCACGCATTGCACCACTACTATAAATATCAACAACTTGACTATCCAAGGCGAACGCACAAACCACATGGCGGCCCTGTCCCAAAAAGAAGTGGGAAGACAATGGGCGACTATGATGACAGCCATAAGTATCAGCCATAGGTAGCGCACCGAAGCAAAGGGTATGATGTAATCCACAGACAAATCTGAGAAGGTGTGCCCTATGATGGCGCACGAATCACTGAAGCTGTCGGCTCGGAAAAACACCCACAGCAGAGCCACAACAGTCATTGTCAAAAGCCACGAAAGCGCTTTGACGCCCCAATTGTCTCCGATCTTTCCGAGGAAAGGACGACACGCCTTATGTATCGCCAAGCCGGCACCATGCATACCTCCCCAGAACACGAATTTCCAAGACGCGCCATGCCACAGTCCACCGATAAGCATCGTGGCCATATTATTGATGTATGTCCTACGTGGCCCCTTGCGGTTGCCTCCAAGTGGTATATACACATAATCGCGCAACCACGTAGAAAGCGATATATGCCAACGCCGCCAAAAATCGGTAAGGTTACGCGACTTGTACGGAAAGTTGAAGTTCTTGGCAAGTCTGAAGCCCATAATCAGAGCTATGCCTATTGCCATATCACTGTATCCGGAGAAATCACAGTATATCTGCATGGTATATCCAATGATACCCATCAGACATTCAAAGCCGCTGTATCCAGGCACTCCGGTGGTTGCATCAACACTGAATATCAAGTCATTGTACTGTGCTATGTAGTCGGCGATAATGGCCTTCTTGACCACTCCGAGTATTATGAGCCATAGTCCGAGGTATATCATCGGGCGGGTCGCGTGACGGCTGTTGCGTATCTGTGGCAGGAAGTAGTCGGCTCTTACAATAGGTCCGGCGACAAGCGCAGGGAAAAACGATAGAAAAAAGGCATACTCGAGCCATGTCTTGGTGGGCGCTACCCGTCCTTTGTAAACATCTACTATATAGCTGATAGATTGGAAGGTATAAAAGGATATACCTACGGGCAGAATAATGTCCATAGGTTCGAAGTTGCCTCCTACCATTTGCTGCCAATTCCACATAAAGAAGTTGGCATACTTGAAATAGCATAATATAGCCAAAGACGTGGTCACAGAAAGGACTACACACAGACGGCGGCGCAAACGCGATTGTACGCGTACAAGCACACGAGACATTGTCCAATCAATCAATGATGTAGCCACCAATAGGAAGACAAAAAATCCACTACTTTTATAGTAAAAGAACAGCGAGAAGGCTACTACATAACTTACCATCTGCCACAATCGGTCGCGCAGCATAGCAAAGACCGGTATGAAGACGATAAACAACGCCCAGAACACGCCGCTGCTGAAGAGCATAGGCTCGCCCGGTGTATAGGTTAACTGTTCTAATATATTATGGATTATTGTCGAAATGTCTGCCATTATTATCGTCTGACGACGGCTTGAGTTTCAGTTATTTCACTCTATTACGTTGTCCGGTTATCATCTCTCCGGTTGATGTACAAATATTCGCTTGGGACGTCCGGTGGTGCTCTTCGGTAACGTCATCTTGATGGGATGTGCGCAGTGTTGCGGCATCCATCGAGCCACCGAATCCATCCATTTTATGGCTGAATCGTGCGTGGGATGTGCTCCGTCTTTGGCTCTGTCAAAATGCATACCTCTGCTCAAGAAAAATGACCCGGCCGGAACATTGGCGGCAATCAAATCATTGATACCGGTATCGTCTTTCCAGTTGGGCGGACCTATCCATACAAAGGGTATCTTGCCTGCTTCCTTGACAATTTGCTTGACATATCGGTCACGCTTGGACACAATATCACGCACAAATAATTCATTGGCACCAAGGCAGATAAATATGTAATTAGGATGCAGACGCTGTATATACGAGGCCAGGCGACCGCTTCGGCCCCAAATCTCACTGGTGCTGCTGTACCATATCACCGAATACAGGGTATGACCATTGGCCGAAGCATAGGCCGCCAAGCGTGGCGAAAGTCCTTCAAGCATAGAATCTCCTATAAAAAGGATGGTCTTAGGCAATGTATCCGTCTTCACAACCTTAGTTGCCGGACGCGTCCGTGTCACACGAGCTGCCGCTCCGGGCACAGATGCCGAAGTTGTTTTGCCGCTCTTGGTTTTGGCATCGGCTGTCAGGGTGGGCACAATCTTAGAGGACTTGAGCGTATGCCCGCATATCTCTATCGAGTCAAAGATGGACAGAACTGCAAAAAATGCAAATGCCGTCACAAGCAGCAGCCAAAGGCCTAAGTAGTTGCGTCGCATCGTTTTATGGTTAGATATTGTTTATGTCCGGTTTTGCATTGACGATATTCAGCATCGGTGAGGCACTACCGAGCTATGACATAACTTACGCCGGGGTTATGGTAGACGTTGTAGCGCGTCAGCCCGTAGCCGAGCCTGGCTGCATCGCCCGAAAGAGGTGACCCCTCATTGGCAAATACATCGTAAGTGCTCTTACATTTAGGGCATTTGGCGACCGAGGCTTCTTTGTCTATCTCGACACGCACATCGGCCTTGCCTTCGACGGGACATGCCAAGTCGTAAGCCTGCGGATTGCCGAAAACATCGGACACAAGCAAAACTCCTCCATATCCGGTGAATGTGGTAGAGGTGTACGGAAAGTCGGCAGGAATCTTGAGTGTCCGTATAAATCGGCGAGACTGCATAGCCCCGGACACCCCATACGTGATCCAACCGCCGGGGTCGCTGAGCACTATCTGTACCGGTACTGCCGGCAGACGTTTATTATCTACGGTATCGCATCCGGACGTCATAGCCGAGATGGTCACAGTACACAACAGAACCATCAAACTATTAATACAATGCGTCAGCCTCTTTCTCATAATTTTTTACCGAAAGTTTGTCTATGGACTTAGAATACACTATAACTTATTAGCCCACAACTGCGTCAGGCATAGGACGGTATACACTTACTAAACAAATCGGCATCGAAGCCGAGATGTGCGACTTGAATAATTTCGCCTACAACTCAGGTATCTACTTCAACGTATCCAGATAGCAATTACTGCGCATCGACAGATGCCAGTCGAGCGATAAGCAATCCGAATTGGTCGGCCGCCTGCTGCAAGTGAGGGGCTACCAGCGAGCGAAGCATCACCGGAATATTAATATCTATGGCTGTCTCTATTTCGGTGGCGGCATTGTCGTCCAAGCCTTTCAGATTGACGTTTATTGTCATAGGCAGCATCCCGCCGGCGCCTAATACTATGTGCTCGGTTGTGCATTCTTTCACCTCCATACGCACATTGCCCACCTTGGGGTTATTTACAACAATAGCTGCCTTTTCGAAAGCCACCTGTCCTATGCTTTTGCGCTGCTCCTCGGGCAGCTTTTCCAGCAAGCCTTCCAGTGTCGAGAGGTCGCTGAAACGTGCGGCAATAGCTTCGGGTGAAGCCTCCACACGTACAATTTTTCCTGTATATATAGCCATATATTATGTTCTAAATACTATTGTGTCCGCCTTATCACCTTTGCGTAGCTCAACTTTTACCGAATTCAACCCAAAGCCCCGGGCAACCAATTGGCCGGGTCTTTGCGCCACGCCTGCAGCGTCTCCACATCCGTCGGCTTAATATATCCGGTATCAAGAGCCGACTCTATCATTGTGTCATAGTCACACAAAGTCACAAGACGTACATCTTCTTTCTTGAAAGCCTTGGTGGCTACCGGAAAGCCGTACGTGAACATTGCCGCCATACCAAGCACCTCGCCGCCGGCCATACGCACTGCATCAACTGCTTTAAGCGAACTGCGACCCGTCGACACAAGATCTTCGATGATTACGACATTCTTGCCCGGTATGAGGTTGCCTTCTATCAGATTTTCAAGCCCATGATCCTTAGGCGACGACCGCACATAGATATACGGCACGCCTAAGAGGTCGGCCACAAGTGCGCCCTGAGCTATGGCGCCGGTGGCTACGCCGGCTATATAATCCGGTGTCCCGAAATTCTCGACAATCAGCCGAGCCAATTCGATTTTTATGAACGAACGAATCTCGGGATACGACAAGGTCTTGCGATTGTCCGTATATATAGGGCTGTTCCAGCCTGAAGCCCATGTGAAGGCGTTGTCAGGCTGAAGATTGATTGCGCTGATAGACAGCAATTTGTCTGCCAACAGTCGTGCTACTTGTTTCATCTATATTTTTATTGTTTCTGAATGTACGCACAAAGATACGCATTTTTCCCGACATCGCCATCTAATCCAACGACACCCGACGCCATCTCTTGCACTATACATCACTTTATTCGTTCAATAGGCACAAGTAGGGATTTTTTGGATTGCCGAAAATCCGCGGGAAATGAGTACCTTTGTACTCCGGTACAGCCCAATCGGCATACACCGGAAAGGAACAGACAGCATAGGAAGTATATACAAACAATGGAAGTACTATACGAGGACAACCATATAGTCATAGTCAATAAGTCGCCGGGCGAAATCGTTCAAGGCGACAAGACGGGCGACATTCCGCTGAGCGAAATTGTCAAGGCCTGGCTCAAGGCCAAGTATGGCAAACCGGGCGAAGTATTTCTTGGCGTGGTACATCGACTGGATCGTCCCGTAGGCGGCGTCGTGGTCTTTGCCAAGACATCCAAGGCGCTGTCAAGACTCAATGCTATGATTCGCGACGGCCTGATACATAAGACTTATTGGGCCATAAGCCGCAACAATCCACCGCAGCAACAGGGCACCCTGACGCACTATATCACCACCCGCGAAGCATCCAATAAGTCGTACGCCAACGACACCCCGCGTCCGGGAAGCAAGGAAGCCCGACTCAACTATCGCGTACTTGCCCACGGAGACCATTACACACTTATCGAAGTGCAGTTGCTGACCGGACGCAAGCACCAGATACGCGTACAATTAGCGGCTATAGGTTGTCCCATCAAAGGCGACCTCAAATATGGCGACAGACGTTCGAACCCGGGCGGAAGCATCTCGCTGCTGGCGCGGCGCATAGTCTTCGAACACCCGGTGTCGCATATCACCATAGACGTCACCGCTCCGGTCCCAAACGACCCGCTATGGCACGCACTCGAAGCTGCCGCCGCACAAGATCAGGCAGCACCGAATACCACTACCCCCATCCAAACGCCTCAAAACCCTCAATAGCAATATGGAAAAGAAAGATCTCAAAATAGTATTTCTGGGCACTCCCGATTTTGCCGTACCCAGTCTGGATCGCATAGTATCATCAGGCTACAATATTGTGGGCGTGGTGACTATGCCCGACAAGCCGGCCGGACGCGGACATCGCATATACATGTCGCCGGTCAAGGAATACGCTTTGGCTCACGGATTACACCTAATGCAACCGGAGAAACTGCGCGACCCGGCTTTTGTAGACGAGTTGCGAAGCCTCAACGCAGATTTGTTTGTGGTCATTGCCTTCCGTATGCTTCCGCAAGTGGTGTGGCAAATGCCACGCCTCGGGACCTTCAACCTCCACGCATCACTACTGCCGGACTATCGCGGCGCCGCGCCCATCAACTGGGCCGTCATCAACGGCGATACACGTACGGGCGTAACCACATTCTTTCTTAAGCACGAAATAGACACCGGCGATGTCATCGACCAATGCGCCATAGACATCACAGATGAGGACAATGTAGGTACAGTACACGACCGACTGATGGCCCTGGGTGCCGACCTGGTGGAACGCACTTTGGCTCATGTCGTGGCCGGAGACCTCAAAACCACACCGCAAAGCGCAATTGCTTCGGAACAGTGCCGCCCGGCACCAAAAATTTTCCGTGAAACATGTCATATTGATTGGACTCGCCCGGCCTTAGAAGTGCACAACCTTGTACGCGGTCTCTCGCCCTACCCCGGCGCCTGGACCACGCTATGCGCCGACAATCTGACGCCTACCGACTTCAAGATTTTTACCACTCGCGTAGACGACACAATAGATGCAAATACGCTTCCCGGCACCGTGATTGCCGAAGCGGACAAACTCGGTGTGGTATGCGGAGACCACCGTATACTACACATTCTCAGCCTTCAAGCCACCGGTAAGCGCCGTATGGATACTGACGCATACCTACGCGGCGCACGCCTGTCCAATCCGCGCATAGTCGGCACAACTCGATGACATAACCGGACCAGGCCATCATATATCTATCAACAGAACACAATCAACGTAATGCTAGCTCCTCTTGCCGAAAGGCTGCGCCCCATCACACTCGACCAATATGTCGGGCAAACTCACCTTGTCGGTCCGGACGGCATCATCCGCCGAATGATTGAGACCGGTAATATCGCCTCGTTCATACTCTGGGGTCCACCCGGAGTGGGCAAAACCACATTGGCGCGAATCATCTCTAAGACTATAAACGCTCCGTTCTACACCATTTCGGCTGTCACCGCAGGTGTCAAGGAGGTACGCGAAGTCATCGAACGGTGTCGCCTCGATGCCGGCAGTATGTTCGGCCAAAATGCTCGCCCGATATTGTTTATCGATGAAATCCACCGTTTCAGCAAATCACAACAAGACAGTCTGTTGGGCGCTGTCGAAAGCGGAATTGTCACACTGATAGGCGCGACTACCGAAAATCCCTCTTTCGAAGTCATTCGCCCGCTGCTGTCGCGTGCCCAAGTATACACTCTGCGCCCCTTGGAGGAGGCCGAGCTGAAAACGCTGCTCGACCGCGCTATCTCCGAAGACAAAGTGCTATCCAAGCGCCAAGTGCAAGTGCGCGAAACCACCGCGCTATTTCGATATGCCGGCGGCGATGCACGCAAATTGCTCAACATCCTTGACCTATTGGAGCAATCCACCGCCCATGCTCAGCCTATTGTGATTGATGATGCCACCGTCACCGACCGACTGCAAGAAAACCCTATGGCCTACGACAAAGACGGCGAAATGCACTACGACATCATCTCGGCTTTTATCAAGAGCATACGTGGCAGCGACCCAGATGCTGCTGTATATTGGCTGGCGCGGATGCTGGCCGGTGGCGAAGACGTCCTATTCATAGCTCGTCGCTTGGTCATATTGGCCGGCGAAGATATAGGGCTGGCCAACCCCAATGCGCTGCTGCTGGCCAACGCCACCTTCGACATCGTACACAAAGTCGGAATGCCGGAGGCACGCATACCGCTCAGCGAGTGCGCCATATACTTGGCCACGAGCACCAAAAGCAACAGCGCATACCTGGCCATCGATGCCGCTTTGGCCAAGGTACGCGAATCGGGCAACCTGCCCGTGCCTTTGCACCTGCGCAATGCCCCGACCTCGCTGATGAAAAAACTCGGCTATGGCGTCCAATACAAGTATTCACACGATTATCCCGAGCATTTTGTCCGCCAACAGTTTCTCCCGGATGATATTGCCGATGCACAATTCTGGACACCCGCGCCAAACGCTGCCGAAGATCGCATGAACGCCTTGCAACAGCATCGCTGGGGCATCCCCAAGCAGGCCAAATAAACGCACTTCCGGACTCCATCTTATCGTACAACCTTAATTTATAATTGGCCTAATCATCCGTTTATCAGCCGGACATAAATATTTTGAAAACCATCCGTAGAGGAAAGTGTTCCGGACGTGAAATTAGGCGCAACCATATACAACAAAAGCCGCCGCATCGGTGCATCCGACAGGCAGCTTATGTTATGTTGTGTAGCTATCTATCAGCGATTACTTGCTGGCGATAGAGCAAGAGACGGTCAGACGTGCGCGACCTTTGGCACGACGACGAGCCAATACCTTGCGGCCTTCGGGTGTAGACATACGCTCACGGAAGCCGTGCTTGTTAACTCTCTTGCGGTTAGACGGTTGGAAAGTACGTTTCATTGTATTATTTAGTTTGTATGTTTTTTATTTCACAATTCGGACTGCAAATTTACGCATATTTTTCCGAACAAACAATAGCATGGACCCTTTTGTGCGCATTTTTGAACCTAAAGCCACTTTCGGTTGAGTGTCTCTTGGCCTCCCATACGCCCTATGGGCCTAATATCATCAATCTCCGAAACCGACATTTTATAGCAGTACGACGCCGATGCCGGGACGATCCGGGATGGTCACCTTGCCATTTACGATTTTGATGCCGTCAAAACGGTCGTTTACTATCAATAAGTTGCCGTCTAAATCGGCCCAATCGACCATAGGTGCCAGTTGGGCGGCAGCCGTTACGGCACACGAGGTCTCGGTCATACAGCCAAGCATGATTTTCATGCCCATAGCGCGTGCCTGTACCGCCATTTTGTATGCCTCATGCATACCGGTGGACTTCATCAGCTTGATATTGATACCGTCATAGACCCCGGCGGCACGACGTACGTCCGGAAGACGTTGCAGAAATTCATCGGCGATGATGGGCAGCGGCGAACGCTCGCGAAGCCATGCGGTATCATCTATGCGTGCCTTGTCCATAGGCTGTTCGACAAACAGGCAATTCTTATCGGCAAGATAATGGCACATTTCAAGAGCTTTTTCTTTGCTGTCCCACCCTTGGTTTGCATCCACACATATAGGCACATTGGTGCGAGCGCGTATGGCTTCGACAAGTTCTTTGTCATGATCCAGACCCATCTTGATTTTTATGACCTTGTAGGGCGCCGTCTCATCTATCTTGGCATTCATCTCCTTAGGGTCGGCATCATAGCTGATGGTGAACGATGTATTGGGACATTTGTCCGGATTTAGGCCCCAGATTTTATACCAAGGCTGACCCATGATTTTGCCAAGAAGGTCGTGCAGCGCTATGTCTACCGAGGCTTTGGCTGCACGATTATTTGGCGCCACACTATCCATATAGTCATGTATATCCTCGATTCGGAACGGATCGGTAAATTGGCCGAGATCCAACCGATTCAAGAAAGAGCATACGCTCTCAACGCTCTCGCCAAGATATGGAGGCATCGAAGCCTCGCCGTAACCGATCAAGCCGTCATACTCTAACCTCACCTGCACATCGGGGGTCGTGGTGCGCTGTGAGCGTGCAAGATTAAAGGCGTGACGCAGACGCAGTTCGTAAGGTTCGAACGAAAGATTGAGATGGCCCGAGCGCGTTGCCTTTTTCTTGGTGGCATTACCTAAGGCACTGAAAGATATGGGTGCGACAGCAATAGCGGCGCCCAATGCGGTTGTACGGAGAAAGTCTCGGCGTTTCATACTGGTATATTTTTGTTGTGTCGTGCCTTTGCATGCGCGTATGGCACTTATTGTAGTCTTATGTTCAGTCTTAATTATTATTTGTAATCGAAGTACCACGGGTGGTTACGTACGGCCGTAATGCCGCGAGCCCCGATGTTGCCGTCGATGCGTACGGCGTGCAGGAACGGCGTGGTAAGATAGGAGGGGCTGTCAGGATTAACACTATTGCGGCGTACTCGGCCGGACGAATGTACATAATCGCCATCGTGATCATATATGGCAACGTGTGTCACTCGTCCCGTGTTGGGGTTGCCGAAGAATAGCAAGTCTCCGGCTTTACATTGACGCCAGTCGGCTGCCTTGATACGTGTGCCGGTGGTGGCTTGTTGCGAAGCATCTCGCATCAGTATTATGCCGTTGGCGAGATACGAAACTTTGGCCAAACCGGAGCAGTCGAGGCTCTTGGGCGAGGTTCCGCCCCAAAGATATGGTGTCCCTTCCATCGAATATGCCATATCAAGTATTACATCGGCATTGAAATCCTGTGTGGCCCATTCTTCGATAGGCATCAACGCCGAAGCATCGCACCATCCCGAACGACCGTCAGGCAGGGTGACCTGTACACGTCCGTGGCTTTTCTTATCAAGGTTGCCCTCGACTATATCTCCGCAGACAAGGTCGGTAATGACATCACGCGCTCCCGAAACTTTGACATCTCGATAGGCACGCACCTGATAAGGCGAGGTCACCACCAGACGACGTGCACGACGCCATTGGCCCATCTGCTCGGAAGTTTTCATAGCCACCGAGTTGTCCACAACCCAAGAGATATAGCCGTCCGGCGTTTGTACACGCAGCCATTGACCGTCGTTGTCAAGCACTCGCAGCGGCATTCCCATCAGCGCCTGCGATGCCATTTCCGCATCATGCCCCGGGCGAGTGCGTAGACACGCAACCGAAATGCGAGGCAGTGCCCAATTGTCACACGGCAGCACAGCTATGCCGTTGGAAGCTTCGATACCGGCATCAGCAACGGCTCGCATCACCGAGTCGGCAAGATACCCTTCGGAAACGGTGCCGGTAAGCACAACCTTGCCGTTGTCTGCAGGACAGACGGTAATATCGTATATGTTTTGACGACTGTCAGGCGCCAAACGGGCGCGAACCGCCGATACTATTGTCCGAGCTTTATCGGCCACGGAGGCCGCTTCTATTGTCACTGACGCCGAGGTAGCAAGAACCAGAGCGCATAGTATATATCTGATGTTTTTCATTGTTTTACACACCGGTAATTATGATTATCCTTATTCGTCTTCGTCCTGTGCCACGGCTGCGGGTTTGGTCTTGAGTATCTTCAAGCTCGAGCGCCATCCGGGATAGAACAGATTGCCTCGTGAGGTCTCTACCTCACCGGCCTGGAAGTCTATAGTTTCGCTGCGCACGTACTTCTTGGCCGGATAAAGCGTACCGCAAATACCTCTATTTGATGCAAAACGATACATATCAATACCGTGGCTATAGAACCCATGCGTATCCTTATCGTATGCTTCGGGCGTCACACCATAGTTGCCGAAAGACATATCTACGGGTACCCAGCCGACCCCTTCAAAGTATACCTCGGCCCAGTCATGGAAGTTTTTTTCTCCCGGATGTAACATCCATCCGCTTTCCCATAAGGCCGGAATACCAAGGGATCTCATCATCGAAATATATAGCATCGATACCTGTCCGCAATCACCATAACCACGGTCGAGTACATAACGCGGCATACATGGTATTGTGCTATATTCTCGAGCACCGGCCCATGGATATCTGTCGGCGATGTATTTGTACACCAATTTGTGTTGCAGGTATGGATTGGTCTCATCGCCTACAATGTCGCGTACCTCTACTCCAAGATCTATAATATGCGGAGCCTGCATTGCCGTATAATCGGCATAGAACGGTGCTGTCGTGTCGTATGGCTGTACGCGCTTCAGAATATCTTCTTCACTGACATACAGAGATGTAACCGTGTAACGTCCGGTATACTCGAAATGTGTACTCTTGCCGGTCGTTACGGGTGCCTGCATATATATTGTATTGTGCACCGAACGGCCGTCCGAAAGGACATAGGGATGCGATGCCGACAATATTGAGATGTCGTATTGGCGCTCGGTCTCGACGGGCACGGGCATCCATACGCGCAAGGTATCACCTTTGAGTACCTCATTGTAAGGCACATCCACCACAAAACGGTAGGTGATGGTCTGCGCCGGGCCACGGTGATAGTAATCATCCTCTGAGGCAAGCGGACTTTCGATTACGGCTCTGACGATTGCTACGTCTGACGAATCGGCATCGGCGCCGCGGTTTATCCATTCAACGCCGTTCACCTCCGGGCTTATAAGTTTAAGATTTGAAGGTGCCTTACGGAACACCATAACCTTGCCTTCGGCTGTTGTACGAGTTTCGAGAAGACCCTGGGCTATAAACTCATCGGTGCGTGCGGCCACCGATGGTCCGTAGAGCTCGGCAAGGCGTTGTCGAGTCTGCTCTACTGTAAGTGAGAAGTCTCTGTCAAGGCGTTCCGAAATAGCCTTGACCGAGTCTGTTTCGAACCAAGACGGTGTAGTCGCGCCAATATATTGTGTCGCCGCCAACGATAACGCAGCAGCAAGGACAATGTGTTTCATATCGTGATATGACGGTTTATGGTTAAATATGGTATACTGTAAGACACTTGTACAGGGATACCGCCGCGAAAGACGGTATCCCTGTATATTTTAGTGTTTTAGCGTTTGATATGTGCAATCTCTTCGATGACGCCCTTGAATTTGTTGCCAAGGCTCTGAGCATCCTCCATGGTGTGCGCCTCGGAATATATGCGTATGATGGGCTCGGTGTTGGACTTGCGTAGATGTACCCAGCTGTCGGGATAGTCTATCTTGACACCGTCAATGGTAGTGATTTTCTCGTTGGCGTAACGTTTCTTGATCTCATCAAGGATGGCGTCAACGTCCATATCCGGCGTAAGCTGTATCTTGGTCTTTGCTATGGCGTACTGCGGATATTTCTTCTTGAGTTCGGAGACCTTGAGTCCGCTCTTGGCAAGCAGCGTCAGGAACAATGCCACGCCTACCAGTGCATCGCGTCCGTAATGCAGCGGCGGATAAATGACTCCGCCATTGCCTTCGCCGCCGATGACTGCATTGATTTTCTTCATCAGGGTGGTTACATTGACTTCACCCACGGCACTGGCCTGATAGGGACAGTTGTGGTCGAGTGCTACATCGCGCAATGCACGTGACGAGCTAAGATTGGACACTGCCGGGCCGGGAGTGTTGCTGAGCACGTAGTCTGCAATAGCTACCAGCGTATATTCCTCGACAAACATCTCGCCGTTCTCCATCACGATAGCCAGACGGTCGACATCGGGATCGACGACAAAGCCGACGTCTGCCACTCCGGTTTTCATAAGGTCGGAAATACCGGTGAGATTTTCAGGTATAGGCTCGGGATTGTGCGCAAAGTTGCCTGTGGGGTCGCAGTTGAGTTCGATGACCTTATTGACGCCGAGGCTGCGAAGCAGTTGTGGTATGACTACACCACCCACGCTGTTGACTGCGTCCACAACCACGGTAAAGTTTGCTTTTTTTATTGCATCGGTATCTACGAGATCCAGAGCCAGTACCTTCTGAATATGACGGCGATTGTATGTTGTATTCTTTAGGTGGTGTCCCAGTTGGTCCACTTCGGCGAAGCGGTACTCGCGATCGTTGGCTATGCGCAGCACTTCCTGGCCTTCTTCTGCGGTCAGAAATTCGCCGTGCTCGTTGAGCAGCTTCAGCGCATTCCATTGTTTTGGATTGTGGCTGGCGGTAAGTATCAGGCCACCGCAAGCATTCTCCATAGTCACTGCTATCTCGGTAGTCGGGGTCGAAGCGGGGCCGATATTGACCACGTCGAAGCCCATACCCATCAGTGTACCTATAACCACGTCAATCACCATAGGGCCGGAGATGCGGGCATCATGGCCTACAACGATGGTGCGGTAGGGTATCGTGGTGGTACGGTCAATGAAGGTGGCGTATGCTGCCGTATATTTTACAATATCTATCGGCGTAAGTGCTTCGCCGGGACGGCCGCCGATAGTGCCGCGTATACCGGAAATGGATTTTATAAGGGTCATAATTGGGTTAAGTATGGATTGTTTCGATATTAGCTGTGCCTTTTCGCAATGAGACTGTCTCCGAGCTTTTATCGTCTATACGTATTGAGCTCAGAGTTTCCGAGCCAGGATATTACGTCTTTTGACGATAATAACGTATGTGGTAGAGATACGGTATCACTTGAGAGGTTTCGGTAGTCACTCCGTACTGCGACTTGATGATTATATTTACCTCGGCATCCACAGGTAGATAATACAGCGGCTGCTGTACTCCCGAGCCCCATTGGTACGAAGCCTGCAACGAGTAGTTCTTGAAGCGGAACCACGAACTGTTATATGTCATGTCCGTATCATTACCGTCGCCGGTAGGCAGTTCTCCATTAGAATAATAGTTGAGGTTGTAACGCGTAAAGCGGAAGTACAGCACTTCATCGGACTTAGCGTAATTGCCCGGAGTGCCTGCATTGAGCACCTGCATATACATATTGCCGTCCTCGTCAAGTCGGTAATATGGTGCATCCGGGCCGGTTTCGAACTCGAATGTCGTGTCCGTGGGTATGGTGTTGGTGACGCGCTGGTCTACCAAGAAGAGATTGACAACCTGATTTTCCTGCGTCAGCAGCTCGGCGTAGCTTTTCGAGTCTTTGCACGAAAACGAAGCCACGCCCATAGCCACCCCGACAAGGGCGGCGGCCAACAGCCGTAGCATTTTTGCTTTAGACTTCAATATCTGTTTGATAGGCATAATATTGTGCTATATGTATGTGTGATAATGTGGTTCTATGGTTATTTATATCAATGTTTTATTATATCTCCTGTTTTTTATATGAGCTGCACTTCTGCGATATGGTGCTCAATTCATTTGGAGGTAAGTCATTTCTTAAGCGTCTTAGCGTGGCTGCCAAGTATGAACTCGGTGGCGTTGTCGTCGAGTATACTCTCGAACTTGGCAACGGCTTCTTCGAGTGAACCTCGGAACTCGCCTCCGGCAGCATTTCTATGACCGCCGCCGCCAAAGTGTCGCGAACAAACAATATCCACGGGAAAATCATCGATACTGCGCATAGACACCTTGATGTACTCTCTCTCTTCGCGCATAAAGGCACTATATACCACACCGGGGATAGCCAGAGGCTTATTGACCAGCCCCTCGGTATCGCCTTTGGTGTAATGATATTTATTGAGTTCGTCTCGCGTCAACGTAATCAGTGCGGCATGCGCTTCGGGATATACGCGCATTTTTTGCGATATTGCGTAGCCGTTGAGACGCATACAATCTTCACTATAAGTATCAAAAAGAGAACGCCACAAGGCATTTTTGTCAACTCCTTTTTCAAGAAGCGTTGCTACTATACGGTAGTCTTCGGGATGGTTGGCATTATGAGAGAAGTTATTGGTATCCGTCATCATTCCGGCCATAATACAAGTGGCGGCTTCGAGATTCATCAAATCGAACCATCCGGCGCGCTTGATTACCGAATACAATAGCGAGCAAGTAGACGATCTCTGCGGCCGTGATATAGCCCAATCAAAATTTGATACATCGGGATCCAAATGGTGGTCTATCATCGCGCGACGAGCCTTAGACTCGGTGATATACGGCGCAAGTCTGTCCACTCGAGACATACAATGATAATCTAAGCAGAATATGACATCAGCATTTTCGAGAGCATTTTTCACCCTTTTAGGCGAACGCGTCAACGGCACAACTGTTCCAAAACCCGGGATAACATTAAGATTCTGATTGGGCTCATCGGGCGTCACCACTGTCACGTCAAGTTGCTTGGCTTTGAGTATACTCGCCAACGCCAGAGACGATCCTATAGCATCACCATCGGGCGACATATGACACGTAACAACGATACGACGCGAGTGATTGACCGCGTCAACGATACCTGATATTGCTCTTAATTGCTCTAAATCAAATGTTTCTGGCATACATATACATGTGTATCTGCTTCTTTATCAAATTCATTATGCAAAGATAATCATTATAATGGATACACGTGCATCTTCGACTATCGTTTTTGTGATTTTTCACACTGAAAAAAAACTATATTTACTAAAGCAGGTCCGGCGTCACTTTGGCCGAATATTGTCAAGAGCACGAGGTTCGATAACGAAAAGCGCGACAAAACGACAGGGCCTCGAATGTTTCATCTCCGAGGCCCTGTCGTTTTTTTATTTTTAGTCTTATCCAAAATTGTCAAAATGTATGCTCTCGGGATCAACGCCGAGGCTGTCAAGCAGTGATAACACAGCCTTGCTCATCGGGCCGGGACCACACATATAGTACTCTATGTCCTCGGGCGCGGGATGGTTTTTGAGATAGGTGTCATACATCACTTGGTGCACAAAACCGGCTGTATATTTGACTCCGGCGGCATCGGCTGCAGGGTCGGGACGATCCAAAGCAAGGTGGAACTTGAAATTGGAGAAATCTTTCTCGAGTTGCAGGAAGTCTTCGAGATAGAATACTTCGTTGAGCGCTCGCGCCCCGTAGAAGAAGTTCATAACTCGATCGGTGGTATGCAGAGTGCGCGTCATATACATTATTTGGGCACGAAGAGGTGCCATTCCGGCTCCGCCGCCTACCCACATCATCTCGGCCTTGCTGTCGAAGTTGGGGAAGAAGTCGCCGTAAGGTCCACTCATAATCACCTTGTCTCCGGGCTTGAGCGTAAAAATATAGGACGAGGCTATGCCTGGCGAAACATTCTGGAAACCGACCTGTGGTTTGGGCTTGAACGGCGGAGTTGCGATACGTACCGTCAGCATTATACGGTCGCCCTCGGCCGGATAGTTGGCCATGGAATATGCGCGTATGGTGGGGGTGTCGTTGTGGCATTTGAGGCCGAAGAGCCCGAAGCGTTCCCACGCAGGCAGGTATTCATCGCCTATAAGGTTCTTGTCTATATCCTTGTCATAATCCATACTATATGCCGGGATTTTTATCTGGGCATACGAGCCGGGGATGAAGTCCATATGTTCGCCCTCGGGAAGTTTGACAATGAATTCCTTGATGAACGTGGCCACATTGCGATTTGAAATGACGGTACATTCCCATTCCTTGACGCTGAGCACGCTGGCCGGCACCTGTATGGCGAGATCTCCTTTGACTTTTACCTGACATCCCAGACGCCAGCCTTCTTTCTGCTGTCGGCGACTGAAATGGACGACTTCGGTGGGCAAAATATCTCCCCCACCGGCGGTGACGCGTACACGGCACTGGCCGCAACTACCTTTACCGCCGCAGGCACTGGGCAGAAAGATGTGTTTGTCAGCAAGTGCGGACAGTAGTGAGGTCCCGCTCTGTACGGTCTCTTTGCGCTCGCCGTTGTTGATATCCACGGTGACATTGCCTGTCTTGACCATATATTTTTTAGCAACCAACAGTACTGCCACCAGTATTAGCGTTATCAGTAGGAATACGGCGACCGTGACCAGTACCGTCTGCATTGTCGGGGATATCACCTGTAATGGTAGTGTGTTCATTGTTTTATCAAATTTTGATGCCGAGGAAGCTCATAAAGGCCACTCCCATCAAGGCTGTGATAATAAATGCGATGCCGACACCACGCAGAGGCGCCGGGATATTGTTGTGATGAGCCAGTCGCTCGCGGATGGCGGCGATACCGCAGATAGCCACGAGCCAGCCGAGACCCCAGCCGAGACCGGCGCAAAGAGCCATACCGGTGTCCACGTAGTCACGCTGCTCCATAAACAGCGATCCGCCGAGTATGGCGCAATTGACGGCTATCAGCGGCAGGAAGATACCAAGCGAGTTGTATAGCGCAGGCGTGTATTTTTCAACCGCCATTTCGACAACCTGGGTAATGGAGGCTATCACGGCGATGAACATTATAAGCGACAGGAAACTCAGGTCTATATCCGCATACTCGGGGCCGAGCCATGCTAAGGCTCCGGCCTTGAGGACGTATGTCTCAAGCAGGTAGTTAACCGGCAGTGTGACTGCCAGCATAAAAGTGACGGCGATGCCCAGTCCGAAAGCGGTCTTGACATTTTTGCTCACCACAAGAAAGGAGCACATGCCAAGAAAATAGGCAAATATCATATTGTCGATAAATATCGACCGTATAAACAGATTGAAATTTTCCATTGTGTTCTCGGTGTGAGTGTTTTATTTCAGGATTCCTGCAAGTCTTTGTTGCGGCTGCGGTGTATCCAAATGATGACGGCCACCAATATCAATGCCATAGGCGGCAAAATCATCAAGCCGTTGTTTACATACCCGTGATCGTAGCACCACTGAGGCACCACTTGCACGCCGAAGAGCGTGCCGCTACCGAGCAATTCGCGGAAGAAACCTACCACGGCCAGTATCATGGCATAACCGATGCCGTTGCCCACGCCGTCAAGGAACGACGGCCACGGCCCGTTTCCCATAGCGAAGGCCTCGAGGCGTCCCATAAGTATGCAATTGGTAATTATAAGCCCGATAAAAACCGAAAGCTGGCGACTGACATCGTAGTCGTAAGCCAAAAGAAACTGGTTGACTACAATCACCAGCGATGCCACCACCACCAATTGGACTATGATGCGGATATTTGTAGGTATTGTATTGCGTATCAGTGATATGATGACATTACTAAATGCAAGTACGACTATCACTGAAAGCCCCATGACTATCGCCGGTTCGAGCTTGGCGGTCACGGCCAGTGTCGAGCAAATGCCCAACACCTGAACTATCACCGGGTTGTTCTTGGAGAATGGGTTGAAGAATATCGCTTTATAATCTGTCTTAGGCATAGCTTCTATTATTTGTCACGTAGCGATTCTAAGTAAACTTTGTATGGGCGAAGGCAGTCGTCAAGCATTGCCGAGACGCCCTTACTGGTGATGGTACCGCCCGAGACGGCGTCCACATAATCGGCTCCGCCGGTCGGCTTGCGGCCTTTTTTCAGCACCTGTATGGGGGCAAAATTCGTCCCGTGGAACAATTGTTTGCCCTCAAACTGCGCCGAGAACCACGGCTCTTGTATCTCCGCGCCGAGCCCCGGAGTCTCGCTTTGATGGCTGAAGTACGCCCCATATACCGTCGAGCCGTCGGCATCGAGCGCTATGTAACCCCAGATAGGTCCCCAAAGCCCGGCACCATACGCCGGAATAATGTATTTGACTTCTCCGCCAGTGAGAGTACATTCGTATATAGGTAGCCGGCGTTGGGCGGCATCTGCGATTTTGGTCTGCGCTGATACGTCCACGCCGAAAGCATCCGTGCCGATGATTTCGCCCTGAGTATTGACCACGTGCTGAGCCGTGATGTATCGACCGAAATCCTCTACCACACTATCTTCGTCAGGGGTAATATGCACAGATGCAAGGATCTGCTTCATCTTGTCCGCATCGGCGTTGTGCTGCTGCATCGGCTTAAGTGTCATAGCGGCCCAGGCCAGGATGGCACCTACGGCCACAACGATACAACTGATATATACGACCGTGTATGTATTACTGTTCTTGTTCATTGCCTTGTTGTGTTTTGTTTAATGGAGCGACGGCGACGACGACGGATATTGGCCTGTACTACAAAGTAGTCTATCAGCGGAGCAAATGCGTTCATCAGCAGTACTGCAAGCATCGCACCCTCCGGATAACCGGTATTATATGTACGTATCAACACCGCAATCACGCCTATAAGAAATCCGTAGACATACTGGCCTTTGCGCGTGCGTGCCGCTGTCACCGGGTCGGTGGCCATAAATACAGCCGCAAATGCAAAGCCGCCGAAGAACAACTGATCCACCGGTGACAGATAGGACGCCGGGTACGTCGGAGTGGCGCACACATTGGCAAGCCAGCCCATAGCCAAACCGCCTATTACGACACTAAGCATTATGCGCCACGAGGCCACACGCGTCAGCAGCAGCACCGCAGCACCTATAAGGATGCACAGCACCGAGGTCTCACCGAAGCTTCCGGGAATCAAGCCGAGGAAGGCATCCCATGCGGATATGGGAGTGCCGTCTATGCCTTGAAGGACAAAGTTGCCGTCGGTAGCCGAGGCAACCTGACCAAGAGGCGTGGCACAACTGAAACCATCGGCAAGTGTATCACCCACGCCGAGCATCGAACCTTGCGATACAAAGACCTTATCGCCGGACATCTGTCCCGGATAGGCAAAGAATAGGAAGGCTCGTGCGACCAAAGCCACATTGAAGATATTGTATCCCGTACCACCAAAGACTTCTTTGGCAAAAATCACGGCAAAGGCTGTGGCCACTGCCACCATCCATACGGGCGTACCTATGGGCAAAATCAACGGAATCATCAGACCCGTCACAAGAAATCCTTCTTGAATTTCCTCGCCCCTCCATTGAGCAAAGGCAAATTCGATGCCCAGACCTACGGCGTAAGTCACAACCACGCAGGGGAGTATGGCCAGGAAACCGTAGAGCATCAGATCCCAAAACGGAAATGTCTTCGCTCCGGCAGCCAGCCAATGCTGATAGCCGGTATTGTACATTCCAAAAAAGAAGCACGGCAGCAATGCAACAATCACTATCGTCATTATACGCTTGCTGTCAAGGGCATCGTGTATCTGCGCACCCCGCGCAGCCGCTGTTTGGCGCGGCGTAAACAAGAAGGTGTCCATACCCTCATATACCGAACGGAAAGCGTGCAGACGCCCACCCTCCTCAAAGGACGGGCGAATACGTTCCATAAATCTTTTCAGTGCTTTCATTATTATATAGTGTCAGCTGTTTCTATAATCTGTTCATCACACCTCGCGACGCATATAGTCGAGACCGTCACGCACTATCTGTTGCAACGGCTCCTTGGATGAGTCCAGACATTCGGCCAAAGCGAAGTCTTCGGGTGCCACTTCGTATATACCGAGATTTTCCATAGCATCAATGTCACGAGCATTTATGGCCTTGATCAGATACTCACCCAGAATATCCATAGGCAGTACACGGTCTATCTCTCCGGACATAATCATAGCGCGACGTCCGCCGAGGATGCGTGCATCCGGATCGAAAAGACGGCGTCCGCACAGACGTCCGGGGAAGGACGTGCTGACGCTCATCTTGCGCGGCGACAGCGATGCCCAGCCCATAAATTCGTCCACATCATCCCCCTCGGGAATGACGGTAATCTGGCGGTAAGGATAATGCAGGTAGTCGTCAATGGCATCCGTCTTGACACCCGTCAGGACATTGCCACTGATGACACGCTGGTGATGGTCAGTCTCAGCAAGACGTCCTTCTAAGATAGGAGCAACAGCTGCTCCTACGATGGTATGCAGCATCTGCGGTTGTCTAACCTCGGCTCCGGCCAGTGCTATGACAGTGGTGAAATCAACCTTGCCAGTACGGTAAAGTGTACCTATGCGACGCAACGTGTCAGCCGAAAGTGTCCAAACGGTTTCGCCCTTGTTTATCGGTGCGATATTTGCTACCAGAACGCCGCAAAGTCCGGCGGGGTGAGGCCCTTGTACGTCCACCATCACGGCTCCGGCAATATCATTGAGCGTTCCGGCACGGCGTCCTATATATATATGTCCATCGGTGAGATGTGACAGCACCTCCACGGCAGTGGCCATATCTGCTAAATCTGATTGGCTATAAAGACGCTGAGGCTCCAATGGTGCGGAGTCTACAGCCGTGACAAAGATATCGCGGGCGCGTACTTGCGGCGAAGGCACTATATCATAGGGACGTTGACGCATCCATGCCCATAAACCGCTACGACACAGCGTAGAAATTATGTCGGTCGATTGGCGCGACAAGACATCGAAAGTCTCTGATGCGGAAGCATCGTCTGCATCCACGATGACACGCTCAATCTTGCGTCGGGCGCCGCGCTCGACATCCCGAACCACTCCGGAAATCGGAGACACCAGCACCACCTGCGGATTGTACTTATCATATAATAGCGGAGAGCCGGCCTTGACAACATCCCCGGCATTGACCGAAGCCTTAGGCACAAAGCCGGGAAAGTCATCCGGAATTATAGCGACTGAATGCACGCCGAGAGCTTCGGTTACCATAGCCGCATCGACAACGGCTCCGACCAGTCGCAGGTCTATTCCTCGTTTGATTTTTAATTCCATTTTCACAAATTACTTTAAGGACAAGCCTTGAATTGTAGACCAGGTTTTGATAAGGCGGCAAGCAAGGATGTGTGCGCGTAGAAAAAAATGCCGCCACAAAAACGCAGACAAAAGTACACCATTTATTTGGTTTATTAAACATTTTTTCAGAATTGGCACGTTAAAAAATCCTATGGAAGCATTTTACACACTGCAAAGCAGCATTTGCCCATTTCAAAAGGCAATAAAAAAGACCATTTGCCGTTGTACAAATACATAGAATAAAATTTTTCGCCGCAAAATGTTTTGCCAATCCGAAACAAACAATTAATTTTGCGAGGTTAATATACTTTTCAGATAGGCATAGTATGGCACAAAACCATACCGCCGGAAGCTTAACACACACTGTAACACACAAAACAGCAACATCTACAATAGACAATCCAAGGCGGAAAAAACATACATTTCGTCAAAGAACAAACTAAAAATACATCCAACACCAAAACATTCTAAAAACTTTCATCCAAAAAAAATTATGGAAACTCAAAAGCCCAACGTTGCAGCTCCCGTGAAACCCGCTGCAAAGCCCGCTGCGAAAAAAGATTCGCAAAAAGCTAATGTCCCCGGCATCAAGAATGCCTTCTGGGTAATCATCGCCTGCTTCATCGTAGCCGTATGCCTCTTCATCTTCTGGTTCGGCAACGAAATGCACTTCGATGAAGACGGACATCCTCTGGATCTCTGGGGTACCGTATTCAAAGGCGGCTTTATCGTGCCTCTGCTGCAGACCCTCTTCCTCACCGTGATCGTTATCTCCGTAGAACGTGCTATCGCCCTCAGCGCAGCCAAAGGTAAAGGCAGCGTCGACAAATTTGTTGCCAGCGTTAAGAAATGCCTTGCCAAAAAAGACATCGCCGCTGCAAAAGAGCTCTGCAACAAACAGCAAGGCTCCGTTGCCGCTGTAGTTAACGCCGCTCTGATCAGCTACGAGGAAATGGACAAGAACACTGAACTCACCAAGGAGCAGAAAGTGCTGACCATCCAGAAAGCCCTCGAAGAAGCTACCGCTCTGGAAATGCCCTCGCTGACCCAGAACCTCCCCATCGTTGCAACAATGACAACCCTCGGTACCCTTATCGGTCTTCTCGGTACCGTGCTCGGTATGATCAAGTCCTTCCAGGCTCTTGCTCAGTCCGGTGCTCCTGACTCTACCGAACTCTCCACCGGTATCTCCGAGGCCCTTATCAACACCGCCTTCGGTATCGCCACCGGTGCATGCGCCGTTATCTCCTACAACTACTTCACCAACAAGATCGACAACCTCACCTACGCCATCGACGAAATCGGCTTCTCGATTGTACAAACATTCCAGACCACTCACTAATCCCCTGTTTGCTTAACAAGGCAGTTATAACACTAACACCACTAAAACTAAGTAAATATGGGAAAAGTAAAAATTAAAAGAAAGAGCACGCTCATCGACATGACCGCGATGAGTGACGTGACCGTTCTTTTGCTTACTTTCTTCATGTTGACATCTACCTTCTTGCAGAAAGAGCCGACAACGGTATACACCCCGTCGTCAGTATCCGAAGAGAAGGTTCCCGTAAAGGACTTGGTGACCGTTCTGGTCTCCAGCGAAGACAAATCGGGCAAACTAAAAGACCCGACACAAGTCGAAGGCAAGATCTTCCTCTCCTTCGCCGGTGACTCCGTCATCCCCAGCGAAACCCTTCGCGGAAAAATCCTGGATTATGCAGTAAGCAAATACAACGACCTTCACCCCAAAAACGCTATCAAGATCACCAAAGATCAAAGAGCAGCTTTCATGAAAACCAATATGCTCGGTGTCCCGTTTAAGATACTTCCCGAAGTATTGTCTATGGAGACCTCCAAGCGTGACAAATTCATGAGCGACCTCACCAACCCCAATGTCGGTATACCCATCAACGACAACAAGAACAAAAACGGTGCCCTCAACGACTTCCAAATTTGGATGTATGCGTTGGCCAACGTAGCTCAAGACGGCCGTAACGAAAAAATCAGCCAACTTGATGCCGAAGGTAAAAACGGCGCCGAAGAAGTCCGCGATGCCGACATCCTCTACAATTCAGTGTTCCAGGGTCGTGCCATATCCCTCAAAGCGGACAAAGACACACCCTTCACGACCATTCACCGCGTTTTCGACAACCTCCAGACCATGGGCCTTAACAAGTTCACACTTATGACCGCCCTCAAGTCCGAATCTGCCGAATAACCATAAAAGTAAAGAACAACAATGGCACAAATAGATCCCTCAAGCGGCGACGGAAACAAAAAGAAAGGCGCCCAAAAGAAGATGTCTATCCATGTGGACTTTACTCCTATGGTCGACATGAACATGCTTCTGATTACATTCTTCATGCTCTGTACAACCATGATCAAAAGTCAGACCCTCCAAATTCTCCTGCCGTCCAATGACACACGTATCAAGGACGAACAGAAGAACCAGGCCAAGGCCGATGACGCCATAACACTGATCTTGGATACAGAATACAAACCCAACGGACTACCCGCAGTAGACGATGCCGGCAATACAGTGCACGATATCTACTACTACGAAGGCCTTCCCGACACCGTAAACATTTCCGGCACAAAGGGCTGCATCAAAGTATCCCACTTTATCGGCAATGCTCCGGGTGGAAAGCGTCAGGGTATCCGCGAAATCCTCTACCTGCGCCACAAAGAGGCTATGGATATCTATGATCAACTCAAAGCCGACTATAAGGCCAAGAAGATCACAGACGAGCAATTTGCCGAAAAAGCCAAAGAGAATGCCACAAGTGACAAACTTAAACACCCCGTGGTAATCATCAAACCGGGTCCCAACGCTACATACGAAGCCCTGGTAAATGCTATCGACGAACTCAACCTGAACCAGATACGCAAGTACTCGATTCAGATGCCCGACCATACCGACACAACACTGTTGCGCAACTACGAGAAGGCTACCGGCAAAACCGTTATCCGTCCCAACATTCGTAAATAATGATCAAAGTTCTATATTACTAACCAATTAACACAGACAAAAAATGGCAAAAGATGTAGATCTTTCATCAAAAGAATGGTGTGACATCGTATTCGATGGCAAAAACAAGGAGTATGGCGCATACCAACTGCGTGCAACTTCTGTCAAGCGCCACACCAAAGCCCTGGTGTCCGTACTTATTGTGCTGGCACTCATCTTGACAGCAATCATCATGGTGATGACCGGAGTGTTCAAGAGCGCTGACGAAGACATCAACGCCAAGAACGAGCAGGAAGAAGTCATCATGGCTCCCGAGGATATTCCCGAAGAGGAAGAACAAATGGAAATTCCCGAGCAGAAGCCCGAGGAAGTTCAAGCCGAAGAAGAAGTTGCCGCCACACAGGCTGTAACCGAAGTCAAGATTGTAGAAACAGTGGACAAAGACCGCGAAATCAAGGACCAAGAGCAAGTGCTTGAAAACACCGCTCAATTAGGTGCTGACGACCACAAAGGCGTAGAAGACGTCAACCGCGACCGCGTTGTCAAGGAAGTTGTCGAAGTTAAGCCCGTGGAGAAGCCCAAAGATGAAGGCCCCGTAAGCATGGCAATGGTTGAACAGAAGCCCTCGTTCCCCGGTGGTGATGCCGCTATGTACAAATGGCTCAACGATAACATCATTTATCCCGCAGCCGCTTCGGAAGAAGGCGTACAAGGCAAAGTGACCGTACAATTCATCGTTGAAAAAGACGGCAGCATCTCGCATGTTAAAGTCGTCCGCGGCAAACACCCCGCTCTCGATGCCGAAGCAGCACGCGTCATCCGCAAGATGCCTCGCTGGACTCCGGGTCGTAACAACGGCCAACCCGTCCGCGTGACATATCACCTCCCCGTACAATTCAAATTAGCCAACTAAGATTCGCTTTTGAATTCCATACCCTCCCCCAATAAGGGGCGAAGCCGCAAGGTTTCGCCCCTTATTTTGTTTCACGTCCCACACGGCTATTATGATTATAAGTGCATTTGCCAATTTTTTCGTATCTTTGCCACGTGAAAAAGCTATGGAATAAGCTGACATCCCTGTCGGCCGCTGTTTTGGTGTCCTACACCCTGGCATCGGCACTTAATTCGTGCAGTAGCACAAGACACGTTCCCGAAGGTAGCAAACTACTGGATAAGGCCGAGATCGTTATTGCCGAACCCGGAGACAGCATCAACGCCAAAGAACAATATCGCGACATCAGTACACGCGAACTGCTCAACTACTTGCGCCAGCAACCCAACCATAAAATCCTGGGCTGCGCAAAAATGCAGCTCGGCATCTACAACATGTCGGGCAACGATACCACACGTTGGTGGAATCGATGGCTCAGACGTATCGGCGAAGCGCCCGTATTATATGACCCGCAACTGACCGAAGCCTCGGCACGCCAACTTCGCCAGGCACTTGTCAATAAAGGCTATCTCAACGCTTCAGTTACCATAGACACAACCACTTGTGGCAAGAAACACAACAAAATGCGAGTGCGATACAGACTGCACCCGGGTACTGCTCACACCATAGCTACAGTGACAATGGAATGCGAAGACAATGAAATTCGAGCCATCCTCCAATCCGACACCGCAGCCAAACCGAACATCGCACCGGGTATGGCCCTAGACCGTACATACCTCGACAGCGAACGTACACGCATCACTTCGATACTGCGCAATCACGGGTATTACGCTTTCAACAAGGAGTTTATCACCTTTATAGCCGATACCCTACCCGGGTCGATGGCAGTAGACCTGACCATGACAATTCAGCAGCCGCGCATAATACATGCGGCGCCGACGCCCGAACATCCCGATGGAATAGACCCGGATGCTCCGGCACCAAAGCATCGACGCTTTATGATAAGGCAGGTATACTTTGTCACGGATTACAACCCGCGCAAAGACGGTGACGACAGTACGGTCCGCAGCGACACAATTCAAGGCACACCCGGTATGGCCGTCATATACGGCGCCGACCGATACATACGTCCCGGAGTCCTCGAAGAAAACTGCTATATCATACCCGGTAAGCCCTACAATGCCTCACAAGTAGACCAGACATATTCCGCTATGGCTCGCCTGGGCATACTCAAATTTATAAACATCGAAATGCGCCCCATCACAGCCGTCAAAACCGATGACAAAGAAGAAATCTGGATGGACGCCTACGTACTGCTGTCGCGCAACAAGAAACAAAATATCACCCTCGAACTGGAAGGCACCAACTCGGAAGGAGACTTGGGCTTCGGAGTCGGGCTCACCTATCAGCATCGCAACCTTGCACACGGCAGCGAACTGCTGACCGTCAAATTTCGCACCGCATACGAAAGTCTCTCGGGCGATTTCGAAGGCCTTATCAACAACCGCTACACCGAATATGCCGGCGAGGTAGGCATCACTTTCCCCAAATTCAAGGCACCCTTTCTGTCTCGTGACTTCAAACGTCGCAACAAAGCCAGTACCGAATTCGCTCTATCACTTAATTACCAAGAGCGTCCCGAATATACTCGCGTCATCGCCGGCGGCGCCTGGAAATACAAATGGGACAAACAACAAGGCGGCTTCAATCAACGCCGCACCCTCGACCTGGTGGATATCAATTACGTCTACCTTCCACAGTCTACGCTCAATTTCATCGACCAGATAGCGCCGACCAACCCTCTACTGCGCTACAGCTACGAGGACCACTTCATCATGCGCCTGGGCTACACGTTCTACAAGACCAACCGCCGAATACCTACGACCACGCTCAATTCGTTTGTGATACAGCCGTCGGTCACTACCTTCCGAGCCTCCGCCGAGATGGCCGGCAACCTCCTATATGCCTTCTCATCCATACTTGGGCAGAAAAAGTCAAACGAAGCATACAAAATCTTCGGCATCCAATACGCCCAGTATGTCAAAGGTGAAGCAGACTTCACATATACACGCAACTTCAATGCACGCAACGCCTTGGCCATACACGCCGGTATAGGTATCGGCTATCCCTACGGCAACTCCTCGGCCATACCCTTCGAAAAACGCTTCTATGCAGGCGGAGCCAACAGCGTACGCGGCTGGAGTGCACGCACCCTCGGCCCGGGAGCCTACGATGCCCGCAACGATGTCATCGATTTCATCAACCAATGCGGCGACATACGACTGGATTTTAGTCTCGAATACCGCGCACGATTATTCTGGGTGTTCGAAGGCGCAATATTTGTAGACGCCGGCAACATCTGGACCATCAAGACTTACGAAAATCAACCCGGCGGAACTTTCAAATTCGATAAGTTCTACCGACAAATAGCGCTATCATACGGCGCAGGCATACGTATGGACTTTACATACTTCCTGCTGCGTTTCGACCTTGGTATGAAAGCTCATAACCCCGCTATGGGTCAAGAGGAATGGCCTCTGATACACCCGCACTGGGGACGTGACGCCACATTCCATTTTGCAGTAGGCTATCCGTTCTGATTGTTCGAAGCCGACACGGAAGCAAGACCCTTGACAAGTCCGCAAGCAAATCATTACAGGTTTGCAAGACATATCGACCCTACAATCCGAGGCATCGCACCCGACACGTTTTTTTATAAAAAACAGACACTTATGAAACAATACGTAATTTTTGACCTTGACGGAACGTTACTGGACACCATCGCCGACCTCGCCGAGGCCACCAACTACGCGCTCGAACAATTAGGATATGCCACCCACCCTATCACGGCTTACAACTACATGGTAGGCAATGGCGTCACCAAGCTGCTGGAACGCGCCCTGCCCGAGGATATGCGCACCACACGAATGATCGAGGCTATGCGTCATCATTTTCTGGAATACTATGACGTGCATTGCACCGAGCACACCACCATCTATCCCGGCATCTCCGATCTCCTTAACGAACTGGCTGCGCGTGGCATAGCCACAGCCGTCACCTCCAACAAGTACCAACGCGCCGTCACCCATTTGATAAGCCATTTCTTCGGTCAATTGCCGTGGGCGGCCGTACTCGGACATCAAGAAAATGTCCCGGTCAAGCCCGACCCATCAATAATATTCATGGCTCTCAACGCCCATCCCACACCCAAAGACAATGTGCTATACGCGGGCGACAGCGCCGTGGATATGGAAACCGCACAACGTGCAGGCATCGAAAGCGTAGGCGTATCCTGGGGTTTCAGGACACGCTCCGAGTTGTCAAGCGCCGGTGCCGACCACATAGTTGACTCACCGGACGACATCCTCAGTTTATTATAATCATATAAATATTGATCTGAAGCAGACATCTCGCTTTCTGCGCCTATCCTCCCAATCCCGTATACATCCACGCCGATAGTCATTTCTCTCTATCCGATAATTATAGCATTATGGTAACCGACATCATACTCGTAGACCCTCGTGATACGCATGACAACCTGCTGCCGCTGACGTACACACGCCCGGTCAGTGACCTTCGCATTGGAATATACACCATCGACCAACGCTGGCGTATGGCATGTCCCAACGCCAAATTATATTGGCAGACCGTAGACTACCTGCGTCCCAAGTACGCGGCATGCCCTGACAATATCGCCGGTTCGAATGCCGTATACGTGCGCGGCAACATCATTCCTTCTGCCGAGCTGGTACACGTGGCTCTTGACCTGCAGCCCGGACAGGCTGTCTTCGGCGAGGACAGCGCCCCTATAGCTTGGCGCGGAGGCAATTCGAATGCGCCAAGCATCCAACTGAAAGAGCGCACACGCTGTCTATCCTTCCTATACGACATCTTCGGTCTCAACGGCGAGGTGCTGCGCGAAGACTTCGTGACAATCACCGCCGGACGCACCTCGGCGCCATTGAGTGACACCGTCACCGTGATAGGACGCCGCGAAGACATCTTCGTGGAAGATGACGCCGAATTTGTTGAAGGATGCACACTCAACACCATGCACGGCCCGATATACATCGGACACGGCGCAACGGTTATGGAAGGCAGCTGTCTTCGCGGACCGGTGGCCGTATGCGACCACGCTGTAGTCAATATGGGCGCTCGTATTTATGGTGACACCACCATAGGGCCGTGGTGTAAGGTTGGCGGCGAACTAAACAATGTCGTTATGCACTCATATTCGAACAAGGCGCATGACGGATTCTTAGGCAACGCCGTCATCGGACAATGGTGCAACATCGGAGGAGGATGCTCGGCATCAAACCTCAAAAACGACTATACGGAAATCAAGCTATGGAACTACCCGCGGCGCCGCTTCCTGCGCACCGGGTTACAGTTCTGCGGCGTCATCATGGCCGACTTCTGTAAGGCCGGAGTCAACACGATGCTCAATACAGCCACTGTCCTCGGCGTAGGCGTCAACATCCACGGCAGCGGCTTCCCGCGACCCTTCCTGGCATCCTTCCTCGAAGGCTCGCCTCAAGGATATACCGAGGTGCCGATGCAGCGCTTCTTTGATACAGCTTCCAAAATGATGGCTCGGCGCGGCATCGAGTTGACCCAAACCGATATAGATATACTCAACAGCGTACGACAGATTGCCGAGAACTATCGCTGATATAGAAAAACAAACTTGCATCACGGCTAAATCAACCATTCTACGCAGCATTCCTCCCTCAAAAAAAGACATCCTAATGTTTGATATAACCTTTGAAGACATATTTGCCGAAAAGACTCCGGGTATGACACTTTTGGCTTTGAGCGCCAATATCACCGATGCGCCTACCTGCGACGCACTATGGGACGAAATTCAGACCGTAGCGACACGCATCGCATCATCCTACGAGATGTCTATGGTCAATAAACGTCCCGGAATAGCGGCTACACGCGCCGCCTACAAAGCATTCGGTAAAGACCCCAACCGCTACCGACCCAGCACCGAGGCTATGTGCCGACGCATAGTGCGCGGTGACGGCCTGTACCGCGTCAGCAATGTCGTAGATTTGGTCAACTTGTTGTCCATCGCCTCGGGGCACTCTATAGGCGCTTTTGACAGTGACCATATCTCCGGACACACCCTGCGCCTCGGTGTAGGACGCCAAGGCGAACCTTATGAAGCCGTACACCGCGGGCCTCTCAATATAGCCGGGCTGCCTGTTCTACGTGATGACATCGGAGGCATAGCAACACCCACAAGCGACAATGCAAGGACGGCCATACGGCCCGAGTCGACACGACACCTATTTATGGTCGCCAATCTATACGGCGACGAAATGCCCGCCGACAAACTCGCCGAGTATGCATCGCGGCTACTGACACAATACGCCGCCGCCTCCGACATCGAATACCGCATCTTCCGACCCATATCCGACAAGGGGTAAACGCCGGGCCTACACCGAACCAACTACTTCAGAAAGATGGCAGTACATCTTGACATCGTTGACCGCGAAACATACTATCGCACCGTCCCTCATCCGGCAACAGTGTACGACAGCGTCGAATTTGCCCTTACGGTAAGTGCAGTATGCGGCACGTTGTATATCCTGGTAACGGACGAGGACGACTCCGCAGTCGGTATGGTTTGGGGGAAGGACGATGTCGGCACTTGGGCGGCGCCGTTCTCGGCACCTTATGCTCTATGCTCGATGTCTCGACCCGATATGCCCGTGCCATTACAAGCCTTGCGTGCAATTGCCAGATACGTGGACGCCGAGTCGTACGGAAAGTGGCGCATAGTATTGCCTCCCGAATTCTATGCCCCGGCACTGATACACTCCGCCGTCGAAGCGTTCGGAGCTCTCGGCCACGAGCTGTTTTGCGACCGTAATTACGCCCACCCGGCACTCGCACAAATGTCATCCGTGGCACGGCGCAATCTCCGCAAGGCCGAGCGTCACGGTTCGTTCACTCTGGTCACCGATGCCGATGCCGGAGCGGTATATGACCTCATAGCCGAACACCATCGCCAGCTGGGCTACGAAATGGCTATGACGCGTAACCAAGTGCTGGCCACTGCACGCGCCATACCCATGGACTTCTTTATGGTGACGGACGGGGACATCCCGGCGGCTGCAGCCTACTACCAGCATACAGCGCCGCATATTGTACAGATGATTAACTGGGGTGACACCGCCGAAGCACGTCCGCTACGTGTCACCAATTGGATGGACCACGCCATAAGCCTATATTATGCCAAACTCGGTATATCTACCATCGATCTCGGACCAGGCACGCACCACGGCATACCCAACGAGGGCCTTGAGCACTTCAAAACCTCTCTGGGCTGCACGGTCTCGCTAAAACATATCATCGCAGGCCACGCCTTGTAAGCTTCATTGCAGCGACAAGTTCCCCAACTCCAAATAAAATGTTGCCGCAGGGACATCCACGTCCCAAAATGTTCAGGGATTGAACTGATTGGTATCGTAAAAATCCATAATATCGCGCGTCATTTCCAGTGCCGTTGCGCCCGGACCCTCGGGATCGAGAGCCGCCGAGCGCTCGTAAGCCGTGATGGCGGCGGCGCGGTCGCCGTGCTGCCATGCGCGACGACCTTGTCGGTACAATTCTACAGCCTGTGCATGCGCGTCGGCCGTGCCGTCCTCGAATGATTTATTGACTGTTGTGTGTGCGTTATCCATAAATTATTCGTAATTTTACGCCAAAGATACGAATACTTGACTTCACATCCAAATTAGCTATGACACAACACCACATACTGCGCAAAAATTTGTTTGCAATCCTCTGCTTATTTCTCGGCATAGGCTCGGCTTTGGCTACCGACCCTATGGCTACAAAATACACCTCGACACAATGCCAAGGGTCGCTGACCCCCTACCCGACCAAAGTCGCCGATATAGTCACTCCGGACAGCCTCGTGGCCGTGCATATCGACCACGTCGGGCGTCACGGTTCGCGTTATCCGGCCTCGGCAGCCTCGTGCAAGAAACTGCACAGTGCGCTGCTGCATAGTGATTCGCTTGGCCTACTGACACCTACGGGTCGCGAATTGCTGGCGCTCACCGGACAAGCCATGACTGCATCTCAAGGTCGCTGGGGTGCCCTCGACTCGTTAGGCATGGCCGAGCAACGCTCCATAGCTACGCGAATGATGCACCGCTATGACGGCCTATTCAAAGACGGAGCTCGAGTGCGTGCGCTGTCGTCCTACTCGCCACGTTCGATGATGAGTATGTTCTGCTTCTTGCATCAAATGTCGCGTATGAACAACCGTCTGGAAATATCCTCCTGCTCGGGACGCCAAAATTCGCCCCTTATGCGACCTTTCGATGTCAGCGATGACTATCAACACTTCCGCAGCGACAGACTTTGGGAACCGACATACATGGCTTATTTCGAGCAATACTGCCCCTTGACGGCAATCACTCGCGTACTTGGTCGCGACTATCCCTTCGGGGGCACCGAACAGGCTCGCGAACTGGCCATAACCGAGTACTACGTCATTGCCGGTATGGCAGCCATGGAAATCGAATGTGACGCTTCACGCTTCTTCACCGAGGCAGAATACAACGCCCTATGGTCATGCTTCAACCTCCGTCAATACCTGCAATACACAGCCTCTACCGTATCCTCAGTGCCTGCAGATATGGCCGGGACGTTGTTGATGGACATCATACGCACCACCGACTTGGCCACGGACAGTCGTAGCGCCGACGGCGTGGTTGCCGACCTGCGCTTCGGACACGCCGAGACGCTGATGCCGCTGCTATCGCTGTTACGCCTGCCCGGATGCTATTATATGACCAATTATTTTGACACCGTGGCTATGCACTGGCGCGACTTCGATGTAGTACCTATGGCAGCCAACCTCCAAATAGTACTTTTCAAAGCCAAGCGCTCGGGACGTTACTACGTGCGCTTCGATGTCAACGAGAAACCTGTCACTTTGCCCGGCGATCGTATGGGGCTGTATGTACCTTGGGATGTCGCTCGCGACTATATGATGCGCTGCGTGCCGCTCTACCTCAATTGATCACCCCTCGATCGAAAAACGTAGTCTGACAATAGACACACGTCTTAACCGCTTCTATTATAAATCCGACAAAATACGATATGAAACTCCATAACAAATTGTTTGCCGCACTGGTCGCCACGACCTCCTTGGCCGGTGCCGCGACCATGAACACCACAGCCACAAACGCCGACGGTACAAGCGACTATACGCCGCAAACATTGACCTCGGTACACTGGAGCATCACCCGCGAAGGCTCTGACAGCGCCTCTCGTCCATATTATGTCCAACGCTTGGTCGTACGCGGCAATCTCAATTTTCCGCGCCTATGTTTCAACCAGTTTGCACGTTCCATGCGCCTAACCGATCCGCAAGACACGCTTATCGAACTTGTGCCCGGATATTATGCCATAGCCTCGCCGCGACTGTTGGCGCACAACCCGGACGGCCCGGCCGCAGACGTATACGCCGACCCGAAGGACGAGGATAGCGTGGTTTTCGAGATACAGACACGCGGACGTTTTGTCAATATCAGTTACGCTCCGGACGGCTTTCATCGCGTCAATGTCGATGGCACTACCGATGCCGTGGAACGTTATCTGACACCGTTGAATCGCGATATGACCGATTACGCGGCCGAGGTATACTGCCACAATGAAGCCATGGCCACGGACCGGACCATCAACTTCTATGACGTGATACCTTCTTTTAAAAAGGTCACTCCGGGACAACCGGGGGCAATGTCACGCGTAAGTATCCCGGGATTTGTGGACATAGACCCCGAAAATCCGGACTATTATCGTATCGAAGTACATGGCGACAGCGCCGTCATATATTGCCGTCCCGACCGTCAATGGGCCAATTACATAGCCTTTAATGCCAAAGTATTGAGCCGTCGCGACAGCCTCGGACGCATACCTGACGTCGTCATTGAAGACTGGCCCGATATGCCGTGGCGTGGCCTGATGATAGATGTCGCACGCAATTTCCAGCAGCCGCAAACGATGAAGGTCATATTAGCGCTGATGGCGTCCAACCGCCTCAATAGGCTGCATTTCCACATCACGGACGATGAAGCTTGGCGTCTCGAAATACCGGGCCTACCCGAATTGACGGACGTGGGCGCACATCGCGGATATACATTAGACGAGCGCACGTGCCTCAAACAGATTTTTACCGGTGACGGCAACCCACACACCGACACAGGCACTTCCAACGGCTATTACACACGCGCCGAATTCATTGACCTGATACGCACAGCTCACAATATGGGCATTGAGGTCGTGCCCGAAATCGAATCGCCGGGACATGCACGTGCCGCCATACGCGCTATGGAGGCCCGAAAGCTCAACTGCGGAGATACAAAATTCCGCCTTATCGAAGACGGCGACACATCGCGCTACACCTCGGCACAAGCCTTCCACGACAATATAATGAACCCGGCATTGGAAAGCACTTACCGCTTTATGGAAAAGGTTATAGACGAAATCGCATCAATGTACCGCGATGCCGGAGTACCGCTCATAGGCATTCATATCGGAGGTGATGAGGTGCCGCGCGGCGCTTGGGACGGCTCGGCTGCCGTGGCTCGGCTCAAGAAGCGCGAGAACCTGCAATCCCAGACCCAAGTACACGCCTACTATGTACAACGCGTAGCCGCAATGCTGGCTGCTCGACACATTCCGATGCATGGATGGCAGGAAATGGCGCTGGGACATGACGAGGCCTACAATAAAGCCATAGCCCCGATCACCGGAGGTATCAACTGCTGGAGTACCCTGTCTCGTCAAGGCAACAGCGGAGTCACCGACCGCGTAGTGCTTGCCGGATTTCCCACTATACTGAGTAATGTAAACCACCTGTATTTTGACCTCGCTTACAGCCGCGACCCGCAGGAACCGGGATTGGCTTGGGGCGGATATGTGGACGAGTTCTCGGCTTTCAACGCCTACGCCCACCGACTATGCCCGGCCATGGATAAGGACCCGGACAAGGTCATTGGCCTTAACGCCCAAGTCTTTGGCGAAACAATACGAAGCGCCGCCCAACTCAAGACTTACCTTATGCCCAAAATCCTGGGCCTTGCCGAACGTGCCTGGAATTGCGACTCGACATACTCCGAGGCACAATTCAACGCCATCGTTGGCACGCGCGACTTGCCTTTCTACTCTTCACAGAGCTTGAACGTGCATTTGCGTCAGCCGGGCATACGCATCGACGGTAATACAGCTCTTATCAACAGTCCCTACCCCACATCCACCGAGGTGGTGATACGATATACCCTCAACGGCACCGACCCGGACGAGTCGTCGCCGATATATACCGCACCCATCTCTCTCCCGGACAATTGCCATGAGGTACGTGCAGCGGCATTCGCCTTCGGCACGCGCAGCCTCCCGGTAAATGCCCGTCGCTGACCTGACGATGCGCCGCAGCTGCATTCAACGCGGCATAGCATTCGGTCTCGTACATGGCAACTTCAAGGCTTAAACGCAATACAGAGGGCGTCCATCATGCGGACGCCCTCTGTATTTTGCTTCGTATCCGAATAGCTCGATTGCTTCACCTACAAGCTTACTCATTGATATACGGACGAATAATGTCTGCCCAAATGCGATAGCCGGGAGCAAGCAAATGCAGCCCGTCATTGGTGAGGTCCTTGCGGAGGTTGCCTTCCTTATCGGCTACGGCCGTATAAAGATTTATCCACGTAAAGCCTTTGTCTTGCGCCATAGCGGCAATTAGGGCATTGGCATCACGAATCACCTGTTCTTTACCTTTGAGGTTTTTGTAGCGGCCGAACGAGTTGTTGATGGGAAGCATCGACTGTACATACAAGCGTGTCTGAGGCGAACGCGTGCGTATGTAGTCAATCAATTCGCCCATAGCATTGGCTATACTGTCGGCACTTAGGTCATGGCTGACATCGTTTACACCGGTCAGTAGAAAGATTTTCTTGGGATGTCCTTTCAAGATTGGATCAACGCGTAGACGTATGCCTTCAATAACATCACCGATAATGCCGCGATTGAGGACATTGGGCAATCCCAGCAGTTCGTGCCATTCGCATCCGTGGGTCAGTGAGTTGCCCAGCATAACAATATCGTTTGTATCCACGGGCAAGGCCTCGAAGAGGGTGGCACGCTGCCCCCACAATTCGGTATATTTGTTCTGATGCTGCGTATCTATGTAGTACTGCAAGCGCGCACACTCCACGGTGTCGGGAACCGATGTGCGGTCGCAGCACAGGCATTGGTACTGTGCGGCGGCAGGCAATGCCGTGGCCGCCATGGTAGCCATAGCGACTATAGTGCGGGATTTCATAACTTGGCGTGTTTTATTGCTTACGATAAGCATCAACGGCCTCTTTTACCGAGCCGTGAAGCAAAAGCAGTCGCTTGGCCTCGTCGTAAGGCAGTCCGAGTTCTTCGACCACCATACGCGTGCCACGGTCTACGAGTTTGGCGTTGGACAACTGCATATTGACCATTTTGTTGCCTTTGACACGTCCCATCTGTATCATTACAGTGGTGGTGATCATATTGCAGATCATCTTTTGGCCCGTGCCGGATTTCATACGGCTGCTGCCGGTGACAAACTCGGGGCCGACAATCATTTCGATGGCTATATCGGCGGCTTCGCTGACAGGAGCATCGGGATTGGAGGTGATGGCTGCAGTGAGAATGCCGTGTGCACGGGCGGTCTTGATGGCTCCTATAACGTAAGGTGTCGTACCCGAAGCTGCTATACCGATGACGGTGTCGCGGTCGTTGATATCGAAAGCCTGAAGGTCTTTCCAGCCTTGCTCGGTGTCATCTTCGGCGTTCTCGACCGGATTGCGCAGGGCGGTGTCGCCTCCGGCTATGATGCCTATCACCCACGAGGGATCCATGCCGAATGTAGGCGGTATTTCGCTGGCATCGAGTACGCCGAGGCGTCCGCTGGTACCGGCCCCAATATAGAATATACGTCCGCCGCGGCGCATACGGCTGACAATCTCGATGACGAGTTTTTCGATTTGCGGTATGGCTTTCTCTACTGCAAATGCCACCTTCTTGTCTTCGGTGTTGATGTCGTGCAGGATTTCGCCTACGGACTTTTTCTCCAAGTCGTTGTAAAGCGAGGGCTGCTCGCTTATTTTTACAAATGCCATAAGTATATTATGTATATTGTGTGAATGTTGCTTTATTGTACGTGTGAATTCAGACGTTTGAAGCTCAGGCGGGCATCGAGTGGAAACGGATGAGACCTTCCATCGGGCTCTTGATGATGGTGCCCATGGTGCAGCCCGCTGCCGCAGCGGCTTCGGTGAGCACATCGCGATAGTAGTAGGCTATTGAGCCGATGAAGTTGACGCTGAGTTTGTCGTGGTCTTTGTATTGGCAAATATTGCGTACAAAGAAGGACTTGAATGAGTTGAGCACCAGACTATGAATCGAGGGCTCCTCGATGTTTTGTAACAAGAAGGGGGTCACCGATGCCATGAAGCGGTTGCCCTGCGGCTCTTTGTAGACACGACGGATGATGGTCATACGGTCCAGCTCGTATTGCTTGAGGAATTTCTCGCACAAGGCCTTGGGCAACTGGTTTTTGAGCACATCGCCCAGCAGCAGTTTGCCCAGAACGGCACCCGAGCCTTCGTCTCCGAGGATATAACCCAGGGGCGAAACGTTGTCGCATATTTTTTCGCCGTCGTAGTAGCAGCTGTTGCTGCCCGTACCGAGGATGCAGGCTATACCGGCCGAGCGACCGCACAGAGCGCGTGCGGCTGCCAGCAAGTCGGTAGAGACCTCAATGACGGGAGCAGGCACGGAGGCACGTATGGCCTCGGCGACGTTGTCGCACACCTCTTCATTGATACATCCGGCACCGTAGAAGTATACGGCTGTGACCTTGGGTATATATTGCTTGATTTCGGGCACGAGCTCCGTGGCTATACGTGCTGCCATTTCTTCCTGCGTCAGCATGATGGCGTTCATGCCACAGGTAAATACTTGTTTTACTACTTTCGAGTTTTCTACGAGACACCAATCTATTTTGGTGCTTCCACAATCTGCTATAAGTATCATATCTTAATGTATATTTTGTTTCGGTAAAGGATCAAGCCCACAGCCCAGACAAAGATGACGAAGCACAAGGCAAAGCAGAGCGATGCCAAGGTTTCGTTGCCGGAACACATGGAGGTAAATACGGCGTCATACAGCCAGCCTTTGATGGATATAAGGCCGCTTTCGGCCGCTTGATAGGGTATCTTGATAAAGCCCAAGAAGATGCTCAACAGCGAGCCGAAGACATAGAGGAACAGCGGATTGATGCCGTATACTTCGAAGAAACGGCACCAACGCTTGTAGCCTTTGATGTCTATCACCCATATAAGCAGTGCCAAGAAGCTGGCGGCAAGTCCGCAGGTGGTGAGTACGAAGGTGGGCGACCAGATTTTTTTGTTGATGGGCATTCCGTAACTGAACAGGAAGCCGACAAAGGTGAGTATTGTGCCTATGATGAATAGCTTATTGATACGTACGGTATTATCTTTGGTGGACATTATCATTCCGCCGCAGATGAAGCCTATGAGCATGTGCGCTATGGCAGGCAGTGTACTCAGCAGACCTTCGGGGTCAAAGGCCAATTCGATGCCGTCAACGGTATCATGATACATATGGGTCTCGCCAAGTACGGCGTGGTCTACGCGACTAATGATGTTGCTGTCCGAAAATTCGAGACCGTTGCCTACCAGCAGGATGATACCGTAGAGCACGATGATGCCGGCTATCGCCCAAGGCAGTCTGCGCCGTCCAAAGGCAAGGGCCAACAGCGATCCTATGCCGTAGCACAGGGCCAAACGCGGCATTACGCCGAGTATGCGCAGATGCTCGAAGTTGAACATGGCTTCGCTTAGCGACATACCTTCGTTGATAAACCCGCGCATGGTCAGACTGGTCCAGGCAATGAACAAGCCTATGAAAAATATGACCACGGTGCGACGTAGTATCTTGGCAAAAGCGTGAGCACTTAGTTTGAAATCAAATTTCTTAAGCGAAAAATAGGTCGAAACGCCCATGATGAACATAAAGAATGGGAAGACAAGGTCTGTAGGGGTCAGCCCGTTCCAAGATGCATGTTCGAGCGGGGCATATATGTGCCCCCACGAACCGGGATTATTGACCAGAAGCATTCCCGCTATGGTGATACCTCGCAGAATGTCCAAAGCCAAGAGACGCTTTGGACGAGGTTTGTCGGCAAGGCTGTGATGGATGTGTGTGGTGGTTGTCATTATAGGGTTTGGTTTGGGATTATTGTCACATACTATACTTGTTTTGTCTTTGTGCCACTTATTATTGTATCACCGAATGTCGCTCGGATTGGATGTCAGTCTCTACCGACTTTCGTTGCCATATCCGAAGATGTCGTCACTTCGTCCACAAGATAGGCTATGGATTTATAGGGAACTCCGCTATTGTAGGTCAGACCTATCTCGCATGTGCGCGAATTGGAGTAGCCTTCAGACACGTGTGCCGACTCGATTTGCGGGCGCAGTTTGCGCAGCGCCCAAGCATTGAGTTCGGGCAGTATGAAGCCCTTATCGCCGGCAAATCCGCAACATCCGACTTCGGTTGGCACCAGTACGTCCGTGGAGCAGCGCCGAGCCAAGGCTATAATGGTGTCGGCCAAGCCCAAGTGGCGTGTCGAGCAAGTGACGTGCACCGCAACAGTACGGTCGATAGGATGGAATGTGAGGTGCGGAGCCAGGAATGTGGCAATAAATTCGGCGGGTTCGTATAGGTGCATGCTCTTGATGTGGTTGCGCATACGGTGCAGACACGGACTTTGGTCGCATAATACCGGATAACGACCGTTTTCGCTGGCTTCGAGCAATGCTTTTTCCAGTTCGGCGGTCTTACGGTCGGCTATATCGGGCATACCCTTGCTTTCCCATATCATGCCACAGCATAGGCGTTTCATATCCTTGGGATATATAACTTCGTATCCGGCCTTATTGCATAGGCGCGTCATCACTGTCACCAAGGGCTCGATTTTAACCCCATTTTCCGGAGTGACACCCATAGTTTGGTTGATGCACGAGGGGAAATACACGACCTTGCGCGGCAACTCGGCAGGTTGGGTCGCGTCTTTGGGCAAGCGGCAAGCCGTGGGCAAAGCGGCGGTCCACAGGGGAACTCCGATATGGTGCAGGGTGCGGCCTATGGAGTTGACGGCATTGTCGCCCAGGATGCGGCGCACGCCGGAAGCCGTGGACAGCACCGGACGAAGTGTTGCCTCGACGTCGGGCAGGTGGTTGGCCGCCCAGTTGCCCATCTTATAGCCTAAGGATGTGGGCGGTAGGTTGTGCTGACGTATATGGTGTATCATTTCGCCGGTATTGATGTGCATGGGGCATGATACCGAGCACAGTCCGTCGCCGGCGCAGGTGGCATCACCGAGTTTTGTAAACTGATGACGCAGGGTCTTGAGGAGTACGGGATTTTCGCCGGTACGTTCCAATCGCGAAATTTCGCGCTGAACGACTACGCGTTGGCGTGCCGAGAGACTGAATCCACATGAAACGCAATTGACCTCGCAGAAGCCGCACTCGATACAGCGGTCAACTTCCGGGTCGGTCAACGGCAGCGATTTCAATGCTTTGATGTAACACTCGGGGTCATCATTGAAGACAACTCCGGGATTGAGTATGCCTTGAGGATCGAGGGCATGTTTGAGGCGTCGCATAAAGTTATAGGCCTTGGGGCCCCATTCTTTGCGCACGAAGGGTGCCATATTGCGTCCGGTGCCGTGCTCGGCCTTGAGCGACCCGCCGTATTCGTCTACCACCAAGCGTTCTATAGCTTGCATCAAACCTTTATAACGGTCTACTTCGGCTTGTGTATCAAAACTTTGAGCTATCACAAAGTGATAATTGCCTTCGAGAGCGTGTCCGTAGATGCATGCATCGTCATACCCGGCGTCCGTGAGCAGTTGCTGCAATTTTACCGATGCTTTTGGCAGGTCGTCAATATGGAAGGCAATATCCTCTATCAAGGCGGTAGTCCCTAAGGGGCGTGTGCCGCCGACTGCCGGGAAGACCCCGCTACGCATTCCCCACCATTTGCCGTATTCGGCCGGGTCGGTGGTGAAGTGCGGCTCTACGTACATCTTGAAAGGACGCAGAGTCTCCATAATGGTCGAGATATTGGCTTGGAGGGTGGCTTCATCATCAGCTTTAGTCTCCAGCAATAGTGCTGTCAGACCTTCACCGGTGGTATCGTGCACCGAAGCTAAGGATTTTTTATCCAAAAGCTCGCACGAATATACCGGGGCATGCTTGCGCAACGCCACAACGGCGTGGCAGGCCTCGGCTAAGTCGTCAAAATAGAGCATTGCACTGGCGCCGAGGCTGTAGAGATGCGATGTGGCCACGGTGGCGCTGTACATAAAGCCTAATGTTCCCTCGCTACCCACCATACAGTGAGCTATGATTTCGTAGGGGTCATCGTATTCGACAAAGGGCCGTAGATTGAGACCGGTGACATTCTTGATGCCGTACTTGTGCTTTATTAGAGCCACCAATTCGGCATCAGAGCGTATCTCATCGCGTATATCGCATATTTCACGCAAAATCTCGGGATGCACTTCCGCAAAGTTGCGGCGCGAATCCTCATCGGCGGTGTCAAGCATCGTTCCATCGGCCAGTATAATGCCCATGGACTTCAGTATATGGTCGCTGTTGGCGTGAGTACCGCAGTTCATTCCCGAAGCGTTGTTGATGATGATGCCGCCGACCATAGCCGATTTTTTGGATGCCGGGTCGGGAGCGAACATACGTCCGTAAGGTGCAAGCAATTCGTTGACGCGCTGTCCGATTATGCCGGGCTGCAGAGTGACGGTGGAGGCATCGTCCGAAATATCGTAGCCTTCCCAATTTTTGCCGGCGACTATGAGTATAGAGTCGCTGATGGCCTGACCGGAAAGGCTGGTACCGGCGGCACGAAATGTCACCGGCAAATTGTAGTCACTAGCCATGCGGAGAATTATTGAAACTTCTTCGCGATCTTTGGCTCGTATGACTACTTGCGGTACCAGATGGTAAAATCCGGCATCGGTTCCCCATGCGAGACGACGCAATTCGTCGGTGTAAACGCGGTCGGCGTCTATGGTCTTTTTTAACTCTCGTATGAACGCTTTCATAGCGTCCTGCTTACGGTTAGACATCTGGTTTGACGATCTTGAATGTGCTTGTGTGGCGTATGTTTTAAGTGCCCGGGATTAGGAATTCGGGATAATGAACGCTATCATACCGGTGGGCATACCGATGTGACTCCGTATCATTATTCCCGTAATTCCCTTCCCATCACTTGCATTGTTATTTATACAGATAGTACGGTGCCGAAGCCTCCTTAAAGGCGGCGGCATCCTTGTTCCAGTAGTCGATGATGTCGGCTACTTTGTGGCGACGGCTGAAGCGACGACGTATCTCCTTGCTGCCGGAAACCTTGTCAAACATATTGAAGCGTCCGGGGTCGGCATTGCCTTCTTTGAAGGTAGCCTTGTCGGGGTTCATATCAGCCATTTCTTGCATCACGTAGAATTGTATCAGCGATAGCGGAGCGGCTTCGGCATCGGTGACATACACTTCCACGCCTTGGATATTCTCACCCTTATAGACACTGTAGAAGGGCTTGATGTGTATGGGGCGGAACATCACGCCGGGCAGTGCGAGGCCGTTGAGACGGCGAGCCAGTTCCTCGGCGTTGGTCCAAGGTGCGCAGAACAGTTTGAAAGGCATGGTGTAACCTACGCCGATATTGACATATCCCAATTCGCCGAGAATACCGCTGACGGGATAGAGCACGGCGGCTTCGGGATTGGGAATATGCGGCGAAGGCAGTACCCAAGGCATTCCGGTCTGCGCAAAGGTCATATTGCGATGCCAGCCGTCCATAGGAACGACGGTGAGTTTGACTTTCTTGTCTCCTATCATACCCTTGTCGTTGAGGTACATGGCCAATTCGCCGGGGGTAAGTCCGTAAAGATACGGGATGGCGAACTGGCTTACGAAGGATATGCACGAGTCTTCCACGAGGTTGCCCTCAACCTTGTTTCCGCCCACGGGATTGGGGCGATCGAGCACCATAAATTCCTTGTCGAGTTCGGCGCAGGCTTCCATGGCCAGACCCATAGTGGATATGAAGGTATACGAACGGCATCCTATATCCTGAATGTCGTATACAAGGACGTCCACATCCTTGAGCATCTCGGCGGTGGGCTTGCGATTTTTGCCGTAAATGGAGTATACGGTGACTCCGGTGGCGGGGTCGGTCATATTGTCTACGTGGTCTCCGGCGTGCACATCGCCACGGACGCCGTGCTCGGGAGCATATAGTCCTACAAGTGTGACGCCGGGTGCTTCGTGCAGTATGTCGATGGTGCTACGCAGGTTGTTGTCTACGCCGGTGGGGTTGGTAATCAGGCCCACGCGCTTGCCTTTGAGGCCTTCGAAGCCGCGGTCACGCAGCACTTCAATGCCGGGCTTGACGTGTGCTGTAGCCCCCAAAGTCAGAACTGCTCCCAAGGCGGCCGCTATCAGTCGTTTGATTGCCATATCAAGTATTTGGATGTTATCTATGTAATATTATCTTTTTAGTTTCCTCTACGATGTCGCATCATTTTTCTTCGGTTTCAGCTTTCTTAGCGCCGTAAGCGGGGTCGATGTGGCGCCGTACCAGGAAGGTCACGGCCCAGGTGGCAAGGTTGCAACCAAGAACCCAGAAGAAGAAGTTGCTGTACGAGTTGCCCAGCAGGTCTTCCTTAATCCAACCGGCTGCCATACCGGGGAGCATCATACCCAAAGCCATGAAGGCTGTGCATATAGCGTAATGGGATGTCTTGTAAGGACCATCGGCGAAGTACATCATAAACAGCATAAAGGCTGTGAAACCGAAGCCGTAAGCAAATTGTTCGAGCACAAGACAAGTCCATACCGTGATCTGTCCGCCCAAAGTGTTATAGTCCGGTTGAACGTTGGACAGTATGATGTAAGCCACGCAGTTAAGCGAGGTTGCCAGTGCCATGGGCCAAATCCATTTACGAAGACCGCCGCGCGATGCGCAGATACCGCCGATGATACCGCCGATGGTGAGGCCGATGATGGCGAGTGTACCATAGGAAAGACCGACTTGTTCGGCAGTCATGCCAAGGCCGCCGGCATCACGACTTGCCAATAGGAAGGGCTGGCACAGTTTGACTACCTGAGCCTCGGGAAGACGATAGAGGAGCATAAAGAGCATAGCCAGTATCACGTGCTTTTTCTGGAAGAACGTCACAAATGATCCTCCGAATTCGCGCAAAATGGCTCCGGCAGTTTTCTTTTGTACATTGGAACCTACGGCACGGTCTGTCTTAGGATAAGGCAGAATGAATGCGTGGTAGAGGAACACTAAAGCAAAGAATACCGAGCATCCGGCAACGGTCCATTTCCATGCAGCGGCTTTGTCGCCGTCCAGTGCAACTGTGAGCGCACCGGCAATCATCACCAGACCGCCTTGTCCGAAGACGTTGGCACAACGGTAGAAGGTAGAACGAATGCCGACAAATAGTGACTGCTGGTTGGTATCCAGGGCTATCATATAGAAGCCGTCGGAAGCGATATCATGCGTAGCCGAGCAGAAAGCGGTGAAGACGTAGAAGAACAAGCAAATGGTGAACTCGTTGATGTTAAGTCCGGCCTTTATTTCTTCTCCCGTAGGCTGCGGCAATGTGAAAGCTATACCGGCAAGACCTACAGCCACGCACAATTGCATGGTTACTGTCCACCAGCGTTTTGTCTTCATGATGTCCACCAACGGGCCCCAGAAGGGCTTGATGACCCAAGGTAGGTACAGCCAGCCGGTGTATAGGGCGGCATCGGTTTCGCTCATACCCAATTGGGTGAAAAGTACCATCGTCACCATATTGATGAAGATGAAGGGGATGCCTTGGGCAAAATACAGCGTCGGTATCCATGCCCATGGGTTGCGCTTAGTCGATTTTTCGGTATTTGACATATTCTTTTTGATGTTTTCCGAACTTCGAAAGTTCGGTCCGTCGCCTGTGGCGATGGTTATGGGTTAGTTTATTGGTGTTGGGTTGTCTCGGTTATCATTCCGCCCTTTCGGACGTTTTGTTTCATTGTCTTTTGCCTGTCAGAACGACAGTTGTGATTGTCTACCGCCGTTCTTTGGCCGGATGATTATACTATCTTCTGAATTGTACTATCATTGACGCATCAAGTTACATTATATTTGTCGAACTACATTATTCATATAGTGTCTCTATGGAGGCGTCGATGAAGTAGTGGCGCAGTATTTGGTCGTACTTGTAGCCGCGGGCGCCCATGACGGCGGCACCTATCTGGCACAGACCTACGCCGTGTCCCCACCCTGCTCCGTGCAATACAAAGGCTTCGGGTAGTCCGGTGGTCTCGTCTACGCCTATACGTTCAACCACAAAGGCCGAAGAATACAGGTGGCTGGTCGATAAGGTCTTGCGTATTTCCAACTCTTTGCCTATGACCATAGTACGCTCGGTGCCTACAATCTTGAGACGCACGATGCGTCCCGAAGTACCGCGCTCCAGCGGTATCATGTCTACGATGTCGCCAAAGTCAATGCCGCTGCGTCGTGCGGCCAATTCGCTGAGTTCTTGACGTGTATAGCGCACTTCCCAGCGGTAGAAGTCTTTGGTTTCCTGGTCGTAGTTGTTGAGTACCTGCGATAGTATTGCCGCATCGGAGGTATTGCAGAAGGCCTCGGGGCGTGTCTGTATCCATTGCGATGCAGCATTCTCGTTGCGCAAGTCGGGATAATCGCCCTCGGCTTCACCGTCTCGTCTGGCGACAAGGTAATGGAAGTGCTTGGGTTCCCAGCAGTATTCGAACTGCTCTAACACACCGCCGCAACATTTGCTGAAGCGTGCATCGCACAATTCTCCGTCATATACCAATACCTGACCGCGTGTGGCTGCTATGGCCTCGGCCACCTTGGGCGTAGACTGGCGTGTAACTCCTTGATAGCGTTGGCAGTGGTCATCGGCGCATACGTCAAAGTTGACATGGTCTTCGCGGTCGTACCATTTGATACGCTCGTCTTCGGTCTCGGTGCAAGCGCTGTATTTAGTGCCACTCTCCGCTATGGCTTTATTCTTCTGAATTTGAGCCAACAGCCACGAGCGCGAAATTACGGCATGAGCTTTGAGTAGCTCCAGCGAGGCATGAGCACTCATCTCGGAGGATATGACACTAAGAAGGTAGTCTTCGACAGGCAATACATTGATTATTGTCAATTTGTCGCTCTCTACAATAAACGATGCACTGCCGCTGAAACGCTGGTTTTCTTTGCGTTCCCAGTGGAAATTGACTCCGATGACAACGTCCTTGATTTCGAAAATATCTTTGGAAGTCTTGGGTCGAAACTCAATCGTATCGTACTCACGATTTTGCCAGACAATGCGGCCGTCTTTGGTTAAGGCAAGGCTTTGCGCCCCGGTGACGATAATGCCGTCAGTAGTAGTAAAATCGCCAAGGAGGTCAATATCAATGCGCGGCGCGCTCAGAATGCCTACTTTGATATGCGGTTCGATCATAGTGCGCTGTGTATGGTTTATTTAACATTAGAGGCTATTGCCGTAATTTCGTCGAGGTTGAGGCACAATTCATCATAGATGCGGCGCACTATGTCGGCATCTAAACGCTCAAAGTCCTCGGGACGAGGCGTGATGAATACGCCGCCCATATCTACCGATGCCGGCGACAGAAGCATACAGTCCTTACCTTCGGTGCCATAGAATGAGGGACGATGGCGTTTACGCGGAATCACAACCATACGTATACCGGCAGGCGTTGCATAGCACAGAATGTTCATCATAGGCTCGCGCTCGCCATAGGGCACGGGGATGGCGCTGTATAAGCGGTCGAACAATCGTGCTCCGGCCTCGGAGTTCTCGGCATCAATGACGAATAACTTCAGGGGCAGAGTATCTACCAATGCCAGAGTGGAGCCTTCGTCCTCGGCTATGGTCTTCAGCTCTGCATCCTCGAGGTCGTCACCTAAGGTGAGGAAATCACTATTGCCGGCCTGGAAGTGCATATGGTCGGGTGCCGAAGCTCCGCACTTAGGTCCGTTGTAGAATACTGTATACTCGTCCAACTGGGCGGCCAAATCCATCATATCCTTGGCACGATCGGCCACCAATTGGTCGACGTGACGGTTGTCGGGGATGGTGAGATGACGCGGAAATATGGGGAATGGGTTGATCAATACAATGTACTTGTCGTTCTCGCCCCAAGGCAGTCCGGTCTGTACGGCGGGACGATTGGCTTTACAAAGAAAGCATTTACGTTCTTTGAGGCTCTTGGCGTCCACCTTGGCTGCAGATGATACGATACGTGCGGGATTGAATTGCACCTTGATATGCATTCCATCGACATTGAGATTCTTGACCTTGACTGTCTTGAGAGCTTCAAAGTTGTTGGCGGCCTGCTCCCATACGGCACATTGATCCTTGATTAATTGGTTGGCTTGTTGTGATGTGATTGTGGACATCGCTATGATGTTGTTTCTGTTGTGGTGGATGGATATTGCGTGGCTGCAGCTCGGGCTGATGGATACGGCGTTAAACCTTTTCACTACCGTTGCCTTTACGCCACGAAAACCCGTCGGCTCCGGACTGCCCTTTTGCAAGAGAGGGCAGTCCGATGCTCAAGCGGGTTGGACGTTGGTTCCTTGGTATTGCCTGCCTATCGGACGTCTCACTTGGCTGCGACCAGTGAGCGACGAGCCTGCAGTTCCCAAGTACGGATGCGGTCCTTATACAGGTTGTTGTTGTTCATCTTGACGATGTCAAGTGAGGCATCGGAATTGTCTTCCCAGCGACGGCACAGATATACAACATCGTATACACGACCTATCTGGAAGTGGCGCGAGAAGGCCAGACCCAGAGCATAGTCTTCACCATAGGAGGTATTGGGCACATGGATTTCGCGCAATACAGGAGTGTAGAATGCACGGGGAGCACCCAGGCCATTGATACGCAGTGCGTTGTTGCGGCCGTTTTCGGGTGTCCATTCCTTGTGGTCAATTACACCCGGCGGTATGGGATTCTTGTCGATGTCTGTAAGCATGTAAGTGCCTACTACCATGGCGCACTTCTGCTCGTAGAAGGCTGCAACCATCTTGGCCAAGGTGTTCTCGTCGACATATACGTCATCGCTGTCCAGCTGTACGGCAAATTTGCCGCACTTGGGATGCTGTACACCCGCGTTCCAGCAACCGCCGATACCCAGGTCGTCGCGTTCGGGTACGATGTGTACCAGACGAGGATCGTCCTTGAACTCATCGATGGCTTCGGTAGTGCCGTCTGTCGAGTGGTTGTCTATAACGATGAGGTTGAAGGGGAAGTCGGTCTTCTGAGACAGGACGCTGCGGATAGCATCACGGATGGTACGGATGCGGTTGCGCACGGGGATGATGACGGAAGCCTCGTAATCAAAGTCGCCCTTATTGAAGTCGATTTCGTCAAATTTGGGCTCAAGGTATCCGCCGACAGCCTTGAGGTGTGCGGTGCAGGCCTTCTCCATTTCGATTTGGACGCCACGGTTCTTGGGGTCTACATAATCGAAGATTTTTTCGCCGCTCTTGCGGTTGTCTATGGTGACATCGCTGTAGAGGTATTCGTTGATGTGCACGATGGGGGCTATACGGCTCAGACGCAGACGCAGATCATATAGACCGGCGGCGGTGTAATGCACGTCGATGCCGGCAGCTGCCTTCTTGAATACTTCAGTGTCAAAGAAGAGTACCGAACCGAAGTTGAAGTCGTCGCGAAGCGAGCCTTCTTGATAGTCAATGACGGGAGCATTGCTCTTTTTGCCTTCGACGATGGTGTACGAGTCGGCATACATCATTCCGGCCTTTGAATCGCCTGCCAGGCGTACAAAGCGGTCAAGGGCAAAATATCCCATTACGAGGTTGTTGTACTTGGTGTACAGCAGAGTGTAAGGTGCTTTGGCTGCCTCGGCAATCTTGAGCATAGTATCCGAGGAGTTGAGCGCATCGATGTGCACCAGGGTGCAGCTTTCTACGGCGGTGGCAGCGGCATCGGTGGCCAGCAGATAGATGTTGTTGACTAAGGCGCTTTCGCGGAGTCCGTCGATGGTGGCTTTAGCCTGGGCGGCATCAACGTACGGCAGGAAGCAGTCTATTGCTTGTTTCATAGGGATAATATTTTATAAATGATTTTTTGGATGTTATAAGTTGTATGGCGTTTATTTGGCTTCTGTCTCCGTTATTATCTCTTAAGGACTTTAAGGCCTTTAGTGTCCTTAGGGTCTGGGGGACGCTTACGATTGGGAGACGATCATTATATCATTTTCTATGTGAGGTATCAGCGTTTCTTTGTCTTTTTGGCCGGGGTTGCGGCTGTCTTGGTTACGGGCTCAAAGAAGCGAAGCACGCGGTTCATTAGAGCTGTACGAGCTTCGGCATCACTGATGGTCTCAAAGGGGAAGCCGATGACCACGGTACGATATGCGCCGTTGTCAAAAGCGGTGCCGGCTACAAGATTGTTCTCGCTGTAGCGCAGGAAGGTGCAGCCTTTCTTGGCATCAGGAGCGTAGAAGGAGTCCGGCGACTCGGCGGCATAGCTTTCGGAATTGAGCGTAGCGTGGAATAGATATGTCGCATCGGCATTGAGTTGGTCAAAGCGGGTCTGCACTTGATAGGCGCTGCCTTCGACCGTGGCTTGACCTACACGCCAGTGATATCCGAGAACCTCGGTGGCAAAACGTTGGTCTTTTTCGGCCGTTTCTTTGCTTGAGAAGGGATTGTCCCACAAATCCGTGGCCACAAACGAACCGCTGACAAAGAAGGATGTCCCGGCCTTGGTCATAGCCTCGATTTTGTTCTGCAGTGCCGTATCGAAAGTCTTGTATCGTGTGCCGTGAACTCCGCGGCCTTTGGCTATTTCTTTCTGTTTGCCCAATATGAGGTCAACGATGCGAGCATCGTCCTTGCTTGCCGGACGGGATGCAAAGGCGGATGCACTGCTGCTTGTGAAACCGTAGCCGGCTTCGCGCACTGCCTTCCCGTGTGTATAGATATAGTCGTAAGTATTGCCTGCCAGCACTTTGTCTTCGTAATTGGCACGCGATGCGCCAAATCCGGCAGCATCATCGTCCATCCACGGAATGTTGCGACGGAATTCGAATGTGCGGCCTATGTAGCTGATGTCCTGCATATAGGGCACTCCGGGGTCGCGCTCGTCATAGAACCCGGCAATGTCGCCCGAATCAAACCAATCGGGAGCGCTCACGCGAGTGAATCCGTTGACAATCTCGACGCGCGGAGCCTCGGGACGGTGACACAGAGCCACTACCATCGAGGGGAAGGACACGCCGCCGTCATTGCCGGCGATGACACGATAGCTGTGTATGTCATCATCCTTGACGATGATATCATAGTGAGGCTTGGTGACACGTGCAATCTTGACAAAAGCGCCGTCGCCTATCCTTTCTTCTATATTATAATATGTGGGAGTAGCCGTAGCCTCAAGTGTATCGATGGTGGCTGTCCATGTCAAAGCATAGTGTCCGTCCTTGCCGGCAGGTGTCACGGCTATGTCGTGCACGGGCAGGGGCTGCACCACATAATCGTAGCCGTCGCGCGATGCCAAGAATTGGAGCATACCTTTATAGACGGCACGCGACACCACGAAACGGAATTCGGGGTCAAGGCCGTATTTCATATCCGCAAAGTTTTGGTGCGAAAGCAATTCGAGCAACATTCCCGGTACTTCGGGTACTCGGGCCTCGTAGTACGACTGATCCCACATACCGCGGCGAGTCCAATTGGGCTCAAAGGTCCGGCGGATGTCGTTGGTGATATTGGTCATCACCAAGTCGGTGAAGTCGCGCGAAGCATAGCGCGAGGTGCCGTTGGCGTAATCTGTGCCTCGTTCGCGTCCATCGGTGCAGTATATCCCCAAAGTACCGATAATCGAATCATTGAGCGTCGTACCGGCATCGCTGTGCCATGCAAAGGAGAGATCCACAGGGATACGCAACCCTTCGCGGTCAGGTAACATCGACGACCCTCCGGCCAGCCAATTGACCCAAAGTCCGCGGCAGCGGTAGTCATCGGTATAATCATTTACGTTTCCTGAGGGCGTATAGACACTGTCGGGAGCGCCGGCCCACTGTAGCCAGTAGCGTGCGCCCTCGGTAAAGCGAGGATAACCGCTGGCGACGTAATCATAATCTATCGAATCGAGGGGCTCAATGACTTTACGTGCCACGTTGCCCATTCCGCCGCCGATTTTGATGGCATCGGCACTGATGGTACTTCCGGCCTTGGCCGAGAGATTGGACAGTGTAACCACCGCTTGATGTCCGGCGGCGAGGTCGAAGTGTCCGAGGTATATCCAAGTGCCGCCGCCCATAGACTGATTGACGGTAAAGCGGCGAGCGCCGCCGGCGGTATTTACGGTATATGTCGCATCCGTGGCCGAAGCATCGTCACTGACGTACGAGACGTACACTGCATAGGTGCCGCGTTGCGATATATTGGCCATCCAACGCACTTCCGATGCATCGGAGGCACGATCTACGGTGGCCGCCTTCAAGGCAGTACCGTCACGGAAGGGGTTATCACCGTTGTGTAATTCGGCTTTGGCGTATCCGAAGCCGGGTGTCTGGCCTACAGTCCACGCATTTCCGTATATCACCGAGCCGGAGGCGTTGCCGCCATCGTTGTCCACAATAATTTCGGTGGTATTGACATCGCGCTCGCGAGGACTCATAACGTAAGCCCCAGCATTGCGCAACATCGGCATCAGATATGGCATAACATAACTCTGCGTATATAGATCCTCAACTGTCTGGAAGATACGGGCACGCTGCCACTCCCAACGATTGAGTTTGGGCTCGAAGTACCATCCGTGGCTTTGCCATAGGGCAATATTACGATTTTGCAAGCCGCGAGGTGCGGCATCGGCATCCAAGTCGCGGACAAAAGGCGTCTTCTCGGTGGGTCCGATAACGCGCTTGGGCGCAAACAATATAAGATTATCCATATTGGTACGTGCCACTTCCTTGCCCGAACGGTCGCGGTCGACTACGTACATCTCCACGCGGTAGCCGTCATACTTCTTGCCCATAGCGGCACGCACTTCGGCCTTGATAGAAGCCAAGTTTTCAGCGCGTAAGGGTATATAGGCGCTATTCTCGTTACAATCCACACGCAAAACACGTGCGGCATCATCGGCATCCACGCGATCCACCTTTATCGGGCCGAGTCCGCTGGTTCCGGGCAGATAGTTGCGCAGCACGGCTGCGGCAGCGGCATTGGCATCCTTGCCAAGTTCGGCCGCTACGGAGTTATCGGCGCCCCATATTGAGGCAGAAGCCACTATCGCTGTGACTATTAATCGATTTATCATTGCTTTAGACATTTCGGCGGAAAGCGCCATGGCTTCCCATAGGGTTTATACCTACAAAGATACAGACTTTTTTTGGCTAAAGACACATATCACCATTTAAAAATATATATGTTCAACGAATTTTAATTATCAAATACATTTTTTCACATATAACATACTCTTTTCTTTCCTCCCTAAGTGTCTCTTTCAATCATCCATCTACATTTAACAACGACATAATAACAGCTTCCTATACCTATACGACAAAATTCAAGGAGATCAATCACGATAATTTAGCAATCGCAAATATACATTCCATAATTCAAATAAAATTCGTACCTTTGCAGCGCCGAATCACGAACTCGCAAAACCGACGTTATGGCGGGGCATAACCTATGGTAAACACCGCCTTTAGCGCCATATCACAAAATACCGACAACAATAACAAAACATAACCATATTGCTATATGAAAGCCTGCTTCATGGGATTGGGCTATATCGGACTGCCCACCGCAATTATTGCCGCCAAACACGGCGTTCACGTCATCGGCGTGGATATTAATGCCGACGTTGTCGCACAAACCAACGCCGGACACCTTCACATTATCGAACCCGGACTGGGCGACCTGCTGCGCGAAGTAGTCGCCAACGGAAGTCTCCATGCACAGACCGCACCCGAGACTGCCGATGCATTCTTCATTGTAGTGCCTACGCCCTTCAAAGGCGACCACCAACCGGATGTAAGCTACGTTGAGGCCGCCACTCGCGCCGTCATCCCCTGTCTCAAGGAGGGCGACCTCTTTGTCATCGAATCCACCTCGCCCGTAGGCACCACCGAGGCTATGGCCGAAATCATATTCGCCGAGCGGCCCGAGCTCAAGGGCAAAATCTACATTGCATACTGCCCCGAACGCGTCCTGCCCGGAAACGTCATCTACGAGCTGGTACATAACGATCGCGTCATCGGAGGTCTTGACGAAGCATCGACCAAGAAAGCCCAAGCATTCTATGCACAGTTTGTCCAAGGGACTCTGCACCCCACCAACGCCCGCACCGCCGAGATGTGCAAACTCACCGAAAACTCGTCGCGCGACGTGCAGATAGCCTTCGCCAACGAATTGTCACTGATATGCGACCGAGCAGGCATCAACGTTTGGGAACTCATCGCCCTGGCAAACAAACATCCGCGCGTCAACATCCTGCAACCGGGCTGCGGCGTTGGCGGACACTGCATCGCCGTCGACCCCTATTTCCTCACCGCTGCATTCCCCGAGGAAGCGCAAATTATAGCTAAGGCTCGCGCCGTCAACAACCATAAAGCCGACTGGTGCGCGCTCAAGACCATCAACGCCATACTACGCTTCATCAACGAGCACCATCGCCGTCCCGTAGTGGCCATGATGGGTGTAGCCTTCAAGCCCGATATTGACGACTTGCGCGAAAGCCCGGCACGTCATATCATCGATGCCGTAGTCGCCGATAAACCCGATGCCGAAATCCTGGTAGTGGAGCCCAACGTGCCCTCGCATCCCATATACAAGCTCACCAACTACCGCGAAGCATATGACCGTGCCGACATAGTCGCATTCCTCACCGCCCATACGCCATTCAAAGGTCTGCCTTGGCGCGACGATAAAGTCATACTTGATTTCTGCGGCATCTTCAAAAAATAACAGCACCTATGTCTCAGACACAAGGCAACGACAGCGCACGCGCGGCCGCCGGCAATAGCGCCGACGACCGCGTTGACCTGCGCGGCGTCAAGGTTCACGCCTTTGACTCGGCCGACAGCCTTATGGATTATGCCGATACGCACCCCGGCATACTCGTGGCCGTCAACGCCGAAAAGATTATGAACGCAAACGACGTCACCCTGCCTATAATCAACAACAACATAGCATATTGCGATGGCTCGGGCGCGGTACTTGCAGCCCGGCAGAAAGGTGCAAAAAACGCCGTCAAAATCGCCGGATGCGAGTTGTGGCTGAATATCATCGACAGGCATCACGCCGATCGCACATTCTACATCGTCGGAGCCACTCCGGAAGTGCACGCCAAAACCATAGAAGGCCTGCTGAAACGCTATCCCGACATCCGCATCGTCGGACACCGCGACGGATATATCCGAGACGATGCACAACGCCAAGCACTCATCGACGATGTAGCCGAGAAACGTCCTGATATAGTCTTTGTCGCTATGGGCTCACCAAAGCAGGAAATACTTATGTCCGATATGCAGCGCCGCCATCCCAATGCCATATATCAAGGCCTGGGCGGCAGCTTCGATGTCTTCACAGGCACAGTGGCACGCGCCCCGCGCTGGTGGATAGACCACAATCTCGAATTTGCATACCGCCTTATACGCCAGCCGCGGCGCATCACCCGCAACTTCAAATTCATCCGCTACGCCTGGTGGCTGCTTTGGCACAAATTCTGACAGCCGAAGAACCGGACTGCTCCGGCACTCAAGTCTGACAGCCAAGCAACAACAGCCAAGCCACTCCCCCTTACCATCACAACACGTCCGACACGTACAACAGCCACGGTCTGACACGGAACAAGACAATACATATTCCAGCCGATATGAAAAAGAAAATAATGCCTGTCTTCGGCACACGTCCCGAAGCCATCAAGATGGCCCCTCTGGTCAAAGCACTCGAGGCCGCCTCGGACCGCTACGACACCGTGGTCACCGTCACCGGCCAGCACCGGCAGATGCTCGACCAGGTCCTCGGCCTCTTTGAAATCGTGCCGCAACACGACCTTGACATCATGCGGCCCGGTCAGGATCTCTTCGATGTCACCATACGTATTCTCGAGGGTATGCGTAAGGTTTTGGCCGACGAGAAGCCCGACTTGGTACTGGTGCACGGCGATACAGCCACCTCCACAGCTGCCGCCCTCGCCGCATTCTACTGCCGCATACCGGTGGGACACGTTGAAGCCGGACTGCGCACCGGAGACATTTACGCCCCCTGGCCCGAAGAAATGAACAGACGCCTCACCGGCCGTCTGGCCACCATGCACTTCGCCCCCACCGAAGCGGCCCGTCTCAATCTGCTGCGCGAAAACGTCGACCCATCGGCCATCACCGTCACGGGCAATACAGTCATTGACGCTTTGAATATTGTAGTCTCCAAGCTCAAAGGCAACGCCGAGTTGCGAACCTCCACCGCCGCATTGCTCAAAGAACGCGGATACGACACCACCCGTCTCGACGATGGGACACGACGCCTGGTGCTCATCACCGGACACCGACGCGAAAACTTCGGCGACGGCTTCCTCGACATCTGCCACGCCATACGCGAACTTGCAGTCAAATATCCCGACGTTGATTTCGTATATCCCATGCACCTCAACCCCAACGTTCGTCGGCCTATCGCACAAGTATTTCCCAAGGAAGATTCGCCGGCCAACGTCTTCTTCATCGAGCCTTTGGACTATCTGCCTTTCGTGTATATGATGACTCGCAGTCATATCATACTCACAGACAGCGGCGGCATACAAGAGGAAGCTCCGTCACTGGGCAAGCCGGTACTGGTAATGCGTACCGTCACCGAGCGTCCCGAAGCGCTTGAAGCCGGCACAATACGTCTGGTAGGTACCGACCGAGCCAAAATCGTCAGCACCGCTTCGCTGTACCTCGATGATGACAACGAATACCGACGCCACGCGTCCATAGCCAATCCCTACGGAGACGGCAAAGCCTGCAGCCGCATCATCGAATACATTGACAGCCACCTCCGATAAAAATCCTCCGAAGACACTCTCGGCTGAATTCCGGCAGCTAAAGCACCTACGGCCTTAAGGTCACCAATGGCCTAAAAGGCCCGACACAGCCAAGAATAATATTATCCCGACAATAAATGGTCCACATCCGTGACATCCACGACGAGCGCATACAAATGTTTGCGCACATGACCGAGACGCAATTGCGTAACGGTCAAGGGGGTGACGGAAACGGACTATTCATAGTCGAAAGCCCCAAGGTTATAGCCGTAGCCCTGGCCCACGGCTACCGACCCGAAGCATTGCTGTGCGAGCAACGACACATCCACGGCGATGCCGCCCAAATCATTGCCGCCCTACCCCGGGACACTCCCGTGTATACCGGCGACCGCGACACCCTGGCCGCCCTGACAGGCTACACTCTGACACGCGGGGTGCTGTGCGCCATGCGCCGTCCCACACCTCGCAGCGATACCGAAGTATGTCGCGGCGCACGACGAGTCGCCGTCATCGACGGCGTCTGCGACACCACCAATACCGGAGCAATATTCCGCAGCGCCGCCGCCTTGGGTATGGATGCCGTACTGCTCACCCCCGGGTCGTGCGATCCCTTCAACCGTCGATGCGTACGCGTGTCTATGGGAGGCGTTTTCCTTGTGCCCTGGGCCTACATCCAAGGCAACGATACTATCGCGCGACTGCATCAACTCGGACTGGAGACGGCCGCACTCGCACTTCGCGGTGACGACACAACTCTTGACGACCCGCGACTGGCTCAGCGACAACGTCTGGCTCTCATTGTAGGCACCGAAGGCGAAGGTCTCGACCCCAAAGTCATAGACGCCGCCGATTTCACCGTGCGCATACCCATGCACCGCGGCGCCGATTCGCTCAACGTCGCCGCCGCAGCCGCCATCGCCTTCTGGCAACTTCGCAATCCCGAAGGCCCTGTAAGTGAAGATGCCGGACACTCGGCCAACGGCAGCTTAGCCGCCCAAATCATCAAAAGCCCCACCGACTTATGAATCGCCGATACATTATCGCCCTATGTGCGGCCGGCATCGTTGCCGTCATCGCCGCCATCGCCGCCATGGTGTGCGGATCGGTGCATATCCCGGCCTCAGAAGTACTTTCCATACTCACGGGCCACACTCCGGACAAGGAAACATGGGGCAACATCATCCTTAATATGCGACTGCCGGCCGTGGTCACGGCCACACTCGCCGGAATTTCCTTGGCCGTATCCGGCCTGCTGATGCAGACCATATTCGCCAATCCTCTGGCCGGGCCCTCCATTATGGGCGTCAGTTCGGGCGCAAGTCTCGGCGTAGCCATCATCGTATTGGTATGCGGCGCCGGCATAGGCGCCGAAATCACAGGTGCAATACTCGGAGCTATGGCCGTAGTCGCCCTTCTCGTGGCCTTGGCCGGAATACTACGCAGCGGAGTAATGCTTCTTATTGTAGGCATTCTGCTCAGCTACCTATCCTCATCAGCCATTACACTGCTCAATTACGCCGCCACCGAGCAGAGCGTACACGCCTACGTACTGTGGGGTATGGGCACCTTCTCGGACACCTCGTGGGCCAATATGACCGTGCCGGCCGTAATCACCATCATCGGTATGTGTGCCGCCGTATTCATGGCCAAAGGCCTCAACGCCATGCTCATGGGCGAGAATTATGCCACAAATATGGGCGTACGCGTCCGGGCTTTACGAGCTTTGGCTCTGCTCACTGCCGGAACCCTCACCGCCGTCACCACCGCCTACTGCGGTCCTATAGCCTTCATAGGCCTGGCAGTGCCGCATATTGCACGCCTCGCCTTAGGCTCTACCAACCACCACCGACTGATGCCATTGACTATGGCCTGCGGTGCCGCCACGGCATTGCTGACGTTGTGGCTGTGTACACTGCCTTCACGCTGGGGAGCCGTACCCGTCAACGCCATCACCCCCGTAATCGGCGTCCCCGTAATCATTTACATCATCCTCAACCGCCGCCGCATTGCCTACTTCAACTGACATACAAGACACCTACGCTCGCACCCCGGACAGCCACACCGACTTCACCGAACGTCGGGACGCTATCCGAGACACCGTTCAGGACGGTATTCGTAATGACGGACTGGCCACCGACAGGCTCACTGCCGGATACGTACACGGACATCGCCGCATCCCCATAGTCACGAATGCCACATTTGCGATACCACCTGCGCACTTCAGCGTCATGGTAGGACGCAACGGCAGCGGCAAGTCCACACTGCTACGCACCCTTGCAGGCATCCAAGCGCCACTGGACGGACACGTACGCATCCATGGCTGCGATGTGCGCGGCTTGGGAGCACGCCGCCTGGCTCGCCTCATCGCCATGGTATTTCCCACCGCCGTCGGCACGGGCGCCGGCGCCCTCACCGTTTCCGAAACCACCGCCCTCGGGCGACATCCATATACCGGAATTACCGGACACCTGAGCGACGACGACCGGCGCATCATACACGAAGCTATCGAGGCCGTAGGCCTGTCCCATAAAGCCGATACAACACTGGCCGCGCTCAGCGACGGACTGCGGCAGAAAGCTATGATTGCCCGTGCCTTGGCACAGCAGACACCCGTAATAATTATGGACGAGCCCACGGCATTTTTGGACGTACCCTCACGCCATTCTCTCATGAAATTGGTGGCCGAATTGGCACACCGACACGGACGCACGGTGCTGCTGTCTACTCACGACATAGCCCCGGCCATGGAAGCCGGAGCCGACAGCGTCATCATCGTCGAAGACGGACACGCCTTGATGTACAGCGCCGACAAAGCCGATGAGTCACTGGTTGCGCTATATGCCGATGACGGCATCACCTACGACCCGGATGCTTATGACTTCAGACCCATCAAATGACCGGACGCATACATATAAGCATCCATACTATCCAAATCAACGCTTTATACTCATTACCATCCCAACTCTGCGACTCAACTTATCTTACTACACTATATACGACATATTCCGATAGATATATTCACACGCGCAAAAGCACCGCCACATTCGTTAAAACAACTAAAATGTGGTAAAATGCTCCAATTTAGGGGCATTATTGGTCAATATTTTCATAAAACGACTAATGCCTATAGCCCAAATCTTCGTAACTTTGCGCTATGGTTTGCCGGATTCTATCGAGTCGGCCGTTTTTGTTGTGCGCGAAAACTTTACATCCGAACGATGGAACGATGCTGCGGCAGCCGCACAATAGCAGATAACACAAAAACTCACATTATAAAAATGTATATGAACACTCACAAGAAGCACATGCACGCCATGACGGCCTTAGGCCTTGGCGCAGCCTTTATCCTAACCGCCGCCGTAAGCTCATGCTCCAAACAGCAAGCTATGCCACAGCAGGTTCCGGCCATCGAGGTACAGGCCGTAGACACAACATCCGAAGACCTCAACACCTACTATCCCGCCATCATCCGAGGCAAAACCGATATCGCCATCCGACCCCAAGTCTCCGGATTTATCACCAAAGTACACGTTGACGAAGGTCAGCATGTACGCAAAGGCCAAGTTCTCTTCACCATCGACCAAGTACAATTCAGGGCTGCCGTCGAACAAGCACACGCAGCAGTCAACTCCGCACAAGCAGCCGTCAATACCGCCGCCTCCAACGAGCGCAACCAAAAGATGCTTTTCGAGAAAAACATCATAAGCCAAACACAATGGCAGACCGCCGCCGATGCCCTGGCTCAGGCTCGCGCCTCCCTGGCTCAGGCCCAGGCCGCCCTCGTATCCGCCAAGAAAAACCTCTCGTACACCATCGTCACCTCCCCCTCGGACGGCGTTGTCGGATCAATACCACAGCGCGAAGGCTCACTGGCATCGCCCTCATCAACTCAGCCTCTGACCACCATCAGCGACAACTCCCAAGTATACGCATACTTCTCGCTTAACGAAAAAGAGCTGCTCAAACTTACCGACAACGGCGAATACAGCCTTAACGATCGCGTCGAGCGACTGCCCAAAGTCAGCCTCATGCTGGCCGACGGCAGCGTATACCCCCTACAAGGACGTGTAGCCACCGTCAGCGGCGTCATCGACAACACCACCGGTGCCGCACAAGTACGTGCCCTCTTTGACAACCCCAAAGGAATGCTCCGCAGCGGCTCCACCGGCAACGTCGTCATACCCACACACAGCCATAACGTAATCTTGGTACCCCAAAAGGCCACTTACGAAATCCAGGATATGAAATACGTATACACCGTCAACGACACCAACGGCACCGTAGCCACCCCAATCAAGGTACTCGACCTCAACGACGGAAAGAACTACGTAGTCACCGATGGCCTCAAACCCGGCGACCGTATCGTTGTCGAAGGCGTAGGCACATCCGTACGCGAAAACATGAAGATCAAACCCGTGACCGCTCAAGAAAAAGCAGCCATGGAAGCACAGATGCAACAACAGGGCGCAGCCAAGAAATAAACAACGCCACAGCCCTGTCCGACCGAAGAGGGCACGTCATCCGTCCGCGGAATTCCGAACGGCTCCTCACATCTTCGGTCGGCATCATTTCAAAAACAAACACCACCATAACACAACAGCACAAAGACAATGAAACTTGACCGCTTTATCAACCGACCGGTCTTGTCCACGGTTATATCCATATTTATCGTCGTCTTGGGCGTCATCGGTATGGTCTCCCTACCTATCACCCAATACCCCGACATCGCACCCCCTACCATCAGCGTGTCCACCACCTATAGCGGTGCCAACGCTCAGGCCGTGCTCAACTCCGTGATTGCCCCCTTGGAGGAATCCATCAACGGCGCCGAGGGCATGACCTATATGGAATCCACGGCCACCAACACCGGTTCGGCCACCATCAACGTATACTTCCGCCAGGGCTTTGACCCCAATATGGCAGCCGTGGACGTCCAAAACCGTGTATCAAAAGCTCAGAACCTACTTCCATCCGAAGTGACACAGGTGGGCGTGACCACACAAAAACGTCAGACATCCATGCTTGTAGGCATCGCCCTATACGATCCCACCGGCAAATACAGCGAGGAATTCATCGAGAACTATGCCAAAATCAACATCGTGCCCCAGTTGCAACGTGTCAACGGTGTGGGTGACGTTATGGTCATGGGCGCCGACTACTCGATGCGTATATGGCTCAAGCCCGATGTTATGGCTCAGTACAACCTGATGCCCTCCGACATAGCCTCAGTCATGGCCGAGCAAAACGTCGAGGCCGCGCCCGGTGCCTTCGGCGAACAAGGCAACCAGTCCTTCCAATATACTATGCGCTACCGTGGACGTCTCGTTGACCCCTCCGAATTCGAGAACATCGTCGTACGCGCCAACTCCGATGGCGAAGTTCTTCGCCTCAAAGACGTAGCCGACATCGAACTTGGTCGCGTCACTTACGGCTTCCACAGCAAGCTCAACGGACACCCCTCGGTAATGGCCATCGTATTCCAGACCGCCGGCTCCAACGCCACACAGATCATCAATGATTGCCTCGACTACGTCGAATCAATCAAAGGATCCCTCCCCGACGGACTCGAAGTTGCAGTGCCGATGAACAACAACGACTTCCTGTACGCATCCATTGACCACGTAATCGAAACCCTCATCGAGGCATTCCTCCTGGTATTCATTGTGGTGTACATCTTCCTGCAAGACATGCGAAGCACCATCATTCCCGCCATTGCAATCCCTGTGGCTCTGATCGGTACATTCTTCGTGCTCAAGCTCATAGGCTTCTCCATCAACTTGATTACCCTCTCGGCCCTCGTATTGGCCATTGCTATTGTAGTCGATGACGCCATAGTGGTAGTCGAGGCCGTGCACGCCAAACTTGATGTCGGGTACAAGAGTGCACGCCGCGCGTCCATCGATGCCATGAGCGAAATCTCCGGTGCACTGATATCCATCACCATGGTCATGATGCTCGTGTTCATCCCCGTATCATTCATCTCGGGTACTTCCGGTGTGTTCTACCAGCAATTCGGTCTCACCATGGCCATAGCCATCTTCTTCTCGGCCGTCAACGCCCTTACCCTCTCCCCCGCCCTGTGCGCCGTATTCCTTAAGCCACACAAAAGCGACCAAGGCAAGAAGCAAAGCTTCATAAGCCGCTTCCATACAGCCTTCAACACCGGGTATGACGCCATGCTCAACCGCTACAAGAAATCGGCCACATTCTTCGCCCGCCACAAGGTTACATCCTTCGGCATCGTGGGCGCCACCGTAGCCGTCCTCGTATACTTGATGACCATCACCCCGACCGCACTCGTGCCCAATGAAGACACAGGCGTGCTCTTCTGTATGGTCAATCTTCCCCCGGGTTCGTCTCAGGAACGCACCGGCGAAGTCCTCGAACAAACCGACAAAATCATCCGTCAGAACCCCGCCGTAGCCGAAAGCCAGATGATTGACGGCTACAGCTTCCTCGCCGGCCAAGGCGCTACATACGGCACCTTCATCATCAAGCTCAAGAACTGGGAAGAACGCGACAGCAAAACCCAAAGTTCGGATGCCGTGCTCAAACAGCTATACGGTGCTCTCAGCGTCATCAAAGACGGCAATATCGTCATCTTTGCACCGCCTATGATCTCGGGCTACAGCGCCACCAACGGCTTCGAAATCAAGATGCAAGACCGCACAGGCGGCGACATCAACAAATTCTATAACATTGTACAAGGATTCCTGGCTCAACTCAACCAACAGCCTGAAATCCAAATGGCCTACACAACCTTCAACCCCAGCTTCCCGCAATACCAGGTGGACATCGATGTAGCTAAGGCCAAACAAGCCGGCGTCTCGCCAAAGACCATCCTCAGCACCCTGCAAGGATACTACGGCAGTATGTACGTCAGCAACTTCAACAGCTTCGGCAAAATCTACCGCGTAATGATGCAAGCCGAACCCTCGGCACGTATCTCTCCCGAGACACTCAACGCCGTCAAGGTGCGAGGCGAAACAGGCGAAATGGCGCCCATCACCAACTTCGTCGCCCTCAAGCGCGTCTACGCACCCGACTTGCTCAACCGCTTCAATATGTTCAACTCCATCAGCGTCACCGGCCAGCCCAACACCGGATACTCATCGGGTGATGCTATCGCTGCAATCCAGCGTGTAGCCGCTCAAACCCTACCACAGGGATACGGATACGAATACGCCGGTATGACACGCGAAGAAGCCCAAAGCTCGGGAAGCGCAACTGCCATCATCTTTGCCCTCTGTCTGCTCTTCGTATACCTGCTGCTCTCGGCACAGTACGAAAGCTACATCCTTCCCTGGGCCGTAATCCTCTCCATTCCTTTCGGACTCATGGGCTCGTTCATATTCGCACTGATATTTGACGTCAGCAACAACATCTACCTGCAGATTGCACTTATCATGCTCATCGGTCTGCTGGCTAAGAACGCCATCCTCATCGTCGAGTTCGCCCTCGACCGCCGCAAAACCGGTATGTCCATACTCAACGCCGCCATCGCCGGTGCCGGTGCTCGTTTGCGTCCTATCTTGATGACCTCTCTGGCACTCATCATCGGCCTGCTGCCTCTGATGTTCTCCACCGGCGTAGGCGCCAACGGCAACAACGCCCTCGGTGTAGGTGCCGTAGGCGGTATGCTCATCGGTATGATCCTCCAGATATTCATCGTGCCCGCCCTATTCGTCGCATTCCAGAAAATTCAAGAGAAGATTACGCCTATGCACTGGGATAACGCCGAACCCGGAGGCACAATCGAAAGCGAAATAGAGCAATTCACACCCGAGAACTAACACCTCACACGATATAAAATGAAACAAAACATAATCACCGCAACACTGGTAGCCGCCACCTTGGCCGTGGCGGCCACCTCCTGCGGCATCTACAAAAAATACCAAACGCCCGAAAATACGCCCCTTACGGCCGAATACGTAAAGGCTCGTCAAAACAGCGTAGATAGTACAGCCCTGGGCAACCTGCTGTGGGAAGAAGTCTTCACCGATCCGGTACTGGCCGACCTCATAGATCGAGCCCTGGCTTCGAGCACCACTTTGGCCAATGCACGCCTCAACATCGACATCGCTCAGGCTCAACTGCGCGGCGCCAAACTGGCATACCTACCCTCCGTAACACTTGCACCCACCGGTTCCGGCAGCTCGGTTGCAGGCAGCTCCCTATCTTGGGGCTACCAAATACCGGCAGTAGTATCCTGGGAAGTTGACCTCTTTGGCAAACTACTCAACAGCAAACGCGGCGCCGCCGTGGCCGTAGAGCAAAGTGAGGCTTACGCCCAGGCCGTACGCTCACAGCTCATCGCCACCGTAGCCAATACATACTACTCTATGGCCGCCGTCGAGGCACAACTCAAAGTGGTACGTAATACAGCCAAACTTTGGGGCGAAAGCGTCCAAGTAATGCGCGACCTCAAAGATGCCGGCAAATCCGGAATGACCGAAGCCGGCGTCGTACAAGCCAACGCCAACCTCCAAAGCGTATTGGCCCAGATCGCCACACTCGAAGACACCCGCCTCAATCTGGACAACGCTATGAGCCTTCTCCTCGAGACTATGCCCACGCACTGGGAAGTCAGCGCCGATGCCACCCTCGACATCCCCGCCCCGATAATGCAAGGCGTGCCCATGTCCTACCTGGCCATGCGCCCCGATGTAACCGCAGCCGAGCGCTCGCTGGCAGCCGCATACTACACCACAGCAAGTGCACGTGCCGCATTCTATCCAAGTCTTTCCATCAGCTTAACCGGCGGATTTACCAACCAGTTGGGAACACTTATCAAGAACCCCGGCGAATGGTTCTACAATCTGGCCGGGACGCTGACCGCACCACTATTTGCCCGCGGACAAAACATCGCACGTCTTCAAGCTGCCAAGGCTCAGCAGACTCAAGCGCTCAACAGCTTCGAGCACACCCTGCTGAGCGCTGCCTCCGAAGTGTCCAACGCTATGAGCGCATACAATACCGCCGGACAACGAGCCGTCATATTCGAAACTCAGAGCGCCGACCTCGAAAAAGCCGTAGAGTACACAAACGACCTGATGATATACGCCAACGGCACATACCTCGAAGTACTTACCGCCCAACAAAGCCTCCTCTCGGCCCAACTTAACCAAGTATCATGCCGATTGGCACGCGACCAAGCCATAATCAACCTATACCAAAGCCTCGGCGGCGGACGTTGATACATCAACCCCACCTTATAAGTCCAACAAAAACACAGCTAAAAGAATGATCAGTCCATTAGCACACGTAGACCCCAACGCCAAAATAGGCGAAGGCGTCACCATCCATCCCTTTGCGTACATCGACGAAGACGTTGTCATCGGCGACGGATGCACCATTATGCCTTATGCAAGCATCATCCGCGGTACTCGCATGGGCAAAAACAACAAAGTCTACCAAGGTGCCATCATCGGCGCCGACCCCCAAGACTTTCGTTGGAAGGGCCAAAAAACTTACTGCTACATAGGCGACAACAATATCATCCGCGAACAAGTCATCATCAACCGCGGCATCGCCGAAGAAGGCGGCACACGTATAGGCAACGGGTGCTTCATTATGGCCGAGACTCACATCGGACACGACAGCAACATCTTAGGCCCCTGCGTGCTGGGCAACGGCGTCAAAGTGGCCGGAAACGTCACCATCGACACCTGCGCCATACTCTCGTCCTGCGCCATCGTACACGAAAACTCCAATATCGGCAAATGGGTATTCATCAAAGGCGGCTGCCGTGTCAGCGGTAACGTGCCCCCCTACATCATCCTGGCACACAACCCCGCCGTATACTACGGCGTCAACGCCAAAGTCATGTCCGCCCGTGGAGACTTCTCCGCCGAAGACATTGACAATGCAGCCAAGGCATACCGACATATATACCAGACCCAGACTTCGGTATTCAACGCCCTGCGACGCATCGAAAACGACATCGAGCCCTGCACCGTACGCGAAGAAATACTCAACTTTGTCCGCGGCCACAACTACCGCATTGTAGCCGTTCCCGTAGACCTCGAAGGCGACTAAGAAGCACGACACTGACTTGCGCACGCGCATACGCTCATATATGCAGACGGCATAAGTCACATATACATCAGACACCAATAACAGCCCCTGCAACGGAACATCCGCTACGGGGCTGTTTATTAGTTCGTAAAAGACGCCACGATTCAGCATATAACAATATTAGATGTAGCCTTATGCCGGAATCAACGCCTCCTCAGACACACGGACTTAATGCTACCATCCATATGCTGCAATAGTGGTATTCGCCCATCACTTTTGGATAAATTTCCTGCCATGCCGCACGTAAATGGTCCCGGGAACAAGGGTCTTAACCTTTCTTCCGAACAAGTCGTATGTAGTGCCATCCTGCTCTTTTTGGTCAATAGTCCCATCTTCGATTCCGCCATATGGGAAGTCAGCGGTTTCGATAAAATTGGAGAAATAGTTCCAACCCGATGCCGAAAGGTATTTTTCGCGAGACCCTACCGGAATGTACACCGGCATTGTTGTATCAAGCGAAGTGAAAGGATTGCTCTCGTCATACAATCCTTTGGTGCACACCGGCGGCTGCTCAGCCATACAATAGATACTCTGCAAGCCGTAGCAAAGATTGAATACGTTATTGCCGATTTTTGACAGAGATGGAGGTAGCACAATAGTCTTCAATTGATTGCAGGACTGAAATGCATCCTGCTCGATCGTAGTGACAGTAGGCGGCAAATCAATGTGTTCGATTTCCGTATTGTCGAATGCAAATTCGCCGATGACAACCGCCTTCTGCGGCACATTTATAGTCTTTAGCGAAGTGCATCCGCCTACGACTTGTGATGGCACAAACGCAAGATTATCCGGCAAGTGAACCTCGGTCAAATCAAAGCTGTTATAAAACTGGCCTCCGTACGCATCAAGATAGCAGTCGTCCGGGAGTATAACCTTTTGGAGTTTCGACCCGGCGAAAGCCATATCTCCAAGATATTCGAGCGATGCCGGTAAATTTATATCTGTGATTTTACAGTGATAAAAAGCGCCATCATAGATACTCTTTATTGATTCGGGCAAGTGTATAGCGTCAGTCAGCCCCAAGCACTGATAGAATGCCTGACTGCCGATTTTCTCAAGGTTGTCCCCGAATTTCAGCTTGTCGGACGTGAGTTTAATGCAGTCAGTGAATGCGGCCTCTCCTATTACTCGCAACGACGCCGGAAAATTGATTTCGGACAATGACGTAGCATAAGCAAAAGCTAACTCCCCTATCTCGGTTATATCTTCGGGTAATACTAGTTTCTCAAGCCAAATTGTGGTTATAGTAAGTGTTTCCCAGTCCACCTGCTCATTCGTGTGGAAAAACGCGTGGTCCGGTATAATGTTGTTCTCAACGAAAGCCTTGCCGAGATCTATGACCTTCAGCTTTCCGTGAAAAGAGCTGCTCCATAACGTATTGAAATCCTTGCTATTGATAGGGCCTTCCACATGAAGTTCGTCAATAAGATTGATATCAGCCCCGAGAAGTTCGGCAAGTTGCCCGGCACGATCGGTCTTAACGGAGAAAACTTTCGGCTCAATGTTGCTTGATTCGATACGCCTCCGGGATTTGCAATATATCGTACCCTCGAATTGTGCCGTACCAGCCTCTTTGTAATCAATAATTGACAGATTTTGCAGGAGCGTAGGCTGCAAAGTCATTGAGCGCATTCCATCTTCAGCAAAAGCGCATACTATAGCACAGATGGTTACGATAACGGATGTAAATAGTCTATTCATTATGCTATGTTTTTCTGCAAAAGTACACAAAAAACAGAGACCGACAAATATTAAAACGCCTATCAGTTTATGACCGACTATACCGAACGGTCGGTAGGATGCGAATGGTACACGTATTGAGCGCGGCCGTCTCGCCATACCCACTTCTGTTTCCCGGCCTTGACATACTTGCCGAAGAGACTGAAAACTATCAGACTCACCACAGGGAAAGCAATAGCCATAGCCATCAATATCCACAGCGAAATCTGTATGGTTACGGCCAACGAGACAACAAATGTGTAAAGCGCTATAATACCGGCTATCGTCATTATGACGCCATACAAACGCGAGCGTAATCCGTTGATAAGCATCGGAACTCCATAGCACACGACAAAAGCCGGCCATACACTCCCGATAAGCACCGAAGACAGCATCATCATCGGCCATTGCGCCAGATAGCCTACTATAATGGGCCAGACTACGAACGAGCCTTTGGCAAAAGCCGTCACACAGAAGAAGTAGCAGAATGTCAGCACCATAAACAATGCCACCGGAATAATTCCCAAAATCGCTTTGCCCAATCCTACATAGTCGGGATTACACCACCACAGCGCATCCCAGTCTAACATCACCGCCATATAAATCATTATTGCCGTAGAAGCGACAAACGGCAGGACGGATAACAATACAAACCGAGTGCGCAGTACCAGCCATACGGCCACCAACATCAGCACCAACGCCATTATCGGCAGAACCGGGCCATAGAGCATACGCGTGCCTTCCGAGTGTATATCCAGACGCGGCAGATCAGGCCAGACTTCCAACTGTGGACGAGGCCTGAAATTGTCTGACGCAAAAATATCAGACGCGGCCTCCGAGTTTCGGTCCGAAAATCTCAGCCAACGAGCTTCGACAAGATAATTCGCACCTTCGTATTCGATTACGGCCTTAATTTGCCTTACATCAGTTGTATCTCCCGTTCCACCGAGATGCGAAGCCTCATTGCCGGTTGTTCCGACGACCTTACGCCCTACCACTTTCAAATGCGTTCCGTTACGAAAGTATAGTACTGTGCGTGTTCCGTCATAATCTGTGGGCTTGTCCATCTGAACGGCCTTAACTTCAGGTGCTACAAGACAGTCTACTTCATAGTCCTGAGCCGTGGACAATACCGGTATACACACGCAAAAAAGTAGAAACAGATATTTAATGGTTCTCATATTAACTCGGTTCTTTATTAATGATTTAAATCTGATAGCGTCTCAATCTGTCTTAAATTTATATTTTTCGCAAAGATAATGAAAATGCAGGATAGCACAAAGGCCGAAACGACATTTACGGTATTTTTGAGAACCATATACTATCGAACTACACTCGGTATAATGGACGCGCGCACAAAAAAAACGGGGACTGCGGATCACTCCGAAGTCCCCATAATCAGGATGCCCGGAAAGGCATCTTAAAGTTATAAAAGATAGTGCTATTTTATTAACAGCAAGCTACTTGGACGATCATCATCAATAGATGCCCTGGCCCATCATAGCCTCGGCCACCTTCATGAAACCGGCGATGTTGGCGCCCTTCATGTAGTTGATATATCCGTCGGGCTGTGTGCCATACTTGACGCACTGCTCGTGGATGTTGCGCATGATTTCGTGAAGCTTCTTGTCGACATCTTCGGCGCTCCACTGGATGTGGCCGGCGTTCTGGCACATTTCCAGACCGGAAGTAGCTACACCTCCGGCGTTGACAGCCTTACCGGGTGCATAGGTGATGCGTGCGGCTATGAATGCATCGATAGCTTCGGGGGTGCAGCCCATATTGGACACCTCTGCTACAAGCTCTACCTTATTGTCGATAAGCTGCTTGGCATCGTTGCCGTTGAGCTCGTTTTGTGTGGCGCAAGGCAGTGCGATGTCCACCTTCTGCTCCCAAGGTTTGCGGCCTGCATAGAATGTCGAGCCGGGGAATTTGTCTGCATACGGAGCGACAACATCGTTGCCTGAAGCGCGAAGTTCGAGCATATAGTCAATTTTCTCGGCATTCAGACCGGCGGGATCATAGATATATCCGTCAGGACCGGAGATGGTTACGACCTTAGCACCCAGTTCGGTAGCCTTGAGGGCAGCGCCCCAAGCCACGTTGCCGAAGCCGCTGATAGCAACCGTCTTGCCCTTGATTTCGTCTTTCTTCTCGCGCAGGATGCTCTGCACAAAGTAGAGAGCGCCGAAACCGGTAGCTTCGGGACGTATACGGCTGCCGCCGAAGGTCATACCCTTGCCCGTGAAGGTACCGGTGCATTGGTTGGACAGTTTTTTGTACATACCGTACATATAGCCGACTTCGCGGCCGCCTACGCCTATATCGCCGGCGGGTACATCCTGGTCGGGACCGAGGTTCTTCCAAAGTTCAAGGATGAAGGCCTGGCAGAAACGCATGATTTCGCGGTCGCTCTTGCCACGGGGCGAGAAGTCGCTACCGCCCTTGCCACCGCCCATAGGCAGAGTGGTCAGAGCATTTTTGAAGGTCTGCTCGAAGCCGAGGAACTTGAGGATGGACAGGTTGACAGATGCATGGAAACGGATACCGCCTTTGTACGGGCCTATGGCGTTGTTGAATTGTACGCGGTAGCCTATGTTGTTCTGGATTTCACCCTTGTCGTCAATCCAAGTGACGCGGAAGGTGAAGATGCGGTCAGGCTCGACCATGCGCTCTACGATTTTGTTGCGCTCGAATTCGGGGTGCTGGTTGTAGACCTCTTCGACAGACATGAGGACTTCCTTCACTGCCTGGAGATACTCTTTCTCGCCCGGGTGCTTAGCTTCCAGGTCAAGCATGATTTTATTAATATCCATAACTAAATACTGATTTAGGTAAATAGGTAATATATGTTTTGTCTATTAAAAGTCTCTCTTTACGGTTGTCTGCGGCATACTCGCCGCTTATTGACTTGCTTTTTGATATACGGGTCGGCATGTAGCTCCCATATTGCCACAGTGCTCATTCCCAAAGTGTCAATTGTCAATCAAAGTCAATGTTCACCACGGCAAATTTAGCCATTATTTTGATGTGACGTACTCAAAACACCTTTTATTTGTACATTTTTCTGTTAAAGATTATTAAATCAGAAAAACCATTACACAAATATACTTTTCACCGATGATGCCTGACGGATAATCGTTTTGCCAAATATATCATCGCACGGGCATTTGTCGTACACATCTTTAAGCACTCGCGGCGGATCACGAGTCGTCGTGTCCGCCGCGAGTAATTCGGATACCTTCAGAAAACTGATTATCCCGTATATATTAGATAATTACATCTTCGCTGTGGCAATTCTAAGCCCATCGATGCCATATCGAGCATTATCCGGAGTTACAATAATGATGCGTCCGTTTTCTATGATTTTGTAGGTGCCGTGGCCGCGGTCGGCTTTGATGTCGTTGACGCCGCCGGAGTCGGTGACGGTAAGTGTGACAGAAGCCTGCGCCGCGCCGTCATGCGATGTGGCCGTAATGATAGTCTTGCCTACACCGACAAGCGTTACGTATCCGCCGTTGACTTTTGCCACAGACTCATCACCGGATGTCCACGCTATGCGTTGGTCGGTAGCTGTGGAGGGCGACACTGAAGCACGCAAAGCGATGAATTTGACCGAAGCAAGATCGGCGGTCAAATCGGCGTCCCCGGCTATGGTCACCGTACGCACCGCCACGGGTTGGTTTTGATCCTTACGGAGATAGAGGTAGGGCAGCGGCAGCGACGTGGACGTATATGCATTAAAGCGTGCATACGCGCCGGCGGGAGCATTGAAGCGCAGTGTGCCGTAATCGGCAGTGGCGTTGGTGATGGTGGTGCCGTCACTACCCGGCTTTATGGACCATTGTGTCGAACCTTCGTTCCAAGCCAAAGATTGCTTGGCCGTAGCGCCGAGGCGGCGTCCGTATTGGTCGGTGAGCGTCCACAACCCGGCATCGTCGCCCTTGCCCAAGATGAAGCACAACACTTCGCGTTCGGTGACATTTATGGTCGAAGCAACTGCCACGGCATCCAGGTAATGCGAGGTTTCCATACCATCTATATCGCCGGCGGCAAATCCGTTGCGATATATCATCACTTTGTCGCCTTCGTTGATGGTACTTTTCTTGCCCAATTTCTCGTAATTCCAGCCTAAAGGCGATTCCAATGTCATGCCCGGAGCTTCGTCATACTCTATGGCTATGGCATTCAGATATACCGAGCCTTCGCTATATCCGCCTTGCACGGTAATGGATGCTTCCTCGCTGACCAGAGCCGGCACCGATAGCTCTTTGGTAAGGTCTACGTACACGCCCAAGTCTTTGGACACCCATTGGCCGAACCAAGTGTCGGAGGCCAAATCGGCGGGATTGAGCTTGTATAGCTGTGTGTCGCCGTCTTTAAGTATCAGGCCGGCTTGTCCGGTCGAATTATTAGAGCATAGGCTCAGGGTGATACTCTTGATAGTGCAGCCCTGCCATCCGTCCAAGTATAGGACGGCTTTGCGCTTATTGGGTATCTGATTGTAGCGGTTGCCGATAGTGGCGCCGTACTCGTTCTCGAAATACACGGACGAATTGGCCGGAATCGCGCCACAGGGTGCGAGGATATACTCGGCGGTGGATTTATTGAATTCTACGATGCGGTATACGACTTCGGCGGCTTGTGCGGCCACGGGCGCTGCCATAAGCGCCATTATGGTCAAAATTCTTGTAGCTATGCTTTGGGAAAATATCATATAGGTTTTTGTGTTTAATTTTCAAGGCTGTTTCTCTTAGGAAATGCAAAGTTAGCCTTTTTAGAGTACAGCGCCAACAATTGTCCCCGCTTTTTTCACCGAATCAAAAAAAATGGCAATTCAGGGAAGTAGTAATGCAGATTGACCAACTTATGCTACGTACCATTCTCGGCATCCTCGAAACCTCTATGTTCTCCGCCGGACATGACCGGCGCAGCTCATTCAACATTCAACATTCCACATTGAAAAATAGGGCCGCTCCCGATGCAGGAGCGGCCCTATTTGAATGTATCCTTAGCCGGACATCAATATCCGAATATCTCTTCAGTGGTCAGGATGACAACCTTGCCTATACGGCGCAGGGCTTCCAAGTCGAGGTCTTCAACTTTGCCCAAGATGGCATAGCTGTATACATTGCCTTTGACGTGCTGTTGCTGGTAGGCAATGACATCGGCCATAGATATGGACGGCAGCGCGGCAAAAGTCTTGGCATCCATATCGTAATCGATGCCGTGGTCTTGGGCGCCTATCCATGCCCAAGCAATACGGTCCTTGATGGTACGCGTAGTGCGCAGACGGCTGTCGAGACCGTCCTTAGCCAGGCGAAGGGCATCCTCGCTTTGAGGCATATCGTTGATAATCTGATCAAAGGCCTTGATGGCGTCTATCAGTTTGTCGTTCTGGGTGGCAATGAAGGCGCGATATGTGTAGGGACGTCCTGCACGGCCGGGCGTGGCCATATATGCCGAGGCACTATAAGCCAGAGAGCGGCTTTCGCGCATCTCCTGGAATACGATGGAGTTCATTCCGCCGCCGAAGTATTCATTGTATACCGTATTAATGGGTTGACGTGCCGGGTCGTACAATTCGCCTCGATTGTTGACCATAGACATATATACCTGCTTGGCATCATAAGGTGCGATGTATATCGTGGTCTCGGCGGGCACGGGCATATTATAGTCGGGAGATGCGGGAACGTCGGCAAAACGCGCCGGTATGCTATGGTTGTCGTTGATCGAAGCCAATGCTTGCTTCAAAGTCTTCGGACCATAGTATATGATGCGATGCTTGTGTGTGGACAGGGCGCGCAGAGAGGCCAGTACGTCCTCGGGATTGAGGGCACGCAGCTGCTCGGGCGTATACAGTGTCGCGAAGTACGGATTGGCGTCTTTGCCCGCATAAGCGGCGTACGTACTCAGACGACTGAAATTGGTGCGCTGGTCGGTCTTATCATCGTTCATACCCTTGATGGAGCGTTCCACCAGGGTGTTCCAAACGGCGGTATCGGAGACGGCTTCGGCCACGAGAGTCTCGTACAGGCGCAGGGCTTTGTCCATATTTTCGCTCAGGCCCGACAGAGTGACGTAGGTGCGCCGGTCGGTGGGATAGATGCTGTACGAGCATGCCAAGCTGTAGAAGTCGTTCTTGATTTGGGCTACGGTACGATCCTTGGTACCGAGCAGTCCCAGATAGGAAGCGGCTCGTGCCAAAGCTTTATCGGCGTATGTGCCATATTCGTAGACAAAAGTCAGGGTAAAGATGTCGTTGGTCTTATTTTGGCTGTACATCACTTCGAGACCGCCCTTCTTGGTCTTGGCAATGGTAAGGTCTTTCTTGAAGTTGACAAATCGAGGCTCGATGGGAGCAACCGTCGAAGCCTGCACTTGGCGCAGGAAGTCGCTGGCGGCATCGCGGTTGGTGGCGATGGGCGTGATGGGCGGCTTGGCTATCTTGAGGACGCTGTCATCGTTGCCTTGACGTTTGTATATAGCCACGTAATTGGATGTTCCGAGGTAGCGATTGGCCACACGTACGATGTCTTCCTTGGTGATATTGTTCAGACGCTCGATGTCGCTGACGACATCTGCCCAGTCTTCACCGTTGACAAAAGCGTCTACGTACATATCTGCATGGGATTCGCGCTCTTCAAGCTGGTTTTGTAAGGCCAGTTTGTAGTTGTTTACCACTGCCTTGATGAGGTCGGCGTCAAAATCGCCTTTGCAGAGTTTCTCTACTTCGTTCACCAGCAGCGTGCGCACCTCGTCCAAGGACTGTCCTTCCTTGGGTTGGCCTATGCCTATAAGCACACTTTGGTCGGCCAAGGTATATAGGAATATGCCGGCGCCCAATGCGGCCTGACGCTGGGTGATGTCGCGGTCTATAAGACCGGACTTGCCGTTTTGCAGTACTTCGGCCAAGACGTTGAGTATCATCATGTCCTTATCCTTGGCTGCGGGCAGGCGCCATGCAAGATAGATTGATTCGGCTTCGAGGCCTTTGACTTCTTTGATGATAGGTGTGGTGATGGGTACCTCGGGAGTCACGGTCAGCGTCGGCAGCGACTCGTTGGGTTTCATCACGCCGAAGTATTTGGTGACGATGTCCACAAAATTGTCCGGGTCGAAGTCTCCGACTGCGATTATGGCCATATTATTGGGTACATACCATACATCGTGATACTTCTTGACATTGGTTATCGAGGGATTCTTGAGGTGTTCCTGCGTACCCAGGACCGTCTGAGTGCCGTAGGGATGATGAGGGAATATAGCCGAGAACATTGCCTCTACGGCCTTGCGTCCGTCATCGGTGAGGGACATATTCTTTTCCTCGTAGATGGTCTCCAACTCGGTATGGAATCCGCGAAGCACGGGCCGGATAAAACGATCGGCCTGGATACGTGCCCAGTTGTCTATCTGATTGGAGGGTATATCCTCTACATAGCATGTGACGTCCTGAGATGTATACGCATTGGTGCCCTTGGCGCCGATGGTCGCCATAAGTTTGTCGTACTCGTTGGGAATGGCGATGAGGGATGCTTTGTAGCTTACCGAGTCTATCTGATGATAGATGGCGGCGCGTTCGGCGCTGTCCGTGGTCTGACGATAGACCTCAAAAAGGTTCTCGATTTGGTCTAACAGCGGTTTCTCGGCCTTGTAGTCAGAAGTACCGTAATTGGGTGTACCTTTGAACATCAGGTGCTCGAAGTAGTGCGCCAAGCCGGTGGTCTCGGCGGGGTCGTTTTTGCCGCCAACGCGCACGGGGATATAGGTTTGGATACGCGGCTCGTCTTTATTGATAGACATGTACAGGCGCAAGCCGTTAGGCAGCGTGTACATCAGCGTCTTGGCCGGGTCGTTGGGTACGGTCTTGTACTCATAACGGTATGCCGATGCTCCGAAAGCGGTCAATATCGCCAAAGCAACAGCGCCCAATGATTTAGCAAAAAATCTCATAATGTGAATGTTATATTAAGATGTTCTATGATAGTTGGTATATTTCGCGGCGCATTAACAGGCTTAGGCTGTCTGTATCTGCGAGACTGCAAAGTCGCTTAAAATTAATGCTTTTGGACAACGTGACATCGCCGTAAAGCGTTAAAAAATCATTAAAGTCAGTTCTATCGCTAATAATCAGCGATTTGCATACATCGGCGGATTACCGCCATATAACAGTCCTAATAAACAAGCATACATACATCAGAGCACAAAAAGGGGCATTCCCTCTCACGAGAAAATGCCCCATAATGACATTAAAAAAATGACCTAATACCTTTTCTTATTTAACGAGGACTTTGCGTCCCGTACCATCGGAATATTTGTAGATATAGATGTTTCCGGGCATGGTCTTGGTCACGCGAATACCTTCGATGGTGTATATGCCAACGAGCGTTGCAGAGGTGCCGGCTTCGTCGTAGCGCACGTCTTGTACTGCGTCATACTTCTCGTAATCGATGACCGGCGAAATAGCCATAGACACGGGGTCATCGGTATTTGCATACCATTTGTACTCGCCGGTAGGCTTGTTATTCTCATCATATACAGCCGTATAGTTCCATGCCGTATTCTTCTGGCCGACAGCACGACGGTGGCAGAATATGGCTATATCATCCGAGGTGTAAGGCGAAGTCTCCATCGTGCCGTTGGGGAACGGACCTACGGTCACGAAGAATTCGGAACCTTTCTCGATCTTTACGGTATTGCCGAAGCGGAAGATGGTTGCCAAATAGTCTTTGTCATCGTACTTGAGGTCACCGGCTTTGACTGCAGTAGAAGCCAGTACGGCACCGGGAGCACCATCATCACCTACAGCGTTGATGGTCAAAGGTATAAGCGTCTCGGGAGCGATGGTGGCTACCGAAGCAAAGTATACGGCAACGCTGTCTATGGATGCAGTCTCAAGTGTGGCTTTGTACTTCTCGGCAAATTTGTCTATATCCAGCCAATTGGTACCGGCATAATTGCCATACCATCCGAGCTCGACTTTTTCGAGCTTGGAGTTTTCTTCGCTGCTGATGTTCCAGACATACTGGGCACCACCGGCCTGTATTGCATATTGCAGAATATCATTGGCTTGTCCGGCATCATTCTTGGCGGTAAGGCCAACGCTGACAGTGCCTTTTTTGACAAATGTTACTGTTGGATTTTGCTCGGTGCTGGATTCTTTGTCTGCATTTTGGAATACCCATTTCCATTCGGTGGGATGACCTTGCGAGAGGTCACGGAAGGTTACGGGAACGTGGAGCGGCAGGAATACGCCGACGAAGGGTGATTCGTAGCCCTCCTCGGGCAGACCGATGAGTGCTGTCGGAGCTTTCTGCGAAACAACTACGAAGCCTTTGCGCTCGGCCTTTACAGTCTCGGAGCCGCGAGTGGCCGTAAGGGTCACATCGTATGTACCGGCTTTATTGTAAGTCACTACGGGATTGGCTTCGGTCGAAGTCTCGACTTCGGCGCCGGGGAACGACCAAGTCAGGCTCTCGGGCTCGCCCTGAGTGATGCTCTTGAAGGCTATGCTTTCGCCCTCGAAGATATGCAGCGCCTCGGAGGCTGAAGCGTCTTCGCGTACGACACGGAAGCCGTCAACGGCCAGGCTCTCGCCGCCGAAGGGATAGTCAAAGGCGAAAGACACTTTCTTGCCGGCATATTTGGAGAGGTCAAATTCGAATTTGTTCCATGTCGTGGTGTTGTATGCAGTCTCCTGTGCCCAGTTAAAGGCGTTCAGCAACGTTGCGGTTTCGCCGCTATCAACATCGGTGACGGTGAATGTCCATTTGCCGTAAATCAGGAAGTTGGGTGCAAAGTATGCGTAGAACTCGACTTTGCTGCCTTCCTTGATATCTATAGCCGGACTTTTGAGCACGGACGAGCCGGTAGAAGCGTAGTTGTAATCGATGGCTATCGAGGTCTTGTCATCGCTCTTGATGCTTTTGAAGCCCTTATCGGACAGACCCCAGCCTTTTCCTACGGTCCAGTCGGTCATACCTTCGGCCGAGTCAAATTCTTGGTCATAGTCGGCCACTACGGCGCGATCGGTGGTGAAGTCGGCCTTGAGCGGAAGGGTGATGTCAAATTTGGCCGTTACCACGGGGCTGTTGACATTGTATCCGCGTGTCATCACATATAGGGTGCATGATTTGTCCAAAGTCACTGTGGCTTCTTTACCCTCGACTACGGTGCTTTGGGTATAATCGCTTTCCTCGAATTCCTCGGCGCTCTTGGCTGTGGTCGAGTACCAAATGGTGACGGCATTCTCATCGTCGGTGGTTATTTTCACATCTACAGCATCATTGAATTTGCCGCCTAACGGGGTCACTACCGGCTCTTTGAGCGGGGTCTTGGCCACCACGGTGACGGTCATAGACGCCGATGCGGGATAGTAGTTGGCATCGCCCTCGAATTTGGCGGTGATGGTTACGTCGGTATCTTCCTTGACATAGGATGTATAGAGCGTACCCTTGCTGTCTACGGAGCACACCATAGGTGCAGATGAGGAGTACTTGATGGACGACACCTTGTTCGGATTGAGCAAGTCGGCATATCCTTCCTCGCCGGTGATGAGCGAAATCTTGGCTTCGTTGAAACGTATCTGCGGGTCTTTGCGGATGACGTATTTGGCCTCTACCACATCGCTATACTCCGTGCCGGCAAGCGTGACGGCTTTCACCGTAGCAGTCTCGGCTATGGCTATGGGCTCGGTGTAAGCCTTGCGTGTGCCGTCTTCCAGCTTGGGATTGCTGCCGTCGGTAGTATAATATACGGTGTATGTTCCGGCATCAAGGCCCGAAACGGCCAAAGATACCGTCTGTGCTTCGTCGTAAGTGCCGGCTGCTACGGAGAATGTCGGAGCGGGCACGGACGATTGGATTGTCTCGTAATCTATTTCGACTTTCTTCACATACAGAGGGCCTTTGGTGTCACCGGTTTGATTGAATAATATTTCAATGGTGCCTTCCTGCGCCTCGGCATCTGCAATCTTGAACTCGTATTCGGCGATTTTTTCGGTAAGAGCGACCGTCGCATTGGTTCCGTTGAGATAGTTTTTACCGTTGACTTTCACCGATACGTCGCCTGCCATTCCGGCTTTCTGTACGCGAGCCGAAACTCTCACGGCCTTGATGACGCCGGCGAGATCGCTCGTAGATAAGGTGGCTTTTACCGGGGGTTTGTCCGCCGAGCCTATGTACTGACCATAGGATGACGTATAGGCATATATATAAGTGCCCTCGGCTGTGGCTTTCCACTGCAAACCGTTAAGTTCGGTAGTGTAAAACTCTTGTTCGACAGCCTTGCTGCCAAAGTTATAGAAGCCTTGGCCTCCATTGGACTTGGACGTGTTCCACTCAAAAGACCACGTGGACACGGCCGCCGATGCCGTAATCGGCAACAGCGTTGCCAGTACAGCAATAAATGTGAGTAATGTTTTTTTCATAAGCAATTCGTTTATTGTTTTTATTATCCTATTGCATTTAGTTCCGACAAAGTTAGCGTTTAATTTATAACAATCAAAGTTTTTGCAACAAAAAAAAGCGGCACGGCAAGTATCAGCACATCACCGCCTTACAAAATGCTACACTCTACCTACTGCGTACGCCCGTTGAACAAGCGCCGGCAATACAGAATGACATCCGCGCTTTCGCACAAATTACGCATTTTCTTTCTCAATAGGGCCTAAATCAGCCGTATCGAATTGTCTGACAGGCGGCGGAGACTGTTCATATCACGACATTTTTAGGTCCTGGAGTGCATCTACAACAGCCTCAAAATCACTTCCGGTCGGTGCAACCGACTGTACAGCAAATTACGCCCACAATATTGTTACAGCGATCCTTCCGGCCTTAAAGCTAAATGTCCACCTTGCCTTACAGCGAAATGTCCGCCCGACCTTAAAGCGAAATGTCCGCCCCTTTCCGGCATCAATATTCGTCCCAGCTCTTGATTTCGATATCGTCTATCGAAATAGTAGTGAAGGCGTTGATGTACGCCGCGGCCAAGCGGGCATTCGTGATCAAGGGAACGTTGAGGTCTACGGCGGCGCGGCGTATCTTGTAGCCGTTGCTGAGCTCGGTGGTGGTCAGGTTCTTGGGTATATTGACCACCATATCTATCTTGTGGTCGTGCAGCAGGTCGAGCGCCTGGGGATGCATATCGGGCTGCGAAGGCCAGTAGACGCGTATAGCCGGAATACCGTTGTCGTTGAGGAAGGCATGTGTGCCGCCGGTGGCGTAGATGGTAAATCCGTGTGAATGAAGCGTATGGGCCGACTCCAACATATCGGCTTTTTGACGCGGCGTTCCAGTGCTGAGCAGCACCGAGTGTCGCGGAACTCGCTGCCCCACGCTTATCATCGCCGCAAGCAGCGCCTCGCCCGTATCATCACCGAGACAACCCACTTCGCCGGTCGAAGACATATCCACGCCAAGTACCGGGTCGGCTCCTTGCAGACGCGAAAACGAGAATTGCGATGCTTTGATGCCTACGTAATCCAGGTCGAAGGCGCTCTTGGCCGGACGTTGAACGTCCAATCCGAGCATGGCTTGCGTAGCAAGGTCTATAAAGTTTATTTTCAGCACCTTGGATACAAACGGAAACGAGCGCGAAGCTCTGAGGTTGCACTCGATAACCTTGATATCGTTGTTTTTGGCCAAATATTGGATATTGAAGGGGCCGGTAATGTGCAGGGCACGGGCTATCTGCTGCGAGACTTTCTTGATACGGCGCACTGTCTCTACATATATCTTTTGCGGAGGGAATTGTATGGTGGCATCGCCCGAGTGTACTCCGGCAAATTCGATATGTTCGCTGATGGCGTATACTATAATTTCACCGTCGCGAGCCACGGCATCCATTTCTATCTCCTTGGCGTTCTGTATAAACCGCGTCACCACCACCGGGTGTTCCTTGCTGACGTCGGCAGCCAGGCGCAGGAAGCGCATCAGTTCGTCGTTGTTTGAGCACACGTTCATAGCCGCACCGCTGAGTACATAGCTGGGACGCACCAATACCGGAAAACCGACTTCGTCTATAAACGAATTGATGGACCCCATATCCGTCAGCTCTCGCCATCGCGGTTGGTCTATGCCGAGGCTGTCAAGCATTGCCGAGAATTTGTGCCGGTCTTCGGCATTGTCAATGTCCCGTGCCTGAGTGCCAAGTATTTTGACACCCTGTCCGTCCAAGCGCGTAGCCAAGTTGTTGGGTATCTGTCCGCCGACACTTAGGATGACGCCGTGCGGCTGCTCGAGGTCTATAATATCCATTACGCGCTCGAAGGTCAATTCGTCAAAGTACAGACGGTCGCACATATCATAGTCCGTGGATACGGTCTCGGGATTATAATTGATCATCACCGAGCGCCATCCGTGCTGCTTGACCGAGCGCAACGCATTGACCGAACACCAGTCAAACTCGACAGACGACCCGATACGATATGCACCGCTTCCGAGGACAATTATGCTGCGATGATCGTGCATATATTGTACATCGTTTTCGACACCGTTATATGTCAAGTACAGGTAGTTGGTACTTGCGGGATATTCGGCGGCGAGGGTGTCTATCTGCTTGACACATGGGACTATACCCAGTTGCTTGCGTAGACGGCGCACTTCCAGCATGGCTTCATGTGCATTGGACATACTATCTTTATACACCGAGCGTGCTATCTGAAAATCGCTGAAACCCTGCTGTTTGGCCAGTCGTAGCAAAGGCTCGGGCAATGCTTCGGGACGGTCGTAGGCATCCAGCTCATCGGCCGTGTCCATTATGGCGCGTAACTTGTATAGGAACCAGCGGTCTATCTTGGTAAGCTCGTGTATACGCTCGACGTCATAACCGCGGGCCATAGCTTTAGCTATCACGAATATGCGGCGGTCGGTAGGCTCGGCCAAAGCATGGTCTATATCATCGATTTTTATGTCTTTGTTCTCTACAAATCCATGCATCCCCTGCCCTATCATTCGCAAGCCTTTCTGTATGGCTTCTTCGAAGGTTCGACCTATGGCCATAACCTCGCCGACGCTCTTCATAGACGATCCTATCTCGCGGTTGACGCCGTGAAATTTGCCCAAGTCCCAGCGCGGTATCTTGACCACCACGTAGTCCAGCGCCGGTTCGAAGAACGCCGAGGTGTCGTGTGTCACCGAGTTGCGCAGCTCAAAGAGGCCGTAACCGAGGCCCAGTTTGGCCGCCACGAAAGCCAGCGGGTATCCCGTGGCCTTGGACGCCAGGGCCGACGAACGGCTCAGGCGTGCGTTGACTTCGATGACACGATAGTCCATACTGTCGGGGTCGTAGGCATACTGGACGTTACACTCGCCCACAATGCCGACGTGCCGTATAATCTTGATGGCCAACGAACGCAGGTAATGGTAATCATCGTTGCTCAGGGTCTGACTGGGAGCTACCACGATACTCTCGCCGGTGTGTATACCCAGGGGGTCGAAGTTCTCCATATTGCACACGGTGATGCAATTGTCATAGCGGTCGCGTACAACTTCGTACTCGACTTCCTTCCAGCCTTTGAGCGATTTTTCTATAAGCACCTGCGGTGCAAAGGCCAAAGCCTTCTCGGCCAAGGTCTTCAGCTCTTCGGCGTTATCGCAAAACCCGCTACCCAAGCCACCCAAGGCATAGGCCGCGCGCACTATGACCGGATAGCCCAGCTCTGAAGCCACTTTCAGGGCCTGAGCAACGCTGTCGGCGGCACTGCTGCGTATGGTCTTGACGCCTATTTCGTCCAAACGCTTGACAAAAAGTTCTCGATCCTCGGTGTCTATAATGGCCTGCACCGGGGTACCCAGCACCTGCACGCCGTAACGCTCGAATACGCCGTTACGGTATAGATCGACTCCGCAGTTCAGTGCCGTCTGGCCGCCGAAAGCCAATAAGATGCCGTCGGGGCGCTCTTTTTCGATGACCTTGGTCACGAAATACGGCGTCACCGGCAGAAAATATATCTTGTCGGCAAAGCCCTCGGAGGTCTGCACCGTGGCTATATTGGGGTTGATCAGGACGGTGGATATACCCTCTTCTTTCATGGCTTTGAGTGCCTGCGAACCCGAGTAATCAAATTCGCCGGCCTCGCCTATCTTGAGTGCCCCGCTGCCCAGTAGCAGCACTTTGCGTATGGTCTTATTGGCTGTCATGGATTGTCGTATATATGTGTCGTGGATTTGTTTCGTTGTGTTGTATTGTTTCGTAGACTTAAACGAGTTACGTCTCTTTCGGTCATAGCAGTGCCGCAAAATCATCGAAGATAAACTCTGTGTCCTTGGGCCCGGAGGATGCTTCGGGATGGAACTGCGCCGAGAACCACGGGCGAAACTTGTGACGGATGCCCTCATTGGTGCCGTCGTTGAGATTGACAAACAGCGGCTCCCATTCGGCGGGTAAGGTCTTGTCGTCTACCGCGAAGCCGTGGTTTTGGCTGGTGACGTAGCAGCGCTCGGTGCCCACAAGGCGCACCGGCTGATTGTGACTGCGATGTCCGTATTTGAGCTTGAATACCGATGCACCGGCGGCCTTGGCCAACAACTGATTGCCCATACATATTCCGCAAATGGGACGTCCGCTCTCCATAGCCTTGCGGATATTGGTCACGGTGACGTCAACCATATCCGGATTGCCCGGACCGTTGGAAATAAACAGCCCATCCCAGCCCTCAAGCGTATTGAAGTCGTAGTCCCAAGGAACGCGGATGACGCGAAGGCCGCGGCGCAACAGGCAGCGTAAAATATTGTGCTTGACGCCGCAGTCTACCAGCACCACGGTCTTGTCCGCTGACGCCTCGCCGTAGGTCTCTACCTCGGTACACGAGGTCTTGGCCACCAAGTTTTCCTTATTCGGGTCATACATCTCGGTCACGGCCGGAGCGCCGTCAATCTCGATACGCCCGAGCATCGAACCGTGTTCGCGTAAGTGCTTTGTCAGTGCGCGTGTATCTATGCCGTACACGGCGGGGATATGCTCGTCGCTCAGCCATTGAGCCAGAGACCGCGATGACTGCCAATGGCTGTTGTGCCACGAATAATCCTGACATATAAAGCCGCGACAATGTATGCGCTCGCTCTCGAAGTTGTCACTCAGCGCCGAGGCCGGAGCATCGGCCGCCGGGACGCCGTAGTTGCCCTGCAACGGAAAAGTCGTCACCAATATTTGTCCCTCATAAGAGGGGTCGGTAAGGCTTTCGGGATAGCCGGTCATAGCGGTATTGAACACCACTTCGCCGGAAGTCCCGGCAGCGTCATAGCCAAACGAATGGCCGCAAAAAATGGTGCCGTCTTCGAGTATCAGTCGGGCGGCAGGTGTTTGTCTCATAATGCTTGTAGGCGTAATATTGGGGCTGTTATCGGAAATTGTGTCGCTGCAGGCGGGTATGGCTCTGCGCCGGACGCGTTATCCGTCTGCAAATTTAGTGTTTTTTTTCGTAACAACAGCCACGGAGCAAGGCCCGTATGCCCCTTTTCGTGCAAAAAGATTTTGGCCCGAACTTTTTATCGCACACAAGCATATATATTCGGCCAAAAATGCGTACCTTTGTAGTCTATTCACTTGTGGCTCGAACACGTTACCATGACGTGCACACCAAGCCGCCTTGAAACCAAACCATAAAGCGACAACCTCGCAACGACCTCGAAATTATCGCATCACCTGAATTCTTCACTTATCATCACTCCTGATGGACAACATCATACACACATCTTCGCTGAAATACACTCCCTCGCAAAAGGCAGCAATCGCAGCCTTCGACAAATTTCTCAACGACAGAGACACTCAGGCTTTTATCCTCAAAGGAGCTGCCGGAACGGGCAAAACCACCATCACACGCATCATGGTGGATATGGTACGCCGAAAGTTCAACCGCGCCGACTCGGACGTCGTGCTTATGGCGCCCACCGGTCGCGCCGCCGACATCCTGACCAAACGCACCGGGCTACCGGCCGCCACCATACACCGCAGCATATACCGTCTGGACAAGATCGAGCTCCTCTCTGACAACAAAAGCGAACACAACGCCAAAGGCTCTAAGACGGAAAAGGGAAAAGCGGAGTCTAACGACACCGGCGAACGCAAGCTCCATTTTGCACTCGCTGACAATGTCTTTGCATCCAACGGCGACACGGTCATCTTTGTAGACGAAGCGTCTATGGTGTCGGATAATTTTAGCTCGAACGATGATTTCGTCTTCGGCTCGGGCCGTCTGCTACACGACCTGCTCACCGTCATCCGCCGCCACAAGATTGTATTCATAGGTGACTACGCACAGCTGCCGCCTGTGGGTATGACCATATCACCGGCACTGTCCTCGGAGTACCTGTCGCAAAAATACGGCGTCAAGACCACCGAAGCGTTTCTAAGCGAAATAGTACGCCAAGACACCGGAGCAATCATAGACAACGCCGTCAGACTACGCAATGCCATTGACGCCAAGCGCTTCGTGGACCTGCGCATTTCCATCGGCAGCGATGTATCCATATCCGACAGCATCACCGATGATTATATGGCTTGTCCCGACTCGACTTTCAACAAAATCATAGTCACTCAGTCCAATGCCTCCGCACGCAATTACAACGCCGAAATACGCCGACGTCTTTGGGGCGACAACGCCCCGCGACTGGTCGTCGGCGAACCTCTCGTGGTCTCACAAAACCACTACGGCAATCCCATACTCTTCAACGGCACTATAATCCGCATCGAGCCATGCTCGGACGCTACGTCTGTAGTATCACGCACCATACAGATGCCGCAACGTCTACTCGAAAACGGCCAAAGGGTCAAACTCCCGTTTACATTGCGATTTCATAAAGTTCGTTTGTACGGCTCGGACAACATCTATGCCCCGGAATTCTACATCCTTGACAATTTCCTGGACAGCGAGAGTCCCTCGCTCGGACATGACTTGACCGCCGCCCTATTCATCGATTTCAAGATACGTCATCCGCACTTATCTTCGGACAAGAAGCATATCGAAGAATTTGAGAATGCCCTGCGCACCGACCCGTTTTTCAACTGTCTGCTGTGCAAATACGGATACGCTCTCACCTGCCATAAGGCCCAAGGCGGCGAATGGCCCAACGTCTTGGTGGATATGTCGTACAATGGTTCTAAAGACAACGAAAGCTATTTCCGCTGGGCTTACACCGCCATCACCCGCGCCTCCAAACGTCTATGGCTGTTCAATGCCCCGGTGCTGGACTGCATCGCCAATATAAAAAAGATGCCTATAACGCGCGGCGGCAAGTTCAAGGCCTATGTCCCGACCGATAGCGACTTCAAGACACAGCGGTTCAATACTATATGCCACGCCGCAAAAGCCCAGGGGCTCGAATGCGAAGAAGACCTCTCAGCCAATTTCCAACACCGCATCACATTGTGCGACCACTCATCCGGACAATACGCACGCTTTGCGCTGTATTACGGCAACAACGGATACTCAAATAAAGCCCCGATAGTACTCAATGCGACTTCGGGTGACTTTGCTCAACGTTGCATACCGGTAATCACTGCAGACGACCGACACTTAGACATTCCCTTTGACGACCAAGGCAATAAGAGCGCACGGCAGATGTACAACCACGTCTACGCATGCGCCGACACCCTCGGCATCGAGGTGGTCAATATCGAGCGAAAGCAGTATCAGGACGTCTACTACCTGCGCACCGATGGACATGCCGTAGTCGCCTTTACGTACAACGCCAAAGGACGATACACGATGATGACTCCCCAAAGCGACATAGGCGACAGCGATACACTCCTCAAAAAATTCTGCGAAAGCATCTGACCGACCAAACGCCGGACCTAAAATTCCCCTACTCCCTGCTATTCCCTACCTATAAAGCAACTAAATACACGTCATAGCTCAGACAACTATGCCATACCAAGACATCAAAAACCTGCTGGACCGGCAGGAATACCGCGAGGCGCTGGAAATGGCCCGCAAGGAATACGAAGCCAATGCCGGACTCTGGGAAGCCCGCACCCTTTTTCGCTGCCTTTACTACAACGCCAAAGCGGCAGCCAACGACAACGACAACGATTCGGCATCCGAATTTATGAAACAGATGTCGTTACTATACAATGAGCACGACCTCAACGATGACATCAATAATGGGATGCTGGAACGAGCCCGCCGCTTCAGCAATCCGACAGGCTTACTCGTGCAACAAGCGTACACCCAAGCCAAAGCCGGCAACGGCGAAGGCGCATACATCACCGTATCGGCGATACACGATGACGGCAAATTACCCGAGGACCAAAAGAACGCCTACGGCTGGATAATATATTACTCGCTCAAACAGCAATCAGACAATGACGTGAAACATCTCGCGGACGAGCGCAAACACCGACTGAAACGTTACCTCAAACTCGCCCTACCTGCACCGGCATTGCTGCACTCGCTGATACTTAACGAAGCCTTACGCATCGAAGAAGAAACGCCTAAGGATTTTATCATCCACAACTTTTTCGATCTTTGGGGCGGTAGTGTCAAACTGCGTCCCGAGGATTGGAAACAATTTCGGGGCGAACACGGCACATCGCCTTCACTTGTCGAGAGGCTTATCAAGGTATACGTCAAGGAAATAGCGACCGATGGCCGCGACCCGTCCGATGATTTTATGTCTCTGATAGACAAAGCGCTCGAAACTTTCGACAACAATCCGGACCTGCCACGCCAACGCGCACAAATATACCTGCATTTCCACCAAAAAGACAAAGCCATAGACCTCTACCGCAAGTTGCTCAAACGAAATGCTTCACGCTACTACATTTGGGCCGAGTTGGCCGCCCTCGTCGATGACACGGACACTCGCTTGGCCCTGACATGTATGGCCCTGAGCATCAAAACCAAGGAGGAATTCATAGGCAAAATCCGCATCTACCTGGCGGACCAATTGTGCGAACGGGGCGAATATGCCCTCGCTGCCGGGCAATTGGCTCTTGTCCGACAATGCTACGAGCATCAAAAATGGCATATTCCACCGACTGCGGCAAAGGTTTCGGCCCGCATACCGGCCGGAACGGCCGAAGCCGACGGCCGAGACTTCATACGCACTCATGCCGAAGATGCCGATATATATCTATATGACAATACCACTCGCGTGACACTTGTCAAAACGGGCGAAACAACAGATCGAAAAGACACTAAGAAGCGTCTATGGCGAGCTGCGGACGCCGATGGAAACTGCTACATACTTGACCCACACCGTCTCCACCTACCGACCAAAGCTCCCGATGCCACCGCCATCGAAGCCGTCATCGCCGGCAAGAAAGTCCTCAAAGCGTCCATATCAGAATCCATACCGTCCTTTGTCCAAGAATTCAGCGGCACCGTAAAGCGACGCGTAGGCGCCACCGGCAAGGCCTACACCTTCATCGGCAAAGCATATGTCGGCCAACACCTGCTCACACCGGACATCATCGATGGCAACGACATCGCAGTACTCGCCATCCCGGGCAAAGATGGCAAATACACTGCCCTGCGCATAGTATGACCACGCGGCTGACGTCACTCACAAGCGCACAACGGCGATAAGTGTATACGGTCGCGAGGATGGCATTTACCAGATATTGAAACGAAAGCCGACGGATGCCTCGGCGGTGAACACGCCCGAAATTAAGGTGTGCTCCTTATTATAGAACAACCCGTTTTCGGCGCTGAGGATAATTCCGGCAAACCACCGACGGTTGTTCCATATGGCCGAAGCTTGCGCCCGGTTGTACAGCGACAGAGACACCTTGGCCGGACCTTTATTCTCGCGCCCGTGCTTTATACCCAATAGAGGAGACTCGCTTATGCCTATGGTCCAATGTTTATTGAGTACCCAGTTGTAGCCATAACCGCCGCACAAGGCATAATTGTTGTTGCGCAAATAGTAGTTGTAGTCGTTTGCAGCCCAACTCTCGGGCAATTGGGAACGCATATCTTCCGGAAGTTGCCCAAAATCAAAGGTGTAGTCCTGTACCCAGTACGAGAATCCCAAAAACCAAGAACCCTGAGACCGCTGCTGCAATTTACTGTAATTGAATGCCGCTGCTCGTGAATAGCGCTTATTATTAAAGTAATAATATGTGTCAAGCCCGAAAATCTTAGTATCCAAGCCCGAGAACCTATAATTGGGATGCCGGATACTGCTACCCGAGCCCATGGAGACTATGCGCGTGTCCACATCATTGGTTATCCAATACAACTCGGCAGTAAGCAACGCACAATTAAGCCGAAAATTCCAACGCCGACGCGAAGTCTGTGCACCGCCGAAAATCTTGCTCACATTTATATCATATCCGGCAGATACCGCCAAATAAGTCAGCCATACTCCGGCCGTAGTATTGGGGTCGGAAATCATTGTCATCCGCACATCATCATTGGTGAACCGAAAATTATAATTGTCAAACCACGAATCAAACTTGAACTTGACATTGAATTTTGTGCCGGGACCTTTGACGTAAGCGCTGTCGTATGTATTGAAAAAGCGGTCGCCCCAACGATAGACATTTACGCAAAACCGCGGGAACTTGCCCCACTCGGCCACCGAGTCCAAGGCCAACGAAAATGCTGACGTACGAGGTGCCGACAGGCACATACATACGCCTACAAGTATAGCTGCGAGCAGTCTTGAGAACAATCGAACAGGCTTATTCATATCTTTTTCGGACACAAAATTACTCATTTTAGCCGAAAGTAGTATCACCCGGCCATCATCACAAGCCTTATTTGCCAATTTTTTCCAAATAATACTATCCATCCCATATCACTCAAGCTCCATACCTTCCGTATTCTCCATATTCTCCCCCCCATCTTCTCCAAACCCTCCAAACCCATTGAGTTTTCCGAGCTTTCCGAGCCAATTGAGTCCGCCAGATCCCTCAGACAAAAGCCGCCGCAGCCCAACTCCACATTCTACATTCCACATTCTACATTCCACATTCTACATTCCACATTCTACATTCCACATCCTACATTAAAAAAGGGGCGTCCCGACTTCGGGAGGCCCCTTTTTTTAATGTGGTATTGCTAAGTCTTATTTGACGAACTTGGCCACGGCAACTTTACCGTTGGCGAGTTCGGCACTTGCTACGTAAGCGCCTGTGGGGAGATTGGCAATATCGATGCCTTGACCGGCGGTAGCGGCTACGCGAGCCACCATCAGTCCGGACATATCGTATACAGCTACGACAGCATCGGCATTGACGGTGAGGATGCCACCGGCAACACTGATGGTTGCAGCTGCAACTTCAACAGTAGGATTGGTGATATCCTTGACTGCGGAGCTGCCTACGAAACCTACGGGAACGCAGCCATAGCCTTCTACGCCGGGAATAACCATTTCGACCTTAGGCTCGGCTTCGCCGAGTTTGACGCGCTTGATACCGCTGTGATGCAGAGGATTGGCCTCGTCATACTTGTCCGCCCACCAGTACTTGCCATTGCATTGTGTAGCGTAGTCCTGAGCTTCGTTGGCTGCTGCCTCTTCGGCCGTGGGGGCACGGTAACACCAGTAGAGATAGCCGTCTTCGGCGCTGAACTGGCTGATACCTACGTGTTCGTTGGCACCCGAACCTTCGTATTTAACGGGCGAGCCGTCTACAAGTACCGGGTCAAGGTCAGCGAAGTTCTGTGTATCGACGCCCTTGTCAAGTAGTTTGGCAATATCGACACGGTATACGCCACCTTTGACCAGTTTGTCTTGGGTGCCGGCTGTTTCCATATAGATGTAGATTTGGTCATGTTCCTCGTCTACATAGAACGTGGTGAAGATGGGGCTGATGTTGCAGAGGAACGATGAGCCATCCGGCTTGGCTCCGGCTGCTCCGGCTTCACCGACGTTTTCATCTTGGAAAGTGTAGATGCCATTGCCATTGTACTTCATACCCAGCCAATAACGGGGAGTCTTCGCGGCTGTGGCGTCCTCAACGAGCTTGCCGTCCTTGGCAATGTATTTGTTGGTTGTGATGCCCCATCCGGATTTGATACAACCATAGACCCAAGGATTGTTGTAGAAGCCCATCCAGTTGTTTTCCATCCACGAAGGATAGTCTTGGGGAAGTGCGATAGCGTCTGCGGGAATCTTGCGAACGCATACGTTGCGGTCATTTACAAAGAGGTATTCGCCGTATACATACAGACCGAAGGGGTCTTTGTAGGCGTTGTTGCCGGTATTGTCAAGTACGACGGCTTGGAAGAGCTGACCGCCGACTTTGGAGATGTAGAACAGTTTGCCGTCACCATCTACCGAGCCTGTAGCGGAGTATACGAATTTCTTGCCGGCGCAAGCACCATAGATACGATTCTTGAATACGGCCAGTTGGAAGGTATGAGGTATCTCACCTACATCGTATGTATCGATCCCGTCGGTGAGGTCGTAAGCGGCGTGCAGCTTGGAGTCTGTACCTGCATAGTAGATACCGCGAGGCATACCCATATCCTTGGGACCTACAGCGAGGTTGGCGTCACCTACAATCGTGAGGTATTTCCAGCCTGCAGCGTTTTTGTAAGTTTCTACGAGTTCGTTGGGCACGACAACGGTGATTTTGTCGCCTTCGTTGAACACTCCCTCAGCCATACCGGCGGGGTTGGCTGCGGCAACGGTGATTTTTTCGATACCGCTACCCTTGAAGCAGTCGGCTTCGAGGATGGCGAGGATGGTACCAAGATCAATTTCCTTGAGGGCGGTGCAGCCTGCAAAAGCGTCTTGTTTTACGATAGTGATCTTGTCGGTGAAGTTTACCTTGGTCAATGCGGCGCAACCCTTGGCGATACCGAAGGGAACTTCGCTGCCGCTGACGGTCAGGGTCTTCAAAGAGGCGTTGTCGGCCAATACATAACGGCCTACATTGCCACGGACAGCCATCTCGGCGATATTGGTGCCATAGAGCGAGTAGTCGCCCCATTCGGTGCAGTTGTCAAGCACGGCCGAGGTTAGGTTGGCGCACTTGTAGGCTGCGTAGGGACGCAATACGGTGAAGCCGGCAAATTCCTTAGCCTCCGATGCGGGAGCCCAAGCTATCAGGGTCTTGCCGTCTTTGGAGGCAATCATCTGCGCAGCGGCATCGCCACAGAAGCTTTCGTTGGCGGCGTCTACGGTGAAGCTCTTGATGGCGGTGCAGCCCATAAATGCGCCGTCACCGATGGAGTTGGTGGCTGCGGGGATGGCTACGGAGGTCAGTTCGCCGTTGTTTGCAAAAGCCTGAATGCCGATGGACTTAACTGCTGCGGGAAGAACGAGGTCGCCTTTGAGGGCGCTACCGGAGAATGCCATTTGACCGATTGAGGTCAGGCTTTCGGGGAGTACGATATCGCTCACCTTGGCATTGAGGAATGCCATAGCGTCGATGGAGGTCACCGCACCTTCGAAACGAACCTTGGCCAGGCTGCTGCAGCCTTGGAAGGTCGATGAGGGGATGGTGGTGATGCCGGCGGGCAAAGTGATCTCGGGCAGCGAGGAGCAGCCGGCGAAGACGTTGGTACCCAGGGATGCCAGTTCGGCGGGAAGTGTCAGATTGGTAAGAGCGGCACAGCCTTCGAAGTAGCTGGTGGGCAGTGATGTAACCTTCGAACCGAGGACAACGGTGGTGAGCACCTTATTGCCGCGGAAGGGCTTCTCGTTCATTGCCGTGTACTTTGAGCCGTCGATGGGACGATTGATGGTCAGGGTGGCGAACTTGTCAAAGCCGCTGCCGTTGAATATCGATGCGGGGATGGCAATTGCATCATCACCCTCGGCGAAAGTCATACTCTCAAGATTGACAGCTCCGTTGAAGACGTCATCACCGAAATCGGTAATGTTAGCGGGAATAGTGATGGAGGTCAGAGCGGTACACTTCTGGAAACATTTGGTCGGAATCTTGTTTACCGAAGTGGGCAGTGTTGCACCTGTCAGAGCCGTGCAGCCGTCAAATGTTCCGTCATTGAGCTTTTTGATAGTGTTGGGAAATGCCACGCTTGTCACGGTGGTGTTGCCTTTGAACACAGCGGTGGGGACATTGACGACAGTGTATTCCTCATTATCGAAGATGGCTTTTTCGGGAATAACGATATCGCCTTCGTACACTGCTACGGTAGTGCCGTCAGCAGCTTTAGTGCCGGCTTTTTGCACCTGACACTCGTATTTCTTGGCATAAGTTGCGTATACCAGACCGTTGTAGACGAATTTTGTCGGCTTTGTAGCAGCGGCTTCAGCGGTCATAGTACCTATACCCATGCATGCAACCAACGTGGCAGATACCACGAAGTTGCGTAATGTTGATGTAGAAAAACGCATTACGATTAGTTTGGTTAGGTTGTTAATATTTTAGTTATCGGTTATTTACTAATTACACTTACAAATGCCCGGCGATACTTTATCATATGGTATATACCACGGCAAGGCTTTCGACACCGACCGTCACGGGCATATATAGTCGCCTCAAAGTTACACATTTTTTTCAATAAATAGGTCGGGGTGCCCGTATTTTTTTTGCAAGTCTGATTATATTCGAAATAATGGTATTCGAAATAAAGGTATCATCCGAGGCCGTTATCGCGGCAATCCGCCCCATATGCTCCCGAACCATACCCTGCTCGCGAATTTGCGTTGGCGGCTACAATTCGTTAACTTTGCAAGCGATATGCACACCATCACACGCAACGCACTGGCAATGACAGCACGCATGGCCGCCTCTACGGCCGTAGGGCTGCTGACGTGGCGCATAGCCTTACAGCTTCTGGGAGCTTACTCGCTGGGACTGTACTCGGTTATTGCCGGAGTCATCGCTCTGGGCGAGGTGTTGTATGCCACTCTGGGCGGCGCCTACGACCGATATATGGCATATACACTTGGGCATTGCAATTCCTGTTTCGGCGATATGGTGGCGACAGCTCATCACTTGCAAGGGCGTGTAGCCGTTGCCGTCGTCGTCTTGGCTGATACCGCCGGGCTGTGGTATGTCCTGTCGTTGGATGATGTGTCCGCCGCCGGGACATGGGTCAACGTGACCGTATTCCAATTGGCCCTGACAACTTCGGCCCTGACCATATTGGCCGCTCCGGCACGCAGTGCTCTGACGGCACTCGAACGAATGGACATCGTGGCACGAGTCGACATAACGGCTACCGCGGGGCGTTTTGTACTGCTGGCCGTATTGTTGTGGATGACAACGATTGAGGGCATCGATGTCGGCAGTCCTTATCCTCTCATTACTTATGCCGCCGTATGCGTGGCCATGCCTCTGTATACTTATTTGGCTCTGTGGCGCCACACTCGGCGGCGTATCGGTCGGATGGGCAAAACTTCGAAGCCTATACTTAGAGCGCTGCTACGCTACGCCGCCGCCGATTTCTACGGCAATGCGGCTGTAGCCATACGCGACCAGGGTATACTACTGGTTTTCAATGCCATCGGCGGACTTGCCGCCACAGCTGCGCTGACACTTGCTCTGGCCGTCGTCGCCAAGGTGCAGACCTGGGCTCAAAGCATACTCACAGCCTTTGTTCCGCCGATCATAAAAGCATGTGCCGCCGGCGACAACGCCCGTATGTGGCGCATGACTACGCGTGCACTACTCTGGAGCGGCGGCGTCTTCGGTGCTTGTGCTGCTGTCCTATACGTCTTTGCCGGCACGTTGATGCCGTTGTGGCTTGGTTCTCAGATGCCGCCGATGACGGTATCGCTGCTGGGTATAGCCTTGGCTGCCGGGGTGTGCGTAGCTCTCACCAACGTCTTTGCGACAGTCGTCCACGCCACCGGACGCATACGCGCCTATTCGCTTGTCTCGGGTACGATATACCTATGCGCCCCGGCGGCATTGTACATTGCCGCACAGCACTACACGGCAGATACGGCATACGCGGCCATCGTCCCGGTATACGCGGCGGTCACCGTCTGCGCCGTCTTATTTGCACGGAGTACCGCCCGACACCAAGCCGAATCATCCGAAACGGTCGTCAAGAGCTCTGCACAGCGTCCGTCTTCGCCACATCCGTCTGCTCCGCGACCGCGGCGCATACTTATAATTATACGGTCACTGGACATGGGCGGAGCCGAACGAGTTCTTATCGACAGTCTGCGCCGGCACCCCGCTCGTTCGTTCCAAAAGATTGATGTGCTGGCTTTGTGCGGAGGACGTTGGGCCGACAGTCTCCCCGAAAATATCACGGTACTGCCCCCGGTATGGGCCAAGGGTGAGCGCAGTCTGTCACTGGCCTTGCAACTATGGTCGGCACGTCATGGCTTCTCACGACTTTTGCGTCAGCGCCTGGCACGCGCAAGTGTCGGCCAAAGCCGTTACGACATCGTCATCTGCTGGCTCGAGGGCCTGGCGGCGTTGGCTCACGATGCTCTGTGGTCACGCATAGACATTCCGGGGCGCACTCGGCATTACACAATGGTACACAGCGATTTTGCCCATCTGGGCGACCATGCGCTGCCTTGGCCCGACGACGAGGGCGTCAGCGAGCGCCGTTATTATTGTAACACCGATGGGATTATAGCCGTGGCGCCGCACGTGGCCGCTTCGCTGCGAGACATCCTTGAGCCGGAGGCATCGCACCGGACAGCGCCACGTATATATATACGGCCTAATTCGGTGAACGTTACGCGCCTGCGCACACTGGCAGCCGAAGCCGCGCCTTCAGTGCCGCCACGACGTCCGGGTGTGCGCCGATACTTGGCTGTGGGACGCCTTGAAGCCGTCAAGCAATTCGAACGATTGGTCGATTTTGCTCGCGCCGAAAGCCTCAACGGACCTCTTGAAATACGTCTTCTCGGTGACGGTAGCCAACGGCGCTCACTGGCGCGTATATATGCCGAAGCGGGACTCTCGGAAGTCATCACCATGGTCGGAGCGCCGGACAATCCCTATGGCGAAATTGCCGCCGCCGATGCCATGGTCGTCACTTCGGCCAGTGAAGGCGATTCGGTGGCCGTACGCGAAGCCCGCGCCCTCGGATGTCCCGTAATCTTTTGGTCGAAGGGCTGAGCAACCGCCGAAGTCGGAGTGCCGGAAGTGCGCCGTCCTATTGTTTTTCATTGTACTCATTGTCCTTATTGTCTTTATTGTTCATATTGTACTTGTTGTTCTCGTAGCTCCCATTATTCCCATAGCTCTCACCCGAGGGTCGGTTCCCTTCAAGTCTGCCGACAAAATTCGGCTTTTGGCGGATGCAAACTTTTTTGTACCTTTGTGCTTTGCTATGAATGACAGTCATATACATAAGCACATCGCGGTACTCGGCTCCACCGGGTCGATAGGCACGCAGACATTGGACGTGGTACGCGCTTCCGAGGGTGACCTGACAGTCAGTGTATTAGCTGCCGGGCACCGAGTGGACGCGCTCATCGAACAAGCTCGCGAAGTGCGCCCCGCCCTGGCCATCATCGCCGACGAATCGCGGTATTCGGAGCTGCACGATGCACTCGCGCCACTCGGCATAGCCACGGCTGCCGGCAACCGAGCCATAGAGGATGCCATGTCGCGCGAGGACATCGACACTGTAGTCACGGCCACCGTAGGATACAGCGGCCTGGCCCCGACAGTGGCCGCCATACGCGCCGGCAAGGACATCGCTTTGGCCAATAAGGAAACACTTGTCGTGGCCGGCGACCTCATACGTCGACTGCTGACCGACTCGCCCTCGCACATATATCCCGTGGATTCGGAGCATTCGGCGATAGCCCAATGTCTGGCAGGCGAGTCGCCCGAGACGGTACGGCGTCTTATTATCACCGCCAGCGGCGGACCTTTCCGCAACTGGAGCGCGGCACGTATTGCCGGCGCCACAGCCGCCCAAGCCCTCAAGCATCCCAACTGGAGTATGGGTGCAAAAATCACCATCGACTCGGCTTCGATGATGAACAAGGCCTTCGAAATCATCGAGGCTCACTACCTCTTTGACGTGCCGGGTCGGCGCATCAAGGCCATAGTACACCCGCAGTCTATAGTGCATTCAATGGTCGAATTCAAGGACGGAGCAGTCAAGGCCCAACTGGGAACACCGGATATGCGCCTGCCCATAGCCTATGCCCTGGCATGCTCGACACGTCCTTGGGACCGCGTGGCGCCGCGTCTGTCCCTGGCCGATATGGCGGCTCTGACCTTCGAAGAGCCGGACACCGAGCGCTTCCCGTGCCTGACGCTGGCCCGACTCGCACTCGATACCGGAGGCAATACCGCATGCGTCATCAATGCAGCCAATGAAGTGGCCGTAGATGCCTTCCTGCACGATGCCATACCCTTCACGGCACTATACAGCACGGTGACAGACACCCTGGGACGCGTGGCGCACATCAACAGCCCTACCTTGGAGGATCTGCGCGCCACCAATGCCGAAGCGCGTGCCATAGCTACACAAAACATCAAACGATACAATACACTCCACTAAAATATTAATGGAAACATTTCTGATAAAAGCCGCCCAACTTATCCTGGCACTGGTGATTTTGGTCACCGTGCACGAACTGGGGCACTACATCTTCGCGCGTATCTTCGGAATGCGCGTCGACCGCTTCTACCTGTTCTTCAACCCGTACTTCTCGCTACTGAAATACGATCCGCGTGCCGGACGGCTGCAATTGATAGCCTGGACGCGCCGCCGCAAAGACGCCGATAAGGACGGCAAAGACGGCGCCGCCTCCGGCGAGCCGCAAATGCTCGGTACCGAGCCGGACGAAGAGCCCCGTGCGCTTCTGGACCTGCGCGTGGGTCGTCCGCATCCGGCCAAGCCGGGAGCCAAGCCGACATGGCGCGACACCCTCTACGGCCTTGGCTGGCTGCCGCTGGGCGGCTACTGCTCCATAGCCGGAATGATAGACGAGACCACCGATAAGGACCAATTGGCCTCCGAGCCTCAACCGTGGGAATTCCGCGCCAAGAAACCCGTTCCGCGGCTTATGGTAATGGTGGCCGGCGTGCTTTTCAACTTCCTGCTCGCCATAGCTATATATATAGGTATTGCATGGCACTGGGGCGATGTGGTACTCCAACCGGCAAATGTTTCGGCCGGATACCAATTTGACACGGTAATGCACCAAGCCGGATACCGCGACGGCGATATACTCAAGAGCATTGACGGCAAAGCCATCGACGCATTGACCAACGACTCGTGGATTATGGACCTGGTACAGGACGGCGCACGCGTAGGCATCGTCCGTGACGGCCGCGACACGGTCATCACCAATCCGGCCGGGACCTTCGAGGCCGCTGCCGGCGTAGGCAAAAAAGCAATACTGGCACCGCGCATCCCGGCCGTTGTCGCCAAGGTCGCACCCGGCGAAGGCGCCGAGAAAGCCGGAATACGGGTCGGCGACGTCATCACGCGCATAGCCTCGGACACCGTGACCGCTTTCAACGACATCACCCCCATCTTGGCCAAATATCCGGGCCGGGATGTACCCGTAATCGTCACTCGCGACGGCAAAGCTCTGACACTGACGGCGCACATCAATGACGATGGAAAACTGGGTATCGGCGCATCCGAGTTGACCAAGGTATATCACTGCGAGCACGTGTCCTACGGCTTCTTCGAGTCCATACCCGTAGGCATCAGCAAGGGCGTTGACCGACTGGCATCTTACGTCACATCGCTCAAGCTGCTCTTTACCAAGACGGGAGCACAGAGCCTTGGAGGCTTTGGCGCCATAGGCGACATGTACCCCGGCCAATGGGATTGGTACTCCTTCTGGCAAATCACAGCCTTCCTGAGCGTCATCCTCGCATTTATGAACATCCTGCCCATTCCGGCACTTGACGGCGGACACGTAGTCTTCACCCTCTGGGAAATAGTGACTCGACGCAAACCGTCAATAAAGGTGCTCTCGTATGCGCAATACGCCGGTATGATGTTCCTGCTGTTGCTGCTGATATACGCCAACGCCAACGACATCTACCGATTTTTTATCAAATGACCGGGGTCGTCAATGCAAACGCCGACACACTCGGTATAGTCTGAATTTGACTTGATTTGCTATGGATAAACCCCTCGATATTTCACAACGTGATATGAGCTACCCCGTAATAAAACTGCGCCGAGGCAAAGAAGAATCACTCGGGCGCTTCCACCCCTGGGTGTTCTCCGGAGCTATCGCCGCGCTGCCCGACGGTCTCGAGGAGGGCGATGTCGTAAGTGTCATCGCCGCCGACGGCACCCCTATGGGCGTAGGGCACTATCAGATAGGCAGTATAGCCGTGCGCATGCTGTCCTTCGATGCCGCCACGACCATAGACGAAGAATACTACCGCGGACGCCTGGCCGATGCCCTGCGTATGCGCCGGGTCCTGGGCCTGCGCCGCGATGACAACAACGCCTTCCGTCTGGTACATGGCGAGGGCGACTTCCTGCCCGGTCTCGTGGTCGATGTCTACGGCGACACGGCCGTGGTACAGGCCCATTCGCCGGGTATGCACTACGCACGACACACTATAGCCAAGGTCCTGACCGAGATGCCCGATGCCGGCATACACAATATATACTATAAGAGCGAAACCACCCTGCCCTACAAGGCACGCCTCGACCCGGTCAACGACTACCTCATAGGGCACGCCGACACGGATGTGGCCATCGAAAATTCGCTCAAATTTCACGTCGACTGGCTTCGCGGCCAAAAAACCGGATTCTTTGTCGACCAGCGCGACAACCGCGCACTGCTGGGCAAATATGCAACCGGCCGGCGCGTGCTCAATATGTTCTGCTACACCGGTGGATTCTCGGTGTACGCACTTGCCGGCGGCGCCGCCTCCGTTACCTCTGTAGACTCCTCGGCCAAGGCCATAAGCCTCACCGACGCCAACGTCGCCCTCAATCAAGGCGGCGATGCCACCGCAGCGGGCCGTCACCGCAGCGAGGCCACAGATGCCTTCAAGTTCCTGCAAAACATGGACGGCAGCGCCTACGACCTCATCATCCTCGACCCTCCGGCCTTTGCCAAGCACCACAGCGCCGTACGCAACGCCCTCCAAGGCTACCGTCGTCTCAACGCACGCGCCATCGAAAAAATCGCCCCCGGCGGCATATTGTTCACATTCTCGTGCTCGCAGGCCGTATCGCGCGAACAATTCCGTCTGGCCGTATTCTCGGCCGCCGCTCAGTGCCGTCGCCGCGTGCGCATACTGCACCAGTTGACCCAGCCGGCCGACCACCCCGTCAACATCTACCACCCCGAAGGCGAATACCTCAAAGGTCTGGTACTATATATCGAATAAGCACGTTACTTCGGATGCCCCCGAGGCCCCCTCATGGCCCGAGACACAGCCCCGAACGACGCGAAAAATCATAGAAACAAAAAAAGAGATAACATCATTGCACATAAAATAAACATCATAGCACATAAAACAATGGCAACACTACGTCTCACCGCCGCAGCATTGGCTATATCGGCCATCGCCGGCATGACCGCCAACACTACTATGGCAAAAAACAACACTACGACTCAGGATCAAAAGCCCTTCGAATACGTCGCCGACCGTTTTGCAGACATCGAAGTACTGCGCTACAAAGTACCCGATTTCGAAAAACTGACACTCAACCAAAAACTGCTCGTGTACTACCTGGTACAGGCAGCCCTCGACGGACGCGACATCCTCTGGGATCAGAACTGCAAAGCCAACCTGGTACTGCGCCCCGTTCTCGAAAAAATCTACACATCTTACACCGGCGACCGCAAAGACAAGGACTTCCTCGCCTTCGAGAAATACCTCAAACAGGTATGGTTCGGCAACGGAATACACCACCACTACTCTATGGACAAATTCGTCCCCGAATTCTCAAAAGCCTTCTTCGAGAAACAATACTCCGCCAATTACCCCGGCGAAACGGCCAAGAAGGCATACCTCGAACGCGTAATCTTTGACCCGACATACCTGGCCAAGCGCGTCAACCAAGCCGAAGGCGCCGACCTGATACAGACCTCGGCCTGCAACTTCTACGGCGAAGGCGTCACCCAGCCCGAAGTTGAGGCTTATTACGCCGCACTCAAGGACACTACCGACAGCACGCCCATATCCTACGGCCTCAACAGCCGCCTCGTAAAAGGCAAGGATGGTAAACTCACCGAAGAAACATACCGCATCGGCGGACTGTACTCCGACGCCATCCTGCGCATCGTGACCAACCTCACCAAGGCAGCCCAATACGCCGAAAATGACGCCCAACGCGCCGTCATTGCCAAGCTCGTCGAATACTATACCACCGGCAACCTCCGCACCTTCGACGAATACTCGATAATGTGGACCGAAGACACCGCCTCCAGAGTGGACTTCATCAACGGATTTATCGAAAGCTACGGCGACCCCCTGGGCATGAAAGGCTCGTGGGAATCCATCGTCAATTTCAAGAACGAGACCGCCAGCGAACGCACACACATCATCAGCGACAACGCCCAGTGGTTCGAAGACCACTCGCCCGTAGACCCGCGCTTCCGTAAGGACAAAGTGCGCGGCGTTTCGGCCAAGGTCATCACCGCCGCCATACTCGCCGGCGATGCCTACCCCGCCACCCCCATCGGCATCAACCTGCCCAACGCCAACTGGATACGCGCCGCGCACGGCAGCAAATCAGTGACCATCGAAAACATCACCCAGGCTTATGACGAAGCCAGCCACGGCAACGGCTTCAACGAGGAATTCGTCATTGACGAATACACCCGCGACCTTATGGACCGCTACCTCTTCATCACCGACAACCTCCACACCGACCTGCACGAATGCCTCGGTCACGGCTCGGGACGTCTGCTGCCCGGCGTCGACCCCGATGCACTCAAGGCTCACGGCTCCACTCTCGAGGAAGCTCGCGCCGACCTCTTCGCGCTCTACTATCTGGCCGATCCCAAACTGGTCGAACTGGGACTGCTCGACAACCCCGACGCCTACAAGGCCGAGTACTACAAATATATGCTCAACGGCCTGATGACCCAGCTGATGCGTATCGAGCCGGGCAAGGACATCGAAGAAGCACACATGCGCAACCGCCAGCTCATCGCCGCCTGGGCCCTGCGCCACGGGGCCAAGGACAAAGTCGTCGAACTGGTCAAACGCCACGGCAAAACCTTCGTTAAAATCAACGACTACACAGCCCTGCGCAACCTCTTCGGCAAACTCCTGGCCGAGATCCAGCGCATCAAGAGTGAAGGCGACTACGAAGCCGGACGCAACCTTGTCGAAGAATACGCCGTCAAAGTAGACCGCAAACTCCACAAAGAAGTTCTGGCACGCTACGCCACACTCAACATCGCTCCTTACAAGGGATTTGTCAACCCCGAGTACACCCTTGTACGCGATGACAACGGCAATATCACCGATGTCACCATCACTTACGGGGAAGGTTACGTCGACCAAATGCTGCGCTACGGCCGCGAACATGCACCCCTGTGTCCTCAGAAATAAGACCTTATAGGCAAATACTCTTTAAGGTCCTACAAGTAAACATTTCACACTCATCCTCTAAAAAGCCGAATGAAAACAACATTCAGACGACACAATGCCGTCTCAAGGCATTTGATTGCCGCTACCGTCGCCATAGCCTTCACGGCTATGAGCGCAGCGGCAGCCATCACGGACCTCCCGGTCAAGTCGGTCAACGGACGACAAATGTACTACTACGTAGTGCGTAAGGGCGAAACAGTCTACTCACTGACGCACACCCTCGGCATCACGCACGACCAATTGGTCAAGACCAATCGCTCGGTGGAGGACGGACTGCGCGCCGGCCAGACGCTCTACTTCCCCGTTGCTGAATTCGGCGGTAAGGCCGTCACCGAGACAGCCTCGACATCAGCCTCCGCCTCCAAAGTGATTTTGCATACCGTCTCCAAGGACGAGACCCTTTACGGCGTCAGCCACCGCTACAACGTGCCGGTCAGCGAAATCATCCGCCTGAACCCCGAGGCCGAAAAAGGCCTGCGCGCCGGCCAGACGCTCAAAGTGCCTATGACTTCGGCAGCACAAGTTGCAGCCTCAAAGCCTATAGACACCGCCGACAATGCCGCGGGCTCAGATACGGACACCACCAAGCCCACAGCGGCACATCCGGTAGCGTCCAAGCCCGCGACATCCGCCTCCACAACCACTCGCCCGATAGTCACTTCCGAGGCTGCCCAATCGGCCCCGGCAGACAAATCAACCCCGGCCGGGAAATCAACTTCCGGCGAGAAGATTCAACCACTCGAAGAGCCGCCGCTACAGCTGACACCCGTAAGGGGCGAAATAATCCGCGTAGACCACGAAGCCGCTACCGATGCCGCCACAAGCGACAACGCCACTGTACGCCGCCACCATGTAGCGCTGATGCTGCCGCTGTGCGCCTCCGGGAAGGCTACCCGTCAGTCCACGCTCGCCACCGACTTCTACCGCGGCACGCTGCTGGCTGTCAAGGACTTCGGCGAAGTATACCCCGACAGCATCGACCTGAAAGTGTACGACACCACCGACGGCAATTTCTACAAAAATCTGACCTCGCTGCACAACATAGACATAGTCATCACCCCCGATGATGAAACCAAGGTCGAACAGATTGCCCTATACACGGGTGCACACGGCATCCCGGCATTCAACAGCTTCATAGTCAAGGACTCGACATACATCACCACTCCGGGCATGATGCAGACCTACATCGGTCAGGAACGTATGTACGCAAAGGCCATAGACTACGTAACCGAGATACTGACCTCGCCCGATGCTCCCACGCCGGTGATACTCAACAACGAAAGCAGCCGAAAAGACAAACTCAACTTTGTGACCCGGCTCAAAGAGCGCCTCGACCGCGAAGGCATCCAATACATCACTCTGGACTTCGATGGCAACCTCCACAAAACCACCCTCGAAGACAAGCTGCCGACATCATCTTCGTATTTCGTCATTACAATGTCCGGACACCTGGCCGAATACAACAAAATAGCCTCCGGACTGGGCGCCTTTGCCGAAGACCTGGCCGCCGAAGGCAATACGCTGACCACCTTCGGATACCCCGAATGGATCAGCTTCCGCGGCGAAGCGCAGGACAAACTCGCCCAAATAGGCGCATTGTATTACTCTCGCTTCTACCTCGACAAAGATGCAGACGCGACCAAGCATCTCATCGCCGAATTCCGCCGCTGGTACGACAAAGCACCCGCCGACGGCATTCCCGTACAAGCGCTGCTGGGATACGACTCAATGATGTACATACTCACCGCGCTGCACGAAGGCAATGCCGTACTTGACCGCCCGTACCACGGCATACAGTCCTCATACAACCTCGTACACACGCCCGGCATCAAAGGCTCGATCAACGATGCCCTGTACATCATCCGTTACATCGCCGGAGCCGCCTCACCTTCGGTCACCATCCTATGAGCCGCGCACGCATACTCCGGTCGGTCATCGCCATGGTGATACTCCTCGCCGCCGCCCTGCCCTCTCAGGCCCAGAAGCACTACCGCGAACATCTGTGGGTGGGCGTACACGGCGGACTATCCATGTCCCGCCAATCATTCTCGCCGTCCATAGATCAGAAGATGCACAACGGATTTACCGGCGGCGTCACATTCCGATATGCCGAGGAAAAAATCTTCGGACTTATCGGCGAGCTCAACATCACACAACGCGGATGGCAGGAAAACTTCAAGGACAACCCGGAGCTGTCCTACAAGCGCAACCTGACATACATCTCGTTGCCGATAATGACGCATATCTACTTCGGCTCGCGACGCTTCAAAGGCTTTGTCAACCTCGGCCCCGAGATTTCGTATATGCTCTCGGAAGACAAAAGCGCCAACTTCGACTACTCCGACCCCACAGCCGCCGAAATTCCGGCCACACGAGTCACCCGACAGATGACAATGGACATCAAGAACCGCTTTGACTACGGCATCACCGCCGGCGTCGGCGTAGAGTTCTACCTCCGGCCGCGCCACTCGCTGGTGCTCGAAGCCCGCTACTACTTCGGCCTGGGCAACATCTTCCCCTCCACCAAAGCCGACTACTTCAGCGCCTCCCGCGCCTCGGCCATCCAAGTCACCCTCGGCTACAACTTCCGCCTCCGCTGACATAAACATCTGCCAAATCACACAAATCGAAAACTTAGTAACCGCCGTAATAGTTACGACGGTTACTAAGTTTTCGATTTCTTATCGGGTTGTTCCAATGAAATGTTTTTCGTAACTTTGTCTCGCGGCTTACGGGATCGTGCAACTGCGCCACGGCCCACACGACACAACTAACCGAAATATCACACAACGCACATACATACAACTATGAACAAGAAACTTATTCCTCTGGCCGCACTGGCTATGATGGCCGGCGGCAACGCCATGGCGCAAGACAACGCCACGCACCGGAATCCCTTTCTGAGTCCGTACACAACCCCGTATCAGATTCCACCCTTCGACCAAATCACCTATGATGATTACCTGCCCGCCCTCGAGGCCGGCATCGCACAAGCCAAGGCCAACATCAACGCCATCGTCAACAACCCCGCCACTCCGACGTTTGACAACACTATCGTGGCCCTGGACCGCTCCAGTGACATCCTCGACAAAGTGGTGTACGTCTTCGGCGCACTCGACGAATCCAACAACTCGCCCGAGATGGTGGCTATAGCCGAAAAATTCTATCCGCGCTACTCGCAATACAGCGATGAGGTGAGTATGAACCCCGGACTGTTCAAGCGCATCAAATACCTCTATGACAACCGCGACAAACTCGGCCTGGCCGATGACCAGAAGCGTGCCGTCGAAGAAGCCTACAAGAAATTTACACGCAACGGCGCACTGCTGTCCGAGGACAAACAAAACGAGCTCAAGAAATTGAACACCGAGCTCACCGACCTCTACCTGCAATTCAACAAGAATCTGCTGGCGGCCACCAACGCCTTCAACATCGTTGTCGATGACGCCAAGCGTCTGTCAGGCCTGCCCCAGTCGAGCATAGACGTGGCCGCCGAAGAAGCCGCCAACCGCGGCCTCAAAGGCAAATGGGTGTTCACCCTGCACGCCCCCAGCCGCCTGCCGTTGCTGCAATATGCCGACGACCGCGACCTACGTAAACAGATGTACCTTGGCTACACCACTCTGGCATCCTCCGGTCAGTACGACAATAAGCCCGTAATCAACAAGATACTACAAGCTCGCGCCAAGAAGGCACACCTGCTGGGCTTCAAAGATTTTGGTTCGTATATGACAGATAACGTCATGGCCAAGAGTGTCAACGCCGCCGAAGACCTGCTGATGCAGATATGGCGTCCAGCCGTCAAGCGCGTACATCAGGAAGTGGCCGAGATGCAGCAGATAGTCAACGACGAAGGAGGCAACTTCAAGATTGCACCCTGGGACTACTACTATTACGCCGAGAAAGTGCGCAAAAAGAAATACAATCTGGACGAAAACGAAATACGCCAGTACTTTGCTCTCGACAGCGTACGCAAAGGCATATTCACTATGGCCGAGCGCCTGTACAACATCCGCTTCACCGAAATGCCAGATGCGCCCAAGTACTACCCCGAAGTGAAGGTCTACGATGTCACCGATGCCGGCACCGGCGAGCATCTCGCGGTATTCATGACCGACTACTTCCCCCGCCCGTCCAAACGTCAAGGCGCATGGATGAGCGAGTTCAAAGGCTCATGGATTAATGACGACGGCACTGCCGACCGCCCCATCATCTTCAATGTCGGCAATTTCAGCAAGCCCACCGCCGATGCACCGTCGCTGCTGACCCTGGACGAGGTGGAGACAATGTTCCACGAATTCGGCCACGGCCTGCACGGAATGCTCTCGCGTGCACGCTACAAATGCCAGAGCGGGACAAACGTCGACCGCGACTTTGTCGAGCTACCCTCCCAGATACACGAGCACTGGGCACTGGAACCCGAGTTGCTGCGTATATATGCACACAATTACAAGACCGGAGAAGTCATCCCCGATTCCCTGATCACCAAGCTCGAAAAAGCATCGACATATGGCCAGGGCTTCGCCACCGCCGAACTGGCCGGAGCAGCACTCCTCGACTTGCAATACGGCAAACTCAACCCTACAAGCGACATTGACATCGCCGCCTTCGAGAAAAAAGTCGCTAAAGACCTCGGAATGCCGGACGAACTCACCTTCCGCTACCGCTCGACATACTTCAAGCACATCTTCGGCAGCGACGGATATGCCTCCGGATACTACACCTACCTGTGGGCCGAGGTACTTGATACAGACGGCTTCGAGCTCTTCAAGGAAAAAGGTGTCTTTGACCCCGCAACGGCCAAGTCCTTCCGCGAAAACATCCTCGAAAAAGGCGGCAGCGTTGACCCGATGCAACTCTTCATCAACTTCCGCGGACACCGCCCGGGAGTAGACGCACTGCTGCGCAACCGCGGCCTCGAGACGCCCGAGAAGCACAACGTGCCCTCGCTGAACAAAGACTGAGGTCATCGTCCACACATAATCTTCGAAATGTCCTTAGGCTGCACTGCGGCCTAAGGTCTTTCGGGAATATACGGGATGCCGACGCAGCAGCGCAGACACGCACACTTCCAAGTATTTACACCTCCTAAACGAGCACACATACAATGTCCAAGACACTCACGGCACTGCTGAGCGGTGTCGCCATACTCGCAAGCACCTCAATGACTTTTGCACAAAACGCGCCCAGGACTTATCCCGTAGCGCCGCACGATGACACCACGGACACATACTTCGGCATAAAAGTCGCCGACCCCTACCGACCGCTGGAAAACGACACGGCCGCTGCCGTCACGGCATGGGTCGAAGCCGAGAACGCCGTCACTCGCCGATACCTCGACGCCATACCCTGGCGCAGCGCCATACACCGACGTCTGCAAAGCCTCAACGACTACGCCAAGCACGGACTGCCCTCGCGTGAAGCCGACGGACGGTATTATTTCTACGAAAACGACGGACTACGCAACCAAAGCGTCCTCTATCGTGCCGATGATGCCGCCGGAAAGGTCAACCGCGAGGTCTTCATTGACCCCAACGCGCTCAGCGATGACGGCACCGTCGCCCTCACCGGCGTATTCATAAGCCCGGACGGCAAGTACACCGCCTACACCATAAGCCGCAGCGGCAGCGACTGGACCGAGATATACGTCATGGACACCGCCTCAAAGAAGTTGCTGGACGACCATATCGTCTGGGCTAAATTCACCGGCGCTGCATGGCACGGCAACGGCTTCTATTACAGCGCCTACCCGGCACCCGAACAAGGCAAAGCCTACAGCAACGCCAACTACGGACACAACGTGTACTACCACGCAATAGGCACGGGCCAAAGCCAGGACAGATTGACCTACAGCGAGCCGGACGCCCCGTTGCACTTCCACGAAGCATGGGTAGACCCCGGACAACGACTCATGGCTGTATCCATCGGCGGTCAGGGCAACGGCAACGCCTTGGTGGTTCGCCGTCTTGATCAAGGCGAGGACGCACCCTGGATTACCATATACCCGAAACAGGACAAGTACGTTGAAGTCATCGGTGTCATCGGCGACGAACTGTACCTGTACACCAGCATCGATGCTCCCAACTATCGCATCGCAGCCGTCAAGCTTGACAACCTCGGTACGGACAATTGGCGCACCGTAGTGTCGGACGCCGGCACCCCGCTCGTATCGGTCAACTGCGTAGGTCAAGACCGTATGATTCTGACCTACGACCGCGATGCGGCCAACCACGCCTACCTCTACGACATTCAAGGCCGACAGATACGCGAAATCGCACTCCCGACCTACGGCACGGTATCTTTCAGCACCTCACGCAAGCACTCCGAAGTGTATTACAGCTTCTCGAGCTTTGTATACCCGTCGGCCGGATATAGCTACGACATCGCCTCGGGCAACAGTACACCGCTATTCAGCGCCCACATTGCAGACTTCCACCCCGATGAGTACATCACCGAGCAAATATTCGTCACAAGCAAGGACGGCACACGCGTGCCAATGTTCGTGACGCGACGCCGCGACATCAAGCCCGACGGCACCAACCCCGTATACCTTTACGGATACGGAGGCTTCAACATCACGCTCAACCCGACTTTCAGCCCCAACCGCCTTGTATGGCTCGAAAACGGCGGCATATACGTCTCCGTTAACCTGCGCGGCGGTGCCGAGTATGGCGAGCCGTGGCACCTTGCGGGGACACTGATGCAGAAGCTCAATGTCTTTGACGATTTCATCGCCGCTGCCGAGTATATGCAAAGCCACGGATGGACCACTCCTCGACTCACCGTCATCGAAGGCGGCAGCAACGGCGGTCTGCTCGTGGGCGCGTGCGTCAACATCCGTCCCGACCTTTACGCTGTAGCCATACCGCGCGTAGGCGTCATGGACATGATGCGCTACCACCTCTTCACCATTGGCTGGAACTGGGCTCACGACTACGGAACCAGCGCCGATTCACAAGAAATGGCTCAATACCTCCTGGGATACTCACCCCTGCACAACATCCGCAACGACGGCACCCCATACCCCGCCATACTCGTCACCACCGCCGACCACGACGACCGTGTAGTACCCGCTCACTCGTTCAAATACTCGGCTACATTGCAGCAGGCCGACACCGGTGACGCACCCAAGCTGATACGCATCGACAGCAAGGCCGGACACGGCGGCGGAAAGCCCGTAAGCAAGGTCATCGACGAGTGGACCGATATCTACAGCTTCATCTTCAAGAATATAGGGCGTAAGCCCATATACGCAAAATGATGCGAAATCTGTCGGATGACCCTAATAGCATTATGCGCAGGACATTGTCGATGACTGCCGTATGCTTGGCCTTAGCTGCGGCTTTGTCCGGATGCTTTACGGGTGTAGAAAGTACTCCCATCATCTCGAGCAAAGACGTGCAACGCCAACGTGCAAGTGCCCCGAGCGCCGAGCAGAGCTATCTTGCCGATATACGACCGGCTCCCCCGTCGCAATGGAAGCCCGGCAAACGTCTTATAGTTACCGACAGCCGTATAAGCATAGTCCTGGACGCCTCCACGGACGCCCAAGGAACACGCCACACTCCGACACCGGGCGATACGCTGCGACTTGTCACGGCTGCGCCCACTCCGACACTTACCGAGCAGCCGGAAATTACCCTGACTTTTGTAGGCGCTCACGGCGACAGTCTCGCCTACCATACGGGCCTTGACGAACGTGCTTGGAAGTCGAGACAAAGCATCGAAATACCATTCACCATTGATGCGGACGTCATTGACAGCGTGGCGCACCGCCTTATCGGGAAGCATCTGTATATCATCGCACAACGTCGTATGACGTGGCCCGAAGGCGCCGTCATCACCCCGCGTCGATACGTGGGTGTCACCGTCCGCGATGTCCGCGGAGGTACGGCCGAGCTACCTGTAATTGTCGTCATCGAGCCGGACGATGCCCCGGGCACGCTGCAAGCCGTTTATATGACCCTGGGCGACGGAGCCACCGCTACGCGCAACTTCGACAAGGTATTCTCACTGATCAATCCGCGCTCGCGATACCCGCGTATCGAGGACGATGTATGGCAGCTGATATGCGACGGCAAAATTCGTCTCGGTATGACCCCGGACGAATGTCGTCTGTCGTTGGGCGCGCCCACCGAGTACATCAAGGTGCCTTCGACTGCCGGAATGGTCGAACGATGGACCTACCCCGATGGCATATTCCTCATCTTCGAGGATGGCGTCCTTGCTCGCTACAGACGTTAGCCGCCCGCACTTTCGGCACGGCAAGCGTCCCATTACACCGAACATACACACATCTACACACAACGCCCGCAACGGAAGAAGATGCCGTTGCGGGCGTTGGCCTTATTGTATTGCGCTATCTTCAGTTACCGATACTCAGGGTGGTATAATAGCGTGAGGTGCCGTTATTAGCCGTATCGTTGAAAAAGGACAATGTAATGTAGCCGTTGTTGTATCCCCACCAGGTAGCAGTCACTCCGCCATAGGTGTCCTGGACACTCACCGGAGACCCATACCGGCGTACAAGCTGTGAGTACAGTGCGTTGTAGCGGCTGATGTCATATCCGGGCGAGGAATATACAAATTCGCTGCCTTGCAGTCCGCCGCCGCTGCCGTAATATAGCGTTGCAGACGGCCAAGTGTAGTTGTATATGGGTACATTGGAGAGGTACACTTGATTGTTGCCGTATCCCAGGATGCTGTATCCGCTGTTGAATAGGTAGTCAAGCGACAAGTTCAGTGCCGTGCCCAGCGTGATGCCGAGAATGCTGTTGAAAGTTGGGCATCCGTAGTATGGACGCCAAGATGGCGGAGGTGTAGGCCGACGCCAAGGACGGTTGTACGGCATATAGGGACGATATGGAGGCGTATTGTGGTAGCTATAGCGGTCGTGACGTGGAGGCGGCGGGGGTGTGGGTCGTGTATAGTTTCCACCGGGGCGATAGCCGCCGGGGCGATGGCTCTGCTGGGGCGTGTTGCCGCCGGGTCGGTAGCCGTTGTTCGGACGCGAACTGTTGCCGCCGGGACGATAGCCGTTATCGGGACGCGAACTGTTGCCGCCGGGACGATAGCCGTTATCGGGGCGCGAACTGTTGCCGCCGGGTCGGTAGCCGTTATCGTGACGCGAACTGTTGCCGCCGGGCCGGTAGCCGTTGTTCGGACGCGAACTGTTGCCGCCGGGTCGGTAGCCGTTGTTCGGACGCGAACTGTTGCCGGTACGACTACCTGTCGAGGAGCCTCCGCCCATATTGCCGGGCCGATTTTGCGGTGCGGATGTCGTTGGACGTGTACTGCTGTTGTTGCGCCCGCGGCTTTGGCCGGTCGAGCACACAAGGGTCGTGGATAGTAATACGACCGATACGAGTGTTATTAAGCGTTTCATCCGTGTAAAGTGTTATTGGTGGCTTTTAGTATTTTGATAGGCCAAGACGCAAATAGTTTAACCGGACAAACAAAAAAAGCCGAAAGACCATCCCTTGAGCAAGATTATCTTACTTGGGAATGTTTTTCGGCTTTATGTGTCTATGCTCGGGACAGCGTCAGAAGTTGGCGTTGCCGGTATAGCGCGGGAAGGGGATGACATCGCGGATGTTGGCCATACCGGTGACAAACAGCACGAGGCGTTCGAAGCCGAGGCCGAAGCCTGAGTGAGGCACGGTGCCGAATTTACGCGTATCCAGGTACCACCACATATCCTTCATGGGGATGCCCAATTCGTTGATACGTGTCAGCAGTTTCTCGTAATCGGCTTCGCGCTCGCTGCCGCCGATAATTTCGCCGATCTTGGGGAAGAGGACGTCCATGGCACGTACGGTGCGGCCGTCTTCGTTCTGCTTCATATAGAAGGCCTTGATTTCCTTGGGATAATCGGTGAGTATCACCGGACGTTTGAAGTGTTGCTCGACCAGATAACGTTCGTGCTCGCTCTGGAGGTCGGCACCCCAATATACGGGGAACTCGAATTTGTGCCCGCTCTCTTCAAGGATCTTGACACCCTCGGTGTATGTCAGACGTACAAATTTGTTGTTGACTACGAAGCGCAGGCGCTCAACCAGCTCGGGGTCATACATCTGAGCCAAGAATTCGATGTCGTCCTTGGCCTTTTCGAGTGCAAATGATATGCAGTATTTGATGAATTCCTCGGCCAAGTCCATATTGTCCTCGATGTCATAGAATGCCATCTCGGGCTCTATCATCCAGAATTCGGAGAGGTGACGCGGGGTATTGGAATTCTCGGCGCGGAAGGTCGGGCCGAAGGTGTAAATTGCGCCTAAGGCCGTGGCACCCAATTCGCCTTCGAGCTGGCCGGAAACGGTGAGCGCGGCGGCTTTACCGAAAAAGTCCTTGGAGTAGTCCACCTTGCCGTCCTCGGTTCGGGGCAGGTTTTCCAACGGCAGGGTGGTAACCTGGAACATTGCACCGGCGCCTTCGCAGTCGCTTTCGGTAATCAGCGGGGTATTGAGGTAGAAGAAGCCTTTCTCGTTGAAGAAGCGGTGGATGGCATAGGCCAGTACCGAACGTACGCGCAAGATGGCACCGAAGGTGTTGGTACGCGGACGCAGATGGGCTATTTCGCGCAGAAATTCAAGCGAATGGCCTTTCTTCTGGAGAGGATACTCGGCGGGGTCGGCTGTGCCGTATACCTCGAGGGTCTGTGCCTGAATTTCGCAGGTCTGGCCTTTGCCCATAGAGGCTACCAGACGTCCGGTGACGCACAGGGAGGCGCCGGTGGTGATAGGCTTCAACTGCTCATCGGTGAACACCGACATGTCAAAGACTATCTGTATGTTCTTGATTGTCGAGCCATCATTGAGCGCCACAAATTGCACGTGCTTATTGCCGCGACGAGTACGCACCCAGCCTTTGACACAGACGTCGGTGTCAAGGAGTTCGGGATTGAAGATGTCGACGATTTTTGTTCGTTTCATTGTCGTGTATGGTTTATCTGTTCTTTGGAACATTATTCAAAGGAGCCCATTTTTAGGAAGTTGACTTCTTGCTGTGTCAGATAGCGCCAGCGACCGCGCGGCAGGTTCTTCTTGGTGAGTCCGGCAAAGTATACGCGGTCCAGTTTGGTGACGTGGTAGCCGAGACTCTCAAAGATACGACGCACGATACGGTTGCGGCCCGAGTGAATTTCGATGCCTATCTGGTTGCGGTCCGTCTCGGTGGCATAGCTGATGGCGTCTGCATGTATTTCGCCATCTTCGAGCTCGATACCGTCGGCGATACGCTGCATATCTTCTTCGCTGACATCTTTATCGGTCCAGACATGGTAGATTTTCTTCTTGACGTACTTGGGATGGGTCAGTTTGGAGGCGAGGTCGCCGTCATTGGTCAGCAGCAGAACGCCGGTGGTGTTACGGTCGAGACGTCCTACCGGATATACACGCTCGGTGCAGGCGCCCTTGATGAGGTCCATTACCGTGGTGCGGCCGTTGGGGTCATCGCTGGTGGTGACGCAGTCTTTGGGCTTATTGAGCAGGATGTAGCACTTGCTCTCGAGTGCCACAACCTTGTCATCGTATTCGACTACGTCGCTATGGCATATCTTGGTGCCTAATTCGGTGACTACTTTGCCGTTGACTTTGACAAGTCCTTGTTGGATGTATTCATCGGCTTCGCGGCGCGAGCATACACCCGAATTGGCCATAAACTTGTTCAGACGTATCAGTTCGTTGGGATCGGGTATGGGCATTTCGTATTCGATGCGCTTGGGACGCGGAGTGAAGCTCTTGCCCTTGCCGGGGAACGGATTGTCTTCTTGGTCGTAACGGCTTTGGCCTTTACGCTTATTGTTGTAACCGCCTTGCTGGGGACGGTTGTTGTATTTGTTCTTGCGATTATTGTTGTTGCCGTAGCCTCCTTGGTTGTTGTAACCGCCCTGCTGGCGATTGTTGTTGCCGTAGCCGCCCTGCTGGCGATTATTGTTGCCGTAACCGCCCTGACGACTATTGTTGCCGTAACCGCCCTGACGATTGTTGTTGCCGTAACCGCCCTGACGATTGTTGTTGCCGTAGCCGCCCTGACGATTGTTGTTGCCGTAGCCGCCCTGACGATTGTTGTTGCCGTAACCGCCCTGACGATTGTTGTTGCCGTAACCGCCCTGGTTGTAGTGTTGCTGGGGATGGTAGTTGTTGTACGGACGCGGTGTGTAGCCCTGTTGAGGACGTTCGCCCTCGGCTTGACCTTCGACACCGTCATCCTGCACACGATTGTAGGGATTATTGTACGGACGATTGTATCCTTCGTTGTACGGACGATTGTAACCGCCTTGCTGGGGACGATTGTAAGGGCGATAGGGACGCTGTTCGTTGTCTTCTGCTTGTGCATTTTCCGCCATGGGACGATTTGTGTCCTGGCTCTCCAATGTCACACGCGATTCGCTGATACGCGGACGCTTGGGTCTTTTTTCGTTGTTTTCCATCTTTTTTTTGGCTCTAAGTTTTTTTGCAGTGAAGCCTGTAATCGTGGTTGAAAAATAAAAAATGTATTAATTCACACGCCTGATATATGAGATTTTGTCTTGGATGTTTGGCGCCTCAGGCGTAGGACGCCGTATTCAGACCTCGCGGTCTGTAGGGATGATTTCTGTGTGTAGTACTTTTCTGTTATTTTTATCAATACAAAGGTACGATTATTTCGGCATAAAACGCACGTGCTTATGTATTTTTATACTTTTTTATTATTGTCCGACTACCACGCTTATATTTTAACGCGCATGAGGTCTTGGCGGTTAGTATTCAGCCGTTTCTATATCCCAAATACGCGTCTCGCCGTGACCATATCGGCATCGGCAAGCCTGTATTTCGTCATTGTACCTTGTCAAAGTATTTCAAGGCTGGTTTCATGACCTCGGGATGAATCATGGCGGCGTAGTCGCCAAGTACCCGGTCGGGATGAAAGGCTATATCATCAAAGAATGTTCCGGTACTTGTATCCGTGTAATAGACGTTGCCGTCTTTGAAGGCTTTGATATTGCAGTTCAGCGCATTGGCCTCGCGTAAGTCGGCAAGTGTAATCGGACCGAAGGAGCGCATTATCCATACCGGAGCATCACTAGCGCGTTCGTACACAGCGGCGTAGTCGCAAGGCAACGACCCGGTGGACGTATCATCGCTCCACGGCACCATACCTCCGGCATCGCTTATCATTCGGGCTGCATAGCTGCCGCCGCCGGGCATATACCATATCCCGGAGACTTCGGTGTCGGTAAGTACCATGGGACGAACATTGCACAACGCCATACGTCGGCTTATTTTACGATATTTGTCGACCGTAGCATCGTATTGAGCCGTGGCTTTGTCCAGGTCGCCGTACATTGCGCCCAAAAGTTTGAGCCACTCGGCACGACCCAACGGCGTGGTTTCCATATAATCGACCATGCGGATGACGGCCACCCCGGTTTTGTCCAAGACTCTGTCGTTGCGATTGGCCTCGTAGGGCGACAGAATGAGCACATCGGGAGATAGATCAACGATACGCTCCATCAACGGGGACGATGAGTTGCCTATATTGACAATATCGCCGATGTCAAGGTGCTTGCGCACATATCCGTGCGTAAAGTACTCGGCATCAGCCACTCCGACAACACTCTTTATATGACCGAGGTCTTCGATGCCTTGGGTATACACGCTCGAGTAGACCACGGCACTGCGTACCGGAGTACGCACCACCACCGTGCCTCCGCCTTTGGGCAGATCGGAAGGCAACTCGACATCTCGCGGCACAAGGCAATACGTCGCCAAAGTCTTACCCTTGCTCCACGGATCGGCTACGGTGGCACTTATCCAACCATCGTGCTGCACCATCGTCAGTATGGCACTTTCGCGGGTCAGGGTATCGCCCTTTTCTACACTCTTGGAATCTCCATTATGTCCGCCGCACGATGTCGTTACAAACGCCAGAACAAGCAATGATGCAATAGCCGGGATAAGACCCGATGTCAGTTTTCGTATCATTTTCTACTGAGTATATACTTTATATTACATTCTTAATCAGCCGTTCCGCCGGCGAACCTTGTATTTATCGCAAAAAAATCAGCCTTCGTCAAGCGTCAATGCACGCGGATTTTCAACGCATGGCCACAGCCGTCCTTGACTACATACACTCCGGCAGGCAAATTTAGCTCGACCTCAGTCACTCCGGGAGCGTAACCCGCAACAAGTGCACCCGCTGCATTGTACACCGTGAGTGTGGCCGCACCATCTGCGACTTTCAGTGTCTCGCCGTCCCAAACGATAGCACGGGATGCACCGTCGGCTTCAATGTCTTCGACGCCTTCGGTGTTGCTGTACGTGAAGGCAACGACATCGGACCATTCCGTGTCTTTATCACCGTCGGCGGTGGCGTAAGTCGCACGTGCACGTACATAGTATTTTGTTCCATTGACCAATTTCTTAGAACCGGCCTTGATGTCGCGAGCTTCTTTGGCATCGACGAAGGTCGGAGCATCGATAGTCGTGCAAATATAGGAGTTGCGCGACGACTTGAAGGTCTCCGTAGCCGAAAGCTCCAAACGTAGCTTCTTGACGCCTTCGAGGGGCTTGATTGCCAGATGCGAATTGGCATATAGTATTCCATCTGCCGCGGGGATGACTTCGGGTACAATCTGTTCGGCTTCGCGTGTCGTGAAGGTCACCGGATCGGATATCACCTCGTATTCATCGAAATTGTACTTCAGACGCGTAGTGTACATAGTGTAGCCCCTTAGCGTATACTTGGGGACTGTGTAGCTGCCTGTGGCTGTGGCATCTATGACTATATCTTCGCCTTCGAATGCTCCGCTGGAAGATACCTGGACCTGTACCTGGCGGTCGGCCACCGACCACGTTATAGTAGGCGTAAGGCTGACGTTCTGCTCACCATCGTTGAGCGATGTAATGCTCAACTTGGTGGGAATGAAGCGGCGCGAAACACTCACACCATCATTGGCATTGGCGGCACATGCACGCACTCGCCAGTACAGCTCGCTCCCGGTCTCTATGCCCTCGATGGCGGTCGAAAGGCACTCTGTCCCGGAGACCTCGGTGACGCCTATAAGGTCGCTCATCGAAGCGTCCTTGCCTATTTCGAGCAAGTAATTGGCCGCGCCGGACACAGCATTCCACTTAAACGTAAACGGCAGCTCAGCTTCCTGTCCATCGGCCGGATAAGTCAGCACGGGCGCCGGGAGAGTAGTCACGGCTGCACCTACGAAGACGGGCGAGTATTCGTTGCCGTACCGGTCATAAACACATACGGCACAGCGATATCCGCTCACTTTGTCGGACGGGATTGTATAGGACGTCGAATAGCTCACGCCCAAAAGGTATTCGGGTTCGCGGTCAAAATTGGCATCGGGCACGCTGTTAGGCACAGCATACACCGTATAGCGCATTCCCTCAACCCCGGTCCACGTCAACGTAGACCCACTGCGCTTGACATTGCTCACCTTGGCCGGCGAACTTACCGGGAACCACGTCATCGCCGGTATCAGCGCCGGCGTATTGAACACCTGCGTCTTCAGATAATGGCCCAGCAACGGCGTTGTGGTACGATACAAGTACTTGGCCGAATAGAACACCGACCCGGGCGCATCGTTGAGCGTGTACTCGCGATTTAGACGTATCTGCTTGGCATACTCTTCTTGTCCGTAATTGTACGAGATGCCCTGCGATGAAAAAAAGTGACGACCGAATTTGTTGGCCGCATTACTCCACCATTTGCATATAGCGTCATAATCGGCACTCGAACCTATCTTCCAGTAAATCTGCGGAGAAATGAAGTCGAGAGTACGCGATGACACCCATGCCAATGGGTCCGAATAGATGCCGTTATACTGCCAGTCGCTTCCGGCCGGACAGGGCGTCAAACCATATTTCCCGGCCACCGAAGCACTCGTAGCGGCTACACCCGCAGGCGAGATGCCGAAACGAACATACGGCTTAGCCTTTTTGATGGTAGAGTACACATCGGCCACCATCTTATTAACATTATCGCGGCGCCAGTCGCCCAAGGACAACGTGCCACCGCCATCAGTATAACTCCGATACTGAGCTGCATCCTCATTCGAAATACCTTGCAGGTAGAAGTAATCGTCAAAGAGCACGCCGTCAATATCATAGTTGCGGACAATCTCGTCCACGACATCGCAGATACGCTGACGCACCTCCGGCAATGCCGGGTTCAGTATCGATGCCTCGTTTACGTCAAGCACCCAATCAGGATGCTCGTCACGATAAGCTCGCGGTGTTCCGGTCCACTGTCCCACCTGGCTCTCATATCGATACGGATTGACCCACGCATGGCACTCCATACCACGCTTATGACACTCCTCTACACAGAATGCCAGAGGATCATAACCGGGGTCAAGGCCTCGGCTCGATACCAGATCCGAAGACCAAGGCTCATAACTCGACTTATACATCGCATCACTACGCGAACGCACCTGAAAACATATCGCGTTCATATTATTACGCGCCAACGAATCAAGCAACGTCGTCAGCTGTTCCTTCTGCTTATTGATTTGCGTCGTATTACCCGTCGACGAAACCTTAGACTGCGGCCAGTCCAACTGCCAGACGGTAGCCACCCACGCCGAGCGCATCTCGCGCTTCACCGCCGGATCTGCCGCATAGGCTTCCGTGCCTGTGTAACCGCCTATCACTACCGAACAAATAGTGGCAAGAGCTATTGTTCTAAACTTCTTCACCATAGATTAATATATATTTAAAGAATAGGAATGATTATTGTACCAATGGATAAACCTCTGATTAAATGTAGAATTTCATTTTCGCTGTAAGATAACCTGCATAATATCCGCAGATACTCATAACATTAATATAGGCTTGAACCTAAAAACTTTCACAAAGATATACATAATTATTAGTATCACACAACCCACCCTATGTTAAAAATCAAGAAAAGCACACATACTCCCATAGCCATAATACCTCTCTCCATAGCCATAATACCTCTCTCCATAGCCATAATACCTCTCTTCATAGCCATAATACCTCTCTTCATCCTAAGAACTCAAGTGTGGAAAATCACAAACCTCTCCCATCATTCCCCATCATTTCCACCATTCCCACAGTTTCCCACTATTCCCATCATCCCATTATTCCCGACTTATGGGTCTAAACGGGTGTTTTTAACGGCTAAAAAATAGAAAGGCTCATTCTATGGGTTAAAACGGGTGTTAAAAGCATATCAAACACACTAAAAATCAATAACTTTGTGTATTAGAAATTTTCAAAGTGCATTACGAATAAAAAATGCCCATTTCACATTCTACATTATAATGGCATACTACATTATAAAAAAGTCCGGGCGGCATCCGTTGTCGGATGCCGCCCGGACGGCTTAAGGTGGCGGTTACCTACTCTCCCACTTTCGCAGTACCATCGGCGTGGCGGGGTTTAACTTCTCTGTTCGGAATGGGAAGAGGTGGAGCCCCCGCGCTGTCACCGCCTTTGTGACGTTTTCGGGATTCGCGCTTGCTGTTTCTTTCTGCTCGCAACTCTTTGCTTGCAATTTTCTTTTCGTTGGCTCGCTTTTCGTTGGCTCGATGCGCTTGTCCTCGGGCCCCTTTTGCGGCGGGGCCTTTCCGTAAGGCTC
>ERZ808262.16-NODE-16-length-162851-cov-8.722512_pt1 | contig 162851 bp, 122 predicted proteins | sample MGYA00520895_ERZ808262 | MGnify/ENA primary metagenome ERZ808262 (study PRJEB31516, sample SAMN03275588) | gut metagenome | biome: mammalia-associated habitat; material: feces | host: Papio cynocephalus | place: Kenya | collected 2012-08-02 ...
TGCCAACACCGTCGGGCTAGCCCGACGGTGTTGCACTTCTATCTTGAATCTTTATAATTTTTACTAATTCAACCGACATTGCCACCAATGAACCAATCAGAAAATTTCACCAATCTCTTTACTCTACTATCGTTCTGTTCTCAATCAGCAAAAGTCTGAATATTTCTAAGAAGCCGTTTAAAATGGTTCCCGAATTTTCGAGGGTGGTTTCGACTTTGGAAGAAAGAGTGTTAATTTAGGTTGTGATGCGAATTAACGAGCCTTCCTTCTAGAGCCGAGGGCGGCTAGTCTTTCAGGATGCAACTTTTTGTCCTTGGAAAGGGCTTTTTTTAGGACAAAATAGTCAAATTGAAGTTTTTGTCCGAGAAATGGCTGTTTTCTCGGACAAAATATAGGTGGTAGGTCACGAAGGATTATTTTTTGAACCTGAAAAACACCTTTGAAGTCGATGTGACTTATAAGTAGTTCTGTTGAGGGTGGCAAGTAAAGGTGAAAAAATTTTGCGATCACCTTTGAACCTTACCCCTTCTGGAAGTACATAGAATAGAGTTATCTTCTAAAGGTGAATTTCGGGTTGTGTCTTTTCAATTCGGAAGGGTTTGCTTTTTGGCCATTCTCACTCATACTTTTATGTCTAGAAATATATTGTGGATGTTCACAAATAATGGTTGACTGGCCGTTCCGCAAGGCCTCTTTCTTAACTATTTTGATTAGCTACAACTTTGTGTTCTAGAAAACGACCTCCTCCTCTAGAGCCGAGGGCGGCTAGTCTTTCAGGATGCAACTTTTTGTCCTTGGAAAGGCCTTTTTCTAGGACAAAATAAGTAAATTGATGTTTTTGTCCGAGAAAGGGCGGTTTTCTCGGACCATGAAAAGATATGGGTTTAGTACGCTCGCCGAAGTGTGAAAAGTAGAAGGATTTTGCGTAATTTTGCACTTTAGAATTGAACGCACAATGAAGACAAAGAAAAGACGCACTCCGGGGAAGAAAATTTTCCCTTCTTACATAGGTAAAGTTCAGATGACACGCGAAGGTTTCGCATTCGTAATAGTCGATGGAGAAGATGATGACATATTCGTGCCGGCATCTAAAACACGCGGAGCCCTAAATGGGGACTTAGTAAGAGTAAGCGTCACCAAAGAGTCAACCTTTTCAGATAAAAAGAAAAGTACAACCAGAGCACATAGACGCGAAGGTGTCGTGGTAGATGTACTTGAGCGTTCGGATAAGCCGTTCATTGGCATATATCATAGTAGCGGGAAGGGAGCGTGGGTGCTCATGCAAAACCGCGTAATGCCCTACGATATAGAAGTTGATCCTAAACAAGCAGAAGAAGCCGGAGCACAGAAGGGATGGAAAGTCTCGGTATTAGTACAGCATTGGGATAAAGGAGAAAGTCTTCCATTTGGTAAAATAATAGAAGTGATAGGCGTTCCAGGAGAAAATGAAACAGAAATGCATAGCATACTCTCCGAGTTCGGACTTCCTTATAGATTTGATCCCGAACTAGAAAAAGCAGCCGATGACATTTCCGATAAGATTACACCTGAAGACATGAAGGAGCGCAAGGACTTCCGCGACACATTCACCTTTACCATTGACCCAGAGGACGCGAAAGATTTCGACGATGCGCTTTCTTTTAAGACACTTGAAAATGGGAACTATGAAGTAGGTGTGCATATAGCCGATGTATCACATTACGTGACACCAGGAAGTGACATCGATAAAGAAGCTCGCGCCCGTGGCACATCAGTCTATCTGGCAGATAGAACAGTTCCCATGCTCCCCGAAAAACTTTGCAATAAATTATGTTCACTCCGCGCAGATGAGGAGAAATTATGCTTTTCTGCAGTGTTCGAAATAAGCCCTAAAGCCGCCATAAGAAAAAAATGGTTCGGTAGGACAGCCATAAAATCCGATTCCCGACTAACATACGAGCAGGCACAAGACATAATAATGGCCGAAGAAGATTCCCCGACACCGAAAGATCACAAAGCAAGAGAACTGCACTATGCACTAAAGGTGCTGAACGAATTGGCCCATATACTAAAAGAAAAAAGACGTAAGGCTGGAGCGATAGACTTCGAAAGACCGGAGACTAAAGTTCTTTGCGACAAGAACGGAAAACCTGTCGAGATATATCAAAAGATAAGTAAAGAGGCCAATTGGCTCATCGAAGAATTTATGCTTTTAGCTAACAAGTCCGTAGCGGAATTTGTCGCTGCCACAGGCAAAACTTTTGTCTACCGAGTGCACGATGTCCCTAACCCGGATAAATTGGCCTCGCTAAGACAATTTGCAAAAAGCCTAGGGTATAAAATGGGTGGAGACTTAGAAGGGAAAAAAGCCGCCGGAGCAATCAGCGAACTACTTGATAGGTCTAAAGGTAAACCGGAAGCTGCTGCCTTCAAAGACATTGCCCTGCGTTCGATGGCCAAGGCCAAATATAGCACTGATAACATTGGCCACTACGGATTAGCCTTTGCCGACTATACCCACTTCACCTCCCCTATAAGGCGATACCCGGACCTTATGGTGCATAGATTATTGGCCCTTTATCTGAATAATGCCAAGAGTCAAGATAAGGAGTATTTCGAGCAGGAATGTAAATATGCCTCTGGTCGTGAGGCTCTTGCAACTGAAGCGGAACGCACAAGCATAAAGTACAAAGTAGTGGAATTTATGCAGGACAAGATTGGCCAAGAATTTACCGGGCACATTTCCGGGCTGACTGATTTCGGAATGTATGTAGAAATTGAACCCACTCATATTGAGGGCATGGTGGCACTGCGCACTATTAAAGAAGACTTTTTCGAATTCGACGAAAAACTCTACAGAATAAAAGGAAAGCGCACCCACAAAATCTACCATTTAGGTGACGAGGTGCGCATCCGTGTAATCAATGCCAATCTGGATCAACGCCTGCTGGACTTTGAATTGGTATAGTGATGGTCCTGCAGCAAGGAGGCTTTCACATTCCAGCCACTTAATCCAAAGTTAGGATTTTCAACACTGCATGGTATTCGTACCATTATGCAGCGAGACTCCTTAGGAGCCAAGCTTATAAAGTTATCATCCCAATAGGTTGGAGTTATAAGTTCATTAGACTCGTCCTTAACGGATAATCTTACGAAAAAAGCTACAGCAGAAGAGGTGTTTTTCAAATTAACTTCATAACATTCCCTGTCGATTCTTTTTACAACATATTCAACTTCGGCCATAGGCATCGTAGCAAGTGGCCTATAATCCGCGCTTTGTTTCAAGGGCGTTCTTATCCAATTATATTTAGACCAATCAGTTATATCCTCTTTCGAAGATATTGCATAGACATTATTCTGAATCACTCTTCCCTTTTTATCAAATAACCTTAAAAACAAAAAAGAAACTCCTTCATATATAGGTACTTCGAGTAGTCGATTAACCGAATCCATAGACATGGATAGTTTTACACGATTAGATGATAGTAATGAGCCCTCAAGCGAGTATAATTCATATTGGGCTTTTCCTTCAAAACACGAACTTTCATCATTTACAGCATAGATACATTTGTCATGATAATTATATACAAGTTGATGTGGAGCACATGCTTTTTTCACGGAGTAATAACTAGCCACTGGAACTAAATACCAATCATATAGCTGCCAGTACAATGATGGCCAAGCCGAATTCAGCATCCACTGTATCACTCCTGTAGAGGATGGTCTTGCAACCCTAAAGCCTTCAAACATGGCCCTAGTTCCATCATAATCAAGATGGTGAGCTTTTTTCAGGAAATCATCTAAGTCCATTGCTTGTCCATATCGCACTTGCATTATTTCCTTAAGTACGTCCAACGAATGCATAGCCTCCGCAGCCGTAGTACAATGTTTGTCATAAGCAGTCCCTATTGGCCACAATTCAGATGGTGATATCATTTTTTCTATAGACTCGCGCATCGGCATCTGAGCACCTATTCCAGTCTCTGTATTAAAGCCAAATGAACCTCCCGGAGCTTGACTGCAATACCAATACGATGGTGCTTGATAATCATACGGCCCCACCATCTTCATCCCTGTAAGCCCACTAACCTCGCTAGTAAGAGCCTTTGCCGCTGCTATATATGGTCGTGTAGTGTCTATTTCAGACAAAATCTTTAAATATTTTCTTTCCAATGCTGGACGTGGTAACATATCACTCCCTACATACCAAGCAATAATCGACGGATGATTCCTTAACCACAGTACTTGGTCATTTAAAGACTGTGCAATAAGATTCATGTCTGATTCCGTCTTTATACAACCGAAATTATCATTCGGAGTGTGAGAATATACTTCCCATTCCCAAAAACAACTCCACCCAACTAAAGCTAGCAAGCCTAACTTATCACAGATGTCATAAACATTCTGTGATGTACCCCATATGTTTTCAAATCTTACAGCATTAAGATTCATATCTTTGACATACGAAAGTTCTATCTCATTACGTGAAGATGGATTACGTAAATAGATATCATCAGTCCAACCTGCGCCTTTTATCAACACTTTACGTCCATTAAGTTTAAAACCGCGATATCCTTCTGATGTGAAGTAACTATCAACCTGTCTTATTCCAAAAGTTATTATTTTCGAGTCAGATACCCGCCCATTACTAACAAACTCAACTTCCATGGAATGTAACGCTGGTTCTCCCATATTATGGCACCACCATAGTTTAGGATTTTTAACATCCAACATAGGTGCTTGAGAAGCATCGAGTATTAATTTACTTTTTTGCTTAGCGTCAAGGACTATTTTAGTCGAAAAACGCTTACCCTCCATCTTAACAAATAATTCCCCATCAACCTTGCTAGAAGTATTATTAATTAAATCCATTTCTACATCAAGCCAAGCTCTCTTAAGTGTATTAGTATCTACACGAGAGCGCACTACGGGATTTATAATACTTACTTCGTTCGAAAATCTTAACCAAACAGGTCTAAAAATACCCATGCTTTCATCTTCTGGACGCGGATTCCAATCGGCAAACCCTATATTAAAATCTCCATCCCTGGCCTTAAACACTTCAACTCGCAAAACATTATTTTTTCGAAGCAAATCTGTAATTTCAAAACGAAATTGCCGAAATGGGCCATAAACTACGTCTTTACTTGCCAATAATTTATCATTCAACCAAATATTGGCTCTATAACTAATTCCGTCAAATTCCAAAAAAACATGTTGCGAGTCATCAACTAAGGGTAACGAAAATTCTTTTTCGTATATCCATGGCACAGAAAAATCGGCATTATTTCCCAAAGCGCCTCGAACTGTCGATGGAATAGATACCTGCACCCATGATTCGTTAGGATTTTTGCTAGATCTCATTCGCCACCCATCGGTTAGACACATATCTATTTCACCAGCAAAAGCAACACTCTTTATAAATAACAAAACCAGTGATAATATTACTCTACTATTCTTCATTTTTAAAAGGGATATATTTCATATAGTCCAGTTCCAACTCATAAGCATATAGTGGAGGCTGAATTGATGTAGGTCTACCTGATATAGGTTTAAGCTTACTATGATAGTAATTGAAAGAAAAGGACAAAGGCGTTTTATACTTCTCATTCTTTTCTTCTTTAATTATGGTCTTTTCATTGTTAGGGAAACGTAACCACCAGACTATTTTATTTTCGCTCCAGTCTATGCCATATTCGTAAAATTTCGAATTGGCATTAAAACCAACGGGCTCAAATGTGTCTACTGTTTCTGCATAGATTGCATACACTTCCTTAGGAGAAGAAAGTCTCACTTCATAAGATATTCCCATCTGCGAATCTTCATCTACCAGATTCATTGAAACACACACACCCAAATCTGGCTGGGCCTTAATAGTATTAGGCACACGCATACGCACACTATAACTACCATAATAACATCCCCTTACCGATGACAGAGCAGGTCCGCGTTTTATCCCAGCCGCATCCGTAGGATCTATTCTTAGCAACATTACCAGTGTGTTTCTCTCACTAACAGAAGGAAAAGCCGTATAATATCTAAAGTCTGTTCTTGAAGTGCGAATGTTCTGTTCCAAGCAAGAATTTAACTGTCCTGAAAAATCTTCTAAAAAAGACTCGCACAACTGTGATGGGTCGACAGGACTTGGTGGCTGTGGCTTATCTGGAATAGGTTCTGGGGTATTCGACGAATTAACACAAGCACTAAACAAAAAACTAAGAACGAATAAAATGTGGCTAAATTTCATATTACCAGTTATTATTTTCGCGCCATTCAATATTTAGTTTATCATATGGTTCATATTTCATCCAATCCACTTCTAACGAATATGAATAAGCTGGCGCCTCGATAGAATTAGGGTTAGTATCTACAGGCCAATTATTAGTGTGCCAAAAATTCAATAGGTATGTAGTAGGCGACTGAGGTATTCCTGAAAAACTAGGCGTTGCGCCCTTATAATCCCAAAGAATTATCTTCTCTTTAGTTTCAGGATGCTCTATCCACCATGTTAATCTATCTGGATACCAATCAAATCCATAAACATAAAACTGTTTCGAGGCATCATAATTATTTATTACAGGTATCGTTTTAGGAGTAGTGGAAGCATCATCAGTAAAGTTATGATTAGCTCCACCATCCTCCGATGAGCGGTAAATCGTATAAAGTATCTCCCCTTTTGCCAAATTTATAGTTCTTCCTATCCTTTGATCACAATTTGGGCCTGTCCATGTCCCTAAATAAATCAAAGTAGGATCAGCTATCAACCATTCGAAGTCTATCTCACTCAAGCCAAATCGATTATCAAGTCTATATGTAAAATACCCCACGACTGAGCCAACATTTGGTTGGACTTTTTTTATATCAGGGACTCTTATTCTTGCCGAATAAGTACCGAAATGAGTTCTACGGGCAGTAGCAATCTCTGGGCCTCGACCTGCTCCCGCTGGATCATTGGGGCTAATCCTCATTATAAGTGCATCTGTACCTTTTTCGGAAAAAGAAGGCACTCCACAAGTATAGCGAAACGAGCTCCCACTAAATTCAAAAAACGATGAAGTCGGCGCTGAGAAGTTTTCAAAAAATACAGGCATGAAGCGACTATCAGTGTCTTTATTTTGGGCGCTCAAGTCAATTGAGCCAATAACCGCAAATATTGTTAAAGCAACTTTTATATTCATTCTACTAACTAACTTATATTCCATAAAAACCAAGAAACACGATTTAGGATAAGCTAAGGCTAGGCTCTATTCCTAGCCTTAGCACCACTAAAATTATATAACGATTCTTACACTAAAATTATCAAAATACATGTTTTGACCTGGCCCAAAAATTAATCCCCAAACATTGCGGTAATCCATATAGAAATACAATACTCCAGTTTCTTCTACTGTATATTCCACATAAGGAGTGACACCATCGCCACTATATCCAAGCCCCATTTCGGCATTTGCCTTAACCCAAGACTCATTTGTCGCAAAATTACCATCAAATGCTGGCACACAAGTAGACGTCCTATCTTCTCCTTCTTCTACAACACCCCAATAATTATACATTTCTATTATAGCAGTACCATCGGCGGCACCAGTTGCTAAAGGCTCCGTCTTAGAAAAACCAAACCACAAAAGCCCATTATCATTATTATTCTCTCCCCACTTCATCTCGGCAGATACGCGAAGCACATCTCCAGCTTCTACCTCAATAGCCTGATACATAAGGAAATTATTAGCAAAATCATGTGTTTGATTTTCTGACGAGAGTCTCAAGCAACCACCTTCACCTCCTGCTGGCTTGTCTTCTGTATAGCCAAAGGTAGGAGTCCAACAATATGTTCCCTCATCTCCAGTATAATCGCCATCTACATCGGCCCAAATAGGTGCAATAGTCCAGTATTGCTCATCACCTTCATTCATTTGACCGCCTTTAAGAAGTTCAGTGTTAGCTACTACCTTTATTTCCGCCTTATATACATCGGTCTTGCCATCAGAACCACTGACTGTAGCTTTTACATCATAGGTTCCAAAATCAGGGAATTCATGAGATAACTTAAACTCTGTTGCACTCTTCCCATCACCAAAATCCCATAAAATAGAGACTGCGTTCTGTGATGAAGTCGCATCAAAATTCAATATCTTTCCATATTTTCCTGACCTACCCTCTTGTGCAATATAAGTAAAGTATGCCTTCACCTGACCCGAAACATTTATAGTCTCTTGTTTACTGGCAGTTTCACCATCAGCATTGGCCACTGTAAGTTTCACAATATATTCCCCTGATGAAAGGTATTCGTGAGTTGGTGAAACTTCCTTTGAGGTCTCGCCATCGCCAAAATCCCACTTATATAATGTAGCGCCTGCTGATTTATTGGTAAATGTGACATTCATACCATTTACTTCATACATAAAATCAACCGTAACCTTTGTTCCATCACCACCATGTGTAGGCTCTTTAGGATTTTCAGGTTTAGTACATGCAGCCAAACACATTACTATAGTAATTGCTGACCAAAATTTAAAATTCTTTTTCATAAAAATGTAATAATTAAGTGATTATTAATATATCGGAAATAAATCTCTAATCTGGCTTTCTGGCAAGTTCTCCGCTATGTTATCCCAATAGCTACTATTTAAATCAAGAACTATCACTACAGACGTGTTATCCTCTGCCAATTCATATTCACTTGGTTCCCTTATTTCCAAACCTAAAACCAACAACTTATATCTCCCATCCTTGTACAAAGGCATGCTTGCAAGCTTCTCCATATTCACTTTGACATAACACGTACCGCTATTCTTTCCTTTTTCTACTTTTATCCTAGATGGTATTTCACATATAGTTTCAGGAAGTACCATAGCTGGAGTAGATTTAGATTCATATTCAGCCAATTTTCTTTGTGTTTGTTCTTGTGATACACTCAGTGAAACATTGAAGCCTTTTGCATTTGAAATAAATCCCGCGCGAATAACGCCAAGCGCTATATCTAGGGTACCATTCTTTTCATCGTATTTACATGAATATGATGAATTCTGCCCAATTAGACCACTCGGTATAGGATAAGTATTATCTAATCCAGTAATTGTCGCTTGCGGAATGTATATTAGCGGATAACCATAATCTTTATCAGCGTCACTGGGTTGACAAGAAAAAGTCAAACAACATATTACAAAAGCTACAATAAGATTGTCTATCAATTTGTTCATAATAGTATTTCAAATATGTAATTAATTATACATAGGATTCTGTGTCAAAGTGCCATTAGAATTCGATATCTCTTCTCTACTGAATGGAAGATAATACTGCTTTTGCTCAAAAGTTCTAGTAGCGATGGTGGTCGTAGAATAAATATACCCTCCAAGATTATTTTTTCTAATTACCATACCCTTTATAGGCCTATTCAAAATAGTAGAGGCATCCTTCCATCTTATAAGATCCCAATAACGATGATCTTCAAAGGCCAATTCAATTCGCCTTTCGTCCTTAACTGCCTTGCGAAAATCGTCTTTTGATGCAACTATAATAGGCTTTAATAACGTACTTGCACTATTTCTAATTTCGTTAAGAGCGTCTCTTGCACTCATACCATATCCCTTAGGATCAGCATCGGGCCCATATGCTTCGTTCATAGCTTCAGCATAATTCAACAAAACTTCGGCATATCTATATGCTACCCAGATATGATCAGTTTTTCCACCTTCGACTAAATTGAGATTAGATGCCAAGAATTTTTTTAAATAATACCCCGTCGGAGAGGCTCCTTTTGACTTTTGATTAAATCTACCTGTCGGGCTTTGGTCGAAATCATTTACTCCATTCCAACTTGATCCATTATACACTACAGTAGCTGCAAAGCGAGGATCTTTATTTTCATAAGGGTTGAGGGTTTGATCTCCTATATACTCATAGGCATCCACAAGATTTTGAGATGGACACACTCCGCTATTTCCGCCTCTTGTACCTACCGGATAGTTGTTAACTTCAAGTTCATTCCCTGCCGCTTGTCTTATCAAAAATATCGATTCTACATCTTTTGTAGCATTATTAGACTGAAAATAAGCGCCATAATCTCTATTAATGGGCATTTTCCAACTTGGATAAGTCCGAACATCCTCTCCAAAACCAAAACCACGAGAGAAAATATCCTTGCGAAGAGCTATCACCTCTGCCGAAGCGGCCGCTGCTCTTTCCCATTTGGATATTAAATTTTCTGGATTATTCCGTGGACTTGCAGCATATAGTAACACACGCGCCTTTATAGCAAGAGCCGAGGTCTTGTCAAAACGACCGATATTATCCCTAAAATTCCAATTAGACACATCGGCGACTACATTATCAGAATTAGAAGTTAAAGCCACACGCCAATCCAAATTAACCTTATCGCAATTATCATCAATCAATTTTACGATATGCTCCACTACTTCATCGTAAGTAGCTGCTTTCATAGTAGGATTATTCACATCTTCGCTTACAATAGGGACACCACCATACATTTTTATAAGTTCCGCATAATAATACGCCTGTGCAATCCGCGCTTCAGCGCGTTGCCATTGAAGATTGATTACATCTCTTTTATATTCTTTAGGATTATCCGTACTATAAATGCTTCCATCTGGATTATATACTGTTGATGTATCTCTATTGAGCGCAAGAAGTTTTTCGCCATCTCTTGCATAATCAATGAAAAACTGAGCAGCCCTTATACCTTCGTAGTAATTAGCATATAAATATGAAAGAGGATTTCTTTCTGGAGAAACTATGCCCTTGTTGAATATAGAAACATCTGATACAGAAGCACTTTGTTGCGCTTCATCAGATGCCGCAGCAAAAAGATTCCCATCTATAATAGAAAATCCAGATTGCATCGGAGTATAATATGCTGCCGCAAAATTGTCAAGTGTAGAAGCTCTAGTTTTTAACCTGTCCATAGTATCATATACATCCTGGCGGGTATCCAAAAAGCCTGTACAACTACACATTATAAAACAAATTCCGAAATATAAAACATTTCTTCTTATTATAGTATTCATAATTATGCCTCTTAAAAAGTAAATTGAACTCCTAAATTATACGAGCGCCCCTGAGGGTATCCATAATTAACTGTCTGTGGATCCATTTTGCATTCAGAAAGAAGACGACTTAATGTCAATAAATTGCATCCGCGTAAAAAGACTCTGCACCCATTTACTCTATAGCCTAACTCTAAATTCTTGAGTCTTAAATAATTATTCTCCTTTATCCAAAAAGAACTAGAAGTATAGTTATTCTCATTTGTGGAGGTAGAAAGCCTTGGATATGTTGCCGTTTTCCTAGTATCAAGTTTCACTTCTGGATAGTAAACCCAAGCATTCTTTGCCCACGAAAAAGCATTACCATAATTTTCAAAAGTGCGCCACTGCGGATAATCCAATAAATTAACACTTGTTCCCATAGCACCTACGAACAAGAATGAAAAATCAAGTGATTTATATTTTAGATCTACGCCTAAACTAAAAGAAAAAGCAGGATAATCTGGACTACCTATCTCTATGAAATCCGTTTCATCTATAATGCCGTCACCATCTTGATCTTTATATTTCAAATCCCCTGGTTGGACAGAGCCAAAAAGCGGAACAGCCTGACCTTCATTCAATTCACCATCTAGATCAAAATCAGATATTGAATAAAAACCTATACATTCAAGCCCCATTTTAGAGCCATAAGATAGCCCTGTCTGAGCATTATAAGGATAACGAACGCCCACTTCTCCCATTTCCAAAACCTTATTGCGCACGTATAAAAGATTAGCAAAAATTGAATAATTTAAATCTCCAAGTTTAGAAGCATAAGACATATTCAATTCCACCCCTTGATTTATCATCTTGCCTATATTAGAATAATAGATATCATCACCAAAACAATCCATACGACTCTTATCCAAAGTAAGTATATCTGTTCTCCTATCTATAAAATAATCGGCTACAATATTAAATTTGTCCCATAAAACAGCATCTGTACCAATATTGGCCTTTAAACTCCTTTCCGGATGGATTGAAGGATTGGCCCTAAAAAGAGGCTTAAGACCGCTTATTCCACTACCATAGTTAGGTCCCATCCCTGTTATGAAATTGCCTGTCCATCCATAATACTGCGCATAAAGATAACGACCGTCTGTGAGGAACCCATCAATTCCTACATAACTCTGTGTAGCACCACTCATTCCCACAGAGCCCCTTATCTTAATTGTCCTTACCGGATTCCACGCAAGAGATAAACTCGGATAAAAAGAGTATCTTCTGCCCGGGGCATACGCGTCATCTCCGAAATATGAAAAAGCTATAGCCGCTTCATAACGCTCATCATACGAATATTTTAAACTACCACTATAATTTAAATAGTGATACTTCCAATTATAAAATTGAGAGCCATTTCCATTATAATCAGAAAAATGAACTCCAATATACGCATTCACGCAATGGGTATCGATTTCTTTATCCCATCCTAATTTTATAGTTCCTTGCATCCACCTTTCCTTTCCTGAAGACCAATAAGAACTTGACCTAATATATGATGACACATCGGAAGTCTGAGCTACACCCCCATAGTACCTCGCATAAGTTCTAATCTTAGCCATATTGCCTATAGTCTTAGAATAAAAAGAAAAGCCTTCTTGTAGATACAACCCATTTAAAATAAATGACAAATCTTCTTTAAAAAGAAAATTGCTAAGAATCAGCTTTGTTCTACTCGTTGTCCATCCTAGACCTTTTAGCGAGGCAACTGGGTTATTAGGATAAATGGCTGTGCCCGAGTATCTACTAATTGGATCCGTTGACAATTCATCATATATAGGATAAATATTAGATGGATAATGCATTATATCATCAAAAAGAGAATAAATGCTATAGTTAGGTCGACTTCTATCCTCCAGTCTTCCGCCTATATCAACGGATACTGTAAGTATGTCATTTATCTTCATATCTAGATTTGTACGAAGACCATATTTACTAAAATCAAGATTGGACGTTTTATCCGTGTTTTTTACATTAAGGAAACCACCTTGCGAAGCATAATCCATGATTACATTATACTTCGCGAATTCGCTTCCTCCTCTAAAAGACAAAGTTGCGTCATAGTATGAACCAGTATTTTTCACAACTTCATCATACCAATTCACATCAATGCCACTTCCATTTGTATATTCCGAAAGTTGTTCAAAATCATAGAACATGTCCCATTGCCTTCCATTATCATTACTATATGCCTGGTTATATAAATTTGCATATTCCCATGAAGATAAAGGCTTAGCCACATTTATCGGAGTTTGAATTCCTCCAGTTGCTCTAAAATTAATAACTGGAGAACCTATATTGCCTTTTTTTGTAGTAATAAATATGACTCCATTGGCGCCATTAGCACCATATATTGACAGAGCGGACGCATCCTTTAGTAAATGTACCGATTCTATCTCATCCTCGTTCATATATGCAACATAATCACTTTGAACTTCGAATCCGTCCACAAAGAATTTCACTGTATTACTAGAAACGCCTTCAGCATATGAGGCAAGTCCCCTTACCATAATTCGTGGTGCTCCGCTTCCAATAGTAGCGTCATTGTCAATAATTATAGCTCCTGGCAACTTTCCTTCAAGATTTTCTAGATAATTACTCATATCCTGAGCAACAGCCGAATACGAAAGTATGACGCAGAGGCTTATACTTGTTATAATACTTTTTTTCATCTTGTTACCTATTTAGACTAATATCCAGGGTTTTGAACTATAATACCTTTATTAACCTCATCTTGACGAAAAGGTTCAAGGAACCATTTTGGATGCCAATATCCAGTGTAAGAATATGCATCCCAATATGATACTAAAGCAGACATAGTATTACCTGAACCATTCCTCAAAAAAGATATTTCTGTCATATCACCACCTAAAATCTTCGTGCCTATTTCAGGATGTTTCCAATGTTTTACATCATAATACCTATGATTTTCCTCAAAATACTCAAGTGCTTTTTCTCTAACTATCAAATCCCTAACCTCTTGAGTAGTACCATTCTCCACAAGTGGAATTCCTGCTCTTCCTCTTATTATATTAAGATAGTGCAAAGCATTGTCCGTTTGTCCCAGTTCGTTATAACACTCTGCTATGTGTAAATAGTTTTCAGCCAATCTAAATAATGGAAATTCCAGCCACCTACGAGCCCCTGCCTTATAATAAAACTTAGTAGGAACTCCTATTGAACGACCTTCAGTAGCACGTGCCATTGAAGCTGCAATTTCTGCGCTTTCCGTGAAACTCCCCATATACCATATGCCTTCATTCCAATTTGCATCTCCATCATTTGAACGCCCAAATTTTCCAGGTACACATATATCCACTCTAAATCGTGCCTCTATCTTATCTATATTAGCTGCAAAATCAGAGATAGGACGCGGTACTGATTCTCCCACGGCTGGCCAATCTATCTCTCCTCCATCGCGATCTCGATATAAGCGCACAAAATTCGTTAACACTCCACGCTGAGATCGTTCTCCTGCGTCAACATAACCAGAGAAATTGTACCCTTCATTCATATTATTGTAAACTTGTTGATCACTTTCTACCTTAAAGGCTAATATCGTTTCTGGACCATTAAGTTCGGCTACGCCTCTACCATAATCTTCTATGGCCTGTTCGTAATCATTTACATTCCCTTCACCAGCAGTAAATATCAAATTTTTCCCATTCTGCTTTCCCCATTCTATAACATCCAAATTGGCCTGAAGTGCATCCTCATATCTTTTTTTATCATATCCACCTAACCAAATAAGTTCTCGCTGATCATCCGGATATTTCAACCCAAATTCAGTAGTGTAAGGCTGGGCTGAATTAAAAAGTGGTCTAGCTGCAAATGTTAAGAGTCTTGCTTTCATTGCAAGTACAGCACCACGTGTGAGGCGTCCTTCCCATTTATGTCCACATCCTGACTCAATATCTGTCCATGTATCTGGGAGTCGCTCTAGCGCTAATGAAATAAGTTCCAAGGTATAATCCAAAGTCTGACTCGCAGTGGCCCGTGGGAATTTTATGTCATCTGTCATCTCATTAGCCTGTCTTACAATAGGCACTCCTCCCCATCGTATAAACATACCCATATATCTATACGCCATAAGAGCATACGACTCACCTTTCATATATTTCTTCATCTGAGAACTTAGTTCCTCTTCAGGAACTTGATCTATGTTAGCAATTATAAGCCAACATGCCCTTATAACCTCCCAGTTTTCGTCAAAGTTCGCAGGAGAACCCTGATATTGGCCCGAAGCATCCAAATTAGTAGAAGGGCCGTTTACCACTATGTTGTAACCAGCATGCCAACTATAACCTCTTGTTAATTCTCCTGATAAACTAGCCAATGTACCATGATTAATACCCCATCCTTCGGGCAATCCTTCGCGTAAGCCTCTGTGATAAGCTCGCCACAGCATACCCTCAGTATCTTTTCTATTTGAAAAAACATCTTTCTTATAAACACTTCCGCTCACTTCCGGCATCTCTAGGAAACTATCGCAAGAGTTTAGGCAGAAAAACACAATAAAAAGAAATACTACTATTGAATTAAACTTTTTCATAAGCGACTAAAATTGAATGTTTATGCCAACATTTGTTGTTCTAGTAAGTGGAAAAACATACGAGATATTTCCTTCAGAACCGCCCAAATTATCCTTTGTTTCTGGGTCTATGCCATATCGACTCATTTGATCAAAAAGAGTTAAAATATTGTTAGCATTGGCATATACGCGAAGCGCAGATATCCCTGCCTTTCTTAATAATGCCGATTCGTTTGAAAATGTGTAACCTATTTCTATGTTTTTTATTCTCAAATGGTCACTTGAAAGGGCCCACAACTCGCTCTTTGGACCGAAATCATAGTGACTTTGATCGGCATCAAATACAGCACGGGGATATGTTATCTTGGCTCCTGAGGCATAACGTTTTGGCGTCCATCTATTCTCATATTGCCACCTAAAAGCATTTCCTGCTCGCTTATAAAAAGGACTTGTTATTCTAGAAAGATAGTATGATCCCATAGCTGATCCAGAAAGCACTACCTTCACATCTAATCCTTTGTAATTAAATCCTAGTTTCCCTCCAAATTGCATAAGAGGGCGATTTGGATATCCGATAGGAGCCATATCCTTATTATTGATTAGTCCGTCTCCATTCAAATCTAGGTATTTTATATCGCCTAAAGTAACTGCATTTGCAGCATCTTGAAAATAAGGCCTATTATTCAACTCCTCAAGAGTATTATAAAATCCATCTATCTTATATCCATAATATTGTCCTATACTATGTCCTGTTTGATTCATCCACGGATATGGATTAGGAGCTTCTGCCATATACACTATGATATTTTTCGCATATGTGACATTACCTTCTATATAATATGACCAGTTACTCTTTTTTTCAGACCAACCTAGCACAATTTCACAACCCTTATTATTTACTTTCCCCACATTTACAGGAGCTGTATCCCATGAAGGCACTCCAAATGTAGTTGGAATAACACCCAAAGTAGTAAGTATGTCGCGTCTATCCTCTCTAAAATAATCGGCAGTAACATAAAGTCTGTCATCAAAAAATTTAGTTTCCATTCCAGCACTAACTTTCTTTGATTTTTCCCATGTAACATTAGGATTTCCCAAAGTTCCCTCTGCCGTACCATAATAAATGGTATTATACGCACCAGTGCTATTCCCAAACTGATAATAATTACTTTGCAAAGAACCCGATGTAGATGTGCTCGTAAAACTACCTGGTCCCATATTAATAGTATAAGTACCTGGGAGATAGAGATAACGTCGTCCTCCTATTTGGTCATTACCTACCAAACCATAACTTGCTCTTACTTTCAAAAATGAAACTATTGGATTCTTTTTAAACCAATTTTCGTTTGAAATTACATATCCACCCGAGACAGCAGGGAAAAAGCCAAAACGATGTCCTTTTGCAAAATTCTCTGTCCCATTATATGCAAAATTCATTTCAAGCAAATACCTAGTATCGTAATCATAGGTCAGTCTTGCAGAAGTACCAATAAGAGCACTCGGTGTATTAAAATCATCATATGGCATGGTGTATTTAGTAGCTCGACCAAGTACCAAAGCTCCAACATTATGTTTTCCAAAATTCCCATGGTAATTTATAGTAACATCAGCATAAAAATCTCTCATTCCGCCCCAAGACCCAGATGAATAACTATCTACGCCTACCTGTCCGCCAAAAAATTCCAATTTATTAGGATCGATTAAACTTCTTCTTATAGTATACATCGGAATAGCAAACGATTGGATTGCAACTTTACTATAATTTTCCTGATATCTCATACTAGCCTGAATATCAAGTCCCTTTACTATATAGGAAAAATCATGTCGCAGCCTCAAAGATATATCCGCACGAGTACTTGTCGTAGTGCCAACTGCTTGGCTAAGTAGTGCGGGAAGCCAGCCACCAGTCATTTCATTAGCTGTCCTTTTGTGCAATCCGTCTTGTACAGAATTTTGTGGGTAATCAAAATTAGATATCAATTTACCATCCAAAATCATACTTCTGTTAGTAAATGGATTACCTTCATAAATAATCTGCATTATTCCACTATACCTACTATACAAACTACCTACTCCAGGTCCAGCATTTGCACTAAATTGACCACTGCTATTAATTGAAAGTGTGGTATTATCAAATATATCGAAATCTATATTAGCACGAAGATTATAACGCTGATAGCGTGATCCCGTTTGAACACCGAAATAATTAGCATTCTGCATTATAGACTGCTGATCAAAATAATTTAATGACACATAGTATTTTACTCTTTGAGCGCCACCTGATACGCTTATATTAGCCTGCCACTGCGGCGCTATACGACTATATAACTCGGAATAAGCATCTGAAGAGCCATAGTATAATGCTGGACTATTAAGCAAAGATTGCTTTTGCGTAGCGGTAAGATTCATTGCCTCCACTTCCGCAGGTGTAAAATCGCGGTTGTTTTTAAACTTCCACAAATCCTCTTCGGAAAAAAGGTAATTACGAAGTGGAGTATTTCCAAATCCAGCCACTTCATTTTCAATTGCTTCATTTCTAAATAGAGCATATTCGTACGAAGAAAGTCCTTTCTGTAAATTAGTAGCAGACGTGAGCCCGAAATTTCCAGAAAAACTAACTTTAGGAGCGCCTTCACTACCCCGACGTGTAGTAATTATTATCACGCCATTTGCAGCCCTAATACCATAAACAGCAGTAGACGAAGCATCTTTTAAAACACTGAGACCTAAAATATCATTAGGATTCAATGAGTTCATTATACTCATAGCCTGACTTGAAGGCTGTTCTATACCATCGATTACTATAAGAGGAGCTGTATTACCATTATATGAAGATATACCCCTTATAGCAATATCGGCAGCATCTTGGCCCGGTTCTCCACTTGCAGTTACGGCACTTAATCCAGGTGTAATTCCAACCAAAGCAGAAGAAACATTTGCCACCGGCGCAGAAAGAACTTCATCTCCCTTTACAACTGTTATGGCTCCTGTTACATTTACTTTTTTCTGTGTAGCAAAAGCCGTTACGACTACCTCATCAAGGAATTTAGCATCTTCTTTCAATATCACCCTCACATTTCTTTTAGAATCCGTTTCTACTGTATGAGTCTCAAATCCCATATAGGAGATGGTAATAGACGAACCTGAGATTTGTATTGAAAATCTTCCATCTAAATCTGTCATTACCCCATTTTGGGATCCAGTCTCAATTACAGCAGCACCTGCAATAGGCTGAAGAGATTCATCGAGAACAACGCCACTTAAAACTCTAGTCTGCTGAGCATAAGAAGAGCCCATAGAAAATAGCATAAGGACAACTGCTATAAGCAAGTTACATACTTCCTTACGAAAATGTTTTTTAGTGTACATCATATCTTTTTATGATTAGTATTCATACATATAGCTGCCGCACCTAGAATTCCACTTTCTGGAATTTTTGTAGCCAACAAAATTATACTATCTATTGACCTAGGATATGCATAATTTGTTAAAGACTGTCTTATCCCTTTTTCAAAATGAACAAAAGACTTCGCAATTGAGCCTCCCAAAATAATAGCTTGCGGATCCAATGTATACATTATTATCTTGACCAATTCACCCACATGAGTGCCATACTCATGAAAGGCATCCATAGCAAATACATCATTTCTTGCAGCCCTTTCTGCCAATTCTCTTCCGCTCATTTTATACTTGTGAGTAAAAAACCGGCTTGCACAATAGTCTTCCAAAATCGAATCCTTGTATGGCAACATCCCAAATTCTCCAGAGCCACAATGGGCATCACTAATAAGTTCTCCATTCACAATTATACCACCCCCAACTCCTGTACCTAGAGTTATACCTACAAAATCATCTATTTCTTTTCCCTCTCCAAAATACCTTTCTGAAAGAGCAAAGCAGTTAGCATCATTATCTATAAAAACGGGCAAGTTAAATTTCGTCTCCAAAATATCACGAAGTGGCACCTCATCCCATCCTTTTATATTAGTAAAATCGTAGGCAATCCCTAATTTCTTATCCACTACACTAGCGACACCCAGACCGATGGCCTCACATTCGGATGTAATTAAATCTTCCACTACACGCATGAGCACTGCCATCGTAATCTCGCCACCCTTTGAAGCACAAGTAGGAAGAGCAATGCTTCTCACAATTCGTCCATTTGAAACCAAACCACCTTTAATATTTGTGGCGCCCAAATCTATTCCTATAATGGTATTCATAAATATGGTTATTAACTATTTTAGTTCGTATGCAAAAATCCATAAATTAATTGTACTATATATTCTCTTTTTATCTTTTAAAATGCTATTTTTGTCTAATAATTTATACACATGATGAAAAAACATCTATTGACATCCATTTTCATCTTAAACCATATACTTTTATTCGCAGATAATTGGTATGGAAAGACAATTAGTATCAACGAAGGTTTATCTCAAGCAAGTGCAACTTGTATAGCATACAATAACGATGGTGCATTATGGATAGGGACACAATTTGGACTAAATGAATATAGCAATGGCAAAATAAAACCTTTCACAAAATCAGAATATGGACTACCTGGCAGTTATATCAATGATATCTTTTGCTCTAACAAAGACAATTCCCTTTGGGTATCAAGCGAGAAAGGATTGCACGTCTACGATAGCCATAGGGGTATATTTCAATGTATATCAGCAGAACCGACGAACTGTGTTTTGGAGCATAATGATACTCTTTTTATAGGCGGTCATAAGGGTCTACTATATTATAATAACAATACTAAAACTATAGAAGGAAAGGAGTCTACTATTTGGACAGATATACTTAATCTATATTCATATAAAGATACTTTAATATGCATTGATAGAAAAAATGGAATAAGTTTGCATAAAGGTGATCATATTATAAATCTTAATATCAATGAGTTAGAAGGTCATACACTCATGGCCTCCTGCATGGATGGGGAATTGCTATATTTATCAATTCTAGGAGAGGGTGTTCTGGTCTACAATATTAGCAAACGGGTAGTGCAATCTTACATTGGCAATAAACGAAAAGAATTGGCCATAGTATTATCTATAAACAAAATAAACAATGATATATGGATAGGTACAGATGGTGAAGGTATCTGGATTCTAAAAGCCGGTAATAATAACCCTACACACTTTGAAGATCTATATTCGACAAATCCTGGAACAGAAATTCCTAAAGCAGTCACTTGCATATTCAAAGATCCATTTGACAATATATGGGTAGGTGGAGAACGATTCGGGGTTACAGGCTTACATACTTCACCTATAAGAAGCTTCCTTACAAATACAAACATTAATTTCCTATATCAATCGCCTCAAAAAACAAAACTCTTCGTAGGTACAGATGGAGATGGTATTTACTCATACACTCTAGACAAGTTTCAAAGTATACACTACACAGAAACAGCAGGAATGAAAATAACAACTATAGCTGACTATGATAACGACCATATAATAATATGTTCTTATAATCAAGGCTTTTATCTTCTCAACACTATTAATGGACATCTACAGCCATTTTATATAATAGACACTGAAACGAATTCCACAGAGTGCCTTTATGGAAATTCCCCTGAAATATATAAACTTCCTAATGGAGATTTGATATTCTTCGCCGTTCACAACTATATGCATACTCCAGGGAGTAACATTTTCTTAAAATTAAAAACTAAACAAGAAGAATATGCTTCTGATTTAAAGGCTATTTATTCTAGAAAATTAGATGATATATATACATACTCAAAAGAGGGAATATTTAAAGTAAACATAAAAGAACTAAATATTGAAAGAATTCTAGCCTATAATAACACTACAGGTTATATCAATAGTATTGCATATAACGATAAAGAATTCATGTTCGGTACGGATAATGGCTTATTTAGTTTAAACCTATTAAACCACACCGCAACCCCCATACATAGTAACTTATTTAACCGAGTTACGCAATTGTGCTTCGACAGAGATAGCACCCTATGGGTAAGTGCAGATAACTCTCTCTTTAAATATAATAAAGGATATTTTAACCCTATGGGCGAAAACAAAGGTGTCAGTGCCAATGAACTTACAAAAAGCACTTTACTCCAAGATGGGACTGTTGTTTTAGGAGGTTCCAATGGCTTTCTATCTATTAACGAGGACACCAAAATACCAACCACACCATTATGTGAAAAGAAATTTAGCTTGCACGAAATAAATTTAGACGGAAAAACTATATATGCTCAAAATCAAATCATAAAGATCCCGCATAAAAGTAAAAATCTATGCGTTACCATTTCTCTTTCCCAGGCTGACCCTCTCGAAAAAATCGTCTACAAATATCAAGTAACAGGTAATTCTTCATACACTATTGAAAGTTTCGAGGAAAGTTTCCAAGTACCAATACAAAAAACTGGCACTTATAACCTAAATATATCTTACCTTAAAAACGACGGCAAATGGAGCTATCCCCAAACAGTCCTTTATATATATAAACTAAAGCCATGGTACATAACGACACCTGCTTTGATATTCTATCTACTTTCCTTTTTATTATCAGCAACCCTATTTGTTTTACATTGGAGAAAGAAAATGTTAATTGAATTACAGTCAAACATTCAGAATAAAGATAGTATATTCATTAATAAGTTCGAAACCTATATAAACGAACATCTAGCAGAAAACGACTTGAATGTTGAACAAATAGCTGAAGAAATGGCTATGAGCCGCGCTTCGCTATACATTAAAGTAAAAAATTCATTTTCAAAAGGTATAGGAGAATATATAGAAGAAAAGAGAATGGAAGAAGCAATAAGACTAATTAAAAATACGAAGATGAGCATCGCGGAGATATCCGATCAAGTCGGATACTCCACAGCTCGTTATTTTAGTGCAAGGTTTAAAATCTACACAGGGTCCTCACCTCTTTCATTTAGGAAAAAACAAGTATATCCTAGCAGTGTGTAGCCAGTATACTTGAGCCTTCTTTAGAAGGTATTATCTGCAAATTGTCTTCTTGGGATGAGAGGATTAGGGCGCATTCTCCCGGCATAAGGGTAACCTGCTCTGAAGCGGTCTTTAGAACACTACTACCTTTCATCTGGATAACTACTAGAAACTCGCCGCATTTCTTAACCGACATATCAAAAGGACGATCCAGATCCAAAAGATCCGTTGTAAAATGCGAACAAGTGACCAGATTCACGAGAGCATCCTTTTTAGGCTCATAATGAGTTCTGTAATCTGGAAGAACAGTGTAGTCTATTGCATCCTTGGCTAGTTCTGTATGCAACTGACGAGGTTTTCCATCTAAGCCAAGCCTTCCATAATCATATATACGGTAAGTAATATCCGAGGTCTCCTGAATTTCAGCTAGATAGCATCCTCCACCTATTGCATGTATACGACCAGCCGGAAGAAAAAACACATCTCCGCTTGAAACCTTGTAGTCTTGAAGAACATCGGTGATTTTATTCTCTTCCACCAAACGCACATAATCTTCCGGCGTAATGCTCTTTTTCAATCCACTTATAAGGTGAGCCTGAGGTGCAGCATCGATGATATACCACATCTCCGTCTTACCCTTGCTGTTATGGCGTTTTCGGGCCAATTCGTCATCCGGATGAACCTGTATAGATAGATCCCTCTTAGCATCTATGAACTTTATCAGCAAAGGAAAAGTGCCAGGATAAATATCCGTTATCTTTTTCCCTGCCTGCGGGCCTTCTTCTACAACAGACTCACTGCCAGGTACACCAGAAAGCACCCAACTCTCCGTTCCCCAAACGAGTGTCTTCAATATCGGTTTAAACTTATACATATTAACTAAATCTCTGATAATTAGCCATGTCCTCAACTAAATTTCTTCTTTGTCGTGTATATTTCACACGTTATTTTCAAAAGAAACCCGGTCATGGAAATAAATCTTTTAGATCGTAAATTCTAATATTCTATAAAAACTCTATATAAGAGGCTCAGCCGTCATAGCTGCCGGCTGAGGAATGCCCATCAACTTTAAAATAGTAGGAGACACATTACACAATGCCCCATCCTTAACGGTTTTAACTTCATCTCCCGCATTTATAACCACGAACTGAACAGGATTCATAGAGTGAGCCGTGTTAGGAGTGCCATCGGCGTTAACTGCATGGTCTGCATTACCATGGTCAGCCGTTAGCAATACGACATATCCATGCTTTATGGCCTCATCCACCACCTTGCCTACAAGGTCATCCACTACCTCTACAGCCTTACATATCGCAGAATAAACTCCAGTGTGACCTACCATATCGCCATTGGCAAAGTTAAGGATAATGGCATCCTCTTTTTCAGTCTTGATTACATCTATAAGCCTTCTAGCGACTTCAGGAGCACTCATCTCTGGCTGCAAATCGTATGTTGCAACCTTAGGTGAATTGACTAAGATTCTATCCTCATTTTCAAAAGGAGTCTCTCTTCCTCCATTAAAGAAGAAAGTGACATGGGCATACTTCTCGGTTTCTGCAATACGCAACTGATGCTTGCCGGCTTTCGAAAGTGTCTCACCTAAAGTATCTGTCACGACCTCCTTATCAAAGAGAATATGCAAACCCTTAAAGTCAGCATCGTAAGGAGTTAGACAGCAATAATATAGAGGAACAGTATGCATTCCCATCTCCGGCATGTCATGCTGAGTAAGGACGGATGTAATCTCACGCGCACGATCGTTTCTGAAATTAAAGAAAATTACAGTATCTCCCTTCTCTATACGCGCAAGTGGCTGTCCATCTTTGGTGATAACCACAGGCTTAATAAACTCATCCGTAATACCTTCATCATAAGAGGCCTGTATAGCCGCTTGAGCACTTTCGAACTCCGCGCCTTTCCCATCGACAAGCATATCGTATGCTGCCTTTACTCGATCCCATCGCTTGTCGCGGTCCATAGCATAAAAACGCCCGCAGACAGTAGCGACCTTACCTGTGCTCTCAGCCATCTTTCCCTCCAATTCCTTGACAAAGCCCAATCCGCTGTGAGGATCTGTGTCACGCCCGTCCATAAAACAATGCACAAAGACATTATCTATTCCACACTTATGGGCATCGGCCAAGAACTCATAAAGATGATTCAATGAAGAATGAACTCCACCATGGCTGCATAATCCCATAAAATGCAATTTGCCACCATTTTTCTTCACATTTTCAAATGCGGCGGCAATCTCTTTATTTTCCAAAAGCTTATGCTCTTCACAGGCCATATTAATCTTAACCAAATCCTGATATATGACTCTACCGGCACCTAAGTTCATATGTCCTACCTCGGAATTACCCATCTGTCCTTCCGGAAGGCCTACATATTTTCCGCAAGCCTGAAGATGACTAAAAGGGTACTTCGCCCTAAGCTTATCTATATTAGGTGTTCCCTGTGTATAAATCGCATTACTATGGTCGTGAGGACCTTCGCCCCAACCATCCAAAATCATTAAAAGAACTTTTCTATTCATATACTTAAAATATATCCTGTTATTCCAATCCGCGTGAACGAAGCATTGCATCCGCTTGAGGCTCACGCCCGGCGAACTCACGATACAGCGTCATAGGCTCTTCGCTACCTCCCCTTTCAAGGAATATTTGCTTAAATTTAAGCGCCAATTCTTTATCCCACACTCCATTAGGTGAATTCTGGAATATACTGAACGCATCCTTATCAAGCACCTCGGACCACAAGTATCCGTAATACCCAGAGTCATAACCGCTACCACCGAAGATATGATTGAAATAAGTACTCTGATAACGGAAAGTTATCTGGGGGATAAGCCCTATCTCCTCGGCCACCTGCGCTTCGAACTTGTCAACATCAACCCCTTCAACTGAAGTGAGTTCATGCCAACGCATATCCAAAATCGAGGCCGCAGTCAATTCGACAGTGGCAAATCCCTGATTAAATTTAGAAGATGCTCTTATCTTATCAACCAATTCCTGAGGAATAACTTCTCCCGCATCGTTTTTAGCATATAAAGCAAGCAATTCCGGCTGGAAAGCCCAATTCTCATTAAATTGAGAAAACATCTCGACAAAATCGCGCTTTACATTAGTTCCACTAACTGAAGCATAATGACATTTTGACAGCAGCCCGTGAAGTGCATGTCCGAACTCGTGGAAAGTAGTGAGCACATCATCTATACTCATATACTCGGAAAGATTACCAACATTGACTATAATAGGCCTTATATCGTTTCCATTAGCATCTACATACTGATTACGTATGTTATTCATCCACGCACCACCTCTCTTGCTTGAACGAGGGAAAAGGTCCGTAGTTAAGATACCTATCAAAGAACCATCATTATTAGTTAGCTTCCATGTAGTTACACACTGAGGATTATAACTAGGAACATCCTCGATTTTTTCCATGTTCACATCGTATAGCATCTTAGCTGCCATAAATACGCCATTAAGGACATTTTCCGCTTTAAAGTATTTACTTACAGCATCCTCGTCCAAGTCGTATTTCTGACGTCTGACTTTCTCGGCATAATACCACCAGTCCCACTGCTCGATTTTAGAGCCCTTAGCAAGTTTCCCGGATGCAATATCCTCATCCATAAAACACTGCATTTCCTTAACTTCTTGTTTAGCCCTTACCGTAGCTGCATCCATAATTCCTTTCAAGAAAGCATCCACCGTCTGCGGGTTTTCGGCCATTTTATCAGAAAGAGTAAAAGAAGCTGAGTTCTTGTAGCCTAGTATATTGGCCTTACGAATTCGCGCTCCTACAAGGCTCAAAATCAACTCTCTATTATCGTACTCGTTACCATTGTGTCCGCGCATACGATAAGCTTCGTTATACTGTCTACGCAATTCCCTATCTTCGGTAGTAGTCATCATTGAAGGATAAGAACTTACACTGAAGCCAAATTTGTCTTTGAAAGCGTTTGATTCTGCAAGTATGTTATTTCCAATCTTTTGGGTTAGTGATGCTATTTGAGCATTTATCTCACGAAGTTCTGCCTGCTTTTCTTCGCTCAGGCCAATTCCTTCTCTTTCAAAACCATCATACCACCCTTTCAGGACCATCTGCTGTTCGCGCGTCAGGGAACTTTGATCCGACTCATATACGGATTTAACTCTTTGATATAGCGCCTTATTGAAATTAATATCGCTGCTATGCGCGCTTAAAAGCGAAACTGCCTCCTCCACTACGGCATCCAATTCCGGATTACCATCAGTTTCCACTACATTGAAAAGCACGCCTTGAACTTTAGAAAGGATGTCACCAGAAAGTTCCAGCGGGGCGATAGTGTTATTGAAGTCGGCAGGAACAGGATTAGATACAATAGCATCTATCTGTGCGTTCTGTTGTTTGATTCCCTCTTTTATGGCCGGAATATAATCTGAGGTGCTTATTTCACCAAACGGTGGAATACCGTAAGGGGTATTCCACTGTTTGAGAAAAGGATTGTCATGACATGATGTTAAAGAAACCGCCATCACTAATGCTGCTAAAATTCTTTTCATTATTTTTATTCTACTTTAATGTCGTCCAATGAATTTACTATGAATTGAACATTACCCTGATAAAGGGTGAGGATACCGGTAAGGGAAACAGTCTTGCTTCCATTTAACACCTCTGCAGGTATCTTACTGTCAGCGAACTTGGCATACCCGCTAGTGCGTAACTGAATGGTGGTTCCACCCATAGTAAAATACTGACTTACAGAGTATCCATTGGCATTCTGAGCGAGGCAATAACGAGGCCACATCTTTACAAGATTTTCAGGCTTCATTCGCTCCTCCACAAGGGTCTGATCTTCTTCTTTTTCCGGATATACACCATAAACCCAATAATACACTTTCCTGCAGAAGTCGGCATCTTTTCTTTCCATAATATTCTCATAGAAAGGAAGATCCACTTCTTTAAGGTAGTCTATACTTACAGAGCCGACAGAGCCATAATTCTGGTCATTGGCATTTCCTATCATAGCCTCATCCCACACTCCGCTTTGAAGTCGAGAAAGGAAATTGGACTTACTCATAGCCCAACTATCTATCCCCCAAGTCTTATCCGACAGGAAAACCCTGTTTTTAGAATTCTTGTTAGACTCGTCACTATTGAGATAAAGCAAAGCAAATACTTCGTCTGCATATTTCAATCCCTTTAAAGTGACTAGGCGTCCAAGATATGGGCAGGTAGAAACTGTGGCATCCTTCGATGGAAGCTGTGACTCTGTTATAACTACAGGACTCTGAGGCTGCGCATCCTCTGGACTTTCTCTATAGATATGATCCTTGATTATCCTATCCGAGCGTATATAGGAAGTCTCGTATTCCGTACCATACGTACCCTTGGCAAATGCTGAACCGAGCTGCGTCATACCATTTCCGCCATAATTACCTGATTTATAACCATAACTGCCAATCGTAAGCCCGCCCGTGCGATTACCAGGACCACATACCACATATACTTTCTGTCCGAGCTTGTACTCGTTATACAGACTGTTCTTGCCAATCTTAACTTCTATTCCACCGGTTTCATCTTGAATATAAATCTGGTTATAAAAATTACCGGATTTATCCGATGATATTACTCTACCACCAATGACTATGTCATCCTCTATTTCAAAAGGCTTTCCCGGAGTATAAAGCGAAGTAAGTTGCGCTATAGTGTGTGTAGCCTCAATCTCCCCTGGTTTCACCACGTTCGAGCCTTGAGTGTCTTCATAACGGGATGGATCCGGGTATTTGAAAGTAAATACCGGAGTAAACTCCTCGCAGGAGCTGAGAAGAGTGCAAATCGCTAAAGTCGATAATATTAACTTTTTCATAAATAATGCTCCTCCTTAGAATCTAAAATAAAGGTTCAACATATAATTGGCTCCCTGCATATAGAAATACTTGGAGTCGAAACGATAATACCTTGTGTAACTACCGCTCTTAAGAATTCTGGTCTGTTCGTATCCTCCGGTTCGTATATCTCTATTGTTAAGCATATTCTTTATTTCCAAAGAGAAACCGAACTGATATTTACGCTGGATGTACCACGACTTTCCTATACTTGCATTTATCACAAAAGCAGGGCTAAACTTCTCTTGTGCAGCCATATATTCTATCTCTTCCGCACTGAGACCTTCGTTAACGATATCCTCTGTAAGAAGCCATGATTTGCGGTGCTCCTCGCGCGAAGCCGATGAAAGTTTGTCATCCGGGCCCACTACTGCGAGTTCCGTACGATAGAGCGGATTCATACTCAAGTAATTATTGGCATAATAATTAGCCCCTAAAGAGAAGAACCAATAAGAAGGCAAACGGTAGTTAAGGCCAAGATTAGCTGCGAGTTGAGGAGTAGAAGGCACATAATGCTTCTGCACCTTTGAAATCTTGTATTTGCCATTCTCATCCACCACATAAGAGCCATCCGCATTTTTAGCATATACAGGGTGCGACGCCCAATATGTGATAGGCTCATTCTCAACCACTACAGCAGAACTATTGTCAATAGTCTGGGTCATACGAGGAGTCGAGGTATAAACATACTCACCTAAACTGAGAGCCCCTTGAAGTGTCAGATTGGTAATAAAGAAAGGAACCTTAAAACCAAGTTCGATACCTGCATGACGCTCATCTATACCTGTCATCGCGAAATTAGTGAAAGAGTGTTGAGAGTCATCGTAGAAACTCATCACCTTGCTTTGATCTGCGATGTTAGTATAAAAGGCACTGAATCTGAGGTTATATCCGCCTCGACTATACTGATAATTAATATCAGCAGAAAGCGTCTTACTATTGGTTAAATTCGGAGTAAGAGTATTACGTGTGCGAGGTGAAAGGAAAGAGCCGTTAAATTTAGGGGCATCCTCAAAATAACCGGCATTGGCAAAGAAACGATGGCCACCAGCAAGGACATATTCAACCCCTGCTTTTACAGCTCCCGTAAGGAACTTGGCCTTTTCACTCTTACCATAAGATGTCTGATAATCACCATCTTTAGATAGATTAACTCCTTCTATTATGTAATCAGACCCATCGGCCTGCACGCCAGGGAACAAACCATTACGCATTAAACCATCTCTCCAGAATGTCTCATATCCTATCTTCGCTGCGATATTTGCTTTAAAAGGGCCAAAATCAAAGGACCCATCTGCCCAGAGTTTTGCGTTCCTTACCTGAGCATAGTAATCATATCCATATTTGTCACCCTTCTTTAGAACTTGAGCCTCGCCATTACGAATCCAATAGTCGAGGTCGTTTTGAATCTTAGCCTGAGAAAAGGCATAATCTCTTTCAGCGAAATTATTGATATTCAGATAATATTGACCTCCAAGAAGATCCTTTACAGTCTGGAAATATTCGGTTCTGTTAATACGTGCGTTAAGACCTCCATTAAGAGTAAACCAGCTATACGGAGTCCATTTCCCGGTAAGCGCAAGATTCAAGTCATTCTGGTCGGTACGTCTGTCCTGAAGTACATATTTTGAACGTCCACCCTCAGAATTATAGTTTATATTATATAGTCTATCCCAGTCAATATGCTGAGTATTAACATCAAAAAGCCAAGCTTCTCTTTGCTGCGCTGCTTGATATTCATCATAACGGCTAAGATCGGCATTGTCATCATAGAAATAGCTTGGAAGATTACGATAATAATCCGGGCGAGGATCTGCCGAGTCATACCAGTCAAGAGCCGAATACCCATTGCGTCCCGTCCTGAAAAGCAAAGTAGCGTTTAGTTCGAGATCCGTACTTGGAGTATAGGTGTATTTAGCCACAAATATAGGCTCAAATACGCTACGCACACGAGCATTTCGCATCTTTCCATCTTGATAACCCCAGTTAGAGTTATACATATTGTCCTTCATCAAATCGTAAACCTCCTGAGTAGAAGCATTCTGTGCACCTCTTTCTCCCGGAGTGGCAAAGGTCATAAATGCCAAGCGGTGTTCGTCATTGAACTTCTTCTCCGCTCCTGCATAGTATGATATATACTTATAATATACACCTTTAACCCAATCATTTCCACCCAAACGAGCAGAAACATTTACCGCATAACTCCAACCATTATCCATTTCTCCAGAGGCATAATTGGCCATAAGTCGTAGACGATATAGAGCTGAGTTAGAAAGAATACTGAATCGGAAGCCAGGGCGTACGCTTGAAGGTGTACCAAGTATGCTGGTCACGCCATTGTATCCACCGAATGATGTCTCATGTGCATCAAGACCAATGGTCGTTTCCTTATTACGTGTAGCCTCATTCAATCCACTCCACAAAGAGTAAGGAGAATAGCCCGTCAAAGCATCATTAAGCGGAACTCCTGCGAAGAGCACATCCTGCGTTTCACTATTATATCCCCTGTTTTTAAAGCGCACATCGCTAAAACCATAACCTACGATGTTATTGTATGGGTCATTGGCCCCGAAAAGAATGGACGGGTTATCAGTATAGCCGGAATCTTCCATATCGAATTCAGCATAACTGGAGTCGTCAGCCTCATTTATTACCTGCTCGGCTACCAAAGAAACAAAGATCAAATCTTTTACAAAACCCTCCACCTGAAGATTAATCTCGGAAGGCACGAATCCTTCCGCCTTGACGCTTATCTTATATGCGCCATTCTCCAAGCCATCGATTTCGAATTTACCTTCGCTGTCCGAAATAGCATTGGCAACTATCTGTCCGCCTTGATTAACCGTAATGGTAGCGCCAGAAATGGGAACTCGTCCCGCCCTATTGACCACTGTCGCTTTCACACCTCCCCACTGCGCTGCTAAAGCGGCGATAGGAAGAAGCATAAAGATAGCAATGGTACCTATTAGTCTTTTATTCATTATATTAAATTTTATTATTTACCTATGACAATGTATGTAGGATAATGATCCGAATAACCTCCCACGAAAGCTCCATTAGAAAATGTTCTAAATGGATATCCTTTGTACTGGCCTTTTTGTGTGGTCATAAATGGGCGCTTAAATACAACACCATCGTACCATACACCGCGCCCCTTTGTAACCGGCTGAATCTTAAGCCCTCCATGAGGTGCCAGTGCAAGGTTATAATTCACAAGTTCCTGATCATATATACACCATGTACCTTGATAACATAAAGAACCATAGCCAGCCTTTATCATAGAAAGATAAGGGTTATAAAAATCCTGTGGCTCCATTTCTTCTTTAGTTTCTTTCCCATGAAGATAGACTGTCATAGAGTCATCGAAAGGATCGTCATTCATATCCCCCATCATTACTATCTTTATTCCGGGATACATCTCTTCCATCATCAAAGCATGAGAATAAGCTATTTCTGCTCCACGGCTACGAAGATTACCCCCCTTCCCTCCAACTCGCGAAGGCAAGTGCATTACATAAAAGGCGAAGTGCTCTCCATCTATCAAGCCATGAACCATAAGGATGTCACGCGTTCTAAAATAATCGGTATCCGTATCTGAAAAATCGATGTCACTTTCTTCAAAAGTAAAAGGAATGCTTTCACTATCCAGATATGTAAACTGGTCAGGTTTATATAAAAGAGCTACATCCACTCCTCGCCTGTCAGGGCTATCATAATGAACTATCTGGAAATTAGCATCGGCTATAGCAGGCTGACTTACAAGATCTTCGAGAACCAGACGGTTTTCGATTTCGGAAACTCCTAAAATAGTATGGTAGCGACCATTATTTTTAGCCATCTCCGCTATGACCTTAGCCATATTATGCTGCTTTATATCATATTTAGCCTGAGTCCATTTATTCTTTCCCTCAGGCAAAAACTCAGCATCGTTTTTTACCGGATCATCATAAATATCGAAAAGGTTCTCAAGATTATAGAACCCGATAACGTAATTCTGCTTGGTTTTCTGCGCAAAAGAACTGAAAACCAGTAAAAAACAGAACACTGAAACAAACAATTTCTTCATATAAGTGTTAATAATTACTTCCAAATTCCTACTTTTTGTGGGTCTTGAGCCTCCACTTTTGCCGACATTTCTTCTCCTATAACCTTAGGAAGATTGACAAATAAATCCATTCCCAGTATATCTTCCAGTTCGTCTATAGAGATAAGCATAGACGAAGTAACGGCTGAGCTCGAATATCGCTTATGTTCCAAATAGATGGCAGCACCGCAATATCCACCATAACCATAGGAAGAGGACGACTTTGAGTATCTCAATACAGCCTTATAATATGCCGTAGGTATAGCCACTCTTTTCCCATTATTATCGGTACAATAACCACCCACGCTATTATACTTACCATCGGTTGAACCATCCCTCACCACACAACCTGTAACCACATAAAGTGTGTCACAGTTATAACTCCACGAGCGCACCTTATTTTCGAGCGTAGCCCAAATGTCTTGATTGAAACCATTTCCTATCTGTGGAGTCATATTGGTTCCATAAAATGTAGCTTGATTATCTCCCTCGCAGAGTCTATCGGCAGATGGGATCTGATGACCTCTATCCATTCCCGTACCCCAGCTGCGATATAACACCGGCTGCTGGCTTTCCGGCAAATTAGGATCCAAGCCCCACGCATTGGTCCTGCTTCCACTGCCAATTAGGCCTTGATTAAGCGGATATGCTACCCAATGAGCCACGAGAGCATCGTAATCCCAATAATAAGAATAGTTTCTCATTTTAGGATTAGACTTCATTCTCACCACGCCCCATTCTAACCCATCCCATTCCTGAGTTTCCGGGAGTTCAAGCCAACTAACATCGGCCGTCTTTTTCATTTTCGAGCTCTGAACTCTTCCCTGATAAAGCGAACGGGTCACCTGCATACCATCAGAGTTCAATAAAATTAACAATGTCCTTCCAGAACTCCCAGTGTAAGCATCATAGGAAAGAACTATGCTATGCTTAGAGCTGGACCCTTCTGTTTGAGAAAGTGTCGCCCAGGCATCGTCTCCGTCTTCAAATTCAAGTTCTAGGTTCCACCTATCCGATGCCTCCACATCCACAAACATGTATCCCTTTGCAAAGGAGACTTCAGAATATTGCAAAGTCAAATCAAATTCGGCTTCGCCATTATCTGGCACTATCCCATTCCCCTTGCAGGAGAATAGGATAGAAGCCGATAAAAATATAATTATAAATTGTTTAAGTAAGTTCATTACTTAATGGTTACGCTCTTAAATCGGAACTGGCCATTCTTTTTTTCACTATTACTTCCGTATGTATTAGCTTCACCTACAGTAAAGACTACCTTTTTAGACGAGCCAGACCATGAAACCTGTGTATCACCCTTGGCCTGTGTTCCTACTTCACCGGTGTCAGCAGTAATTTCAGAGTATTGGAAGGTGTCACCTAGAGCAAATACTATTGATGAAAACTCGTTATCGGAAGACACTTCAACAGTTGCATTCGCATAGGCACGAACTTCATCGTCCTTTAAATAAGGATTGTGACTACCACTATTTTTCTTAACAACTATCTTATAACCATCTTTTTCAAGAGAAATCTCATCACCTGAAACTACCCAATCACTTTTAGTCCAAGTGAGTTCCACAGCCACAGCGGCGCCCTCTTCAAGTTGAGTGAAGGTATAAACTACCGTCTTTCCGTCTTTAGCGGTGAAAGTAATTTTAGCCGTGCGAGCCTTTCCTGTAGTGTTAGCAGTGTAATCTACATAGACACTTTTACTACCTTCGCCTGATGCTTCGGACACTTTAGCCCAATCGCTATCTGAAGCCACTGTCCAGCTCTGATTTGAGTTAACCTTTATCTCAAATGAGCCAGCTGTAGAAGCCTCTTCACGAGAAGTACTTGATAGTGAAAGATATGAAGTCTCTTCCTGGCCACCATTAACGCTGATAACCTGACCTCCCTGATTTGTTTCAGGAGTGTTACCTTTGTAATTAACTACAGCAGCCTTAACTACTACTTCATCACCTACCTTAAGCTGGTCTGCAGATACGAACTTCTCTCCACCAAATGAATAAACACGGAAAATAAGGAATTGATCCAGCTCCGCAGTTCCATCATCTGAAATATAGAATGACATATTTCCGTATTGCGCACTGAAAGCTTCTTTAAATGAAACTATCTTTCCCTTAATATAGTACTGCTCTGTGCTTGCAGTCTGGCCTACTTCCTGTGCCTTCTTTATAGCAGCAGCTGCGTTAAAAGGATCTGACTCTGTACCAGTTCCTTTAGGCTCTGTCTTTAGCTCGCCCGTGCTACCACCAGCCTCACTCTCTTTATCGTTAAGTTTAACTATCATAGTAGAGCCTTTTCCTCCAGTTTCCGGAGTATTGCCCTTATAGTTTACAAGTGGTCCATAAACTACTACATTATCGCCTACTTTAAGTTGATCTTCTGAAGTGAATTTTTCCCCTCCAAGATAAAGGCACTGGAACACAAGAAGTTTAGTCTCGCTTTCAGAGCCGTCTGCAGTAATCCAAAAGTCGACATTACCATACTGAGCTATACCAGTAGCATTCTTAATACCTGATACCACACCCTTTACATAGTACTTTTCCGTAGACTGTGTCTCACCTATCTCTACACATTTAGCCACAGCTGTAGCGACATCGAAAGGATTCTTCTTAGTTCCGTCAGGAGCTACGCCATCACCTTCTTGATTTATAGTGACTGTTTCCTTTAGTACACCTATGGAAAGGGTCACCTTAGCCTCACGTGCAGGGCCATCATTTGGAAGAACCGTGATAGTAACCTTCTGTGCATCATTCGAAGCACTACCTGACGCAGGATCAACTGAAGCCCATTCCTGATTAGACTTGGCTGTCCAGTCTCGAGTAGCCACGAACTCAATATCAACACTCTGGGATGACTTATCCAATGTCAAAGAGGTTTCGCCCTTAATCGTGAGAGTGGCTTCTCCAGTCGTAGGGTCATTTTTCTCTTGACATGACGCGAGCACTGCTAGTGCAGCAAACGCGCTTGCAAAAATTCTGTTAGTTTTCATTGTATTATTTTAAATGAATAAATATTTACTTGTCTCCAAAGTTAGTAATAAATGCGGATTTTTCCATACTTTTGTAAGCAAATAACACATATTCATTTTTTATATGAAACAAAAACTACTTTTTTCCATTTTTCTTTTAACTTCCGTATTGGCTCGAGCTGAAGTTAAGCCCGTCAGCGGAACATTCATTAATTTCTTCTGGCAGGACGAGCGAAACAACTATACGAACCAGCGTAATGTCGACCAAAGCAATCCGGAGCGTTGGGCTTGTAAAGTAACCGAATTACACGAAATGGGCGTCGACTGCCTAGTCATCGTAACAGTAGCCAATGAAGGGAAAGCAATGTATCCTTGCACTTTCATGCCACACGGCTATCCTGAAGGAAGGATAAGTCCGATAGATGCCATTATGGATACCGCAGATAAACTGAACATGAAGGTATTCCTAGGCTGCGGATGGGCGCGTGATCAACTCGATGACCTTAAAGATCCTTATGTAATAGAGACTAATCGTCGCTTTATGGATGAATTGGCCCAATTATACGGCAAACGGCCTTCTTTCGAGGGCTGGTATATTCCTATCGAAGGCTGCTTCATCCCCTATCTAAGCGATTATGCCGTACAGGGAGTAAATAAAATCTCAGCCCACGCTCGCGAGTTGACTCCCGGTGTTAAGGTCCTCATCTCCCCTTACGGACTATTCGGAGCACATATAGATGATCCCCGCTTCGAAAAGTCGATCTGCGATCTCGATGTAGATATAATTGCATATCAGGACGAAATAGGTTGTGTGCGTGAACAATTCCCCATGCAGAATATGAAAGAACATTTCCGTCAAGTAGGTGAAATACATAAAAAGGCCGGCATAGAATTCTGGGCCAATGTCGAAGCCTTTACTTGGGATCGTCAGCCTAACAATTGGTTTTCAAGTTTGATTCCGGCATCATTTGCCCGATACCTATCTCAAATCGTGGGTGTAAGCCAGGCCGGTGCGGACAAAATCATCAGTTTTATAGTAGTCGGAATGTTTGACAAGCCTGGTTCAGAATATCCTGTAGGACAGCCTATTTATGCCAATGAAGCTTATCGCGACTATATAGCTTGGCGTTCTGGGGACCATAGATGGAAAATGCTCGAGGAAATACTCAGTGGGAAAGATTTCGGCTCATATAAAGTGGTTAGTGGGCCTAAAGAATTAAGCGATGGGAAATTCGGATGGGAGAATCCTTCCGACTCGGCGTGGAACTCTTTCGAAGATGGAAAGATGGAGTGCACTATTGATCTGGGTAATAAAAAAGCGATTTCAAAAGTGGGAGCACATTTTTGCGACTATTATTCAGGTGGGATAGTAATTCCTCAGTGCCTTGAAATAGAAGTATCAAACGATGGAAAACACTTTACAGCCGTTAAGACAGTAACATACGAGAATTGGCCGAACAAACTGCTGGATTGCTGGACCGATGTAATTCTTGCCGATAAACTTAATGTTAATGGAAGATATATTAGGCTTAAGGCATATACAGCAAGTGGTACCATTCTTTGTTCCGAAATCGTAGTGGAATAATAACCTTATGTATGGCAATAGGGTAAGCATTCGAGGAAGTACGTGCGTCATATAAAGTTTGACTGCAACTTGTATCAGAGAGATGCCGGTTGCAGTCTTTTTATGGGAGTGTGATTTTGGTTTGAGTTACTTTGCGGACAAGGCGCTCCAGTTTCCAGGAAGAAGGTCTGCGTAGTCTTTCCCTGCCTGTTCGTATTCCGGGATCCGGCGCAGGACATCCTCAAGCCACGCCCGTTCATTGACGCCGTGTGCCTTGCAGGTGGCAAGCAGGGAGTAGACCACGGCTGCCCTCTGTGCAGCGTTATCGTCACCGCAGAATAGATAGTTCTTGCGCCCGATGGCCAGAGGCCTGATACTGTTCTCTACCATATTGTCGTCTATCTTGTAACGGCCGTCGGTGACATAGAGCGACAGTTTTTTAAGGATTTTGTAGGTATATGATATGGCATCCTCCATCAGGGACTTCGGAGGGCACTTGAGGATGTTTATCTCCATCCATGTCTCAAACTTCTTGATTTCTGGATAAGCCTTTTCCTGCCGCAGGGCCTTCCTGCGCTCATAGTTGGGTTTGTTGTCTGCCGCGTCAAGAGCATCCGCTTCTGCTTCCACATCATAGAGCTGCCGGATGTAGAACAGGGCTTCAAGTGCCAGCTTCTCATTCTCCGCCTTGGCCTCGAAGAACTTGCGTCGGGCGTGGGCCCAACAGCCCAGGAGTTTCTTCCCTTCCATACCCTCGAAGTGGTTGTACACGATGTAACCATCGCTCTGGATGGCTCCGGTGAAGTCCTTCAGCAGCCCCATGGCCACACGGGTGCTCCTAGAGCCATGTTCATAGAAGAAAAACCTGTCTCCCGTCATCACGTTCACCACGCTCCACACGTAACCCCGCACCGCACGGTGTTTTTCATTGTCTATTACCGGTAATGTACTCTCGTCCACTTGAACATAGTCGCAGGCGAGGATGTGTGCCCGGAGCAGGTCGTATATGGGCTTGACCTTTCCGACCACCGCCTTGAACCAGTCGTTGATGGTCGAGGCGCTGATACTGACCCCTAGCTCCTTATAAGTCTCTATCACCCGATAGAACGGTAGATGGTATACGTATTTGCTGATGACGATGTCTGCCAGCAGAGAGGCGTCTGCCATACACTTGTGAAGCGGTGCGGGCGGCAGAGCTGCTATCCGGAAGGCTTTCCGATCCGGGTCCGCCACCTGAAGACTACTCTTAAGAACGAACTTATGGCGGATAATCCTGCGGATAAACATCTGACGGGGGACCAACACCAGGCTGTCAGTAACTTCGGGAGCCATCTCCGTATAGTCCTCCTTGTTGTCCAGGTCAGGATAGAGATGCTCCTCCTTCACTTCCAGGCGGCTGGTGTTGATGGCCTTGCGGACCTTGCGGTCGTGAGCTTCAACATGAATGAGTTTATTCTGCTCCGCAAGAGCCTTTTCCGTTTCCTTGTCCAGGCGAGCCTGCTCGGCCGGATCCATTTCCTGTTCAAAGAGGCTGCCGGTGAGCTCAGCGGGCTTTTCGGGAAGGCGGCACCTTTCCGTCTTCTGGCCGAAGAGCATCTGCGCGTACTTGGCAAGGGTATGTTGTGCGACAAGCAACTTTCCTTTGAGGGCCACGTTCTCGGCCTCAAGTTCTTGCATCTTTTTCTGTTCTTCGGCAGTCATCTTAACCAATTCTTTCTATATGTGAAGGTACGAAAAAACGGCCACATACGCAAGTCAGAAGCCGTTTTTCTTTAACTTATTTTACTGGTTTTTAGATGTTTTTTGCGTCCTTTATGGATGCTTCCATCTGGATGTCCCGAAGGACCTTCAGACGTTGCAGCCGCAGTCTTGGATCATCGATTATTCCCTGAATGGTATCCACAAGACGGCGCCACTCAAAGGGGGTTATCGTCGGGTCGCCCTCCTGTATCCTTCCCACCAGATGCATCCTCCCGTGGTCAAGGCGTTTGTTATAGATCACAAGTCCGCCCGGCTCGTAGCGCAGCAGCTTCATCATGTTGTTGGAAGCATTTACGAACACGAAGACATCCCCACTGTACAGGTTCTGACGCATGTCGTTGTTCACTATCCCGCTCAGCATGTTGAAGTTCTTGCGCATGTCCGTCGGCCTCGTGTAAAGCCAGAACTTCGTTCCGTCTCCAAGACTGAACATGGCCTATACGCTTTTAAGGATTGTGTACACCATCGCGGGCGTTAGACCGCCCTGAATGCGCACGTCCGTGCCGGCAACCGTGCGGAGTTCAATGCTCATCCAGTTCTCGCCAGCTGGGACACCCTTCGTTTTTCCGTGGGATGCGGCAAATGTCGCCGTCGCTTCCATCCCGGCAGGCAGGCCGCCACCAGCTATAGGCAGGAACCCCTCCGGGACCTCTGTCCTGGCGTACTTCCGCTTCCACCAGAAGTACTGGTGCTCTGGAATACCTTTCTCTTTCAACAGAGTCTTGATTGATCCCCCTTTCTCCCGGGCCTCGCCCTGGATCTCTTCGATTTGTTCGCGTGTAAGCATATCAGTTTGTATTAGTGGTGCAAAGTTATATACCACTTAATCAAACTTAAAGTCGTACTTTATCGAATGCTTACGCAATAGGATAACCTTTTTGTAATATTACAATGTATTTCTAATTTCAACATAAAGGAAACTAAATATTTTCATATCAGTTGTTTATCCTCTTGTAAATTAATTTTACGCTTACTAAAAAAGGGATTCGGACTAGCCCGAACCCCTTTTTTATAATGTTTTATTCAACTATTAAAAGCGAATTAATCTTCAAGTTTGTAAAGTTGAATAGCCGTTTGACCTGTCTTGTAGTAACGGAAACGCATTTGATCTGACGACTTATTAAACTTCAAATATGATGGTGCGGTTCCACTTGAAATCAATGCATTGCCTTCCTTATCTAAATCAAATTTATTTTCGATAACTTCATCACTAGTATTTAGACCATTCTTTGCTGCTGTGTAGCCGACATACATCCCGCTAGCAGCTTTAAGTGACTTATTCGTGCCATTGATAACAAATGTTATCTTCTTCAAATCATCGGTTGCAAGTATCTTTCCTCCAGCCACTTCTACTTTCTTACAGTTATCTACTACATCCAATTTCTCTAATGATCCATCAAAAGCTGCTTTTTGATCCTCACATACTATCAAATATGTGCCGCTCCAGTCGGTAGGAGTCTCTGTAACCTTTACAAAATACTTATCCTCCGAAATAGTCCCGGCAGGTTTAACTGTAATAGTAACCTTTGCACTTGCTTCAGTATAAATGCCTTCTGCAGGTACTGATACTGTTATTTCTGTAGTACCTTCTTTCACGCCAGTTACAACGCCAGCTGCAGAAACAGTTGCGATAGTCTCATCTGCAGACTCATATTTAAGAGTAGCGGAAGAATTAGTAGTAGCATCAAGAGAAACAGTCTCACCTACATTGACACTTGCGGTTGAGAACACATTTATCGTTGACACTATAGCTCTAAGATCCACCTTTACAACTACAAGACTTGTATTATTATATTTTGAACTATACCCAATAGTATATCCATAAAGGGTAATCTCACCCTCAGGAATTTCGATAGAACTTTGAGGATATACAACTTGTGAACCTACCTTTATAGAAGAGCCTTCCTTTACAGCATCAATCTTTGCATACTCTATCACAGGAGCGGAAGCATAAGCAGTAAGTGCCGCCTCATCGTAAACCTTAGGTTCTGGATATACAACATCTTTAGTTCCAGTTATTTCAATAGTCGGTGCGTACCACTCAGGGCATCCGTCATACAATTCTGGCGTACCTTCAAGAGTAATCACATCACCTACTTTACAAGTTGCAGCCTTAGCATAGATATACATAATACCTGTATCATCCTTTACGACAAAACGACCATTGCCAGCAGCAACAACCAAAGCATCTTTTGCCTTAAAACTATCCTCACTTCCTGCATTTAGAGCAGCTATAATCTCCGCAAAAGTGCTATATTCAGAACCTGCAGCTGCAGCTTTCTGTGTAAGATTGAGCTCTACGCTCTTTTCACCACCTTTAACTGTAAACTTGGCACTGCGGGCCTCGCCTTCATTAGCTGCGAACTCCACTGCGATAGTACCATCTTTAGATCCACTTTCTGTGAATGAGGTAATCCACTCACCCTCGACCTTACTAACAGTCCAATCCAGATTAGACTTAACTGTGAAAGATGCGCTTGTAGCATCTGCTTCTACTTCTACAGTAGCATTTTCAACTGTGAGATCATCTTCAACAGGTGGAAGCGGTGCATCACCAGCTTCTACACTAATAAAGTATGCATTGGCTACCTGCTCCTTTTGATTCTCATCCTTAGCGCTAGCGTATTGGCCACGCTGACCTACTATGGTAAGTTTATCTCCCACCTTAACACCAAGGGAAGCAAAAGACTTATCGTTCTTTGCTACAGGAGCCTTAGTAATTCCATATACATAAACGAAAGTATCGGAATTTTCTTCTTTGAAATAGATATTACCATACTCTTCCTTAACAATCTCCTTTACTATACCGGTAAGGCGATAATATGGAGACTCGAGATATTTGCTTGCAACTTCCTTAGTAAGGAATTCAGAGATAGTAACATCTGTAGACTTATAACTTACCTCGAGGTATGCACCAGAAACCTGTTCTTTCTGATCCTCAACCTTAGCATCATCATACCTTCCGCGTGTTCCCACAAAAGTAATGACATCACCTTCACGAAGCTCTAAAGAAGCGAATGATTTATCATTCTTATCTACTTTAGTAGCAGTGAGCCCATATACATACACACGACCAGTGCCGTCCTGTGCATAAAGATTACCATAAGTATCATTAGCAATGGATTCAATCTTTGCAGTAATTCTGTAAGGCTTGTCGCTTACCTCTGCGGCAAGGAAATCAGCTATGGTAATATCCATAATGTCTGTGCGTGTAACCTTGCAAGTAACACTCTCAAGACCCTCTGCGGCAAGAGTAATTACACCTTCATCACCTTCGCCATCTTCAGCTACGGTAACGACTACAGTGGCACTCTTATCTCCTGTAGCAGGCTCGAAAGTAAGCCAAGATACATTTGACGAAAGTGTCCATGTTACCAAATTTGAAGAAACGGCAAGATCGAAAGTAGACCCCTTGGCTGCAGTAACTTCCGTAGAGCCAAGTTTAATCATAGGAGACTCACTCTTCTTATGAGAAATATAGTAAGAATTTATGCCTTCTATTGTACCATTGTACTCTCCGCGGGTAGAAGCTATAGTAATCTCGTCACCTTCCTCTATACCCTCTTTTGACAAAAGGCCAACCTTTTGATTAGATACATCATCTTTATATGCCAATCCGTAGATCAACACTTCATCTCCTGTCTTAGGATCACGCAAAGTAAAGTTACTATATGTAGTAGGTGTAGTGCTGTTAGTTACTTCACCAGTAAGTATATAGTAAACGCTGGCATCAACAGGTTTAGCAAGGAATTCTGCTATAGTGCAGGTCAAAAGCCTTTCACCTTGGGCACCCTTCTGCTCAATAGTTACTGCACCTGAAACAGTAGCTCCAAGAAATGAAATATTAGCTTTTCTATCATATCCCTTATTCTCGGGAACTTTTACAGTAACTTCCACGATGCTTGAAGAAGCAGAACCTGATTCAGGCTCAACTGTAATATCGTCCACCTCATCAAGAGAAGTGGATGGAGAAACTACAGCCTTCCAATCTTGAGTGGCAAGCAATTTTACCACTACATTACCACCAGTTGCCTCCACTTCATAAGTAGATTTGTCCGTGGAAATCCTTGTTTCCATCTCAAGGTCTTGTTCACACGATGTAAACAAGGCCATAAGTGGAAGTGCCAATGTGGCAATTATTTTTTTAAGTTTCATATTTTCAAATTATTAGAAAATGTAACGAAGACTCAAGATAATATTCCAAGTAGATGATGAACTGTTATAGCGAGAGAATGCCTTTGTTAAAGTTTCAGTACCATTTTTCTGGTATTGGAACTGTGGTTTTGCACCTTCGGTATAAACAGATTTCGCGTTTAACAATGTCAAAGGAAGTATATTACCATATCCGTCACTTGCATTTGCTGTCCAAGCGTTACCCCAATATGGGTTAAACAAATTAGCAAAGTTCTCTACATCGACACCTAACTGAATAGTGTGTTTCTTGTGATTTGCACCTGTAAAGAAGTAGAAGTTCTGATTAACCTTAAGATCGAATGTGCTTCTCCAAGGAGCCACGATGCTGTAGCGCTCTGCTATCTTACCTGTGTGCTTGCGCAAATAGCTATCGCTCTGGATAAATGACCACAAATCCTGACACTGTTGCTCTGCTGAATAAACATTGCCTTCCTTATCTTCATACTCTTTAAACTGCCAATTTCCTTTACCCCAGCCATCTGCACCTTTCAAGTCTTCGAGGGTAGGAATATCTATAAGAGAGTAGTTGTATGCACCATCACCATACACATTAGAATAGTAGTCTGCATTGGCACGACCATTTGCACTTCCATAGTAAGAAAGAGAAACGCTGGTACCAAAATACTTAGCATAGTCCTTAGAATAAGAAACATTAGCTACAATACGATGAGGCATTACATAACTTGCATAACCAAGCTCGCGGTTATTCGTACCATATTGGCTTATAAGCCCCTTCCATGCAGAGCCAGGCTGGTCACCAATTCCATCTATAACGACTCTTGCATCTGCGTATGTATATGAAATGTTAGCTGAAAGACCCCAATTGAAATCCTTTGCCAATTTAGCAGTAATAGCATAATAATAACCATTCTGCTTAAATCCATCTACATTGTTAAGCAAATAAGCATTTGTAATCTGGCTGTCATAGTAGCCATTATTATAGTATGGACGAGCGGCAATGTCCGGAACTTCGATAAGAGAAGTAGGAGACTTAAGCGCGATATTGGTAAGGGTAACGCTTTGAAGATCCTTCTTATAAACACCTTCCAAAGAAGCTTTGATATCACCAGGAAGAGTTGCATCCACTGCAAGAGAAGACTTCCAAGTGGTAGGGTTCTTAAGCTTTGGATCCATAAGGGTAATGCTTGTAAGATTCTGACCCGCAGCTACAGGAGAGAATCCGTTTGGATAAAGCTGATTAAGAATAGCATTACGATCATTACTGATAGTAGGAATGTTAGACGTGCGCGTTACGGTAGTTTGAAGTACACCGGCATCACCTGCCTGACCTACAATCCATACAAATGGAATACGACCCACAAATATACCAGTGCCACCACGAACTACAAGGTTGCGGTTCCCGAGTACATCCCAGTTGAAGCCTATACGAGGTGAGACAGAAAGAGATGTCTTAGGTAGATCTACCGTGTTATATTTTCCTGAAGGGTTATTAACGGTAGGAGCAAAAGTAGCCTCTTCTACGCGAGTGTTTCTATTGAAATCCAGTGAAGGATAGAAAGGAACCTCAAAACGAAGTCCGGCAGTGAGTTTGAAATTGTCACTTACGTTGATATTATCCTGTAAGTAGAAAGAAAACTGCTCGAACTCAAAACGAGGATACTCCTGAGAGAAAGTGGCATTATTACCATGTGTTATAGCGAACTGACTAGGATTGTCAAGCAAAGTGCCATTTATAGCGGCATCGTAAAGAGCTTGTTCATTAGCGAATTCGAATACATAGTGACCTGCACCCATTCTCTGGAATCCATTCTTAGTCTTGTTATATTCAAACTGAGCACCGGCAAGAAGGGAATGCATACCTATATTATAAGTAAGCTCATCTGTAACTATCGTAGTGGCAACATCACGGAGGTTACCATAAGAGAATGCTTCTGTACCGAAAGTAGTATAAATGTGTGTCTTACCATCACCATATACATCCTTCACAGCAAGGTCAACACCAGGGAAATAACCACCTTCCACGCTACGAGGTTCATACTGGTGAGAATAAGAAACACGAAGTGTATTGTTTAAAGCCCCATCAAGGAAACGACTGTTAAGTTCCCCGGCGATAGAAGAGAAGTTCTGCTCCTGATAATATCTTGCATTCTCAAAATAAAGAGCATACATAGAAGTGTTCTTAGTAGCAGAAAAACCACTATTAGGAAGACCAGTACGTGATGTCGAAGGAGCATAACTATCCTTACTATTCACCATATTATAGCGAACATTAAGCCTGTGGTTTTTGTTAATATTCCAGTCAATACGGGCAAGAAGCTTAAGAGAAGGAGTGCTGTAGTTATATCCGGTGTAATTACCTGGATCATAGCCATATTTATCGCGAAGGAACTTTTGTACTGCATCCAGAACAACTGCTGAAGGATAGCAATAGCCATCACTACCATCAGTGAAAACGTTTTCACCATCTACAAGCTTTCCGTCAGCACCGACGGTGCGCTCTGAAAGCTTTCTAGTAGGACCAGGAGATACACTTTGATCAGCCTCCACATTAAGGAAGAGGAATAGTTTATCTTTTATAATCGGACCACCTACAGATGCACCATACATAAGATAACGACTGTCTGTCTTAGTAAGAGGCTTATAGTCAGCCACCTGATATCCTTGCATGTCTTGATTACGGAAGTAGCCATAGACTGTTCCGTGGATCTCGTTAGTACCGGACTTGGTGGTAGCATTGATTCCACCTCCAGTAAATCCTGACTGACGAACATCAAATGGGGTGATAGCGATAGCAACCTGATCAAGAGCATCCAGTGAAATCGGAGAACCTCCTGCAGGAAGGTTTGATCCAATACCGAAGGCATTGTTCATCGCTGCACCATCCACGGTAACATAAGAATCACGATATGAACCACCTCCGATAAATGTCTTAGTTCCAGACACATAAGCTTGAGGTGTCTGTTTCAAAAGGTCGTTCATACTACGGCTTACGGTAGGGACACTCATAATCTTCTTCGAGTCAAGAGAGGTGAGAGCTCCGGCGCGATCCGTGCGCATGTTAGATACCTTGCTTTCAGCAGATACTGTAACTGCATCAAGAGAAAGAGCTTCCTCTTTCATAACTACATCGATGACAGCATTTTCAGACAGAGCGACATTAATGTCCGTGAAAATCATCTCTGTGTAGCCAAGAAAACTCAAAGTCAGCTTGTAAGGGCCACCTGCCGTAATGTTGTTCAAACGGTAGTAACCTTTTTCATCGGTAACTGCGAAATACTGAGTACCTGTAGGCTCATGAAGGGCCAAGACAGTTACGCCCGGTAGAGGACCATTAGCATCGGAAACCTTTCCGCTTATGGAAGATGTTGTGACCTGTGCAAAAGCCACCACACCTACAAGCGTTGCTGCCAAGGCTGTAACAATTCTTTTAAAAAATTGATTCATAAATAAAATGAAGTTAAATTTTAATCGGCGCAAAGATAACTATTTATTAGCAAAATACCGCTATAAATTATTTTATGTAATTACGATTTTTTGAATTAACTTTGTCCCAATTTCCCTCTTGAAACAACTATCTGCGTTAAGCGCCACGTTGCCCTTTATTCTATATAACTCGGCGGCAAAATTAAGTTAATAAATTGGACTATGTTCAAAAAGTCATGTTCACGCGTAGTTTTTGAATCCGAAAAACACCTTTTTCATGGACTGCTTTTTTAAATAGCGTAAATGTGGAAAATATTTTATATCTTTGCCTAATTTTACAAACTTACGAGGACAGATTTGCCTGCTTGCAACCTCGTACAAAAAATGCTAAAAAATATGAATTATCTTTTTACATCGGAGTCAGTCTCCGAAGGGCATCCTGACAAGGTTGCCGACCAGATTTCAGACGCTATCCTCGACGAATTCTTACGTCAGGATCCAGATTCAAAAGTGGCTTGCGAAACTTTCTGCACCTCCGGCTTAGTCATAGTAGGTGGTGAAGTACGTTCAGACCACGCTTATGTAGACATTCAAGACACTGTACGAAAAGTCATTCGCAGAATAGGATATACAAAGTCCGAATACAAATTCGACGCCGATTCGTGCGGTATCATCTCTACGATTCACGAGCAAAGTGCAGACATAAATAGAGGTGTAGTGCGAGAACAGCCGGAAGACCAAGGAGCCGGGGATCAAGGTATGATGTTCGGTTATGCCTGCAAAGACACTCCGGAGTATATGCCCCTCGCACTTTCCCTTTCACACGCACTTCTTCGTGTGCTATCTGAAATAAGACGAGAGCCCAACAGCCCTATGCCTTACCTAAGGCCTGATGCAAAGAGCCAATTCACCATTCAATTTTCGGCCAAGCACAAACCTCTTAGGGTACACACCATTGTGCTTTCCACTCAGCACGATGAATTCGATAGTGATGAAGCCATGCACGAGCGCATAGAAAATGACGTGCGCAATATCGTACTTCCTCGTTTGATAAACAGCCTTCCAGCACAGACAGCAGCACTATTTAAAGATGACTATACGCTTTTAGTGAATCCTACGGGCAAATTCGTAATCGGCGGACCAGCCGGTGACACTGGACTTACAGGACGCAAAATCATAGTCGATACTTATGGGGGAAGAGGGGCACATGGTGGTGGCGCTTTTTCTGGAAAAGACCCTTCTAAAGTAGACCGTAGCGCTGCGTATGCTGCAAGGCACATAGCCAAGAACCTGGTAGCAGCTGGGATAGCAGACGAGTGTCTGGTCCAATTGGCATACGCTATAGGTGTAGCCCAGCCGGTGAGCGTATTTGTAGATACATACGGAAGTGCCCATATAGACAAAGGTTCACAAGAACAGACAGATGCATACATTGCTGATACTGTGAAGAAGTTGTTCGATCTTAGACCTGCAGCCATCGTGGAAAGATTTCACCTTAAGGCACCTATCTATGAACCAACTGCCAGTTATGGACACTTCGGAAGAGAGCCATATAAAAAAGACGGCTTGCAGTTTTTTGGATGGGAGAAACTCGATATGGTAGACACCTTGAAAAAAGCATTTGATAATGAATAAAGAAACTCTCATCTCCACACTTAAGGCCAATGGGCTGAAGGCCACACCGCAAAGACTTGCGGTACACGAGGCAATGATGAGTTTGGGACATGCGAGTGCAGATCAGGTAGCCGATTACATAGAAAAAAGAAGCAAGGCGCGAATCACAATGGCAAGCATTTATAACACGCTGTGCCAATTGGCGCTTATAGGCGTATATTCTTTTAGACATAGCGCCACGAACAAAATGTTTTTCGACGTTAATACCTTTCCACATTTTCACATTTACGATAAGCAGAACGACTTTTATATGGATGTCGTGGATGATGAGTTGTACCAATTTATTGAGGCTCATCTTAAAGGGAAAAAATTTAGAGGCTACACAGTGGAAGGCTTCGATCTCAACATACTTTGTCATAAAAACAAATCAACAAATACACGTTAAGCATTATGAAAATCATCAACCTCGGAGAAAAAAGCTCAATCCTAAACTCTTTTGTCGCACAGTTAAGAGATAAGGATATTCAAAAAGACAGCCTTAGATTCAGGACAAATCTTGAAAGATTAGGCCAGATATTCGGTTATGAAATTAGCAAAACTCTCCAAGGAGAAGAGCGTAAAGTAACTACTCCACTTGGAATTGCCACTCTTCAAGTTCCTTGTGAAAAAGTAGTGGTTTCAACTATAATGCGTGCAGGATTGCCACTGCATGAAGGAGTTCTGAGTTGTTTTGACTCGGCAGAAAATGCGTTTGTGGCCGCATACAGAAAATATGATAGCGAAGGTGAATTTCATATACACACCGAGTATTGCACCTGCCCGGAAATAACAGATAAAGTGCTTATCATAGCAGATACCATGCTCGCTACAGGTTCTTCTATTCAGGTGGCATACGAAGTGCTTCTGCACGAAGGCGGAAAACCGAGCAAATTACATCTTGTATGTCCATTTGCAAGTGCACAGGCTATTGAAAATCTACAAAAGACTATGCCTGAAAACACCACGCTATGGGTTGCCGCCATAGATCCTGAACTTACAAGCCACTCCTATATCGTTCCGGGATTGGGCGATGCGGGCGACCTTTGTTATGGTCCGAAACTTTAGAAACGTAAAAAATGAACCGCTTCTAATATTTTGAATGTTTTCTATAGTTCTCGGCGAAGTCTTGCTAAAGGAATTCCGAGCTGATCTCGATACTTGGCAATAGTTCTACGAGCTACATTATATCCTTTTTCGGAAAGAATGGACACAAGCTGCTCATCCGTGAATGGCTTGTGTTTGTCTTCAGTAGCGACTATCTGTTTTAGAACAGTTTTAAGTTCACGAGTAGACACCTCTTCCCCGGCCTTATTCACCAATCCTTCCGAGAAGAAGTATTTTAGAGGATAAATCTTATATGGGGTTTCTATGTATTTACTATTCACCACTCGGGAAATAGTAGAAATATCAAAGCCTGTGACTTTCGCTATATCCTCAAGTATCATAGGCTTGAGTTTAGTCTCATCACCACTTTCAAAAAAAGGCCTTTGAAAATCAATAATAGCCTGCATGGTCTTAGAAAGAGTATTCTGCCGCTGCTTTAGCGCCTCGATAAACCACTTGGCGCTATCCATCTTCTCCTTGACGAAACTCGCCGCCTCCTTTTTCTCTCGATCAGATCCACCGCGAGCATTCTCAAGCATAGCGGCATATTTCTTATTGATACGAATCTCAGGAATATTAAATCGTGGCATTATAAACGAAGCCCTGCCATTATCATCTTTCAGGACAAAATCTGGAACTATCTGCTCGGTAACATCTTCGTACGAATCGGATATGGAACCACCCGGTGAAGGATTAAGCCGAAGTATAACCTTCAATGCAGCCTTCATCTGCTGCTCACTTATTCCTCTGGATTGCATTATTTTAGCATAATGCTTTCCAGCAAATGAATCGAAGTCCTTATCCAATATATCAAAAGCCAATTTCACATCCGGACTGGGCTTCATAGCCCTTAACTGCAAAAGAAGACATTCGCGCAAATCACGGGCTCCCACGCCTGCTGGATCCAAAGACTGAACGACCTTCAGCATACGCTCCACATCTTCCCTTTCACACTCAACACCTGCTCTGAATGCCAAGTCATCCACCAAAGAATCGAGGTCCCTTCGCAGATAGCCATCCTCATCCAAAGAGCCAATTATAAATGTCGCTATATTCCTGTCCTTTTCCGTAAGATTACGAAAGGAAAGTTGATCGTATAGATTTTGAAAGAAACTCTCCTTTACCGAAAATGTATTATATTCAGGCTTAGCATCTTTACCCCAATTAGAAACTTTAGTCTTATAGTCTGGGATATAATCATCCTGTTGAATATCATCCAAAGAGACTTCTTTGGAGTCCTCCCCTTCTGTGGAGGTGTCATCCAACACAGGATTCTCTTCCAATTCACGACGCACGCGCTGCTCCAAGTCCTGAACTGGCAACTCTATTAACTTAATAGTCTGTATCTGAAGCGGAGAAAGTTTCTGGGTCTGTGCCTGAACTAATCCTAAACCTTGTTTAACCATTTATTTCTTCTCTTCTATAGGGATTTCTATCTTTATCGGGACGAGGACTCTAATCGTGTCCACCGTGTATAATTCGCTTTGATCGATAACAGGGAATTTCATTCTTTCCTTTACCACAAAAGCATTAGGAAAACTCTTGACTATATGTTTTAAAGCCACTTGTGCTTCTGCTTTCGTCCTAAAATCCCCCACTGTTACTTTGAAATTAGGATAAATGAAAGTGCGATAAGTGCTATAACCGGGATATAACTTCTCAAAGCGTTTCTGAGCTTTTTCCGATTCTTCTCTGGCATCCTGTCGGTTATCAAAAAATATTCTTATACGATACCCTTCGGTTTCTAAAGCATCGACAAAATCAGAGTCAATCTTCTGACGTGCAGCTGATTCCAATGCCGGGCTTTGATTTATAACCACCTTTCCGGACATCATTTCAAAGACATCCTTACCCTTAAGGGAATCCGTAAACCTGCTTACCGGAATGTATACTATACTATCCTTGTACTCAAAGCCTTCCGGTGCCAGCATCAACGAATCCGGAACATGAAACAATGAGTCTGTTTGAAAAAGCGAATCCACCTGTGCAAAGAGCCTACCTGCACAGAATACACCTGTCAATATTATAACTACCAATCGTTTCATAACAATGAAATATCTTTCATGACTTTCGTATGCTTAATACCTAATGGGTCTTTTACTATAAGTTCCAAGTCAAGAGTTACCTTACTAAAATCCTGTGACTGAAAAAGACGCATAAAAGAGGATATACCGAATCCCTCGACTATAGTAGCAGTTAAGTCTATCTGGTAGGTCTGGCAGCTATGTCCTGCCAGGACAAATGGGTCACAAACCACATCAAGAGCCTTATCGCCTGCAATCTTGACTACACCTACAGCCTCTATGACATTCAGCGTCATAGTAGGATTATCTATCTCCACCGCAATGGTCGCGCTCCATGGGTCGGAAAACATAGAAACTTTCTCTACCTGAACCGAATTAACTTTTATGTCCTTATATGTAGCACAAGAATAAAGGCACAAAAACGCGAGTAATACTGCAAAAATCTTTTTCATCTTCCAAAGATACGAACTTTTATAGTATCTTTGAAGACGAATGGAATCAAAATGAAAAAAGTATATATAGAAACATACGGATGCCAGATGAACGTGGCCGACACTGAGGTCATTTTCTCCATCCTTAAAAAAAACGGATATACCCGCACGGAGGATATAGATAGCGCCGACATCATAATGGCCAATACCTGCTCCATACGAGACAATGCAGAGCAGCGAATTCTTGGAAGAATAGAACAATTCGTACTTCAACGCCGTGATAGAGAAGTCATAATTGGCATTCTCGGATGTATGGCAGAAAGAATGAAAGAACAGCTGCTAAGTAGCGGAAAAGTGGATATAGTAGCCGGGCCTGACACTTACAGAAAATTGCCGGAGCTTTTGGAAGCGGCAAGTGAAGGACACCCACAGATAGATGTAATTCTATCTCGGGAAGAGACCTATTCGGACATTTCTCCTGTGAGAATAGATAAAAACGGAGTGAGTGCATTTATCTCCATAATGCGCGGATGCAACAATGTGTGTTCATATTGTGTAGTACCTTATACCCGTGGCACAGAAAGGAGCAGGGATGCCAAAAGCATAGTTAGAGAAGCTTGTGAGTGCTTTAATAAAGGATATAGAGAGGTAACACTTTTAGGGCAGAATGTGGATTCATACAGATTCGAAGACATTACATTCGCAAAACTGCTTGAAATGGTAGCGCAAATAAGTCCTTTACTTCGAGTGAGATTCTCCACATCTAACCCTCAGGACATTTCAGATGAAGTAATAGAAACCATTGCACGTTATCCTAACATCTGCCATCACATACATCTTCCAGTACAGTCGGGGTCCGATCGTATATTGGAGAAAATGAGACGCCGCTACACAAGAGAGGGATATCTAAACAGGGTAAAAAAAATAAGGGAAGTTATCCCTGACTGTGCCATTACCACAGATGTAATAGCAGGATTCTGCTCGGAAACATTGGACGATCACCGCGACACACTCTCTCTCTTTAAGGAAGTAGGGTTCGATGCTGCCTATATGTTCTACTATTCAGAAAGGCCTGGCACACTTGCGGCAAAAAAATATGCCGATGATGTACCATTGGATGAAAAAACACGCCGACTGAACGAAATAATAGCGCTTCAAAACACGCTTTCACTTGAAAGCAACCGAAAAGACATAGGTAAAGTATTTGAAGTGCTAGTAGAAGGAAAATCTAAAAAGAGCGACCATCAATTAAGTGGTCGCACCAGCACCAATAAAGTCTGCGTATGGACGGATAACACGCACAAAGCCGGAGACTATGTTAAAGTCAGAGTTAAAGACTGCACGCAGGCTACTCTTTTATGCGAAGAAGCGATATGAGCGATAAGATAAAATGCCTTATTATAGGTGGCGGCCCAGCAGGATATACAGCCGCTATTTATGCGTGTAGAGCGGCTCTATCTCCAGTACTTGTCGAAGGTCCACAGCCTGGTGGGCAACTCGTCACCACCACCAAGATAGAAAACTACCCGGGCTTTGAAAACGGGATAGATGCTTTGACTCTAATGGAGAATATGCGCGCTCAAGCTCGTAATCTAGGCACTACGCTACTCAGCGGCACAGTGCAAAGTTGCGATCTTGCACAACGAACAGTAACACTTAAGAGCGGAGATACTATTGAGTTCCAGACACTTATTATAGCCACCGGGGCGAGCGCCAAATATCTCGGCCTCGAAAGCGAAAAGAAATTCCGCGGTATGGGCGTATCGGCGTGTGCCACCTGTGATGGTTTTTTCTATAGAGATAAGAGCGTAGCGGTAGTAGGTGGTGGTGATAGCGCCTGCGAAGAAGCGATGTATCTTAGCGGTATAGCTTCGAGAGTGTATATGATAGTTAGGAAAAACTATCTTCGGGCCTCTGAAACTATGAAAGAAAGAGTAGCTCACACATCGAATATAGAAATCCTTTACGATTGCACCACCAAAGAGATATTGGGCGATGCGATGGGTGTGAATGGGGTAAGACTAACCCGTGGCAATGGCGAGATTTTTGAATTAAAAATCGACGGATTTTTCTTAGCCATTGGCCATCACCCTAATACAGAATGGTTAGGAGGCGCGTTGGCACTCAATGAAGAAGGGTACATCATATCCGATGGCGTAAAGACAAGCAGAGAAGGTGTGTTTGTCGCCGGCGATGTGCGTGATACTGATTTCAGACAAGCAATTACGGCCGCAGCGGATGGTTGTCGCGCGGCACTTGAAGCGGAAAAGTTTATTAAAAATTAAGTTTATTTTAGATAGAAGATGAACTATAAAGGATTATTGATAGCCATAGGCATAGTGGCGATGGCTGGGTGTAAATCTCAGTACGAAGAGTTGCTGACTAGTGGTGATGCTGATGCTAAATATACGGCAGCATTCGATTACTTCAATAAAGGTAAATACGGGAAGGCTGCACAACTTTTCGAATCTCTTTCTATGCTTACGCAAGGAACAGAGAGAGATGACACGGTTAATTTTTATTGGGCTCTAAGTAACTATAATCAAAAGGACTTCTACACGGCAGAGTCTAACCTAGAGCATTTTATGGAAAATTATCCTGCCAGTCCATTCGCCGAATCCGCAGAATTTCTTAGAATAGACTGTTTGTATAGAAGCACTCTACGATACGAACTGGATCAGGCCCCTACATATAAGGCCATAAAGGCCATAAGTGAGTATAAGACAGCACATATCCATTCTCCTAATGTGGCTATCTGCAATAGAATGCTCGATGACCTTTCCGATAGGCTGGATCGCAAGGCCTACGAAAGTGCCAAGCTTTACTATACTATGGAAGACTACAAAGCGTCGAGAGTGGCTCTTAAAAATGTATTAAAAGATAATGCTGATAACCGGTACCGTGAAGATATTCTATACTATACCACCATGTCTTCGTACAAATATGCACTGCTTAGCGTAGCCTCCAAACAAAAAGAGCGTTATCTGGTATTTGTGGATGACTACTTGAATTTCATAGAAGAATATCCAGAATCGAAATACAGAAAGGAGTTAGACGCGCTTTATAAAAAAGTCAGAAAAAAAGAATAATTTTTTTGAAACTTGTGCCTAATGCGCTATCGTAATAAAGTTAGGGGGATGTCTTGAGCCGTTATTGGTTTTGTACGGCTCGGATATAACTTCCGAAACTTAAGTTATAGAATTATATACTATTATGGATTTAAAAAAAGTACCAACGAACACCATCACACGAGACACGCGTGATTTAGTGAAAGAAACAGGGAATCTTTACGAAACTGTAGTCATACTCTCTAAAAGAGCTAATCAGATTTCACTCGCCGAGAAAAAAGAGATTACACATAAACTCGAAGAATTCAAAACAGAGCGGGATAATATGGAAGAAGTGTTTGAGAATAAAGAGCAAATCGAAATCTCTATGTACTACGAGAAACTTCCTAAACCCGATCTTATAGCAATATCCGAATATCAGAATGGAGAGCTTGTCTTCCGCAAGGCTCACTCTGACGAGAAAAACAAATAATTGATGTTACGTTCCTTACACATCGAAAATTATGTATTGATAGACTCTTTGGAAATCAGTTTTCCTGAGGGTCTTATCATCATTACCGGACAGACCGGCGCGGGAAAGTCTATTCTGCTCGGGGCCCTATCGCTCTTGACAGGGGCCAAGGCAGATGCCTCACTTATCTCCGAAGGTGCTGATAATCTGGTAGTAGAAGCCGAATTCGATGTTAAGGACACAACAGGAAGCATCCGTAAAATTCTAGACGATGCTGATGTAGAATTCGATAACGAAGTGCTTCTAATAAGAAGGGTGGTGAATCGCAGCGGTCGCTCCCGCTCCTTTATCAATGATTCCCCTGTGCCGGTAGGAGTATTGGCAGAATTGGCCTCCTTCCTAATAGACATCCACTCCCAGCACCAAAACATAGCGCTTACCAAGGAGTCCTTCCAGCTCTCGCTTCTAGACTACTTCGCCGGGACTCATGACTTATGTGGAAAATGCCGCACGCAATGGGCCGAATATAGAAAGCTCGAAAAGGAATTGGCCGAAATAAGAGAACAAATAAAAGCGAACAAGGCCAATGAAGATTATAACCACGCACAGTGGGAGCAACTCGAAAAGGCCGGACTAAAAGATGGGGAACTCGAAGAACTGGAAGCGGAGCAAAAGGAGTTGGCAAGTGCCGAACAGATCAAAGAACTTCTCGGAAAAGCATCAGAGGCGGAAAATGTGTGCGCGGAACTAAAGGAAGCTTACAGGGCGCTTGAAAAAGTTAGCGAATATGCTCAAGGGACGGGAGAATTGGCCGAAAGAATGGAAAGTGCCAGGATAGAGCTCGAGGACATTTTCTACGAGGTCGACAAAAAGAATTCGTCCCTTGCAGTGTCAGCCGAAAGGCTTGAAGAAGTGGAGGATAGGATTTCGCTTCTCCTATCTCTTCTCCGAAAACATGGAGCAGCAGATATAGCGGAGTTAATTAAGATTAAGGAAAACTACGGGAAGGCGCTATCTGATAGTTCCGAGTTAGAATTTAAAGAGCGCTCCATCGAAAAACTAGCACGCGAAGCACAAGAAAATTATTTTAAGATAGCAGAAGAACTTAGTGAAAAGCGTCAAAATGCCGCCGGAGAATTAGCGGCAGAGTTACAAGAGAACATTCGCTCTCTGGAACTTGAAAGAGCAGTATTTAAAGTCGAGCTTAAAAAATGCGCCCCTTGCGAGAACGGGCTTGAGTCCTGCACCTTTCTTTTTAACTCCAATGGCAACGCCCCTACGGAACTGTCCAAATGTGCTTCCGGTGGAGAGCTCTCACGTATAATGCTGTGTATTAAAGAGATGATGGCACACTACGCTAACATGCCGACCATGATCTTCGATGAGATAGACACCGGGGTATCCGGAAGTGTGGCGCATAAAATGGGACAACTCATCTGTAAGATGGGACAGAATATGCAGATTTTCGCCATAACACATCTACCACAAGTAGCGGCCAAAGGGCACGCCCACTATATGGTTCGCAAAGAAGAAAAAAATGGTAAAGTCACCTCAACTATCTGCCTGCTTGACAAAAACGAAAGACTTAAAGAGATAGCACGTCTTTTAAGTGGAGAAAGCATTACACCAGAATCTCTTGCTAATGCCCAATCGCTCTTGAATAACTCGTAAATAGGTCTTCCTCTCAAAGACTGACACCATTTTAGCAACGCAAAAAAATTGCGTCAGATTAAAAAGAGATTTTCGAGGAACCAAAAGATTTACTAAGATGATGCAGGTCATTTTTTTGAAGGTTACTTAACAAAAAGTTCAAAAAAGGGCTCCTCCTAAAAGTAATTATAACTATATTTGGGGTTGTGTATTACCAAAAGGCTAAACGCCTTTAGATTTGTCCTTTAATAACGTGAAAAAAATAAGTTGCGTCAGATTAGCATTAGATTTTCGAGGATAGATTTCTTTTCGAAAAGGGAGTGTGCCGGTGGCACATAACTGATGAGAAAAGGAATATAGACCAAAAAGATTTACTAAGATGATGCAGGTTATTTTTTGAAGGTTACTTAATTATAAGAAAAAGTGTACCACAGACGTGCACGTTTGATTAGAAACAGACATAGACCGAGTACACATACTATGAAGCACGCATTTGCTTTATCAATACAAACGCTATATGAGAAAAAAACTATTAGGCCTGATGATAGGAATCTCGGCCATCTGTGGGGTTGCCTGTGAGGAAGAGCTCACACAGACTACCACCAATTTCAAAAGTTCCGACATCCCGGAACTTATTCCCTACGAGGGAGGCACCTACACACTATCTCTTGAAAAGATAGTGAAGGTTATTGAGACTAAATCCCAAAACGCAGATATCGCTTGGGCTTATCGCATTAACTACGATGAGGCTGAAGGCGAGGTTGTCGAATTCGATAAAGCTGCAGAAAGTGTAGAAATCACTATAGAAGCAAACCACACAGCATCCAAACGAAGTGTCACAGTAGAGTTCTCTTCTGATGCCACGGAAAATTGGGAGACAATAGTTTCCGCCACACAAGACCTTGACCCGTCAAAAGTGAAAGACGTGTTCTCTGAATTTCAAAGCACCAATATGCCGCAGACTATAGGATATAATGGTGGCGACTATTACTTCGCGCTCAAATTCAGACTGGAAGACCCTGTGCTAAAATCCACTGCACAGACTACCTTCATTCCGTGGGCATATAGAATCTCTGTTAATGGAGTGGCAGGGAAAGAAGTAAAAATAGAAGAAAAGACTGAAAAAATCGACTTTCATATCGAGCCGAACTACAGCGAAAAAGATGTTAAGATTTCGCTCGAATTGGCAAATAACAAAGAGCTGAATAATTGGAGTGAAGTCGCTTCTGCTCAGCAGGAAAGTGCTTTTATCGAGCTCGGAGAAGAAGGCATCACCTACTTCTATGCCAAGGCTGACCTCGTGGTAAAAGACGGCAAATTCGCACTCGCTGACAAGCCTCAGGAAAGCGGCTACTTTTTCAAGCACGAAAGTATCTTCGGAGTACCATTTGACGAGAATTACGCAGGATACGCTTATAATCCGGAAAAAGTCCAGATAGCACTCTCTGATATTAAGGCCAATGCCGGAGAAGATCCTTGTACCGCGCTTAGCCCTAATTTAAGACTTCCTTCTTATGAAGAGCTTAGCATGCTCTACTATATGGAGGACACCGACAACACATCTATGGTAGAAGGAGTGAATGGTGTTCACTATAAAGGGTCAGATCTGTTCCTGCCTTTCAGTGGATACGTCAACATAGCATCCGGTTCTCTAATGGGTAAAAACCAGACTGGATCATGGTGGGGTCTCGGTGGAAATTATACCGACAACGGACTTTTAATCACATCGAACTTGGAGTATTCTATAGCCCCAAGTTACGACCTTGTCGAGGAAAATCTTGCATCTATAAGATGTGTAAAAAACATCAAGCTTCCTAGCTATGTATCTCACGAGCCTGCCGTGATAGAAACTTGCAAAGAAACTCCTATCACGATAGTTACGGACCCAGGCGAATTCCAACTTTACGAAGTGGGTCTAGAATCAAGCAAAGGCGCGTATACGCAGGTAGGTGCAACCAACAATAAAACCACTGTTACCATCAAACTCCCAGAAAATGAAGAGAAAGAAGATGTACAGTGGAAACTATTTGTCAATAGTATCTTTACAGGCGTCACATTTACTCAGCCACAGATGAAGGACTATGTGATATTTATGTCATACTCTCCTAAGACAGCTCAAGATTACAATGCTTTCAAACTAAAAGTTACCATCGATACCGACCGCGAAAGCGTAGCCATAAAAGCTGTAGGCTCGAATGGCTTGGAAGTAAGTGAGACAGCATCAAAAGACAATCTTTCAGTAGAACTAAACATACCTGAAAACACAGAACATAAGAAAGTTACCTGGACTATATATATCGATGGCGAGAGCACTGGCAAAAGCATTGAACAAGGGCCTGCTCCTGTAGCCGGATTATCAGTCGATTGGAGCGAGGGCTTCCTAACCCTTAAGGACGGACAATATATCTTCGCCGAACCTACTGAGAAAGGAGCATACTTTACATGGAAGAGTAAATACGCCATTCTCGATGTTCCTTATAATGGTAAAGCATACGGGCCAGAAGAAACTAAATACAAGAAGCTAACCGACATACCTAACTCGGATGTGGACCCATGCTCCCTTGTAGCCCCTGCAGGGACATGGAGAATGCCATCCGCAAAGGAAGTTGAGGAACTCGCAGCCTGTCCATTCGTTGCGACTAAAAATACAGATCTCACATTCACCATTCCAAGTGGAGAAAAATTAGTCTTCGTAGTAGGCGGACAAATGAGCAATTCTACTGGAAAACTGTTAATGGGAACAGCTGCCTCCCTATTCTGGACATCAGATGAGAGAGATGGTGATAAGACAAAAGCAAAATACGCATTATTTTCTACTACAACCGGATCGGCAAAAATAGCAGCCGGCACGGCAAAAACCTTCGGACAACAAGTAAGATGTGTAAAAAAGAGATAAATCATGAAACAATTTGTATCAAAACTAATCCTAGCGCTATCGTCAGCGTTCATTGTTTTCTCCTGTGAGAAAAACAATAATGTAATTACTCCGACACAGACTAAAGTCGTATTCGAAAGTTCGGATATTCCATCAAGCATTCCTTATACTGGTGGCAAATACACCCTTACACTAAAAAACGAAGTGTATCAGACCAAATCAGTAGAAAAACCATCATGGGGATACAGAATCAAATATGATGGAGAAGTAAAAAAATCCATGGAGTTTACTGCCTCAGCAACCAGTCTTGAGATAGAAATCGAGGCCAATCCTACGGCCGCGCAACGCCAAATCGTAGTGGAATTCGCTTCCAACACTCAAAGCGAAGACTGGAAGGAAGTGGCTAAGGCTACACAGGAATTCAATCCTGAACTTCTTCCTCAAAACCATGTGCTTGTCGTCGTAGGCCAGGAATATCTCAAAGATAAAGGCTTCTATGATGCCGTAGCTTGGATGGACGGGAAGAGATTTGCTTTCACAAATGGAGAACACGATTCGTTCTGCAATGCCGTATGTACCTATAAAGACAGCGTGTTCGTCGCCGCATGCGAGGCTGTGGGCGAACTTGTTCATGATGAGTGGTATGGTGATTATAATGAGAATAATGGTGTAGTCTATTCCTTCAAAATAGGAGAGGAGGCGAATTTCAAACGCACCGTTTATTCTGATGTCAAGGGAAAATCCACAGCATCTGGCGTAGCTTACTCTAATGGAAACATCTATGTAAGTGGGTTCGATTCACCAAGCATAGACAGGCGTGCCCTTTATTGGAAAAATTCTGAAAAACACGAGCTTACCGATGGAAGCACCGATGCATTGGCATACTGTATCGCCGCAGATGGTGACGATGTATATGTGGGTGGCTATATTCAGTCCAAGGATTTCAAAAAGGAAGGCGCCGCTGTTATCTGGAAAAATGGTGTGGCTCAGAAGCTCACCGGAGATGGCATCCTAGCCAAAGTCAATAAAATAGTCATCGAAGATGGTCATGTATATGCCGCAGGAGCATACAGGGATGTCTTGAATGGCACCACCTGGCAGGGCGCATTATGGATAGACGGAGAGTTAACCCTATTTACTGAACCGGCATCTGTAGAAGTCGGTGGCCTCTATGTAAAAGACGGGAAATGGATCGTGAATGGCACTATGACCCTCTCTACCGAGGAAATTACCGCATACAACTGGTATAGTGACGGAACAGCGGAGCAGCTCATCCCTAATTCAGATATGTGCCAAGGACTCGGTGTAACGAAAATAGGCGATGATGTATATTCTCTCGCAAATATGTACTACTATACCGAGGACTACGATATGTTTAGCAAAAGCTATGTTCTTAAAAACAAAGAAGCTATAGAAATGCAAGTGAACTCACCTGAAGACTTCACTTTCTGGGGACTGGATGTTGCTAATTTTTAAAATACCATTCCCATAGTAGCCTTAGGCCAATTTAAAAAAGAGTGGTTCGCTATAATGTGAACCACTCTTTTTCTTTCCATCAGTACTTTTTATAATTTAGTATATTCGTACCGCGGCTGCACTAGACAAGCACCTGTCCTGATATAATCGGCAATGGCTCCACTGCGAGCACAATCGTAGACTAAAGAAACACTCTTAGGAAAAGCAGTTAACATAGGCACATCCCCTACACTGTCCCCTGCGATGAGCACCGGATCCTTTCCACCGTGTTCGCCTCGCATGAACTGATTAATACACTTTACCTTTCCCTCCAGAAAAGTCTGAGGATATGTAGCATCTAATGGCCCTTCCACATACTCGCTTTTCTCAAGTCTTACTCCGAAAACATGATCTGGAGCAAATCCAAGTCCAAATTCCGGATCACATGCCATAGCCTCTACTATAACCTCAAGAGAAGCTGAACATAAATAAATATCAACGCCTTTCCTTCTCAAATAATCGAATAAATCCACCGTTTCTTTAGGAAGTATAAGTTTTTCTTCTCCCATCCAATAGCCTACACTTTCTTTAGTAAGCGAAGTTAGTTCTGCATAAGTAAGCCCACGTAATAATCCGGGCGCCCAAGAGCACCAAGTAGCATAGTCAAAAGTATTCTCTATGCCATCATTTAGCAAGAAAAGGTTCGATTTCAAACGCTTCCAGACCTCTGTGTTTCTTAAGAACTCTATACTCTCCCCTTTTGCTATATGAGAGCGCAGAACAGTATAATCTGCACTCATTTCAAGAGCAAGGCTACGTGATGTCCTGCCTACTCCTTTAAGTTCTAAATCAAGAGCTGGTATATAAGATGTGAAAGCATCAAAGGACTCACTTGGCACGAAAGCAAAACGCATATTCTCCACCATATACTCCATCAAAAGCATTGATATGTCCCCTATTATAGTGGTGTTATCAAAATCGAACACGGCATAAGAATTAGAGGGAGCCTTATCCACACAAGATATCAAACCATTGTATACATCCTCATTCCAAGCGTCACGAGGCAACTTCTCCCGCCCGCCGCACGAAATCATGGCAAGCAGAAGTACAACAAAAGCAAACTTTCTACTCATAAATATCATCAAGTTTTTCTGCAAATGTACACAGAAACGCGAGATTACCAAACTCCCATATACCTTCAATTAGGTATAAAATTCAAAGACAATTATAATTTTTCGGTATTGAAGCCCTATAAATGGCACATTACTTTTGCGTTCGAAAAGTAGTAGTGTTTTATATGAGTATTTTAACATTGGCCCTCGTGACAATTTTCTCTATTTCTGGAACAATTAGAGACGCTAGTGATAGTAGCATCCTTCCCGATGCGGCCATAGTGATGGAAGACAGGGAGCACAAGATAAAATGGGCTACCTCGGATGAATCTGGAAAGTACTGCATTACCGGACTGCATGAAGGTACCTATACTATAAAAACCACTTATATCGGATACCATACTACTATAAAAGTCATTAAGATCGGTAAAGACTGTACGCTAGATATATTGCTCAAACCTGACCAACGCTCTCTAAATGAAGTAGTAGTGACGGCTATCGAAAACCATGGCACGACATCATCTACCAGAATAGGTAATGAAGCCATAGAACATATACAGCCATCAAGTTTTGCAGATCTTCTGGAGCTACTCCCAGGTGGCAGTGCAAAGGATCCTGTACTTTCTAGCCCACAGCTAATCAATCTTAGAGCCGCCGGCAGTTTGACGGATAGTGACTACGCGACATCAGCCCTTGGGACCAAATTCGTTATCGACGGACATCCCATTAATAATGATGCCAATCTCCAATCGACTCCGGCCTATAGCAGCTATGGCAGTTCTTATGTAAACTTCGGAACCGATATGAGAGAAATTAGCACCGAAGATATTGAAAATGTAGAAATTGTGCGTGGTATAGCATCAGTAAAATATGGAGATCTGACTAGCGGTCTGGTTAATATAATAAGGAAAAAGGGTGGAAACGACATACACGCCAGATTCAAATCCGACATGAAAAGCAAATTATTCTATATAGGGAAAGGCTTTGAATGGAAAGATACCAATGTTAAGTCCACTATCAATACCAGCCTTAACTATTTGGATTCCAAGGCAGATCCCAGATATACAAGGCAAAATTGGAAAAGACTAACAGTGAGCCTAAGAGGTTCTAGAACAATAGAACAGGACGATTTATTGCACAGCCTTAACGCCAATCTTGACTACACCGGTTCCTTCGACAACGAAAAATCTGATGCTAATCTGGACCTAAGTGAAAACGGAACGCCGATAGAAACATATAAATCCTCTTATAATAAGTTCTCCTTAGGTGGAAATTACAGCATTAAAAACACTGATGAGGAAAAATTATTTCGCTCATGGGATAACTCTATATCACTTTATTATGAAATGGACGAAATAAACAGATGGCGAAGCGTCTCTCTGGGATTATCCACACCGGTATCTACTTCCTTAGATGTAGGGGAGCATGATGCTACCATTATCCCTGCCAAATACGACGCTACGCTTAAAGTGGATGGAAGGCCCTTTTATCTATTTGCCCAAAGTAATCTCTCCTTGGTAAAAGGAATTCACCATATTCAGATGGGCTTTGAATGGAATATGGACAAGAACTTCGGCAAGGGTAGTATATTCGATCCCACAAGACCTTTTTCTACCAGTATGAGCGTTCGGCCAAGGCCTTACTATGTAATTCCAGCTATGCATCAGTTATCTGCATATTCCGAGGAAAAGATGAAAAAAGAGATTGGCAAATGCAGTCTGGAAGCAATAATGGGACTAAGACTTGAAACTATATCTGGCGCGGGGGAAAAATATGACATCAATCTTAAACCTTATCTGGACCCTAGAGCAACAGTTAGATTAAATCTTCCCGATGCTATGATAGGAGGTGGATATCGCCTAAAAAGCGGCTTATATGCCGGAATAGGCTATCATACAAAATTCCCTACCATGGATATGCTGTTTCCAGAACCGCTTTATGGAAGCCTTACGCAGTTGAATTATTGGCCTACGGAAGAGAACCTACGAAGAGTCAATATGCTGGTTTATCGTATAGATCCGACCAATACTGAACTAAAAGCTGCGCGCAATCTCAAATGGGAGGTAGGTGCTGACCTTCTATGCGATGGTTATAGTTTTTCCATAAACTATTTTCAAGAAGATATGACCTCAGGCTTTAGATATGCTTCACAATACATATCTGTGGAATCAAAAAGATACGACACTTCTAGTATCGACAAATCAACTCTTAGTGGGCCACCTCAATTATCGGATTTACCCTATAGCCTGGACACAACTCTTACATCTTATAGTTTTACTACAAACGGAAGCCGTACACTTAAAAAAGGTGTAGAATTCAGTTTTTATTCCAAACGGATCAAATCCTTAAATACGAAATTCAGCGCGAACGGAGCGTGGTTTCGTACAGAGTATATGAACAGTGTGCCGGAGTATTATAAACCTAGCGTGATAATGGATGGAAAGCCTTATCCCTATGTGGGAATATACGAATTAAATGACGGAAAATATTACGACTCACTGGTTTCTAATCTAATGATAGACACTCAAATACCAGAATTAGGATTAATTTTTTCAACATCACTGCAATGTTTATGGTTTTCCGGCTATAAGACAATGCCTACTAGCAAATACCCTATTTCGTATATAGACAAATCGGGAAAAATACACGATTTCGACAAAGAAAAAGATGTGGAAGATGGAGCTTTGAGACTTCTTGTTAGAGAATACACAGAATCACTATACCAATACCAGCGAACTCCCTTCGCAATGAATGTCAATCTTAAATTGACAAAAAAGCTATACCGCAACAAAATCAGTTGCTCACTATATGTAAATAGAATCTTCGATATAACCCCTGATTATTATAGAAACGGGACGCTCGTTAGAAGAAGTGTGACTCCATATTTCGGGATGGAACTTGACTTTAAAATATAATGAAACGATATATTAGGCACATACTATTCTCGGCAATTTTAACATTGGCCCTGACATCATGCGAAAAAGAGAATATCTTCTCCACACTTACTCTAAATGTACGATGTGAAGACCTGAATATAATGACAATTTCCGTGGATAACTCCTTAAAAGGAAATTTCTTTCAAAATCTTAATACAGGTGAAAAGTACAATTATCCTTTACTAAGCGGAGGACGAGCACAACTTAAAGTTCTTAAAGGAGTCTATATATTCGCTTTCGATGGCATAGCGACCCTCGATGATGGCACTAAACGACGAGTCAGGTGTTACGAACATCGCTCACCCACTAATTCTTTGAATATACTGGATGATACGATGAGCATTACTCTAAATCTGATGGTACTATGAAAAAGACATTGGCCATATTACTTGTTCTATTTTTCTATCCTTTCGCCCTCGCTCAGCAAAAAGATAGTCTAGGAATTATGTATAGGACTTACATAAGTGATGATCCCTTACTGTCGGTGCTATATGAAAATGCATTCAATATCCATCCGGCTTCAATGTTGGTTTCCCCTCTTCCTTCCATATCTACCGCTGCCATAAAAGGTCTTTACTCTGATGCCAGTCGCGCCCTCGTCCCAGAAAATGGTAAAGGGCTATTGCAGGGCTCTTTTAAGGCCAATTCTTTCGTACGCCTAAGCAAGACCTCGTCCATAGACGGAGGCGTTCAATATAGTAGAGCCGTTAAAAAGAGTATATATCTTAATGAAACAGCTGATTACGATCTTCTTTATCCCTATGTGTTAGCGGATACCTTGGGAGGCGACATGCAACACGAATCTTACAATTTCAACGGGTCTTGGACTCACCTCGAAAACGATTTTATCTATTCGATAGATGGATTATATAAAGCGACACACGAATATAGAAATATAGATCCACGACCTCGCGACATCGCTTCTAATCTTAAAATCAGGGGTGCAATAGGATGTAAAAAAGACAATTGGTCATTACTTGCATATTTAGGGTACCGAAAATATAGGCAAAAACAAAGTGTAGATTTCGTTTCTCCCATAGGGGCCAATACTACACTTTTCCATGCCACAGGGCTGGGCCATGATTACTATCGTTTTAGAAGTACAGGCGTATTCGCCTCCACGCTTTATTCAGGACAGGGATTTCAAAGTGGGATTATCTTCGATGGATTAATAAAAAGTGGAATAGATTACGAGTATCTTTCCATTACCAGATATCTATCCAATCAAAACGATGCTCCTATAACAAGCTTAGGAATAAACACTTTACACTCCTTTGTAAGTTATGCACCAGCAGAAAAGATCGCGATGAACATTAACCTCGACTACTGCTTTCGAAAAGGAAGGGAAAATGTTATCGACTGTGCCGTTTCCGGTGTATACAAAAATCTCCTACACTTAGATATGTACTCGGAGCATAGATTTAAGGGTAATTTACAAGTAATCTACCATAATTCCGATGATACCATAAGATGGAGCATAAAACCCGATATCGGACTATACTATTCATCGGAAAACTACATTTACCCTTCTTCTTCTAAAAATCACACTTTAGTATTCTCGGGCGTAGAGGCACGATTAAGCACTCTGCGTAACGACTGGCTCTACGACATAAGGTTATCCGGCCTTTATGCTCAGTCTATAAAAAGTAAACTAAACATTTACAATATGGAAGAAAAAATAAATAAGGCTTATACGGATAAATATTCTGTTCAAATGGGTGACTATGCCCTAGCCCAAATCTGCGCAAGCGCACAACGGGCATTATCAAGCGAATTGGCACTTTTCATTAGACTCAACGTGGGAAGGATGTCATTCGGCCCTGAAAATGATTTCATGAATGGATGCACACTAACATTAGGAATAACATATTAAATATTAATTATATTATGAAAAAAGTATTATTTATCTTGCCATTAGCCATTCTGATGATGGCTTCATGCAAAAAAGAAGATCAAGCCGCTTATGTAAATGCTGACAAAGAAATCCTCGAATTCAGCGCAGAAGGTGGCAATGAATCTATCAAATTAAGTTCTAACGCTTTATGGAACATCGAAACCGATGGACAGCAATGGTACTCTGTATCTCCTGTCTCAGGAAACGGAAATGCAGAAATCACAATCACAGTGGAAGGTGGGTACACGGAGGCCGTGTCACGATTGGCCCAGATTACAATCAAAGCGGGGGATGCTAGCGCCATAGTAAGCCTGCTTCAAAATCGTCCCGAAGTTCCGGATACTCCAGGTGAGCGAGCATTCAGGGTAAGAGCTTATGAACAGGATTATAGTCTACCGGCGCCAAAAGGATATACATACAAAGTGGCATCTCTTGAGGGAGAAGGTGCCAGCGTGGTGTCCACAGACGCTTCTAACATAGTGCTTCATTTCGACAGAAATACTAGCGCCGAAGATAGAGAGTTCAAACTAAATCTTACCACAACCGATGATATCGCCATAGAAACAGTGACACTTACCCAGAGTTGGAGAAGCATAGAACCCGGAGAATTGGTAATAGATGAAATTTTCTTTACCGGCGTGCTAATCCCAGATTCTGATAACTCCGATTCAAGATATGGAGATCAGTACTTCAAATTGACTAACACAACCGATGAAACCCTTTATGCAGATGGAGTTCTTATAGCAATATCCGAAACAGACTCTCAAGTAACATCTGCCGGAGCACGCTGGGCTTATCCTGATGAACCTGACTCTCTAGGTGTCAATACACTCTATTCTATTCCGGGTGAAGGAAAAGATGTCGCTATAGAAGCCGGCAAATCCATCGTCCTTGCCATCAACGCTCAAAATTTCAAATCTGAAAATGGGGCTGGATGCGATTTGAGTAAGGCTGATTTCGAGTTCTACGATTATACCGGCAACGATGATTATCCTGATATTGATAACCCTGATGTAACAAATCTAGAAACTTGGTTCAAATCATCCTGGACCTTCACTACACTTCATGACAGAGGATATGAAAGTTATGCCATAGCCGTAGCTCCTTACGGAATGAAAGCTAACACCTTTACAAAAGATTATGCTTGGATAGGAAAAAGAGTTTTCGATTTCAACGGATACCATATGGAACAAGACATTGAGAACGCTTACCTAATTCCAAACAGCTGGGTATTGGATGCAGTAAACTGTGCAGTGGAAGAGAACCTTTCAACATTGGCATTTAACGCTAGCGTAGATGCGGGCTATACTAATGTCAGCTCGATTGATCGCGATCCGGAAAGATATGGCAAATCAGTCATTAGAAAACGCGATGCTGAGGGTAAAATCTTGGATACGAATAATTCCACAAATGATTTTGAAGTCAATCTAAATCCTACAATGAGGTAAGTGACTTTCGGATTTATCACGACAAGGGGCCGGCTAAAAATTAGTCAGGCCCCCTTTTTTGTCGGGATTACTGGACTCGAACCAGCGGCCTCGTCGTCCCGAACGACGCGCGCTACCAACTGCGCTAAATCCCGAATTATTTTCGTGTGGCACTTACAACATTCCTTGCCACTCTTTGCAAGCACAAAATTAGCAGTTTTATCTTAATTATGAAACACAAAAAACAAACCGTTTTAGATTTGGTGTTTATTTAGTAGCCTTCAAAAATTATCTGCATCATCTTAGTAAATCTTTTTGATCATTTCCATTTGGAATTATCGTGAGAAAAAGCGCACTCTTCTGGAAAAACTTTCTTAAGTGCTCGTGCCAATTGGTCCGGGCACGAGGTCCCTCTCCCCTTACAATTAATCCCCTCAAGCCTTTCTACCACATCCTCTACTTTCATTCCACGACATAATGCGGCTATTCCCTGCGTGTTTCCGTGGCAGCCTTTAGTATAATTCACAGAGCGAATAATTCCATCGCTCACCTCTACATCTATTTGAGAAGAGCATACAGCATCACAGGTTTTAAAACTCAGGTGACGAACTCCGTCCGTCACCTGATCGCTTAATATTTCTACATCAAACTTATCCATCTACTTTTCAACAAAACTAACAGCAAAGCCTCCTCCCGGAGCCATAAACATAGTTAATGAATCGCGCGAAGTTACCATCTTTTTATAAACTAAACAATCATCCTGCTTTTTATAGTTACTATCCTCCCGGTCTGCATAAATAGTCGCCTCGTAAGTACTGCCATCCTTTAAGAAGTCAAGTGGCACTTCCAGCGTTCTTGCATTCTCATCTGTCACACCACCCATAAACCATTTTCCACTTTTTTTACCCTGACGAGCTATAACTACATAATCTCCCGGCTCTGCCAACAAATACTCTGATCGACTCCAATCCACCTCCACATCCTTTATAAATTGAAATTGCAGAGGGAATTGCTCATAATTCTCAGGATAATCGGCTGCCATCTGAAGAGGTGAATACATGGTAACATAAAGTGCAAGTTGATTGGCCATAGTAGCATTAACCCACGAATTATTACGTCCACCTGTTACATTCGCCAGATCGCGTCTAAAGATACCTGGCGTAAAATCCATAGGACCACCATTGAGTCTTGTAAAAGGAAGAATGGTGACATGATGTGGTAAAGTGCCTCCAAAAGCCTGATATTCAGTTCCACGTGCAGATTCATTTCCTATAAGATTGGGATAAGTACGACATAGGCCTGTAGGCCTTACAGCCTCGTGAGCATTGACCATAACTTTATGTTTTGCAGATTCTTTCACGGAATACAGATAGTGATTTACCATCCATTGGCCATAATGATGTTCCCCAAATGGCAGTATATCACCCACATAACCTGTTTTTACAGAATTATAGCCATATTCGTTCATCAACGAAAGAGCCCTTTCCAAATGTCGCTCGTAATTACGTACAGACGAAGACGTCTCATGATGCATCATAAGCCTTACCCCTTTTTTATGGGCATAATCATTAAGTGCCTTAATATCAAAATCAGGATAAGGGGTTAGGAAATCGAATACATAGTCTTTGTTTTTATTGGCCCAATCCTCCCAGCCCACATTCCAGCCCTCGACGAGCACCTGGTCAAACCCATGCTTGGCTGCAAAGTCTATATATCTGCGAACATTTGCATTATTAGCACTATGTCTTCCGTTAGGAGTAGCCGAAGAATAATCTGTCTGCCCAAGGTGAACCGACAAGAAATCATCCGTATACGCCCAAGTGCCCTTTCCTGATATCATCTCCCACCATACTCCCACATACTTTACTGGCTTTATCCAAGACACATCCTCGTAGGCACAAGGTTCGTTTAGATTTAGTATCATCCTTGAGGCCAATTGTTTCGTGGCACTTGGCGCCACCTGTATCGTCCTCCACGGGGTATTAAACGGCGTCTGAATTCTACCCTTGAAGCCTTGTGCATCTGGAGTAAGATGTGAAGTAAATACCAGTGTCTTAGGGTCCAATTCAAGATGCATACAAGGATAATCCACAAGAGCCGCCTCGTGTATATTGATGTAAATGCCATCATCGGATTTCATCTGAAGTGATGTTTGAACTCCATTCACAGAGAAAGGCGTCTGCGAATCATTTCCGCATATAACTTCTTGGAATTTGGATGGAATCTCACTCAATCGGCTCTGCGTATAATTATATTCCTGCGTGTCGTAATCGCCTGGAATCCACCAAGCAGTGTGATCCGATGCCATAGCGAATTGGGTTAATTCCTCATCTATAACAAAATATGTCATGGATTTCTGAAGTGGAAATTCGTATCTAAAACCCAGGCCATCATCGAACAGGCGAAAACGAATATTCATCAATCGCCCCGTTGATTTCTGTTCTAACTTAACCAGCAATTCATTATAGTGATTTCTTATCTGTGATTCCTCGCCCCATACCGGCTCCCATAATTGATCCAAAGAGTCTCGTTCGCAAGAAAGCAATTCAAAACCATCGTGAAAAGAATTGGCCGGCACGAAATCATCCTTACTTATAGAACCATCACTGTTATAGACTATTTTTTGCGCCTTCAACACTCCCCTTAATTCAAAGCCCAACGCAGATGGAAGAACTATATCTTTCCCATCATACTTCAGAGCATAATATGGAGTGCCCTCCTCACCTCTGACATAGAATTTTAATTCCAATTTCGAATCGGGCGAGCGCAGGGACTGCACATCTCTTTCCGTAGTATTATTTTCATTAACGCAAGACATTGCAAGCAAGGTGGATGCTATCAAACAAACAATTAACGACTTATTATTCATACTATTTACCTATTATTTACTATTTCATATTCCACAATCAAAGCCGATACAGCAGGTACTACTGTCTGATCTGAAATGGTCACAAGATCACCACTTATCACATCTACGCCTGTGCCAAGGTTTTCTGTAATCTCAGAATAATAATCCCAAGGTATTTTTTTAGGCTCATTAGAATTATTCAGGTACACGAAGACCACGCGATCATCGTTATATCTAAAATAAGCATAAGTATTGTCACGGGTAAGAAAATGAAGCGTCCTTCCATTATGAATCACGTCCGCTGTTTTTCGCCACTGGAATAATTTTCTACAATACTCTTGCAAATCTCGCGACTCCTCCGTCATATTATTCAACCCTTGTGTAAAGTCGGCACGAAGTCCTCCGTGACCCCACGGATCCTCCCTATTAACAGAGCGCATCATAAACTCGTCTCCATAAAAGACTTGCGGAATGCCTCTTAGCGTGGCTACCATAGTAAGGGCCAATCGCATCCTGTCCACATCCCCATTCAAAACATCGCCAATTCTACCGACATCATGATTGCCGGCAAATACAAGCATGTCATTAACATCGTTGTATACAAAATCGTGCGAAAGCACATCGTAAATGCGCGTCAAACCTTGGCCCCATCCTGGATTTTGCTCACAAAGGGCAGCGCGAAGTGCGTCGTGAAGAGGAAAATCCATAATCGAAGGCAGATGAGTGTTAAAACCATCTTTATTTGCATTATCTGCCTGCCAATAAGCCAGTTGAGGAATTGACGACGTCCAGCATTCGCCCACTATATTGAAATTAGGATACTCGCTTCTTATAGCTTGAGTCCACTTGCTCATCGCCACTTTTTCGTTATAAGGGTAGGTATCCACCCTAAAACCATCTAGCCCAGCATATTCTATCCACCATACAGCCCATTGTGTGAAATAATTCAGTACAAAAGGGTTATCTAAATTCATATCCGGCATACTAGGTACGAACCACCCACTCTCCTGAATATAAAGATCCTGCCTGGATGCATTCGTATCCATATTGGCCGAGAAACAAATATTGGTCCCTGTATAAGTGGGGAATTGATGAATCCAATCACTAAATGGCAGGTCTTTCATCCACCAATGCTCTGTTCCACAATGATTTGTCACAACATCCATTATAACTTTTAGCCCTTTATCATGCGCGACGCTAACAAATTCCTTATACATCAAGTTGGTTCCGAAACGAGGATCTATATGATAATAATCCGTACAAGCATAGCCGTGATATGACTCCGTTTTCTGATTATCCTGTAGAAGTGGAGTGGGCCAAATGGTGGTTGCACCTAATTGCGAGATATAATCCAGATTATCAATGATACCTCGCAAATCGCCACCATGTCTTCCAAAATACGCCTTATCATCGGCTTTTTCAAAAGTACGAGAATCGTCATCATTAGATGAATCCCCATTTGCAAATCGATCCGGCATTATGAGATATATCATATCGGCGGAAGTAAAACTCTGACGCTGACGACTGCCCTCCTTTCTTAAGGACAATTCGTAAGGATAAGTGAATATAAGTTCTCCTCCCTTGCTAAAACAAATATCGTATATTCCGGCTGGCGCATTCGGTTCTATCTTTACATCAACAAAAAGATAATCAGGGCTTTCTGCCTTATGTACTCCGCTTATTTTTACTCCCTTACCACCGCATATACTAAGGTCATATTCACTTATATTCTTTCCTTTTATTAAGAGTTGCAGTGGCGTTTCCATTCCTATCCACCAGCTGAGCGGTTCTACCCGTTCAATGTATTGGGGACTGCGCTCTTCGATAATTTCGTAATCGAAAGGCTCCGTTAATTTCACCTTTACCCTTACTCTATTATCCGGCAGTACTCTGGCAAATTCAAACGTGCGCAAATCTGCCTTTATGAGTTCGAATTTTCCTCCATCTTTTCCCGCATACAAAGCCGGATTTCGATGCTTTATCCTTATCAACTCCCGATAAAACTCTGTATATGCATTTTCTTCCCAGCTTGGTATAGGATCCTTTTCAAAAAATTCAAATCGATGGTTCCATCCCATTTCCTGACCAGTATATATAAGCGGTTGGGTACGCGGAAGAGTAAAAGTGAGCACTGCCATAGCTTTAGCAGCATTCCCCATACGCTCGAACTCTGTTCCTGCCCATGAATTCTCATCGTGATTAGAGGTAAACGCAAGCCTAAAAGCATCTTCCGGATAATTTTTTAAATCTTTTTCCACATACTCGGCCAAATCCTTCCCTGACTTTTCCCCACGAGCCACAGAATTAAGCAAATGGTGCAATTCCCACGCATACGAAGCATTAAACCCTGATACAGTATGTAGTAGCGGATTCTCACCTTCTGCAAGCATATACATATTCGGGAACTCTTTTCTCAATGACTTTATGGCTGTTTGCCAAAATTCAAAAGGCACTTCACAGGCCATATCACAGCGGAAACCATCCACACCTTTTTTCATCCAGAATCTCATCTGGTCTTCCATAGCATCCCATACGGCCTTATTCCCGTAATTAAGTTCTGCTATGTCATACCAGTCATAATTTACTATGGTATTTCCTTCTGCATCACGCATATACCAATCCGCAGGCTTTTCCTTTATCCACTTCGCATCTGGAGAAGTATGATTTGCCACACAGTCAAGAATAACTCGGAAGCCCATCTTATGAGCAGCATTAAGAAAGCGTTCGAAATCTTTCATATTGCCGAATTCAGGATTGATAGCCTTATAATCAGAAATAGCATAATACGAACCCAGCGTTCCTTTTCTTTCTTTCACTCCAATAGGATGAATGGGCATAAGCCATATTATATCCACGCCTAACTCCTTAAGTCGAGGAAGTTCCTTTTGAGCCGCCTCAAAAGTCCCCTCCGGCGTGTATTGACGTACATTCATCTCGTAAACCACAGAGCCAGACAACTTTTGTAATTGATTCTCTTTAGGAGTAAAAGAAGAAAAGATAGACAATAGTAGAACTAGTAATATTTTCATGATTCTTTGTTATTAGCTTTTCGGCTAATTTAACTAAAAACAAGAAGAAGACAAAAGTCACCTGTTCGAAAAGGTAAAGGGTCTAGATGAACGGGGCGAATTACAAGATGAATACTTTTTTAAAAAATTATTATATTCGTTTCCAAAATTAGTAGTGTATGAAAAAATTAGTTTTTATTCTCCTTGTTCTAGGAGTTGCAGCATCATGCTCGCCTCAGAACACAACAACTCTAGAGGATCACTCCGATTTAAGTTCTTCCGCAACCGCTAACTGCTATGTCCTAAAAGAAGCCGGCGAGTTCCATTTCGATGGTACCATAAAAGGCAATGGTTCATATATAGATGGACTAACAAAGAACATAGGGCTTTCCACTGGTAATGCATCTTTAATTTGGGAATCATCTAAAGGGATGATTACTAATATCTCATTCGATGGAATTGATATACATTTCACTTATGATGGCACGAAGGGAAATGCCCTGATAGGGGCCTTAGATAATAATGGCAATATTATCTGGAGTTGGCATCTATGGGCACCGAAAGAAGAGATTGGCCTACTGCAAAGTAAAAGTGGCTATACCGTTCAAAGCATGAACCTTGGCGCCCTTCGCTCAGAGTTGTCAGGCGAATCTGATACAGATGTTTATGGCCTTCTATACCAATGGGGACGCAAAGACCCATTTCCTTCGTCTCCTACTCTAACCGGGACAGTGTCCACAACCGGCTTTCCTGTGTTTGATGCAGAAGGACAAGCTGTATCCATCGATCATAGCTCTTGGACAAGTTGCGAAGATAACACAGTGGAGTATGCAGTAGCACATCCAACGATTTGCCTTTCAAATTATGCACAATACTCAAACTCGAAGGATTGGCTTAAAGAAAGTGAGTCCAATGACTCGCTGTGGGGAGATACAAAAACCATCTATGATCCGTGTCCTGTCGGATACAAAGTCCCTTCGGCAGATGTATTTAAAACTTTTACATCCAATGGCCAGTATAGTGAAGATGTGAGCAGCTTCGATATTGCAGACATCAATGCCGATGGCTCTACCGACATTTCCGATTTTAAATATGGGTGGCATTTCAATATGAAAGATGGCTATTCCTTCTTTCCTGCTGCAGCGCGCTACGATGGCTCTTATGCTATGTTAATGGGCTCAAAATCTGGACTCTGGGGATCATACTGGGCTAACTCGGTAGCTCCTGACGCATATTACAAAGGAACTGCAGAAATAGCTCTTAGCTTCAGTTGCGAAAGTACCCTTATCTGTGCATCCCCATCGGCATCTGCCAGCAAAGCCGACGCTTATTCCATTAGATGCATTAAAGAATAGGGTTCCCAACATCTATAGCACTTAAAATTAAGCCATTACATGTAAACATTTAGAAATAACGATACTTATTTAAATTTAATATTACATGAAAAAGTTTAGAACATTTTTGCTGCTTTCTTCTTTTCTACTCTGTCTAGCAGGGTGCGGAGATAAAATTAAGCCTGAGCCTGAGAAAGAGCAATCTTTAACTTTCGAAGAAGGCCAATTGTTTAATTTCGAATTTGAGTCTGATGAGACTACCGAAGAGATTATTTTCTCTGCGAAAGATATTTGGATGACACAAAAAGAGACTGACGCGAGCAATGATGACTCTTGGTATAGTATCAGCCCAGAATACGGACAGGCTGGAGATAACATTTCCTTAGTCTTAAACATTAAAGAAAATAATAGTGATGCTTCTGCAGATAGGGTCGGAGTATTCAAACTCCTTTGTGGGGATTCTGAACAGACGTTTGTCCTATTACAGTATGCAAGAAATTCCGAGAATAGCGAATATATCTATATTAAAGACGAAAACTTTCGCAAGTACTGCGTCGATAATTTCGATACCAATTCCGACGGAAAATTATCCAAGGAAGAAGCTCTGGCTGTGAAAGAAATTTCATGTGCCGAGATGAATATAGCTTCACTTGATGGAATAAAATTTTTCAAATCTTTGGAAGTTCTAAATTGTAGCTACAACTCTATCGAAGGTGAGTTAAATCTAAGTAGCCTTTCAAACCTTAAAGAATTAAAAGCCGATCACAATCTATATTCAAAGCTAGACATCAGCGGATGTTCTGCCCTAGTGACTTTAGTTGCAAACGATAATTATTATTCTGATGCCCAAACCTTAGACTTTGTTTTCACTTTAAAAGAAATTAATCTTAAAGGATGCACCGCACTCAAGTATCTTAAACTTCAAGATAACGCAATAGGAATTTTGGATCTTGCGGATTGTTCTGAACTAGAAGAATTAGATGTGTCATATAACGCACTCACATGGATCAATGTCTCTAATTGCAAGAAATTAAGATTGGCAAGCATTCGAACGAACCATCTAAATACTGCATTAGACTTTAGCCATTGTACCGAACTCACATACCTTGGGGCATGGGAAGCAGAACTCACAGGATTGAATGTATCAGGATGCACTAAACTCGTGCAATTAATCGCATATAGAAATCCTGATTTAAAATCGATTACTCTAAACTCTTGTTCGTCTCTAACCGAACTAAACCTGTATGAAACTGGAATAACTGAGATCGACCTAACAAATAACACAGAGCTGGTTAAACTTAATTTAGGTTACACTGGAGGTTTAAGTTCCATCGACCTAACAAATAACACTAAAGTAGTGGAATTAAATCTTCAAGAGAATAGATTAACTACTCTAGATGCATCACCATGTAAACAACTACAGATTTTAAAGGCTGAGTACAACGAACTTGAATCTGTTAATTTAACAGGGTGCACAGAATTGTCCAAGCTGTATATATATAACAACAAACTTGAAAGCATAGATTTAAGTACTAACACTAAACTTGGAAGTCTTGCAATCTATGAAAATTTGCTTACCAGTCTAGACGTAACCCCTTGCGCTTCATCTCTGTATTTTCTCGACTGCAAAGAAAATGGATTGAGCGAATTAAAACTTGGTGAGATGCCATTACTAATTTCTCTTGATTCTTCACTCAATAACCTTTCTGCCCTTGACCTTCGTTCATGTCCTGAACTTTCAGAGGTATTTTTAGGGAATAACGCTCTAACAGATCTTAAAATTAGAGGCCTCGACAAATTGACAGTATGCGAGTTCCAAAACAATGACTTGACAAGACTTGACCTTCGTGAATGTGTGGCCATAGACGAGTTACATATTCAGAACAACAAATTGGCCTATCTGTCATTTTATGAATGTACCGCCCTGCGGTATGTGGATTGCCGTCAAAATAGCATGACCACCCTTGACTTTAGCAATAATGCTAATATGTCCTTCCTATTCGCAGGAACAAACCCTCAACTAAAAGAGATTTACATACAGAAAGGGGCTAATTACAGCTCGCTAGATTGCGACGAAACTGTAATCATATATGAAAAGGACCCTTCCGATTATAATAATGTAGGTGGTGGCGATAATTGGGGAGATGATGATATTAATCCATGGAAATAGTTAAAATATTGAATATGAAAAAGATATATAGCCTAGCCTTACTATCATTAATAGTTCTTGGCTGCCAAAACGGAGAAAAATTTGTAATCAATGGCACTAGAAAAATAGTCGTTTCAAGTAAGCTCACAAAAACGTCCATTGAATATGAAGGCGACGTCTCCCACCTAGTATGGTCAGAAGGAGATAATGTTATGTATTTAACGGATAACTCAGAAGGCCTAAATGACTTTGGATTTCAAAGTGCTGTAGTCAAAGAGGATTGTTTCACAGCTTCTATACCAGCTTCTGCTACAACTGAAAACCAGATGCTTGTAGTCTATCCAAGCAAGACCTTGGCTTTAGGAACAAGCGAGTTTACATTGAATATGGAGACTGAACTTGAAGTATCTAGCAAAGATGCATTTAATGGACATTCTTTACCAATGGTAGCATTGTTCAATGTTCCAAAAACAAACGAGATTAGCACCACTTATCATCCGCTTGGATCTGTAATTAGAATAGCTGTGGACAGCACTGGGCATGCAGGAGAAAGGCTCAAATCGATCACCCTTACGACAGAACAACCATGCATAGGTAGTTTTCACATTTCACCTTCCGAAAATAACGGATACTCGTTCAAAGGCTCTTCGAATACATTAAAAGTTAACATCACCGATAATCCTGAACTAAGGAATTTCAAATACATCTATATGGTTGTGGCAAAGGGTAGCTATACTGGTGTAAAAATGGAGGTGGAAACAGAATTAAGTACATACTCTTTCACTGATGGAAAAATGGATCTTAGCGCTCAAGACAAGGGACTTTTTAGAATTAATTTGACTTTACCCGACTATGTTAAACCTAAAGAAGAGTGTTTTGTCATGGTAAAATCAACAGATGAATTATCCGCTGATTCTAAATACATCTTAGCATCAAAAGGATCTAATACAGAATATTATGTAGCATATAAAAATGATAATGATTATCTGAAAGCCACCACCGTCACCCTAGATGAGAATGGGAATATAAAGAAAACGGAAGATACAGAAAAGTATGCCATTACCTTTATTTCTAACGACGAACATGAGGGCAAATATGCACTTAAGTTCGAGGCTCTCGGAAAAACATGCTATGTACAATCTCCTAATAATGTTTCAGAAGGTGTAGGATATATAGGGTTTTTCTGGTTTGAAAACGAAACCAATTTTGCCAGCCAAGACAATAGTTGGTGGACCATTTCTATAACAGATGGAAAAGCAACATTTAAGACCAAAGAATTCATGCTTTGGGGCGAAGCGACAGGGCGTTTCGGAGAGATTACATTCTTTAAAAATAATGGTTACTTCGGAGTAAGAGCGCCTGAAACAGACGCCGACGAATGTGCAGATGTGGTTCTCTTTAAACTACAAGAAATCTAAATCACGACTTATTATTTATCACTCAAGGGGCTAACTATAATTAGTTAAGCCCCTTTCCTGTTAACCACCCAGAAAAACACCTTTGAAGTCAAAGTGCCTTGTAGGGGCTTCTATTAAGGGGAGCAGGTAAAGGTGACCATTTTTTGCGATCACCTTTAGACCTTACCCCCCCCCCTTTTGAAAGCACATAGAATGAGGGTCTCGACTAAAGGTAAATTTCGCCTTAGGATGGGATACCTTTCCCCTTGAGCCCCCTTTTCCCTGAGCCCTTTAGGTGTGGCTGAAGGGAAGGAATAAAAAACGGACATTGAGTAATCAATGTCCGTGTCAGTAGCGGGGGAAGGACTCGAACCTCCGGCCTCCGGGTTATGAGCCCGACGAGCTACCAACTGCTCTACCCCGCGATGTGGAATGCAAAGATAAGAATTATTTTGATTTATGCAAAATCAAATCAGCAAAAACACAAAAAAAGCTAGAGCTATAATTCCAAAACGACGCCTCCCAGACAAAGTTTCATCCAAGATAAGTTCGGAAGGATCAGTTTCCACCACTTTTTTAAGTTCACTATCACTAAGGGACAAGAATTCTCCCGGCGTCCATTTTTGTGCTATCTGTCCGGCCGAGATAAAGGTCACTCCCATATTGGCCCGATTAACAGAAACAAGTGCCTTCCTGTCTGCAAAATAAGTGGAAATAGAACAACCCTCCTCCATGGACAAATCCCCAGATACCGCTACAACAGTGCGTAAACCGGCGTGTCTAGCCTGACGCCTAATTCTATCGATTACTTGACAATTAGCCCTTGAAGGATTATAGACAGAGACCAACACCACCTTACCATTCAATAGTAAAGCATCTGAATAATCGCCCGCATCATCCATAAGACTAATATCTCCTTCTACCAATTCTTTTCCTGTATGTAATTCAGTAAGATCCAAAAGAGGAAGTCTCATAAAAGAATACGCAGCAAATACCAGAACCATAACACCTACAATACCACTCACAATCTTACGATACAATGGGCGTCGATGCTGACGAACATAAGGCAAAAAGGCTACACCCCACAACACAAACAAGAAAACATTCTTTAAAAAACTCTGTAGATGAGTAAGATGTACCACCTCTCCAAAACATCCGCAATCCATATCTGGATTAAAGATTAAAAGTAGTAGAGTAAGAATCGTAAAAATGGATAATAAGGCCAATGTGATATTGCGCATCACCTTTACCCAAATCCCACTCACAAGTGACACTCCCACAAAGCATTCGAGTAGGTTGAACACCAGAGCTATCTCTGTTGATAAAGCACGCAAGAAGCCGAGGTGCAAAAACGAAAAGTACGATTCCATAACCAAGGCGCTTCCGACAGGGTCCATCAATTTGAATAGTCCGCCTATCAAAAAAACCGCTCCTAGTATAAAAGCACACAAACGTTTCGTGAAACTATAAAACCTCATCTACAAGTCCTCTTAACTTGGAAAATATTAACTCCTTATCCAACATCTGCCCATTTACATCAGAGCAATCAAGAATCTGTAAAGATGGATCCTCTTCTGCCTGACGCAAATACATATCTCTAACTTTTTTTTGAAAATCTATGGACGCCTCATGAATATCTCGTTCTCCTGAAAGATATTCTCTATCCACACCTGACCTAATGGACTCCAAATTCTTCTCTACGAATCCGATAGGCACATCTAAAAATATATTTAAATCCGGCTTGGGCTCTTTGAAAACTCCGAACTCAGTGTCCAATATCCACTTTCGCAACTGCTCCGCCTCTTCCATTGATGCACTTTTAGCACATTGATATGCTATATTTGAATAGACATACCTATCGAGAAGCACTGTCTTACCTTCGGCCAAATCAGCCTTAATCTGTGGCACAGCGCCATGCCTGTCCTCTGCGAAAAGCAAAGCCACAAGCTGAGGATGAACACTATCATTTGTCCCGAATTCACCTCTTAAAAACCTGGATATCAAATCGCCATAAACTACAGAATCATAACGCGGAAAATGCAAATATTCCAAGCGTCCTGTTTTTTCAGCCAAATAATCTTTTAATTTATTTACTTGAGTGGACTTTCCCGCCCCATCAAGACCTTCCAATACTATCAGCATACCTACAAAATTAACAATTATGAAACACGAAAAAAATATTTTTCTGTACTATATTTGTCTTTAGTTGGTAATTTAGTAACGTAAAAAAACAAGTTGCATCAGAGTAGCATTAGATTTTCGAGGATAGATGATGCCGGTTATTTTTTGAAAGTTACTTAGAAGCTGTTTTGAAATGGTTCCCGAATTTTATTATGAGGATTTTTCGAGGCAGTTTCGACTTTGGAAGAAGGAGTGTACTGGAGGTACTCGACTGATGATAAAGATAAAATTGGCCGGAAAGGACCATAAGAGAAGAGACGAACCACTTCAAAACAACTTCTTATAAACAATGTGCGCTATGGTAAAGATAATGGGCATAATAAATCTAACTCCTGATTCTTTTTTTGAAAAGAGTCGGTATAACTATTCTATTTTAGAAAGTTCTGCCGACATAGTAGATGTGGGCGCCGTTTCCACCAGACCTGGCGCGCAAGATGTTTCGGAGGAAGAAGAATGGAAAAGGCTAAAGCCATTTATAGATAATTGGCATAGTGAAAAACAACTCTCGATAGATACCACAAGAGCAAGTATAGTACGAAAAGTCTACAATCGCATAGGAAAATTCATAGTTAATGATATATCAGCAGGAGAAGACGACCCGCAGATGCTAAAGGTCGTGGGCGAATTGGCCCTGCCATATATAGCGATGCACAAAAGGGGTAGTCCACGCACAATGGACTCACTTGCCATAACACAAAGGCCCATAATGCAAACCCTCTGCGATTATTTCGAAAAATTCGAAAAAAAAGCGCAAAATGAAGGAATAACAGACTGGATATTAGACCCCGGGCTAGGATTTGCAAAGACAGAGGCTCAAAATGTTGAAATAATCGAAAATCTTGAATTACTAAAAAAATTCGGCCGCCCCATACTTATAGGAGCAGCCGATAAAAGATTCACTAAGGGAAATACTGAGTATTATCACAGATTGGCCTTAGAACACGGAGCTGACATTCTTCGAGTTCACGACGTGCAAGCTGCTAATCTCACGTATGCCCAATACCAAAGCGATTGCAAAAAAGACAAATAAAACCCAATAGCAGCCAATTGGCATTACGCTCATCCACGTTGCATCCTCTGCGATTCCCTCTATACGGCTAATCACTAAAGATGTGCAATTATTCGTGAAATGCATAATAACGGAAAGCCATAGGCAATCTGTCTTGTAATATACATAGCCAAACAACACTCCCAAAAGAAAAGCTGGAATAGCCTGCCATAAATTCCCGTGAATAAGGGCAAAGAATAAAGCAGAAACGAGAATCGCCACACTTGGACTTCCTCCATTTCTCACTATGCCACGAAGCACTAATCCACGGCATAGAAACTCCTCCAAGACGGGTGCCATTAAGGCTACACATAAAAAATTCAAAAGAAAATTCCCTCCTGTAGCTACACTCAACGCTTCCTTTAGATAGTCCGGCATTTCTGGAAGACAATTGTTTATAGCTTCAGAAAGAAAAGCAGCACTAAAAGTAAGTAAAGCGACTAAAAGAATTAATGGCCAATCAGCTCCTTTCAAACTCCTGCTCACATGACTCTTTACAGCCACTTGAGTAGGCCGGCTTTTCAATATGGCCAAAACAATCACAGGAAGAAACATCACAGGGTAAGAAAGCAACATGCTCTGCTGCTGGTCTAACCCTGCGCGAATAAGAAAAACCGATAGTGCAGATGATATTAATACACCAGCCAAAAAGGTCGCTGCCACTCCTATAAGTCCCTTCCAAGAGGGCGCCCAAATCGGATTATTCTGCATATAAAGGAGAAGGATATACTCCGTCTTTAACTAATGCTGCCAATTTGGCTACAACTGTTGGTCGGTCCTCTTTAAAGGTCACGCCAAACCACCTAGATGAAGTGTTTAGCACATCGCATTCCTGTCCATCGTGCTTAATAAGGAAATCGACTACGAAAGGAATATAGAACTCCTTTTTAAGATCCATACTATTATGCTCTAAAAATGAGCGGAAAATTTCTTCAGCTTTACCAAAGAAATCTGGAGTAAAACACCACATATTCATAGAACACAAGTCTTTAGGTCGTACCTCAACACGAAGCCCCGTCTCAGAATTATCGGCACGGAGCACTCCATCATCATCAATCTTAACATTATGATGCTCCACCACATCGATAAGTTTTCCAGCGGCATCGTAGGTGCATATTCCACGTGAAACGCCACCAGACTCCGAAAGAGTGTTATCAACTTCGAATCCCACTAGTGCATATACTCCCTTTGAATTCTCATGAGCATAGCACCAACGCGAAGCTATCTCAAAAGACTGCCTTCCGTAAAAATCATCTCCGTTTATAACCACGAAAGGTTCCTTGATAAGATCTTTAGCCATAAGAACCGCATGAGCAGTACCCCAAGGCTTCTGCCTTTCCGGATTCAAAACGAAGCCCTCCGGAATCTTGTTAAGTTCTTGAGTTACAAAATCGAATTCCAGAGGAGATCCGTCCGCACACTTAACGTGAGCATATTTCTTACGCACACTCTCCTCCATCTGCGCTTTAAAAGATTCCCTTACGATATATACCACTTTTCCAAAGCCAGCGTGAACAGCATCATATATCGAATAATCTATAATAGTCTCCCCAGACGGACCTAATCCATCCATCTGCTTCAACCCACCATATCGGCTACCCATCCCGGCAGCAAGAACTAGAAGTGTTGGTTTCATATACTTTGTTTTTAGAACTCGGCAAATTTAACTAAATTTGTGCAAATATGGGCGTTTTAAAAAATATTTGGGACAAAAGTCAAGATGGGAACAAAAAAGAACAGCGTTCGCTGATAAGAGTTACCCTTGTATCAAGTATTGTGGCTCTGGTTTTCCTATGTGCAAAGAAGGATAATCTTTTCCAGTGGATTAGGGCTGGGATAACCATAGCCGAGCAAAACAGAGAAATACGCGCCAATGAACGAGAACTCGAAAAAATGCAAAGAACCATTTATATGCTAAGCCACGACAGGGATAGCCTGGAAAGATTTGCACGAGAAAGATTTCACTTCGCCCAAAAAGGTGATGACATTTATCTTATTAGCGACGAATGAAATTCAAAAGCAGTTTATTATTCCCCATATTCCTATTGGGGAGCATAACGATAGGCATCGCATCTGAAATGATGCGCGGGCCTGTGGTATCATCACCTCTGCTCGGAGAACCTACAGCTTCTCCTGACACTGTCGTTTATCCAAAGGATAATTACAAATCCAGAAGAGTAGGATCTTTTGAAGCTATCACCATAGCCGATAGTCTTTTAGGTGGGCCGGACTCTCTTATTTTCGGCGAACTTGACACCACCAAACGGCTTTCTGCCAAAGACACTCTCATAGCCCCAGACTCTCTTAGAGAGATAGACCCCTTTAGATTCAAGTACTATGTCGCCCTTCTAGATTCTTTAACGCATCGCGAGGTGAGTGATTCCCTGAGGGCAAGTGGGGATTCCCTTATGCTGGCCGAAGCATTCAAACTCGACTCCCTTTACGCTGTAGACTCTGCCGCAAGGGCAAAAATCGCCTTTGAAAAATGGTATGCCTCTCTATCCAAAGAGGAAAGAAAAAAGTATGACTTCGAGCAGAAAGAACTTAGAAAGAAGGCTATTTCAGATAGTCTTCAGTTTATAAAAGAAGAAGAGAAAGCCATAAAGGACAGTATAACGAAAAATACGCCTCGTATCCTAGACACTTACGCACTGGCAGACTCCATGCAGTATAAAAGAATTATATCGTGGACTGAAGATAGAGACTTCAATCAACTCGACGTATTCATTCCGGACACGAGTTACAACTACCATTTTTACGATTACGATTTTTTACGTAAAGACGTAAATGCTACGTGGTTAGGTGTGGCAGGAAGTCCTATCCAATACTATAATTTCTTCAATAGGGCTGAAGCCAAGACAACCGGTTTTTGGGAATCGTACAGTCCATGGAGCTACACACCACAAACCTTTAGACAATACAACACCAAGACCCCACACACGGAGCTGGCATACTTCGGTACATTGATGGCAGGAGACGCCAAAGAATCAGATAACATCCATTTCCTTACTACTCAGAACATTACTCCAGCTTTCAACTTTAGTATCCTCTATGAAAAGTGGGGTGGCGGCGGTATGCTAACGAACGAAAAAACGTCTAATGGCACACTGGGGCTAGGAGCAAACTATTTAGGTAAAAAATATTTACTAAATGCCGGGCTTATCAAAAACACCATCACCATGGGTGAAAATGGTGGATTGACTGATTTATCTGAAATAAGGGATACAACCATAGATCCACGCGAAGTTAAAGTGGCCATGAGTTCAGCTTCGTCAGCCACAAACAAAATGACTTTCTATGCCGACCAACAGTTGCGCATTCCTTTCAACTTTATTAATGAACTAAGGAAATCAAAAGATAGCACCTATGTGGCAAGTGATGACGTTACCACTGCCTTCGTAGGGCATGCCTTGGAATATAGCAAGTACGGCAGACGCTTCGACGAGAGCAAAACAGCTTCAGACTCTCTAGGTCGCGAAGTATTTGACAATAAACTATATATCAGGCTTCAGCCTTGGTCAAGCGAATCATTTATATCAAAACTTGATGTAGGAGTAGGAGATGAATTTAATAAGTATCACTATGTAACGGCGAGCGATACCAGTGCCATTAATGAGAACTCTTTATACACCTACGCCGGGGCTAGCGGAAAAATAGGCGACAGGTTTGAATGGAATGCCAAATCGCACTATACCCTTATAGGGGCCAATACCGGAGACTTTGATATAAACGCCGGATTTAAAACCAAATTCTATCCATTTAGAAAAGCTAAAAAATCTCCTATGGAAATCAAGGGAGAATTTATTTCCAGCCATCTGCTTCCTGAATTCTACCAGCGCCATTTCTACTCCACAATTAACGAGCTTTTACGATGGGACTATAATCTTAAAAAGGTATCCACGACTAAGTTACGAGGAAGTATCGACATACCGCACTGGAGGTTACACATAGATGGAAGTTATGCCCTTTTGAATAACTACACCTATTACGACACTAATGGGGTCCTCCAGCAATACGACCAGAACATATCCGTGCTTTCGGCCAATCTTAGGCACGAAATAATACTATGGAACACTCTGCATCTGGACACACGGATATTGGCCCAATACTCTTCCAATCAAGATATTCTACCGCTTCCTAGTGTCGCCTTAAATCTCAAATACTTTATTCAATTCCCAGTTGAACCGGGGGTTATGGAGATGCAAATAGGAGTAAACGGCTGGGCCAACACAGAATGGTACAGCCCACAGTGGAATTATATTACCGGCGTATTTTCAAACCAAAAAGAATGGAAATACACTAACGGACCATTCTTCGATGTATTTGTCAATATGCAATGGAAAACTTGCTGCATATTCATAAAAGTTCAAAACATAGGGAATGGATGGCCAATGGATCACGCCGACTATTTCAGTGCCCATAGGCATATCATAACAACTGGGCTTATGCCAAGTTTGAAGTTTGGCATTTTCTGGCCGTTCTACATATCACCTGTAATTAACAGGCCGGCTAATAAATAATGAATGTAACTCGTTTCATAGCGTCCAAGCTGGAATTCAAAAGCCGTGCAGCACTTGGCTCCACCGCCATATCGGCCTTTGTAATAATACTATCAACCAGTATTTTATCAGGATTTAAACACGAAATTTACAAAAGCATTTCTGCCCAATGCGCTGAAATAAATTTATATAGTGAAGACAAGACATTTCCTAACGAGAGCACAATACGCACACTTAAAAATGACAGGCGTATCGAATCCGTCCAAGAAGCCCTAATAGAGCCAGCCATAATAAGAAAAGGGAATGAGCATATAGGAGTAATTCTGCATAACACCGATAAAATAGAATCCGGAATAATAATTCCACGTTCGCTTTCCGCAAATCTAAATGCCGAAAAGGGAGATACCCTGCTATCATATTTTGTTGCCGATAAGGTGAAAATAAGAAAATACAAGATCTGCGAAATAACTGAAGACCCTGCCCTATTAGAAAAAAACACAATACTGGCTTACATCCCAAGTAAAGACCTCAGGCGCGTAAAAAACTATACGACCCACGAAGTACAGTGCCTTGAGATAAGGCTGGCACCACACCTAAGGAATCGTAAAAGCATAGACAGAATAGCTCCGGAATTAGGGTATTCTACAGGGCTTCAGGCAATTACCAGCACGTCTCGATTCCCTGCCATTTATGATTGGCTCGAAATACTGGATGCCAATGTATTACTTATACTAGTTCTAATGTGCATAGTGGCGGCATTCAATATGGTATCCGGCTTTTTAATACTGATTATGCGGAGCACCTCCACTATAGGTATATTGAAAACTCTGGGGATGAGTACAAATCAGCTAATGGCAACATTTATGCGACTTGCATCAAAAAACACCCTGAAGGGACTGCTCATTGGAGATATGGCGGCAATAATTCTTTGTCTCATACAATCGAAGACACATATCATTAAACTCGATCCACAAAACTATTTCGTAAGTTTCGTTCCCGTTCATATAGACCCAGGCGATATACTACTGACTAATTTGATAGCATGGGCTTGCGTTATGATATTCGTTCTAATTCCAGCACGACGGATATCGAAAATAGACCCTGCTTCCAGCACTAAAGGCGAGACTCTCTAAACACTTCCAATATTGAAGGATAAGTATTCTTCAAAAAAGGCGGAAGGCTACTTTTCGCTACCCAGGCTGCCTTGCTTATATCTTCTTCTCGTTGCGGGATAAGATCCACGGGGGCGTTATATAACATTTCATACCACCATGTATGCTTTAGATGCCATACCCCATCTCTCAAATAGCAATGGTCCGTAACGCATATCAGTGGGCCTAATTCCAACTTATCTACGCCTGTTTCTTCTTCCACTTCTCTAACGGCAGTTACCCGAATATCCTCTCCAGCCTCTTGATGACCCTTAGGCAAATCCCATTTAGCATTCCTTTTTATCAAAAGATAATCCCCTCTTCGATTTACCACAAGTCCTCCTGCTGCATTCACTTCCTTAAACTGGGCACAAAGATTCTTATACATTGCATCAATATCAGAGGTAGGAATATATATCTTGGACAAAGACTTAGTCACCTCAAACATAGAAGCGAAAGTGGATATATCCATCCGTTCACCTGGATGAAATATCACTGCATTTGAATCAGCAAGAGCCTCATTTCCGAACTCACAAATTATTATACATCTATTTTCGAAATATATCTTATGCATATAGACTTCATTAAAGCAGGCAAACATACACAAAAACTTTTGATTTTCGCATTTCCATCCTCCAACTTTACCAAAACTCCTCCAATTGCCAATAAAATCATATATTTGCAAAAAAATATAAATATATGACTACTCACTATTCAAGCAAACATGGTATCATAGGAAGATCCAATATGGAACTATTTATGGCATTTTCAGATCCACGTAACATTACGTCCATGATGCCCAAAGACGAAAAAGCCCTTCAAGATGTAAGTATTGATGCCGACTTCGATAATTTAAAGATATCAGCCAAAGGTATTACAATAAATGTAAAAATAGTTGAAAGGCAGCCATATTCTAAAATAGTTCTAAATTCAGTCGATTCACCTATAAAATTCACCGCCACGCTTAACTTCAAAGATGCCGGTGGTTTCCGCACAGAATTTTTCATAGAACTCGATGCGGAAATGAATATCTTCATCAAAAAAATGATAGGGGACAAAATCGAAACTGGTCTAAACAAAGTAATAGATGCGCTAGTAAACCAAAGCGCTCATATATAGGAATGGAAGAAAAACTGCCAGTATCTATCAGGTTGAATCCATTTAAAATAACCGAACTTCCATTTGGAGAAAAAATTCCTTGGAGTCCGTGGGGATATTGGCTTAAGGATAGGCCTTCGTTTACACTTGATCCACTATTCCATGCCGGATGTTACTACGTACAAGATGCCTCCGCCATGTATGTGGGACATGTTTTTCGTAAAATATTACGAGACCATTGTTATACGGGGGGCATAAAAGTATTGGACCTTTGCGCTTCCCCAGGAGGAAAAACCACCGATTTAGCCGCCTCACTCAGGGAAAGTTATGGTGATGACTTTTTACTTGTAGGTAATGAAGTCATGAAAGAGCGCGCACGCATATTATGCGACAATATAACACTTTGGGGCGACCCTAACATTTTTGTATGTAGTGTGGATCCCTCCATTTTAGGAAAACTTTCAGGATTTTTCGATATTATACTGGTAGACGCGCCTTGCAGCGGAGAGGGAATGTTTCGAAAGGACTCGAAAGCTCTTGCCCAATGGTCAGAACAGACTGTGCAGTTATGCAGTTCACGCCAGAAAAGGATATTGGCAGACATCTGGCCTGCACTCAAACAAAATGGCGTTTTGATATATTCCACCTGCACTTATCAAAAATGCGAAAACGATGATAACCTACTTTGGGCTGCTGAAACGCTAGGAGGACGTATACTGGGCACCGAAAATGAATTTCCCGACTACGGAATACAACTTACAGAATATGGTTATCTGTTGAAGGCCGGTATAGTCCGAGGTGAAGGACAATGGGTCGGGGCGCTACAAAAGACGGTAGCAGAAAATAGCATAAAAAAAACACTTACTGATATTGTAAAGCCTTTAAAATATGGCACACATAGAGGCGAATTCAAGGGAAAAAAATTTATTCCTGACTCTGACTACGCCCTTAGCATAAAGTACAGCGGTGAATACCCACATATCGATGTAGATAAAAATCAAGCTCTGGAATATCTACACCACGATGCCCTTCACTTTCCTAAAAGTCCCCTTGGGTTCTGTACCATTAACTACCAAGGACACCCTCTGGGATTCGTAAATAACATAGGTAGCCGATGCAATAATCTTCATGAAAAGTCTCGCAGAATCATAATGGATATAGCAAAAAATCAAGAAACTTGAAACTTTTTCTATTTCTCAGTCGTATCATTAATAATCGACTCTATAGATAGAATATAAAATATGAAACTTTCTCAATTTGATTTTGACCTTCCACCGGAGAAAATAGCCTCCGAGCCAGCCAAGTGGAGAGATGAATGTAAACTTATGGTTCTCCACAAGGACACGGGGGAGATTGAGCACAAATTATTCAAAAACGTCATAGACTACTTCGGGAAAGGCGATCTTTTCGTCTTAAATGATACTAAGGTATTCCCTGCCAGATTATATGGCAAAAAAGAAAAAACCGAAGCTGATATAATGGTGTTTCTGTTAAGAGAACTTAACCCTGAGCAGAAACTGTGGGATGTAATTGTGGAACCGGCACGTAAAATCAGGATAGGGAACAAATTGTACTTCGGAGATGACGATTCGCTTGTGGCCGAAGTCATAGACAACACCACATCCCGAGGAAGAACCCTCAGGTTCCTATACGATGGACCATACGAAGAATTTAAAAAAGAGTTATTCGCATTAGGAGAGCCTCCTGTTCCTGAATGGGTTAAAAAGAAACCAGACGAGAGCGACGTAGAAAACTATCAGACCATATTCGCAAAAAATGAAGGAGCAGTAAGCGCTCCTGCTGCCGGGTTACACTTCTCAAGAGAATTATTCAACAGAATGATTCTTAAAGACATAAACAAGACATTCATTACAGTACATATGGGAATAGGTCATTTTCGTGAAGTGGATGTAGAAGACCTATCAAAGCATCGTATGGATTGTGAGCGAATGATTATCAGTGAGGAAGCAGCAGATGCGATAAATAGCACCAAGCGCGCCGGGCATAAAGTTGTGGCAGTAGGGGTAACGGTGGCAAGGGCTCTTGAGACCTATGTAACCACCACCCACGAAGTGCGACCTACGGACACATGGACTAACAAGTTCATCTTCCCACCATACGAATTCTCCATTCCCGATGCCTACATATCGAATTTTCACCTACCTAAATCCACTATGCTAATGTCTGTGGCCGCTTTCGGGGGATACAAAAATGTAATGAAAGCCTACGATGAGGCTCTTAAGGGAGATTATAAATTCGGTCCTTACGGAGATGCAATGTTAATTTTATGAGCAAATATACAATACACCTAGATCTTCCGGGTGGATGGGAAAAGGAAGAAAGCACATACACCGAGGTAGATGGTACCGATGTTACACACATTGAGTGTCATCTTCCTGATGATGTGGCAAAAAAAGATTTAGCAGTCGTGGATATCTATTCGGGGCTTATGCCTTCAGACACCACTGCAGCAGATGAGGCATTGGCCAATTATGCCGACATCGTAGGCTTCGATGAAACAGACCCTGAAGACTTCGACCCAATCATAGAATGGCCCTTCGCCGGTAAAAAAGCCTATGGATTTGAAGCTCTTTGTGAAGACGACTCGCCTATGAGGCTTATGTGCATCGAAATCAAAAAGGGAATTTTATGCATAATGAGTATCTGCGCACAAAACGATGAAAAGTTAATCGAAACCATAAAACTAGTTGAAAGAAATTTAAGATACAAAGCAGAGGAATAAAAAACACCATAACTATGAATACTTCACCCTCAACTTCCACACTCGGAGCCATAACTCTGGGTCGTGTTTTTGGCTTCAAACCACACCTGGCACACGAATTAATCGATAAGGCCGGTTCTATTGAGAATCTTTTTAAACTAAGTGAATGTCAAAGAAACTCACTCCTAGGGCCTTTTTCTCCATTTAAGGACCAACTAAACGACGCCTCCTTGGAAGAGAGTTTAAGAGAATTTAGGCGCATTACAGAATGTGGAGCGAGATACGTCTCCATAGAAGACCAAGGATATCCGCAGCGTTTGAAAGAATGTTATGACGCTCCCATTGGCCTTTACTACAAAAGCATAACTGATATTCAAGACCTGTTCAACAGGCCTATGATTTCAATTGTGGGCACAAGAGATGTCTCCACTTATGGTCAGCAATGGTGCCAAAAAATAGTTCTCACCCTATCAAAAGCACCCATTAAGCCCACGATAGTAAGCGGTTTAGCATTAGGCGTAGACTCAATAGCCCACGAAGCCGCACTTCAATTCGGCCTTCCCACGATGGCTATACTTCCCACAGGCATAGAAGCAGTATACCCAAGAAGGCATTGGGCATTGGCCCGAAAATGCAGCCAAACCCCATTATGCGGCCTTGTAAGTGATTTTTCCATAGGATATCCCGTTACTGTAGCCAATTTTCTACGCCGAAATCGTATTATTGCCGCCCTATCTAGCGCCACCATCCTTGTAGAATCAAAAAAACACGGGGGCGGGTTAATAACAGCACGGCTTGCATCCGAATATAATAGAGATATTTATGCACTGCCTGGAAGAATTGACGACATAAGAAGTCAAGGCTGTAATAATCTCATTGAGCAGCATATAGCCGAGTCCATTGCCAATCTTGAAACACTCTCCTCCCGACTTGGACTGGGGCACACCATACTTAGTCCCAATGGATCTTTTAGCGAAAAAGTAGAACGATTCTATGCAAATCTTCCTCCCGAGATGCTCGAAGATGTCTTAAGCATAGCAAAACATCTGGAGAATAATAGGGATGCAGATATAGAAAACATAGCTTCGATATGTGGACTTACTTATAGTCGCGCTCTAGGCCTATGCGTTATGCTGCAAAAGGACAACTTTTTACAGATGGATTTATTACAAAGATGCAGTATTATCGTCAAAAATGAGTAAACTTGCATTCCTAAATTAGCCTCGTAGCTGGGCGATTTAGTAATATTAAACATTTATGAAATTCGTAGATACACACACTCATATAAGTGATGAAGCTTTTACGGGGGATGAAGAGGCCGTAATAACAAGAGCACAAGACGCCGGGGTATTTAAAATGATACTGGCGGACATAGACTCCAGCGAAAGGGATAGGATGCTCTCTCTTTGCGCCAAACATCCACACGTCCTCTATCCAATGCTCGGCATATACCCTGGTTCAATAAAAGAGAATTGGCAGGAAGAAATGGATAAGTTAATCAAGGAATGCAGTAAAAGAGAATTTGTCGCCATCGGAGAAATAGGACTTGATTACCATTTTAGCACAGAATTCAGTCATTTTCAAAAAGATGCATTTGTTGCACAATTGGAACTTGCCGCTAAATTAAATAAACCAGTAAATATACATCTTAGAGATGCCACCGACGATTTTTTCAAAATAATGGACGCTTGCAAGGGATTAGCACTGCGGGGGAATCTTCACGCCTTCAGCGGAAGCGCTCAAACCCTTAAGCGACTAAAAAAATATGGAGATTGGAGCGTTGGAATAGGTGGAGTACTAACTTTCAAGAACGCCGGTATAGCACAGGAAATAAAAGAGATAGATGTCGAGGATATCGTTTTGGAAACAGATGCTCCTTACCTTGCACCCACTCCACTTCGTGGGACCAGGAATGAAAGTGCCAATATTCCCATAATAGCGAAGAAATTATCTGAATTAAAGAACATTAGCTTGGAGGATGTAGCTAAGATAACTACTCAGAACGCCACGAAGCTTTTTCCATTAATTGCAGAATAATTTTCAAATACAATGTTTTTTTGTTATATTGCATCGATTTTTGATAAAGATTCAAAACATATAAAATTTACTAATTAAAACACAATCAAAAACAGTTATGAAAAAGATTTCAATGTTTTTGGCAGCAATGGCCCTTATGGTCTTCTCAGCTAACACTGTTTCCGCACAGGATACAGAAAAGTCTCAGGATAACACCGAGGCAACAGCGGGAACAGCTGTCGATGAAGGTGGGGTTGATTCTCTTAAAGTAAAAACCGAGGTTCCTCTTCACCAGGCACTTAAGACCAAATTTATCGAGGGTGGTGCAGGGTTTATGTCCTTGATTATCATCTGTCTTATCCTTGGTCTAGCACTTGCTATCGAAAGGATTTTCTACCTTTCATTCTCTAAGGTTAATGCGAAAGCATTGGTTTCCAAAGTAGAAGCAGCGCTAAAGAAGGGTGGCATAGAAGCAGCTAAAGATGTATGCCGTAAAACTCGTGGTCCAATTGCGAAGATTTTCTATGACGGACTTGACCGTTACGATCAGGGTATTGATGTCGTTGAAAAGAATGTGGTATCTTCTGGTTCCATCCAGATGAGTCTTCTTGAGAACGGACTTTCTTGGATCTCGCTTTTCATCGCGCTTGCTCCATCCCTTGGATTCCTTGGTACCGTTATCGGTATGATCGAAGCATTCGATGCTATTCAGGCAGCAGGTGATATCTCTCCTAATGTCGTTGCAGGTGGTATGAAGGTCGCTTTGATTACCACAGTCGGTGGTTTGATCGTCGCTATGATTCTTCAGGTATTCTATAACTATATCCTCGCTAAAATCGACGGTATAACCATCGACATGGAAGAGGCATCTATCGATCTTATTGACGTTCTTACAGCGTACAAAGCTTAATTATAATGAAATCGAACTATAGTAAAATAATAAAGGGAATAATGATAGTGTTGCTACTTGTCAGCATACTAATCACCATTTTCGCATGGGTGAAAGGTTTCAATGACACGTCAGTTAACATACTATTCTATTGGACCTATGCTATGGTTGCTGTTGCTATTATCTCAATCGTCTTTATAGCTGGTTGGGTAGGAGTTAAGAACGACAAGAAGTTTCTTGTGAAAGTTCTCTCCGTCGTGGGAGGCACAGCAATCGTATGCGCGGCCGTTTATTTCCTTTCGCCGGGAGCTCCTGCTATCGGAATTGCTCAGCAACCATCACAGAGCACCCTTAAACTCACAGATACGATTCTTAATCTTACCTATTTAATCTCGGCAGTAGCAATATTGTCAATCATAATAGGAACAATAGTCGAAGGAATCCGTAACAAAAGAGAAGCGAAGTAAATAATTATGGGTAAAAAGAAAACACCAGGTATCAACTCGAGTTCCACGGCAGATATTGCATTCCTTCTGTTGTGTTACTTCCTTATGACCACCACGATGGGTAGCCAGACCGGTCTTGCTCGTCGTCTGCCTCCGATGCCTAATCCTAACGAAAAGACAGAGGATCAGAAAGTCAATAGGCGTAACATTATCATAGTGAGAATCAGTTCTTCCGATAAGATTCTAGTGGGTACCGAGCAAATGGATGTTACCCTTCTTAAAGACAAAGTCAAGGAATTCCTTGCTAATCCGAATGACGACCCTAATATGCCTGACAAGGAGATGAAACTCATCGAAGGTTGGGGCAAAACAGTACCGGTATCAAAGGGTGTGATATCCCTACAGAATGACCGTGGAACCAGTTACAAAGCATACATCGCTGTGCAGAACGAACTGGTTAAAGCTGTTAACGAATTGCGTAACGAATTTGCAATGGCTAATTTCGGGAAGACTTTCGCTCGTCTTAGCGAGGAGCAGCAAGATTGGGTAAAGAAGGCTGTACCTCAGATTATCTCAGAGGCAGAGCCTATGGATGTAAAAGGAACCAGATAAAATAGGAGATAGAGAATATGTCAAAATTTGGAGGTAGTAACAATAAAAGAGATGTTCCCGGGATATCTTCCGGCTCTATGTCTGATATAGTCTTTATGCTCCTGTTCTTCTTCATGGTGACCACCCAGATGCGTGAAACGGAAAATAAGGTCCAAGTAACCATCCCGGAGGCTTCAGAATCCGTGAAACTAGAGCGTAAAGACCTGGCCTGCTATATAAACATCGGGGAACCTATAAAGTCCCTTCAGGCACAATATGGTACCGATGCTCGCATCCAACTTAACGATTCATTCAAGACAAAAGACGACATTCGTGACTTTGTTGCTTCCGAACGCGAGGCACTAAGTGAAGCGGATCGTCCGCAAATGACAGTCTGCATTAGGGCTGATCAAAATGTCAGAATGGGTATAATTGTCGATGTAAAGCAAGAGCTTCGTCGTTGTTCTGCAACGAAAATAATGTACTCTGCTAGAAAGCCGGCAGAATAAACCGGTTTATTCAATACAAGCGGTCCCCCGTACTTATATGGAGGGCCGCTTTTTAAAATAAAAGAAAATGTCTACAGAAATACTGCGCACAAAAGTAAAAGACCTGCTCCAGATGAATGCAGGTCAGAAGGTATTGGCAAAAGGATGGGTTAGGACAAAGAGAGGTAATAAAGACATAGCATTTATCGCCTTGAATGATGGTTCTACCATAAAAAACATTCAAATAGTCGCAAATAAGGATGATAACACTACCCCTATCATTTCAAAAATCAGCACCGGTGCGTGCATAGCCGTGAATGGAGAATTGGTAGAATCAGTAGGTAGTGGACAGTCTGTCGAGATAAAAGCGGATAATATAGAAATATTGGGAGAGTGTGACCCGATGAGATATCCTCTTCAAAAAAAGGACACCTCATTCGAATATCTTAGAAGTGTAGCTCATATGCGTCCAAGAACGAACACATTTGGGGCTATCTTCAGACTACGCAGCCAGATGGCATTTGCAATACACCAGTATTTCCACGACAAGGGATTTGTCTATTTCAACACGCCTCTAATAACCGCATCGGATTGTGAAGGTGCCGGTCAAATGTTCCAGGTCACCACACTTGACTTAAACGATGTACCTAAAAACAAGAAAGGTGAAGTGGACTTTACTAAAGACTTTTTCGGCAAACAAACCAGTCTAACGGTAAGTGGGCAATTAGAGGGAGAACTCGGAGCCACGGCCCTTGGCGCCATATACACCTTCGGGCCTACATTTAGGGCAGAGAACTCCAACACACCACGACATCTTGCAGAATTCTGGATGATAGAACCGGAAATGGCATTTTACGACATTACGGATAATATGAATCTTGCAGAAGACTTCATAAAGTCCGTGGTTAAATATGCATTAGATAACTGTATGGATGACATACAGTTTCTAAATGATAAATACGATGACACTCTAATAGATAGACTTAAAGGAGTCATAAGCACAGACTTCGTGAGACTACCATATACAGAAGGCATCGACATTCTAAAAGAAGCCATTGCTAATGGGCATCATTTTGAATATCCTGTCGATTGGGGTACGGATCTTCAAAGTGAGCACGAAAGATTCCTAGTAGAAGAGCACTTCGGTAAACCTGTTATCTTAACTGACTTTCCTAAGGACATTAAGGCCTTCTATATGAAACAGAATGAAGATGGCAAAACTGTTCGCGCTATGGATATACTGTTCCCTAAGATAGGCGAAATAATCGGAGGCAGCGAACGTGAAGCCGATTTGACAAAACTTGAGAATAGGATTGACGAATTAAAGATGAGCCGAAAGAATTTGGAATGGTACATAGACACCAGACGGTTCGGTAGTTGCCCTCATAGTGGCTTTGGACTTGGCTTTGAACGCCTATTACTATTCATAACTGGAATGCAGAACATACGTGACGTAATTCCGTTCCCACGCACACCTAAAAACGCAGAATATTAGATAAAATGCTTGTAATCGGAATCGCCGGGGGCTCAGGCAGCGGCAAAACTACAGTCGTAAGAGCCATAAAAAGTAAATTAAAGAACGAAAAGGTGGTTGTCATCCCGCAAGATGCCTATTACAAGGACTCGAGCGATCTCACGGATGAGGAAAAAAGGGTTCACAACTTCGATCATCCCGACGCCATCGATTGGGATTTGCTATGTTCCCAACTTCGTGATTTAAAGGCTGGGAAAAGCATTGAACAGCCTGTTTACTCCTATATATCGTGTTCTCGCAGTAAAACTGAAACAGTGAAGGTTGATCCGGCAGATGTCATAATCATAGAAGGTATTCTCATATTCTCGTGTAAAGAGCTACGCGACCAGATGGACATTAAGCTGTTCGTAGATGCCGATGACGACGACAGGCTAATGAGAGTAATGGCAAGGGATATCACCGAACGAGGAAAAGATGTAAGCTGGGTTATAGAGCGATACTCCCGCACGGTTAAGCCTATGTATCTGCAGTTTATAGAGCCAAGCAAACGATATGCAGATGTCATTATTCCACAAGGAGGACACAATAAAGTCGCAATCGAAGTAATCACGGCCACGATTGAAAAATTCCTAAAGTGAAAGGTCCTTCATCAGATAAATTGGCAGGAATTCTTATCACCGTGAGTATACATCTTGCGGTGATAATTGTTTTGCTACTAACTATAGTCCATCCCCGACTAAAAAAAGAACAGACGGTGATGGAGTTGGACTTTTCAACTCAAGAAAAAATAGAAGAACTCGAAAAGCAATTGGCAAGGAGCAAAGCACTCAATGAAAAACTGGACAGAATGCTCGAAGAGGAAGGCGTTACTCCTGAGAAATCGAAGATTAAAAATCTTCGTGTAAATTCTGCTCTTAAAGACGACCGCGGGACGGATGCAGAGCAACTATACAAGGATGCTGAACGCATACAAAAAGAATACGAGCAAAATATGTCGAGAAAAGACGACGACCTAGTGGCAATATCACCAAAAGATTCCGCTCACAATGACACTACCCGCTCACAAGACGAAACATATACAGGTCCATCAGTCTTATCTTATAGTATGGAAGGAAGAAAAGGAAGCTACCTACCCATTCCGGCCTATAAATGCATCGGCAGTGGAGAAGTTACTGTAATAGTAACCATAGATCCTAGTGGCAAGGTGCTTCAAGTCAAGATTCAAGATGACATATCTTCTTCTGACAAATGCCTGAGGGAATATGCCCTAAAAGCAGCGAGCCAGAGCCGTTTTTCTAAAAAAAGCGATGCTCCAGCCCGTCAGATAGGAAATATAGTCTATGAATTTATCGCGCAGTAACTGCTGCAGCGTAAGTATCATCTATCGCAAGATATATATGATAAAAGGCATTATCCCCAAGAGCGGAATATCTTCCGACGAGTGCGCGTATTTGAGTCATTATATATGATTTTGACTCCTCCCACTCCTTTCTCGTCGGTGTAAGTCCATCTTTTTCACGAACAAAGGCTAAGAACTTTTTCTCAAGCTGTGCCTTGTCCAGATAATCCAATAACTGAGCATAATCATCGATGTTAGAAAGTTCAGCGTGATGTTTATCGAAATAATCCGAGGCAAAACGCATAGCGCAAGCCTTTCTATTGCATTTTATATAAAAATCCGATGCACGCGTGGTGTCTAACGGCACGAAAACATCTGGAATTATCCCTCCTTTTTCGATTTTCATACTGTCTTTTTGAACCATCTCAGCCTCACCATATCTTTTATATACTTCCAGTTGATAATCATCCGTATATGGTTTCTGGATGCAGCGGCCCGACGGAGTATGAAAGCGTGCAACCGTAAGGCGAATACCACTTCCATCGGTAAAATTTATAGGCTCCTGAACCAGACCTTTTCCAAAAGAACGTCTACCTACAACTATAGCACGATGATTATCCTGCAAAGCGCCCGCGAAAATCTCACTTGAAGATGCACTTCCCTCATTAATAAGTAGGCTGACAGGTAATTCCTGATAAGGGCCGTGTCCGTCTGCCCTGTAGTCTTCACGAGGTCTTTTGCGCCCTTCCAAGAAAACTATCAGTGAGTCCTTAGGTAAAAATAAGTTACTCATCAAAAGAGCCTGGTCAAAATAACCTCCCGTATTATCTCTCAAATCCACCACAAGATGTTTCATTCCTTGAGCACTAAGCGATGAAAGAGCCTTTACAAATTCTTCATAAGTACTGCGTGAAAATTTTGATACTCTTACATAGCCTTCCGTGCTGCTGGTCATAAAGGCGGCATCAACAGAATGAAGAGGTATTTTCCCTCGAGTAATCTCAAAAGGAATCACCTCCCCGTCCCTTTTTACGGTAACATTTACCTTTGTCCCGGCAGGGCCTTTCATTCTACGAACCATACTATCCTGTGGGTAATGAACACCAGCTATGTTCACATCGTCCACCTTTAGCAAACGATCTCCCGCGATAATCCCGCTCTTTTGCGCCGGGCCACCTGCTATCGACTCTATAACTATCGCCGTATCGTTCGGCACATTAAACTGTATGCCAATTCCATCGAATCCAGCAGCCAGTGAATTATCGCTCTCCTCTCGCACTGCCGGCGGCATATAGGTAGAATGCGGATCTAACTTGGAAAGTACCGCCTCCACTGCCACGTCAGTAAGTGTCTTAGTGTCAATCGTATCTACATAATTGGCATCAACCTGTTCCAGAATTAGATTTAGTTTACGCCAATCCCTATATTTCACATCGTAAAGGGCTCTGCGTTCTTTAACTTTAAAATAAAACATCGTGGACAATACTCCGATGAGCACACTCAAGACCACGACAGCCCATATACTCCACTTATTGTTCTTCATCTTCCTTTATAAAATGTACACACTCTACTCCAGCTCTTTCCAGCAACTCTATTCCATCCCTAAGGCGGTATTCATCCATATATACAACTCTTTTTATACCAGCCTGGATAATGAGTTTAGCACACTCCATACAAGGGGAGGCTGTGACATATAGTGTGGAGCCCTGCGAACTATTTCCGGATTTAGCCACTTTAGTGATAGCATTGGCCTCTGCATGAAGGACATAAGGTTTAGTGATACCATTTTCGTCCTCACAGATATTCTCAAAGCCTGACGGAGTTCCATTGTATCCATCGGATATAATCATCCTATCCTTTACTATCAAAGCACCTACCTGACGACGCTTGCAATATGAATTCTTAGCCCATACTTGAGCCATTTCCAAATATCTTTCGTCAAATTTACTCATTACTTATTCTTCTGATATAAATATCTTTTTATGTTTCTCTTAGGAGTCCGCTCGAAGTCATTCTCCAAAAATTCTATCTTTCGTATCTGTGCATACTGCGGAAGTGCTTTATTTACTTCTGGGAGCATGCTATTAAGCTTCCCTTCTATCTCTTCTTTAGAAATGCCATACATTCGAGACGCTGCATAATCCGGATAAATAATGGCAGTCAACCCTCCGTGATCCTCAACCACAAGCGAGTCCACCACATAAGGGAAATTATTGATAATGCCTTCAAGTTCTTCCGGATAGATGTTCTGTCCGTTTGCAGAAAGAATCATACACTTACTTCTTCCTTTAAGGTACAAGTAGCCCTTCTTTATCACACCCATATCACCGGTGCGAAACCACCCATCAGAGGTAAACGCTTCTTTTGTGGCTTTTTCGTTCTTATAATAGCCCAAAAAGACATTCTGCCCACTGACTTGTACTTCTCCCGGAATCTTAGAGGGCTCTGGAGAATCTATCCTTATCTTACAACCCGGAACGGCCTTCCCTGATGATCCCACCTTAGCCTTATTCCACTTAATATATGTGATAATAGGCGCGCACTCCGTCATACCATATCCCACAGTAAAAGGAAAATGTAACTTATGGAAAAACTTTTCCACCTCAGGATTAACGGCAGCACCACCCAATATAACCTCCTCGAACACGCCTCCGAATGCAGACCTGACTCTTTTCCTCATGTACCTACGTACTATTCCACCTATAAGAGGAGCAGAGAAGAAAAACTTCAACTTTTCTGCTACAGGTTTAAGCTGAGTCTTATATACTTTCTCTATAATCAAAGGAACTGCGATTATTACAGAAGGACGCACCTGTGCGAAAGCGTCCATAATCACCTTGGGACTTGGTGTCTTAGTAAGGAAAAAGACTTGAGCTCCTATGCTCATCTCGAACAAGAACTCAAACATTAATCCATACATATGGGCTAGTGGAAGCATAGAGACCACACGAGAACGGCTATCCATCTGAGGTTCAGCCACATTGGCAGCGAAATTCATATTGCAGGCTATAGCCCTATATGGGATCATAACTCCCTTTGAAAACCCGGAAGTTCCTGAAGTATAGTTTATTATGGCTAGCTCGTCCGGCTTATCTTCATAATAACTTATCTGTTCTGGGCGAAGACCACAAGGATACTTCTTTCTAAACCCCATCACTACATCAGTACGTATAGCATCTATATCATCCTTTACAGACATAAGGCACTGCAAGTCAGAAATATTAACTACCACCTCCAAATCAGGTAGGTTCTCTGTATCTAAGTGAGACCACACCGTTTCGTCAACAAAAAATACTCTGGACTCCGAGTGTCCCAAAAGATGTATAATGCTATCAGGGTGAAATTCATGCAAGATCGGCACAGGGACGGCTCCATAAGTCATAGCAGCGAGGAAACATACGCCCCAATTGGCCTGATTACGACCACAAATGGCAACACGATCTCCAACATTAAGGCCACAGCGTCTAAAGACGACGTGAATCATCTCTATTCTTTCGGCCACCATCGCGTAATTCATAGTTTCCCCTTTATAATTAGAGAGGGCTAACTTCCACCAGTTGGCCTTAAAACTGGCTTCCAGTTGTTTGTTAACTGATCTAACGTTCATATCAATAGGTTTAAGCACTATCCTACAAAAGTACATAATTTTTTGTACATTTGCATCTATGCGTACTCAAAACGAAATTCCACGGGAATTCTTCAAATTTCCCAGTCAAATAATACACTTTTTGGGCGTACCATTTTTCTTCATCGTCTTCGTTCTGCTCTATAAGCCAGAATCGACCATTTCTTTTCTAAACGAAGGGAAAGGTAGTATGGAGTTTAATCTAATTATAGTCAGCTGCATTATGATGCTTACCCTTGTAGGAACCAGACTTGCATTTTTCTTTTTAAAAAATGTACTCCATCTGAATCGCCTACTCTACACTGGATGGTGCTGCATAGAAACCATAATTTTCTGCCTATTCAGTGCTCTTTTTCTTCATCTTATGCAGGGCCGTACTCAGACTTTTTTCGATGTTGTATCTAGTTGTATAGCTCAATTCGGATTCATCGTATTATGGCCATATATTTTAATCTCAGGATATTGCACAATTAAAGGGAAGAACGAAGAGATTAACTCCCCTTCCACGCCAGAAGATAGTAGAATACACTTCAAGGATGAAAGTCAAAAAGTAAAACTCATCGTATCAGCTAATTCCATCCTATATATAGAGGCAAAGGAGAACTATGTCGAAATCGTATATACAGATGCTGATATAGTGAAAAGATATACGCTCCGTTCATCTATGAAAAGACTTGAGCCCATACTTCACGCCCAAGGCCTTCAGAGATGCCATCGCACATATTACATTAATCCTAAGCACGTAAAAGTACTCAGCAAAGATCCTCGTGGCTATGTATTTGCCGACCTTGACGTGCCTTCTCTTCCTTCGATTCCTGTTTCTAAAACTTATTACGATACTCTTTCAGCTCTACTCTAGCAATTCAAGTTTCGTAAGCCAACTTTTAAGTAACCGCCAAAAAAAAGCGGAACAGAATTTGATTGCATAAAACAAATTCTAAATTAATCCATCATGAGAAAAAATCTTTTTTGTACCATTTTCGTGGCGATTATCGTCTCGATTTTCGCGCCGCGTTCGCAGGCGTGTTCTGGAATGGAGCTAAAGACGAAGAATGGGGATGTGGTTATGGCTCGCACTATAGAGTGGAGCGGCTCCGACATGAATTCTTTTTATGTTGTAGTACCTAAAGGTAATACACCTACTACTAAATTTGCATATATTGGAATAGCTGTTGAACTTCCTCAATACATTATGGAAGGCATCAACGAAAAAGGGCTTTCGGCTGGATTGTTTTATTTTCCAGATTATGGTAAATACGAAAGCGAAGACGAGGGCGAAGGGAAAATAAGCGTGTCAGACTTCGAACTCGTGGGATATATTCTCTCCTGCTGTGAAAACATCGACGATGTAAAAAGAACACTCGATGGGTTACACATTCATAGCGTGGATCCACGTTCTTCCACAGTGCATTGGCGCTTTATCGAAGAAAGCGGTAGACAAGTAGTTCTAGAGATAATCGATGGTAAATATGTTTTTTATGAAAACACGCTTGGTGTCCTTGCCAATTCACCATCATTTGATTATCACCTTACTAATCTAAATAACTATGTAAACTTAACTCCGGGAAGAGCCGCAGACAATTCCATACGCAATCTCAAGATGAGTTCCTTCAGTGGTGGTACCGCAATGTTAGGTCTCCCTGGCGACTACTCATCGCCTTCAAGGTTCGTAAGACTTACTTTCCTGCAAAATACAGCTCCGATAAAAGACACGCCTCTTCAAACCGTCGTACAGGCCTTTCACCTGCTTAATAACTTCGATATCCCAATTGGCATGCAGTTTTCAAAAGATCAAGAAGCCGTTGATATTCCAAGTGCTACACACGTTACGGTAGTAAGCGATCTTAAAGGACGCAGACTCTACTATAGAACAATGCATAACTGCGAAATCAGATGTATAGATCTCGCCAAGATAAACTTCAAAAAAACCGGATATCTATATAAGCCTCTTGATAAGGTCAAATCCGAGACAATACATCAAATATTCTAAACTATTTAAATAGTTTATCAACCTCTTTTGCGCAAGATGGCATAGTAAATACCGCAACGCGATCTCCCGCTTGAATCCGGGTATCTCCCACGGCAATAAATGCATCATTCCCACGCAAAACGCCTCCAACTACGGCATCTGAAGGAAAATCTAAATTCTTAAGAGCATCTTTAGTGATAGCACTTCCTTCAGCTGCCGTATATTCCATTACCTCGGCATTTGTCCCGCTCATATAACGGACGAATCGGGCTCTTTCACTAAGCGTGAGCTTGTAAATGCGGCTTGCAGTAGTAAGCTTCTTGTTTACAACTACATCCACGCCCATTTCTTCTGCCAATCGGACATATTCCATATTTTCCACTTCAGCGACAGTGCGTGGCACTCCGAATTTTTTTGCTGCGACACAAGCCAATATATTTGCCTCATCATTACCTGTTACAGCCACAAAAGCATCATACGTGTTTAAGCCTTGCTCATAGAGAAAATCGGTATTTCGCGCATCGCCATTTATAACATCCACATTGTCAGGCAATTCCTCCACTAAATCCACGCATCTTTCCCTCTTGATCTCTATCAATTTAACAGATGCAATTTCCGAAGAAAGCAAAGAAGCCACGATAGAGCCCACTGACCCCCCACCCATAATCATTGTACGCTTTATCGCGATGTCACTTAACCCTAGATAATCGTTAAGACTTTTAACCTCCTCATTCTTTATAATGATGTAAACAAGATCGCCATACTTGAACTTAGTATCAAAACGAGGAATGATAGTCTTTTCTTCACGGGATATTGCGATGACTCTAAATTCGGAATTCTCTTTTTCGGTAAAATGCTTTGTAAAATCCACTAACTTCATATCCAGTATTGGACTATCCTCTCCCAGGCGGAATGCAGCTATGTGCAACTTTCCCATCGCAAAATCCATAGTATCAGACGAAGTATTATAGCGAAGTTGCGACACTATCTCATCGGCTGCAATTTTCTCCGGGCAAAATGTCATGTCCAGTCCAAAAGAACGCATCATCTGCAGACTGGATTTAGAAAGCAAATCCAGATGCTGTATTCTCGCAACCACCTTTTTCGCGCCCATGCTCTTGGCAAAAAGAGAAGCTATCATATTCACCTCCTGATCCACATAAGGAACGACGGCAATAAAAAGATCGGCCTTGCCGGCTTGCGCATCGCCAAGTGCTTTGATAGAAGTAGGATCACCCTCTATAGGCTCAATATCAGCGGCAGATGACAAATTATCAAGCCTACTTTTTTCGCTATCTATTACAGTTACATCATTACCTTCACGAACAAGTAATTTAGTCAAATGTGAGCCGATCTCTCCGGCGCCATCTATAACCACTTTCATCTTCTTGACAAATATTTTATTATCAACAATCCCCCATCTGGAGGAATCTTATATTTTCCTTTAAAATTCATCCGTGACGATTTACGGACCTCCTTATGGGCAATAGCCACACTTTCTGCATATTCCTTCTTTCCTTTTATTAAATATGCCAATGCCACCCCCCAGTCCATCATACACCTACAAAAAATCCTTATCCTAGCTCTTACCGAACCTATGGCAAAAGGCAAATTCTTCTTTAGCATCCACAATGAATTACGGAAGTTTAGTCTCAATTTAAAAGGTGAGTTGGCTGGCAGGGTCCCTCCTCCTATGTGATAAACAAGACTTTGCGGAACGCACCATATTTGATACCCTAAACTTTGAGCTCTCCAGCACAGGTCTATTTCCTCCATGTGGGCAAAAAACCTTTCATCGAATCCTCCGAGATTATGCCACACCGATGACCGTATCATCAAGGCTGCGCCGCTAACCCAGAATACACGAGAAGGCGTATCGTATTGGCCTCTGTCCAACTCAACCCGGGAGAGTATTCGACCACGGCAATACGGATAGCCGAAGTAATCCAAATATCCGCCAGCCGCACCGGCGTACTCAAATCGTTGAGTTTTCTGCCAATTCTCCCCCACTTTGTCCAACGCATGCAATTTTGGAGCACAAATACCGCATTCCGGATGCGTTTCCATCCATAAAGAAAGTATTTCCAGCCAATTATCCGTTACTTCGATATCAGAATTCAATAACAGGTAATACTGCGCATCTATCTGGCTCAATGCATAGTTATACCCACCTGTGAAACCCAAATTCTCGCCTATGCTTATAATTCTAACCTGTGGGAAAAGTGATTCCACTGTCTGGATAGAACCATCGCTCGAGCCACTATCTGCGACATAAAGAATGTCTTCCTTTCCCAAAGATGCTAACACCCCTGGAATAAATCTTTTAAGATAATCTCTTGTATTCCAATTTAAAATGACGACTGCCACACGCATAACCCGACAAATATACGCAAAAATCTCTACTGTACTGCTATAGTGACTTCAATGGCACAGTGTATTCGATATCATTTACTTTTTTATATTCAGCGCAATATTTCGAATAAAACAGCAACACCTCTTCATATTTTCTCTGACGGCGCAATGACTTTACCATAGCCTTAAGAGCTTCCTCGTTAGTACTATCTATCTCCATTACCATATAAACCAACTGCTCCACGGCAATATATTGCTTTAGTTTCAATTTGGTTTCCAACTCTCTTAGTAACAATGGTAAAACCATATTATCCACCTGCTCTTTAAATTCATCGAAAATTGGATCATTCACCGATCTTAATATCCTTCCACGCGAAAGTATATTCATAATCTGCGTCTCGTTAATTTTCTCGTTTTTAAGGCAAGCCATAAAATCCCAATAATCGCATTGACACTGATCCCCTAATTCAAGATAATACCTGCCGTCTCTATACTCAATAGTGGCTTCATTAAGCATACCCAATGATTTTCGAAGATTATTTATAGCAACGCCTCTTGAATTTTTAACCTTATCTTCATCCTTATCGGGCCATAAGATACTACTTAGATTTTTACTGGAAATGCCATTCTCTTCTGCCCGAATAAGCAGGCATAAGATAATAATCTGCTGATTGGTAAATGCTGAAGTAATGTCTCGGGCATTTCTGTCATTAACTGTAAAATTTCCGAATATACATATCTGATTAGGCGCCTTTTCATACTTAAATGGTCTTCCGAATTTATAAGAAACATCCATTGATCCCTTCTTAGTGTGTTTCCTAAAAAAATAAAGCCCAATTCCACTACCACATAACATAAAACAAAGGATAAAGAAAATCCACCTGGAATTAGTTTTTGCTTCACCTCTATCTATTTCAAATATAGGTGGATATGTAAGATCATATATCCTAACTGTGGACTTTATATCGTCATCGAAAACCTGAGTCCATGCAAAAAAACGATTCAGCTCTCGATCAAGATAAATATTGGCATTAGTTCGCATCTTATCGGATATGATTGGTATAGGACTCTGCAATCGCTTGTACGAACCATCTGAAATATTAAAGCAATAAAGATAAAGATGTGACTGGCTAATGTACTCAGGATAACATAAAGTATAGAATTGGTCCTTATCCACAATGAGGTTCCGCACCGGCACCATATCAGGTCCTTCCCAACCCAAATCCCACACAAGAGTGCTTTCTCCAGTTTGGGTATCTATTCTATGCAAATCATAAAAATACCTTCTCCCTACGACCTGCTCGCCACACTCATTTCCCATTCCACCATAGATATAAACATACTTCCCATCTGTTCCCGCAGAAGTAAAATAACGCGGATATATAGGATCTCCCTTTAAATTTTTGAACACCTTGTTCCATTTCGCGTGAACTTCATCGAAAGAATAAAATTCTCCATTGTATAATCTATTTCCAAATCCTCCCAATATAGAAAACTGCCCATCTGCCGGATTTAGAAAAGTAGCGTGGTGATGTACAGGCATATCTAAACCATCATAAGAACATATTTCCCATCGCTTTGTATCCAAATCCAGTTTCGCTACCGTAGGACTTCCCGAAGGCGCCTCATCATTATATAATTCATAACAAAAAAGATATCTTCCGTCCGAGGACACAAAATTGTTCCCAAGCTTCATCGCGATAGGGCAAGGCTCATCAAAATGTATCGACTCAGACCTTTGATCTATGAAGGAATAGATGTTCATGTCGTTTTGAGTAAAATAGTAAAACTCCTTTCTTATAGGGTTATACGACACGCCTGCTATATCCTCATAACTCGATGCGAAAATCTCCGACCACACGGCAGCTCTATTAATCAGCCAGTCAGGATTTTTTACTTTGCCACATACTTTCCTTTTACTGTCATATACTTCAGTTCCGCAGAATTGATCCAGAGCAAACTCAAAAGACTTATCAGTTCCGGTAACGCTCAGATTTTTTAAAGAAAAAGAAGGCACATCTATTATATAATCGCTTCGTCCAAATTCTATAACAGGGGTAATCACCGAAGAGAACCCATCATATCGTTTCGTATAACGCCTTCCCGATACTGACAAGGAAACCTCTCCCCCATCCAGATCCATTACCAATTGCATTTTACTCCATCTGAAAACCGGAATTTCATTTTTAGAAAGCAACATTTGAATCAAACTATGCCTTCCCTCCTCATTTAGACGAATTACCACACTATCCTGTCGGCTATCGTAAGAAAGGTTCCATATACGTTCGGAATCCCCATTATCCTTAATTCTGAAAACATAGCCGAAATCTTCCTGGTATTTAGGAGAAAATTCGAAACTCATCTGAAACAGATGAGCAAAAGATTCCGTTTCTTCACCTCCAAAGACGTTATATGATGTCCTTTCATCTATCTTATAGTCCATACCGAAAAAGCCCAGACCTTGAGAATATAATTCCGAACAGGATAAAATAGTCACTATAAAAAAAGCACAAGATGCAAATACTCTCTTAACCATCATTTAACCCCTTTAACATTATTCCACAAAATTAAAAACTTTAAAATATAATTCCAAAGAAGCGCCTATCGAACAGTATTAATGAATTATTTTTTTGTATTAACCATCGATTAACCCTATATTTAACCTATGAGAGTTTACTTTGCAGAAAACAATGAACAAAGAAATCATAAAAATATTTTCTAATCACACGTTGTTATGAGACACACAAAACTATTTAAAATGGCGAGCGCAGCGATAATGATCGCAGCAACGCTACTTACAAACTCTTGTAAAGAAAAAGAGAACATCGTAGAAACTCCTAAAGGGACGGTTGCGGGAATAGTAACCGATGAATTGGGCACTCCTATAATAGATGTAGAAGTATCGGTAAAAAACACCGAGCTCAAAGCTGTTACAGCTGTTGATGGCTCATACACCATCCAAAATGTCCCTATGGACAAGCAAACTCTTACTTTCACAAAGAACGGATATGCTACAACCTCTTCTACTATAAATGTTAATTCATTTAAAGATGGAAAAGCTACCGTTAATGTCAAGATGCTTATCGCCGGATGCAAGATTACTGGAAAATGTGTTGACGCACGCAATGGTAATGCCGGAATGAAAGGCGTAAATGTAAGCCTTAACGCCGGCGCCCAGACTACCACTACTGATGAAAATGGCGTTTATTTATTTGAAAATCTTACCATTGACGACTACACACTTCTGTTTACCATGTCAGGATGCGTGGATGTAGAGAAAAAGGTATCTAAAGATCAATTCACCGGTGACTTTATCGTAACCGTAGAAGATGTTAGAATGGGAGCAAAAGAACTCCTTCCTGGCGCGACAGCAGAGGATCTTAAATCTGTAGATGTATGGCACTACAACGAGTATCGCGGAGGAAAGAATAGTGATGCTTATCCACACTTCGACTGGTCAACCGATTTCATGGGAACCCTTACAAGCTGGTATGGACGGTGGGAGGAACAAAACGAAGGTACCACTATCCAGATTCGTAACAGCGAAGCCGAAGGACATTGGCAGAACCCTGCAGACCACGAGAACTTCGACTCTTATCTGGCCGGACGTAAGTATATTACTGAAGACAACTGCATTATGTCCATAAAGATGCGCACACACGCATGTCAAGAAGATGCTCCTGCCCATTGGGGTGTTATGGTCATTGATCTTGACGCAGCAGAGCCTAAAGCAGAACTTATAGGCGAAATCATAGAGTCCTATAACGAAAGTTACTCTAACCCTGACCACAAATTCGACCTCAGCAAATACATCGGTAAAGAGGTAGTCATCGCTATAGGTATTTACCGTTGGGAAACAGGTGATTATTGGAAACAGCTAGTTCTTCGCAGAATCGCATTTGCAAAAGAGCAGCCAAGCGAGTGGGGATACCTTCCTGGAGAAAATGTTCCCGGACTTGACGAACAGTATAAGATGACCATGGAGATGGTACGCTCTACTATGCCAGTTACAGAATTCTCTGAATTCATAGGAATATCTCCGGATCCAAGAACCGATATAGACGGACCTGAAATGTACCGCGATGCATACAAGAATTGGAGAAAAGCTGGACATTTCGCAGCATGGTGGTCTTGCATGCCTATTGAAAAAGACAATGAACCATTTGCAGGAGAAGGCTTTATAATCAAGACAAAAGGAGGAGACGCAGAAGTAAGCACCACAGCACCGCAGTCTTATTTCTATGCCAAATTTGCTATTGCACAGGGGCATAATAAACTTGGACTAAATGCTCGTAATTTCAGCTCGTCTAATGCCACATTCTTTAAAGTAACCATAATCACTGAAGATGGTACTGTCAAGAACCTCACCCCTGAAACCACCGTTGGCCAGGCCGCTGATAACGGGTGCTGGAAATTCATCCACGAGAACGGCAGTGCTGACACACCTGAGGATTATGCTCAATTCGTATACGACCTTTCTGAATTCAATGGCAAGAATGTAATAGTAATGCTAGGCGTATTCAAGGGCGAAAAGAATGACGATGAAAACAAACTCTGTATTCACAGCATAACTCTAAAATAATTACATTATTCAAGTACGATGGTCCGGGGGTAGACTAGCCCCCAGACCATCTTTCTCATTTTTACATTATGTCAACTCTTAGATTTTTTCTTGCGCTCTCAATTCTGCTTCTATCAAGCTGCACACCACAAGCTAAACCCAACCCTGAGCCTAATCCTAATGTAGACGACAAGGAGATGGAACTGGCACGAAAGAATTTGACCAGAGCCATGAGTATGGTAGCCGCAGCGAAAACCAATTATTTCACAACTACGGATTATGCTATGTCCCGATACTATAATCCCTTCACCAAGAAAAAATCTGACGAAAAGGCCAGTGTCTGGATGTATACAAGCGCCATTGAGGCCGTAAATGCTATTCTGCACGGATTTGTAGCCTTGAAGGAAGCTGGAGACGACAGCTTTTACAATAATTACTTCCAAACATACAAGCAAATCCTTGACGAACTCGTCGAGAACCTGAAATGGTATGAAGGCACATTTACACTAACTTCCTACACACAGACAAAAGAATGGACAGTCTACGGGGTAAATAGGGCAAGTTCTCCGCATAAAGCGGAAGTGGAAGGTGTAATGAATGTTTACGATGATCAGCAGTGGCTTACACGCGAACTTCTTGAATCATACAAGCTTACTAGTGATAAAAAGTATCTCGAAAAAGCAGAATATCTTGCAACTTATGTACTAGATGGATGGGATACTACAATTGAAGATAACGGACAAGAGCATGGAGGTATAGTATGGGGACCAGGATATTATACTAAACACTCGTGCAGCAACGGCCCATTCATAAGCCCACTCGTATGGCTTTATGAAATTTATAAAGACAGCGACGAAGAAACAACATATCGCTACATAGGAGAAAAAAGAGCCAGGCTGACTAAAACTATGAAAAAGAGCGACTACTACCTCATGTACGCTGAAAAGGTTTACGATTTTATGAAATCACACCTGTATAACAAAACCTATGGCGTGTATTGGGATATGCTCGGAGCCAAAGGATACGGAGGAGACAACATAGCATATGAATATGTAGACGGTGTTAAATACAGAGGATATAACACCATCGAATCTCCTAGCGGGGAATTTTACTCATATAATAGCGGAACTATGCTTTCTGGTGCAGCAGACCTATATAGGGTTACAGAAAAACAAAACTACTTGGAAGATATGACGGCCCTATGCACTAGAGCATTTCAATATTTCGCACATAAATCTACATCTAAACCTGACCTATATGAATACAACATTACCGGCTTTAATAACTGGTTCAATGGAGTGCTTATGCGTGGCTGGGTGGATGCATCAGCTTTCTATTCGAATGTAACCTTCAACATCAGCACTTTTCAGGCCAACCTTGACTACGCATGGGATAATTACCTAAAGGATGCCATGCTCCCTCCAAGTTTACTTTACGGATGGAATGTATTCAATTTCAAAAACGATGTGGAAGGAATGTTTACATTCTCTTTTGCTGCACAATACGCCGTATTGGCTAAATGGAATATAACTACAAAACAGAACTCATTATGAGAAAGGCTGTAACATTACTTTTTTCATTAGTTTGCGCACTCTCGCTCAGCGCGCAGGACATAAAGATAGCAGGAGTGGTGCTTGACGATGCATCACTTCCGCTATATGGAGCTAGTGTAAGAATCAAGGGTACCAATATGGGGGTCATCACCGACGAGAATGGTAAATACCACCTAACGGCACCCCAAGACGCTACCCTAGAGTTTTCATGCATGGGGTTTGCTACGATATTCGAGCATATCGACTCCCGTAACACGATCAATGTAACACTAAAACCGGATAATACCTTTTTGGAAGACGCGGTGGTGGTAGGATATGGTACGCAGAAGAAGGGCTCCATCGTAGGTGCTATTTCCGGTGTGGGTGGAGACAATATGATTAAGACCAAAAACGAAAACCCACAGAATATGCTTACGGGGCGCGTTTCCGGAGTGCGAATTTGGCAAAAATCAGCAGAGCCAGGTACATATAACAACAATATGGATATACGAGGGCTTGGTGAACCACTTGTAATCATAGATGGCGTTCCCCGCTCTACAGCCGATTTCCAAAGACTCAATGCTAACGATATAGAAAACGTTTCTGTTCTAAAAGACGCTTCAGCAGCCATTTATGGTGTACGAGGTGGCAATGGTGTTATCCTGGTAACCACTAAAAAAGGTAGCGAAGGAAAATCGACGGTCCAATATAACGGCTCTTTCACTTTTCAGCACCCTTCGACCATGCCTAAATTGGCAGGAGCAATAGATGCAATGACCCTCTATAACGAAATGGCGTTGAACAAGTCGGACGGAAGTGGTTCCATAACTTTCACGAAAGAATTTATGGATCAATATCGTAATGGCACTCGCAAGGCTGCCGACTGGAACTCGCTAGTCTTTACTGATATGGCACCACAAACTCAACACGATGTTTCTCTAAGCGGAGGTAATGAAAAATATCAGTACTATGCTAGTATGGGGTACCTTTACCAAGAAGGATTCTTCCGCTCCGGTGACCTGAATTATTCTAAATTCAACATACGCTCTAACATCGACGCTACAATAACGGAAGGGCTTAAATTCAATCTCAACATCAGCGGATTTGCCGATACGAGAAAAAACCCGGACTCCGACGCCGTTACGCTCATCCGTAACCTGTGGAAACAAGGCGTATTATTCCCAGCCTATGCAGACGATGCGCATACGATGCTTAACTACGAGGGTCTAGACCTTATGCAAAACACAGTGGCTATGATGACCCGCGAGATATCAGGTTACAAAGACTATAATGAAAAACAATTCCAAGGAGCGACATCTCTTGAATACGATTTCGGCACTCTAACTGATGCCCTAAAAGGACTATCCCTTAAAGGAATGCTCAGTTACGACTATAAGCTGGACGATAACGAATTCTTCCGAAAAGCCTATAATCTTTATGCTAAAGACGAGCTGACCGGAGAATATGTAGCAAAGGAGTTTTCTGACCACTCGAACAGACTTACCAGAGAATTCTATTCAAAATGGCAGGCACTCGCTCAAGTCATACTTTCGTACAACCGCAAATTCGGCAAACACGACATAAGTGCTACTTTCGGGTATGAAGCACAAAAGAGAAAAGGAGATAACTACTACCTCGTAGGAGAGTTGGCATTCAGCTCCCCTTATCTTACTGCACTAAAAGACAAAACCCAATCCACTTTCGTAGACATAAACAGCAATATCGACTCCTTCTACGAAATAGCCTACCAGGCATTTATAGGTCGATTAAATTACAACTTTGATAATCGCTATCTTATTGAAGGCCAATTCAGATACGATGGCTCATCGAAGTTCGCACCTGGACATCAATGGGGATTCTTCCCATCGCTGTCTGCCGGATGGAGAATCTCAGAAGAACCATTCTTCAAGGATAGTGAAATACTATCATCCATAAATCAACTCAAACTCAGAGCAAGTTATGGCTCGCTAGGAGACGACAGCGAATTAAATTACGAATGGCTTGCCGGATACATCTACCCTGCTACTGGAGTAGATGGAGAAAAAGGTTATTACTCAGGCTATGCGCCTGCCTATATAATAGGAAACGAACTTGTATATGGTGTAAACACTTCTCCACTTCCTAACACCAACATCACCTGGCTTAAATCGAAAACCTTCAATATCGGTGTGGATTTCGAAGCGTGGAATGGTCTTTTGGGCATAACATTCGATTACTTCGAAAGAAGGCGCGATGGAGTCTTCGGGCAGAACACATCTTCACTGCCTACGGTAGTAGGAGCGTCCGCACCGGTAGAAAACCTCAATAGCGACCGCAACTTGGGTCTTGAAATGGAACTCTCACATAGAAACAAAATCGGAGAGTTCGAGTATTCGCTTAAAGGCATCGCCTCCATTACCCGCAGGCAAAATTTAAAGGCTTATGGACAAGGCCCTTACGGGAACTCATACGACAGATGGCGTAACGATAACCTGACCAATCGCTATCAAGGTGTGCAATTCGGATATGAGGGCGTGGGAAGATATGAAAGCTGGGAAGACATCTGGAACTATGACATTTACAAGGAAGGGAATCTGCTCCCGGGAGATTACAAATACCTTGATTGGAATGGAGATGGCGAAATAAGCAGCCTTGACGAGCATCCATTTGCCTATGACCAGACTCCTTGGATGAATTACTCCCTGGCTATGAACTGTCAATACAAAGGCTTCGATTTCAGTATGCTATTACAAGGCTCCGCTCTCGGTTCTTATATGTACGATGAGCCTCTATACTCTATATGGGGGTCAAATGGTGGTGGCGTACTGGAACAATTCACCGATAGGTGGCATCCACAAGGAGAGTATTCAGATCCTTATGATCAGACTCTTACTTGGATAAGTGGTCACTACGCCTTTACAGGACATTCACCTGAAAAGAATTCCTCTTTCAATAGAGTTAGCACCTCATACCTTAGGCTTAAGAGCATCGAGCTAGGCTACACTCTTCCGAGAAAAAACAAAAACGGATTCACCACCAGAATGTTTATTAATGCATATAATCTATTCACTCTATGTGGTATCAAGTATGTGGATCCCGAACACCCGGATTCGGATTACGGGCGAATGTATCCATTGAATAAAACCGTTAGCTTAGGATTGAACCTATCTTTCTAAAAAGGCTGATATGAAAAAGATAATTATACTGATTATTTCTGCGTTGTCCATATTTGGATGTAATATGGACCTTACACCTAAAAATATCGTTACCGATGATGACCTTATGGGATCAACCAAAGGTATGGCCATCTATATGACGCGATTATACTCCCATATGCCGTTTGAGGATTTCAAATATATGGCCGCTTGGGGATTCAATTTCAATGGGTGGCTCGGAACATTGGGCATCGATGGATGTGGTGAGGCAATGAATCGCGATGACGTGTTCCGCACTTTCAGGTCGGAAGAAAACCCATTTTGGAGTAGTGCATTCACTCTTCTTCACGATGCCAACCACCTGATAGAAGAGTTACCAGAGCACAAAGATAACTTCACCGATATGGAATTCAACTTCTTTATGGGCCAAGGCTACTTCGTGCGAGCATATGTTTTCTATCAAATGGCACGTAGATTCGGAGGAATTCCTCTTGTTACCCATACTATTGCCTATCCTAACGAATCCTCAAAACTGGAAGTTCCTCGCTCAAGTGAGGAAGAAACTTGGGATCAGATCTGTGAGGATTTTGACACTGCCATCTCCTTGCTTCCACAAACGGCCGTTCTTTCCGGGCTTGTCGATAAATATGCGGCACTGGCTTTCAAGGCAGAAGCAATGTTGTATGCAGGTAGTGTAGCCAAATATAACGAAACCGTAACCGGTCGCCTTACCGGAATAGGAAGCAAGACAGAAACAAGGGTAATGGGATTCGATAGCAGTTCCTATAAGGAGGCCTATATCAGGTATTTCAGCGAGGCGTATAAAGCTGCTCGCGAAGTGATGAATAGTGGGAAATACTCTCTATATAAGAAAAAATGGGTGGCTGGAGACAAAGAAGCCATGTATCAAAACATGGTAGATATGTTCAGTGATCTTACCAGTCCAGAGAACATATTCGTAAAGGAGTACGAATATCCATCTCTTACTCACGGACTTGACGCATATAGTTCACCTTTCATCTTTAGAGACCCGCTTTGTTCTGGAAGTTGTCCGTCACTTGACTTCGTAGAATTATTCGATGGCTTTGATAGATATCCGGACGGCACCATAAGAGTAACGGATGGCGATGATAATACTTCCGGACACTATCTAATGTTCGACACCACGATGGATTTCTTCAAAAATGCCGAACCACGACTTAGAGCCTATGTAATTCTGCCAGGTGATGTCTTCCGTAACCAGACGATAGAGATACGTGCAGGTGTCTATACGGGTTCCGCACCAATATCTCCACTATGGAGCGACTACTCATATAGCAGAGCCACTGAGAATTTCTACCAGAACCTTCCTCAATACAAGAACTCACCTAAAACACTATATCTGAGCCCAAGAGCCCAGTCCGGCCAAGAGATAGTGGAACTTTCCGATGGTACGAAGATGACAGCCGCCGGAGAAAATGGTCCATTCTACGATGTCAAAGATAATGAGGCCAACCTTTCTGGCTTCTATCTACGCAAATACCTTAATCCAGATCCTAACTACATTAGAGGAGAAGGAAAATCCGCTCAACCATTTATCCTGATGCGATATGCCGATGTGCTTTTAGCCGCAGCAGAATCAGCCGTAGAGCTGTCTATGGATGGAGTGGCTTCGCCTGTTGAAGGGGATGATATGTTACAAATAGCCACGCAGGCTATAAATGACATAAGAGAAAGAGCCGGAGCTAACTTGCTCGACTCGAAACTTGGCCCGGATCAGCAAAGTCGCGATCAAGTTAGAAGGGAGAGGAGGAAAGAATTGGCATTCGAGCATAAAAGCAAATGGGACATCCGCAGGTGGAGAGTTCAGCACGACGACGGCAGAAATGGTTTCTGGGGAGAACAACGCGACGCTTCTCGCTTCGGAAAGGGCTCCAGCTATCGTCTACACGGGCTTTATCCTTTCTACAGTACTGAAACAGGAAAATATTTCTTTGATGCTAACTTCCAAATGGCTCGTGAGATGGAACTCATGTACGATGCCATAGATTACTACTTCGAAATTCCTTCGAACGAAGTATCCAAAAGTCCTGTCATAGATCAACAGCCTAACAGATAAATATTATGAACAAAATACTTATATTTGCCATCGCGGCATTATCGATAAGCTCTTGCGAATTATTCCGGTTGGATAATTACGATGCGCCTAGCGAAACACTTTACGGAAAAGTTATAGATGTTAAAACTGGAGACCCTGTGCTGACTGATCAAGGGGCAGAAGGGATACGGGTAAGATTGATAGAGACCAGTTGGGAGGGAAATGTAACTCCGCAAGATTTTTATTGCAAACCTGACGGAACCTTTCAAAACACTAAACTTTTTGAAGCAGACTATAATGTACGCGTAGATGGACCATTCGTTCCTCTCGTTATGGAAACCACAGAAGGCCATCCCATAAAAGACGAAAGCGTGAATATACACTTAAAAGGGAAAAAAGAAATAATATTTGAAGTTCAACCATTCCTAAAGGTTGAATTCGATTCATCTCCCGTGGTAAGTGCTGGTAAAATAATGGCTTCAGTAAAAGTCACCAGAGCCACTACCCGAGAAGAATTGGCACAGGCCTTTGAAGCCACAGGGAGTTGGAAACCTGCTTATGGTAATGTGACCGATATACAACTATTCGTCAGTTACTCATCTACTGTAGGTTATCGAAATAGAGACAGCCGATGGTCCAGTGAAATCAAATACAGCGGAGCAGCCTTTGACCAATTGGAAGGGAAATCCATATCCATAAAATCGAATGGAACCATTCCTTCTGGAAGAAAAGTCTTTGTCCGGGCTGCAGCCAGAATTAACTGCGACACGCCAACAGGAAGCGGAACAAAAAGATGGAACTATTCAGAACCTATAGAAATAGATGTACCTTAATTAACATACTATAATGAAAAAATTTACCATTCTTACTCTTTTGCTATTGACAACATCTGCATTGGCCACGGACAAAAGCCCTGTGGAGTATGTAAGCACACTAGTAGGAACTATGTCCAAGCACTCTCTTTCCACAGGAAACACTTATCCTGCCACTGCACGTCCTTGGGGAATGAACTTCTGGACCCCTATGACCGGAGTTATGGGCGATGGATGGACATACACCTACGATGCAGACAAAATACGCGGATTCAAACAAACGCATCAGCCTAGTCCATGGATTAATGACTACGGCCAATTCGCCATTATGCCTGTTACCACCGGTGCTGTTTTCGACCAAGAACAAAGAGCCAGTTGGTTCTCCCACAAAACGGAAAAGGCTACACCATATTATTATACAGTATATTTAGCAGATCACGATGTGGTCGCCGAAATGACCACGACAAGTCGCGCTGCTGCATTTAGACTGACATATCCGCAGAAGGACATATCCTATCTAGTTGTAGATGCATTCGACAATGGATCCTACATTAAGGTACTTCCTGAGAAAAATCGCATAATAGGCTATACCACCAAGAATTCCGGTGGTGTGCCGCAAAATTTCAAGAATTGGTTCGTAATAGACTGCGACACACCTTTCGAGTATATACGTACCATCTCTGATGGAGAGCACATTAGCGATAGACTTGAATCGAATTCATCGCATAGTGGGGCTCTCGTGGGGTTCAAAACCGCCAAAGGGCAAAAAGTTTCTTTAAAAGTGGCTTCATCATTCATAAGCCTTGAACAAGCGGAATTAAATTTAAAAGAACTTGGAGATGGTGACTTTGACAGATTATGTAAAGAAAGCAAAGATGAATGGAATAGAATCTTAGGACGCATAGAAGTCAAAGATAACGATATCGACCACTTAAGAACTTTCTATTCTTGCCTTTATCGCTCAGTTCTGTTTCCACGTAATCTCAGTGAAATCGATGAAAATGGAAAGGTTCGTCACTATAGCCCATATAACGGAGAGTTAAGAGATGGATATATGTTTACTGATACTGGATTTTGGGATACATTCCGTTCATTATTCCCTCTACTTAACCTCGTTTACCCAGAAATGAGCGCCAAAATGCAAGAAGGACTAGTAAACGCTTATCTAGAAAGCGGTTTTCTTCCTGAATGGGCAAGCCCGGGACATAGAGGCTGTATGGTAGGCAACAACTCTGCTTCAGTGGTAGCCGATGCTTGGATAAAAGGCATTAGAGGCTATGATATCCAGACCCTATGGGAGGCAGTATGCCACGGCACAAAAGCCGTACACCCAGAAGTGGAATCTACCGGAAGGCTAGGATGGAAGGAATACAATAAACTCGGCTATGTACCTTGCGATATTGGCATCAACGAAAGTGCAGCTCGCACATTAGAATATGCCTACGATGACTGGTGCATTTACCGATTGGGTCAAACATTGGGAAAACGCAATAGCGAAATTAAAGTTTTCAAAAGCCGCGCGATGAACTATACTAAGCTTTTCTTGAAAGATGCCGGACTTATGTGCGGACGAAAAGCCAATGGAGATTTTTCTCTTCCTCTCAATCCATACAAATGGGGCGGTGATTTCACTGAAGGAAATGCACTCCAATACACGTGGTCCGTCTTCCACGACCCGGCCGGGCTTTCCGCTCTTATGGGTGGCGACGAAGGCTTTCTAAAGACAATGGATGAAATCTTCGAGATGCCTCCTATTTTCGATGACAGTTATTACGGATTCACTATCCACGAAATAAGGGAGATGCAGATAATGAACATGGGAAATTATGCCCACGGGAACCAGCCTATACAGCATATGCTTTACCTATACGATTGGGGTGGTCAGCCTTGGAAAGGTCAAATGCGAATCCGCGAAGTGATGGAAAAATTCTACACTCCTAACCCTGACGGATACTGTGGAGACGAAGACAATGGACAGACCTCCGCTTGGTACGTATTCTCCGCCCTTGGTTTCTATCCAGTATGTCCCGGTACCACTCAATACGCCATAGGCACGCCTCTTTTCAAGCAGGCACACATTCATCTTTCAAATGGGAACACTATTTCCATAAATGCCCCGGAAAATGATGATACACACTTCTATGTACAAGGCATCAAAATGAATGGTAAAGCCTATTCACCTGTATATTTCGAGCACTTCGACCTTCTTGATGGACCGGTTATAAATTTCGAAATGTCAGACAAGCCTAATTACGACAGAGGAATATCTCTTACAGATAGACCATATTCTCTCTCAAATAATAACTAATAATTATGAAATCAATTCTCTCTTTTGCACTAGTTTTACTCTGCTCGGCGGCAAGCGCTACATCAGGTTACGAAAGTAAACGGCCTGCTCCACAAGATCGTCTATTCACCTCCCAAGCGGTAGAACAGACCATAGTGGATGTTTGTTCGCTACTCAGCGAGAATCCGAAATTGGCATGGATGTTCGCAAACTGTTTCCCGAACACTTTGGACACTACCGTTCACTTCCGCTATGACGAGAATGGGCAGCCCGACACCTTTGTCTATACAGGAGATATCCACGCTATGTGGCTTCGAGACTCCGGGGCTCAAGTGTGGCCATACGTTAGGCTTTGTGCAAAGGATGAGCATCTGCGCGAAATGATAGCAGGAGTCATCAACCGTCAATTCTACTCTATTTGCATAGACCCTTATGCCAATGCTTTCAATGACGGGCCAACAGGCGGACATTGGATGTCGGATAATACGGATATGAACCCAAACGATCACGAGCGCAAATGGGAAATCGACTCGCAATGCTATCCTATAAGACTTGCCTACGAGTATTGGAAAGTTACCGGTGACACTTCCGTTTTTGCAGACAAATGGATAGAGGGTATGACTAAGATCCTCGCCACCTTAAAAGAGCAACAGCGCAAAGAAGGACACGGCTCATATACATTTACCAGGGTAACCGATAGAGAATTCGACACGAAATGCTGCTTAGGAAAAGGACAGCCGGTAAAGCCTTGTGGACTAATAGCATCGGCTTTCCGACCATCAGATGATGCTACCACCTTTGAATTCCTCATACCATCTAACTTTTTCGCTGTAACATCTTTAAGAAAGGCAGCAGAGATTCTTGAGGTGGTAAATTCGCGCAAGGATCTGGCAACAGAATGCCTGGATCTGGCAGACGAAGTAGAAAAGGCCATTAAAGAAAACGCAATAGCCTTCCATCCGGAATTTGGGGAAATCTATGCTTTCGAAGTGGATGGATTCGGAAATAAGTTCCTTATGGACGATGCCAATGTTCCGAGCCTTTTAGCTATGCCTTATCTAGGAGATATCGATGTTAATGACCCTATATATCAAAACACAAGACGCTTTGTGTTAAGCGAATATAATCCGTATTTCTTTAAAGGAAGCGCAGGAGAAGGAATCGGTGGGCCGCACATCGGATATGATATGATCTGGCCTATGAGCATTATGATGCGTGCTTTTACGACTAGCGACCCTCAAGAAATAAAAAGCTGCATCGATATGCTCTTATCTACCGATGCGGGGACAGGTTTTATGCACGAATCTTTTCACAAAGATGATCCGACGAATTTTACCCGCGAATGGTTCGCTTGGCAAAACACCCTATTCGGAGAATTGATACTAAACCTTATAGAAAGGGGCTACACCGATATCCTATGTGGAAATGAGGTGCTCGCATCGACTCCCACATCACCTGAAGAGTTATGCTCTAAAGTTATATTGAAAGACCAGGGCATAGAGAGGTTAGCCTACATTTATCGTCCTGAAGGATATGAAGAACAGACACTTCCCCTTGTACTCGTACTCCACGGATATGGCGGCAGAGCACTTGATGATGGACTGCGCTTTATCGAACTGGCTAAAGAAAAGGGATTTGCGGTATGCTATCCACAAGGAGCTGAAGATCCTACAGGGCATCGTAGCTGGAATGTCGGATATCCTTTCCAGTCAGAATATAAAATCGATGATGTAAAGTACCTTAAACACTTAGTGAAATATCTATGTAAAGAGTTCTCTCTTAGTGATGAAAATGTATTTCTTACCGGGATGTCCAATGGTGGAGAGATGTGCTATAAAATGGCATCGGAAAGTCCTCGCACTTTTTCTGCCATAGCCTCTATCGCCGGATTGACATTAGATGTAATGAAAGGTACCTATCCACACCCTATCCCATTTATGGAAGTACACGGAACAGCCGACCAGATATCTCTATGGGATGGTGATTCTACAGGAGAAGGTGGCTGGGGAGCCTACATGGCGGTTCCTACGGCTATAAGCCGCATAGTCTGTGCTGATGGTTGCAAACGCTACACCCGTGAGGTACTTCCTTCTGAGCGTAAACGAGTTATCCTCCACACCTATTCGGAAGGCAAGCCGGCTTTCAAAGATGGACCTAACTGCGAGGTACTTCTCTATGAAGTAGAAGGTGGGGATCATAGTTGGTCAGACCGCTATATAGACACCTGTCTTAATGTCTGGAACTTCTTCGAAAAGTACTTAGTAACCTTAAAAGCACTTCAACATTAATTTTTCCCTAAAAGGGTGGCCACAGAAATGGCAGCGCGAATGCCATCCACTGCAGACGATACTATACCACCGGCATATCCTGCGCCCTCGCCACATGGGAAAATTCCTTTCATAGATACATATTCCAGTGTCTGAGGATCACGTGGCAGGCGTATGGGGGAAGAAGTACGGCTCTCCACCCCTAAAAGCAAGGCTTCATTAGTATAATATCCCCCGATCCTGACTTTAGGAAAAGCCTTTTGAAGTCTTTTGGCCACCATAGAAGGAAGGGCAAGATGCAGAGGTGCACTTACTACGCCTGGCGAATAAGATGTGCGTGGTAAACTCTCCGATAAATGTCCCCGACAGAAATCGACCATTCGCTGCGCCGGAGCAGTGAACGGATTTGCATTGGACCCAGTCAAACTCCTGGCACACAAATACATACTTCGCTCCATTTCCATTTGAAAATCTAGCAGTCTAAATGCAGAATCTCCAGGAACATCCTCAGGCTCAACTTGAACCACCACACCGGAATTGGCCCAAAGAGAGTTCCTAAAAGAATTCGACATTCCATTCAAAACTACCGTCCCGGGCTCTGTAGAAGAAGGCACCAAAACCCCTCCGGGGCACATGCAAAAAGAAAAGACGCCACGTCCATCTATTTGCTGAACAAAGGAATACTCCGCGCTAGGATAGCCTTTTTTCCACTTAGTGTGGTATTGTGCTCTGTTTATAAGTTCTTGCGGGTGCTCAACTCTCACCCCAAGGGCAAATCCCTTTGCTTGAAGTGCACCACCACAAGCAGAAAGCATCTGATAAATATCCTTACCTGAATGACCACTTGCAAGGACCACTGCTCTTGAATGGAATTCACTTCCATCAGCACAACGAACTATACGAAATCCTCCATCTAAAGAAATGGAAACCACCTTACTATTAAAGTGATACTCTCCTCCATGCGCGATTATACACTTCCTTATGTTTTCTATAATTGAAGGTAATCTATCCGATCCGATATGCGGATGAGCATCGATCAATATATCTTCAGAGGCTCCAAAGCTCACGAACTGATATAAAACTTCCCTATTATCACCCCTTTTCGAAGAACGAGTATAAAGTTTTCCATCAGAAAAAGTCCCGGCACCTCCTTCGCCATAACAATAATTCGAATCCGGGTCCAAAACTCCTTCTCTAGATAAAAGCGCTACATCCCTTTTACGAGAATGTACATCCTTACCCCTTTCAAGGATAATCGGTTTAAGACCCATCATCAACAGCCTTAATGCTGCAAATAAACCAGCCGGACCCGCCCCTACCACTATTACCGACTCAGCATTATGGACATCATTATATGGAGGAAGTGTATAAGGAGTGAAATCTTCAGCGCCTGTATATAACTCGCAACGATAACGATACATTACCTCTTTCCTAGCATCAATACTCCTTTTAACTATGACATTAAGAGTATCGTCTGAAAATTTTGCGCGAAGAAAAGATTCTACCTCTTTAAGGGAGAGACGCTGCGAGAGTGGGGTGGAGAATTCGTAGATTCTCATACGACTAAAAATCGGCGATTCTGGAAACAGGAGCGATATCAAGAGGACATCTCTCCCCATTTAGATAATGAAAATACCCCGCGATAGCTATCATGGCAGCATTATCAGTAGTGAACTTAAACTCGGGCAAAAATACATTCCACCCACGTCGACTTCCTTCCTCGAGCATTCGGGCACGCAATCCGCTATTAGCAGAAACACCTCCTCCTATGGCAATGTCCTTTATTCCTGTCTGCTTGGCGGCCTTTACCAATTTATCCATCAATATATCTATTAATGTCTTTTGGAAAGAAGCACAAATATCCGCCTTATTTTTCTCCATAAATTCAGGGTCAAGGGCCATCTGGTCTCGCACAAAATACAATAGAGAAGTCTTAACTCCACTAAAACTATAATCTAGGCCGGAAATGTGTGGCTTGGCAAAAGTAAATCGCAAAGGGTCACCCTCTTTAGCAAGTCGATCTATAATTGGCCCTCCGGGATATCCCAGGCCCATCATCTTCGAACATTTGTCAAACGCCTCTCCCACGGCGTCATCTATGGTGGCACCCAAAATCTCAAAATCCAATGGTGAATTCACCTTGACAATCTGAGAATTACCACCAGATACGAGAAGGCACAGGTACGGAAAAGAAGGCTCGTGAACAGGAACATCCTTTTGTCGAACAAAACCGGCCAAGATATGCCCCTGAAGGTGATTAACCATAACAAGCGGAATATCAAGGGCCAATGCCAACGCCTTCGCGAATGAAGTCCCTACCAGTAAAGAGCCCAAAAGCCCCGGGCCCCTGGTAAAAGCGATCGCTGTCAACTCCGATGCCTCTACGCCAGCTCTTTTCAGTGCCTCGCTAACCACCGGGACTATATTTTGTTCGTGCGCTCTTGATGCCAATTCAGGCACCACTCCACCATACGCGCGGTGGACCTCCTGACTTGCAATTACATTCGACAGAAGAACTCTGTCTGCAATAACTGCTGCCGAAGTATCATCACATGATGACTCTATTCCGAGAATAATATCTGCCATAGCAATTGACAAAAATAGGAATTTTTTTGCTAAATTTGAGCGGATATGCGCAAGAAGAGAACTAGGATAGTCATCACCCGAATATTAGAGGCTGTAGCTCTGTTTTTCGTTATCGGTCTTTTACTTCTACAAAACCCTGGAGTTCAGACCAGAATAACGGATAAGGCCATAAAATTCGCAGAAAAGAACATAGACGCCGATATCCACTTTTCTTCCATTAAATTCGCTCCTTTCACCACATTTATCATTAAAGATTTGGCTGTTATCGACAGGCATCCGCACTGCGAAATAGACACAGTTATGGCAGCCAAACAGATATCCGCCACATTCTCTTTAAAAGGCCTTTTTTCTAAAAAAGATGTACCCGTATTCGATAGAGTTAGAGTTAAGGACTTTACGCTCAATCTAGTAATTTTTCCGGATGACGATAATGGCTTCAACAACAATATATCCTCTATATTTAGGATTCCACCTTCTGATGGGAGCATAAATGCAATGCCCGATTTGTTTCGCATAAAAAAAGCCGACATAGACAATTTCCACTATAGAATGGTGGATATTAAGCCCGGCGGATATACCTATCCCGGTCACGGCATCAATTGGATGGATCTCGAACTGTGGGCAGATGCGAAAGGACACGATATAAACTTCACTGGAGGTGGATGTAGTTTCAATGTAGACTGGGTAAAAATAAAAGAAAAGTGCGGATATTCCTGTATGGTAACCGGGCACTGCACGATTAAGATGGGGGTAACAGACATAACCGATACCCATATTATAGACAAATGGTCCAATGTCTATCTCAAGCACTACTCTATGAGTTGTAAAAACGCCCTTGACTTCTCTGATTTTCTCAATAAAGTCAAGCTTGAGGGTGATGCTACAGCTGCTCCATTATCACTGAAATCCATTAGCTACTTCTGCGGCATTTTTAAAGACAGCCCCCTGGAATTAGATGTTCATTCTCTTAAGTTGGATGGGCCCATCGCCAGTTGTAGATTCGAAGATATCGATTTTCAAGATAGACATAGTCATTTGGATGCACACCTAAATGCCACGACTTCAGATATTTTTAATGTAGAAAAATCCGCCTTCGAGATAAATTCGCACAAGTTAGATTTTACTCCCCAGGGACTTGAAAAATTCATCTCCGGAATAACCGGACATACCTCTCATATATCAAAAAACATCCCCGAAATAAAGGCTAATCTAACAGGAAAGGCAACCGGAAGCCTTAATGATATGAGTGCTTCGGTACTTCTAAGTTCCAATATAGGCTCCATATCACTTGATGCCGGTATTAAAGATCTAATGGATAGTCTTAAAGTTCCTGTATTCAAAGGAAGTATAGTGGCAAATCAGCTTGACCTCGCACAAGCCGGACTGGGAGAGAACCTTGGAAGGACTTCCGCCCGTATAGAGGGAAGTGGAAATCTTCAGCCGGGTAACCCCACGATAAATATTGATAATCTTGAAATAAGCGAATTAACTCTTTACAGCTATCCTTATTCCAAGATACACGGAAGTGGATACTTTACGGACAACACTTTCACCGGGAATGTCAAATGTAACGATCCCAATCTAAACTTCATTTTCGGCGGAAGTTTTTCCCTATCTCCTAAAAGCCAGAATTCCATCTACAAATTCAACCTAATCCTAGGCTATGCGGACCTCGTCGCCATGAACATAGACAAACGTGCCATCACCTCATCCATGTCCGCCATTCTAAACATAAATCTTAGAAGGACAAATGGCAATGTACTTTTAGGCGATGCCACAATATCGAATTTCACCTTTAGCGATGAATCCGGGAAGCACAATATAGGAGACATTTTATTCGCCTCTGTCCTTGATAAAGAAAGACTTAGAATCAACCTAAGATCTGCTTTCGCAGATTTCTCATACGCCGGTGATCCATCGCTCTCTACCATTGCAGAGCCAGTATTGGCAGTAGCATTTAGCCAGCCGGCGCCATCACTCTTTTCAAAAAAGCCTCAGTGGAATGGTAGAAATTTCGATGCATCTTTCTATATAAAGGATACCAAACAGATTTTGCAATTCCTACATCAAGATCTCTACATAGCAAATGGGACACAGGGTTCGATGACACTTAAAAACGATGCCGAATTCGATGCCGAATTTACTTCTCTTGGAATCAGATACGGTTCATCCTTCTTAAAAGGGATAGAAGCCAAGGGTCATTCGAATAACGGGCTTAGTTCTTTTTCAACCAATATCAAAGAGTTAGAGCACAATAAGATTATGATGCAAAATGCCTTAATCGCTGCAGAAATAAAACAAGATAAGGCAGATATAAGCCTGCGCTTTACAGATCTCTTGAATAAAAAGATATCGGCAAATATGAATTTGTCGGCCCTCTTTAGCAGAAACCCATTGGGAGACCTGCACATTGATGCCAACACACAAGACTCTAAACTTATAATTGATGACAAGGATTGGAGTTTCTCAAAGTCACATATAGTATACGAACCTTCGGAATTGCAAATTCACGACCTAACACTATCCAATGATACTCAATACCTCTCTATCGAAGGCGGAATAAGCAGACTACATAGCGAAGAGCTAACATTGAAAGTGCACGATTTGGACTTGTCCATTGCCAATATCCTATTAAATACCAACGCACCCCTCTCAGGTCTGGTAAACGGTCATATTAGTCTGAGCACCCCATCCGACTCCAATGCCGGCCTTGATATCAACCTTAGTTGCCCTAACTTGAGATTAGGGAAAACCCAAGCCGGCGCACTTCACTTCAATGCCTTCCTGGACGATGAAGATGACTTGCTGAAATTCTCACTTACAAATGGAATAGAACATAACCCTAATGCCATCAAGGCCGAGGGAACTTATAATTCGCTATCTGATTATCTTAATGCAAGATTATCCTTCAATTCATTCAATCCGCAAATAATACAGCCGGCCTTATCAGAAATATGTTCTAATCTTGAAGGCTCGATAGATGGAAAGATTACTGCTACAGGGCATCTTAAGTCCCTTACCATAAGAAGTAATGACCTATCACTCAATAAAGTGGAAGTGGGCCTTATACCTACAGGGGTAAACTACACACTCGACGGAAAACTCCGCTACGATGAAAGCGGCTTGCTGATAGATAAAGTGAGCATAAGTGATCCTGAATCCGGAAAGGCCGAACTCAATGGCAAGCTTTCCGCTCTATCGCTACACATGGATAGATTTAGCGTACTTAATAAGCAGAGTGGAAGTAGCGAGTATTATGGGAAATTGGCACTTAATGGGGACATTAACCTCACCTCAGATACAGCTTCTAACCTGCTGATCGATGCCAATATCTCCAATGCCGGCAGTGGGAAGGTCAGTTTCTCCATTGCTTCTGGAACAGAAAATTCAAGTAGTCTGCTTGAATTTGCAAAGCCAAAGTCAGCGAATGATGAAGAGGAAAAATTGGAAATTTCACAGCCCCTACCAAGCCCTCAACGAGGAAAAATTGAGGCAAAATGCAGAGTAACCATAAATCCGGGACTTGAAATCGCAGCCTCGCTAGATAAGGAAGGGAACAATGCGCTGAACATTGCAGGAGAAGGCGTGGTAACAGCCGATATTAATTCCACAACTAAAGATCTGGTTCTAGGAGGAAACTATAACATAACCGAAGGCAAGTACCATTTCTCCACACTCAGTTCCTTAATTAGTAAAGACTTTAACATAGAAGATGGAAGTTCGCTTACATTTGCCGGAAATGTAATGGATACCGAATTGAACATCAACGCCAAGCATTCGTTAAAGACCTCACTGGGGCCACTAATCTCCGACACCACCTCAGTTTCTACAAGAAGACTGGTAAACTGTGGCATTAAAATATCAGATAAACTACGAAGTCCTTCGTTAAAATTCTCTATCGACATACCGGACCTAGATCCAAGCACTAAAAACCTTGTGGACAGTGAATTAAACACTGAAGACAAGGTATCGCGCCAATTCCTCTCACTCATCGTGCTAGGTGGCTTTCTTCCCGGGGCACAGAGTGGTATCGTCAACACAAACAACAGCAGTTCCAACTTCTTGTATAACAATATAGCGTCCATAATGTCAGGACAATTGAACGCGGTACTACAAAAGTTCGGAATACCTTTAGACCTAGGTCTTAGTTACCAACAGAATGAAGTGGGAAATGATGTGATGGACGTCGCTGTATCTACCCAACTGTTTGATAATATGGTCTCTGTTAATGGATCATTAGGGAATCGCAAATTCAGTTCTACCAGCGATGAAAATATGGTCGGGGACCTTGACATAAATATAAAACTAAATAAATCGGGACACTTTAGGCTCAACCTCTTCTCTCATTCGGCCGACGACTACACAAACTACCTGGATAACAGTCAGAGAAACGGAATAGGTATATCGTACCAAAAAGAATACGATAATCTTCGATCTTTCATAAGGAGTCTTTTTAGGAAAAAAGAGGATAAAGAAAGTGAATTTGTTCCGAATAAGACACTTATCATAAACAATGAATAAAGGCAAATTATACCTGATACCCTCGCCATTAAGCGAGTCCGATATAGAAAACGTAATTCCCGGGCCAGTTCTCGAATTGCTTCACCATATAGGCAAATATGTAGTGGAAAACGAAAGAACTGCAAGGCGATACCTGTCTAAAGCGGGCTTGAAAGGGCATATAGACACTCTTACCTTCGTGGAATTAAATGAACACACAAAATCAGAAGATGTCGAGAAGATGATAGGGCTTTTCGAGGATGGTGAAGATGTGGGGCTTATTAGTGAAGCCGGGCTGCCTGCAGTGGCAGACCCGGGGGCAGCGCTGGTGGATCTTTGCCACCGGCACACCATAGAGGTGTGCCCGCTGGTCGGGCCTTCGTCGCTGATGCTCGCCCTTATGGGCAGTGGGCTCAACGGGCAGTCGTTCGCCTTCCGAGGCTACCTTGGTGCGAAGACCGACCAGCGCCGCGCCGACATCCGCGATGCAGAAAAACTCTCCGGCGCTCTAAAACAAACACAGATTTTTATCGAAACCCCATACCGCTCCGACGCCCTTTTCACAGATTTTCTCAACTACCTCTCCCCCTCCACTATGCTATGCGTAGCCACCAATCTCACATCTTCAGCTCAATCGATAAAAACATATCCCATATCCGAATGGAAAAAACACCCCATCCAAATAGGTAAACAACCCACTGTTTTTCTAATTTTAAAATAAAAATATGAAAGGCACTCTCGAACTCACAGGAATGAAATTTCACGCTTTCCATGGTTGCCTGGATTTTGAAAGGATACAAGGAGCCGAATACATAGTGGATTTTAGAACCGAAATAGAAATGGATCAAGCCATAAAAAGCGACAAGCTCGACAACACTCTGGATTATAGCAAGATATATGACCTGATAAAAAAAGAAATGTCCATACCATCTTCTCTAATTGAAAATGTCGCAGGAAGGATTATGGCATCCATATCTGAATCATTCCCAAACCTAGAACACTTCACTATCAAACTCTCAAAGCTTTGTCCACCCGTAAATGGGCCCGCAGACAAGGCCAGCATAACTTTATCCCGATGAAAATAGCATTTCTAACTCTTGGCTGTAAACTAAACTACGCCGAGACCTCAACATACGAAAGAGACTTCGAAAAGGCTGGTCTTGAAGTAGTTTCACACCAAGACCAAGCCGATATATATATCATTAACACATGCTCGGTCACCTCCACTGCCGACGCTAAATCCAGAAATCTCATTCGGAAAATGCATAGACAGAACCCATCCGCCCGCATTGTCGTATGCGGATGTAGCGCTCAACTACGAAAAGAAGACATCCACGAAATAGAAGGAGTATGGAAGGTGTTTGGATGCAATGAAAAATCTCTCATAGTTCCCCAATGCCTAAAAGAACTTGGAATCACTCAAAAAGGAATCTCTCCAGAGTCTTCCAGCACTATTTTCGGAGCCTATAGCAGCGGAGAGCGCACTAGAAGCTTTCTAAAAGTTCAGGATGGATGTAATAACCACTGTCTTTACTGCACGGTTCCATTGGCCCGAGGAGAAAGTCGCAACATTTCCATCTGCGAGTGTGTAAAGATGGCAGAGCAGATAGCCGAAAATGGAGTTAAAGAGATAGTCATCACAGGGGTAAACACCGGGGATTTCGGACGCTCCACCTCTGAGAACTTCTTGGACCTGCTTAAAGCACTGAACGAAGTAAAAGGCATAGAAAGATATCGCATCTCAAGCATAGAGCCCAACCTCCTACATAACGAAATAATCGACTGGATTGCAAGTGGAACCAAAATCCAGCCACACTTTCATATTCCGCTGCAAGCAGGGTGCGACATACTTTTGGAAAATATGGGAAGGCACTATGACACAGCTTTTTTCAAGGACAAAATTTCCTATCTTAGATCTAAATTGGGCGATGGCGTGTTTATAGGTATTGACATAATGGTCGGGCTCCCCGGCGAAACAGAAGAATTATTCCGTCAAGGCTACGACTTCATATCTGAAATAAAACCCTCGTTTCTCCACATATTCCCTTACTCACAAAGACCGGGAACTCCGGCAGCCACGATGAGCGGACAAGTAAATGAAGAGACTAAAAAAGAAAGAGTAGCCATCTTGGAAAGCTTATGCACAAAGTTGCATACCGATTTTGTAGAATCACAGAAAGGCCACAAAGCCCTTGTACTTTTCGAATCAAAGGAAAAGGACGGAAACATGAGCGGATACTCCGAGAACTACATAAGAGTATCCAGACCATATGACCCAACACTAGTTGGAAAAATCGTTGAAGTAACATTATGAAGACAAAACTGACATTTTTAGGCACAGGCACATCACAGGGCGTCCCAGTAATAGGGTGCGACTGTAAAGTATGCAGAAGTTCAGATCCACACGACAAAAGATTTCGCTCATCTGTCCTAGTGCACTATGGCGATCTCACTATCCTTGTAGATTGCGGTCCGGATTTTAGAATGCAGATGCTAAGAGAGGATGTCAAACATCTTGATGCCGTTCTGCTTACTCACAACCACAAGGATCACACAGGAGGAATGGACGATCTGCGTTCTTTTAACTTATTGGAACACAAACCAATAAACATATACTGCGAGGAATACGTGGAAAAAGCACTTCGCCACGAATACGATTACGCATTTGCCGAGCCCCACTACCCCGGCGTTCCAGAATGGTGCATAAAAAATATAAACGGACACTCTCCTTTCCTCGTCGAGCCTAATGACATGCTTCCTAAGCTTGTATGGGAAAGTGGAATAGGCTACCACAAAGAAAAGCCTGACATCACCACTCCCGTGCGAAAACCCGTAGAAGTGATTCCTATCCAAGGCTACCACGACATGGCCAGAACATTCTCAGTACTTGGCTTCAGGTTCGGAGATATCGCCTACATTACCGATATGAAGCAAATAGACGAAAGCGAATTCTCAAAGTTAAAAGGGCTTCAAGTCGTGACATTGAATTGCGTCGGTTTTAAACCACATCACTCCCATTTTAACTTGGAACAAGCTATCGAATTGGCCCAAAAGATAGGAGCCCAGCAGACATACCTTACCCATCTTTCTCACGCATTGGGAACGCACGAAGAATTAAAAAAACTCCTACCTACCGGTATACAGCCAGCATATGATGGATTAACCTTAGAAGTTGTTTAAAAATGAAAACAAAAAATATACTAGCAGCATTAACTATCACTATGAGCGCTTGCACAACTAATCCGCTCCTTAAAGAATCAACCCTGGAATATGGAGCACCTGAATTTGACAAGATAAAGGCCGAACACTATATGCCGGCCTTCCGTAAAGGCATCGAAGAAGCAAAGGCGGAAATAAATGCCATTGCTCACAACTCGGAACCTCCGACATTTGAAAATACCATACTTGCACTAGAAGAAAGTGGCAAGACGCTAAAAAAAGTGTCCAACATATTCTTCAATGTAATGGAAGCCGACACAAGCGAAGATCTTCAGAAAATCGCAGAAGAAGTAAGCCCTCTTCTAAACGACTATTCCATGTATGTTTCGCTAAATGAACCACTCTTCGAAAGAGTGAAAAGCATCTATACGCTTAGCGAACATCTAAATTTAGCTCAAGATCAGAAGCGCCTCCTGGAAAAAACCTACAAATCTTTTGTTCGTCAAGGGGCACTTTTGGATAAAGACGCTAAAACGCTATTCAGCGACTATCAAGAAAAGCTCTCCCTTGCACAGCTCCGCTTTTCGAAAAACGTACTTGCAGCAACCAACGCTTTTAAATTAAACCTTCGCGATAAAGCCGACCTGGAAGGACTTCCCGATTACCTAATAGAACAGGCAGCACAAACAGCCACTCAAAATGGCCAAGAAGGATGGACCTTCGACCTTTCATACCCTATGTATGGACCATTTATGAAATATAGCAGTCGGGAAGATCTACGCAAAACCATATACGAAGCATACTCAAAGCGTGCAGTTGGCGAAGAATTTGACAATACAGGCAATGTCCTAGAAATAATCGACCTAAGGATAAAGATAGCACAAAGCCTAGGGTATCGGACCTATGCCGATTATGTCATGGAAGAAAGAATGATAAAAAGCTCAAAAGAGGTCAATCAGTTCCTCGACGAACTTCTAGGTCCATCTCTTCCTGCAGCAAAAAAAGAAGTCAAACGCATAACGGACTTCGCTCACCTTAATGGATATAAGGAAAAAGAAATGCAGGCTTGGGACTTTTCTTTCTGGAGTGAGAAATATAAAAACGAGGAATATGCATTCGACGAGAATGAACTAAAACCATATTTCAATCTGGATAGTTGTATAAATGCGGTATTCGACCTAGCGGGAAGACTATATGGACTTCAATTCGAAAGTCGTCCTGACCTGCCAGTTTACCATAAAGATGTACGCGTTTACGACGTAAAAGGCAAAAATGGAGTACACAAAGCCCTTTTCTATGCCGACTTCTTCCCACGCGCATCGAAAAGAGGTGGCGCTTGGATGACCGAATTTCAAGGACTTGGCCCGAATTACAGACCATTTGTCAGTATGGTTACCAATTTCACAAAGCCTACCGACTCTGCGCCTTCGCTTATAACCCACGATGAATTGTGCACGCTTCTGCACGAATTCGGGCATTGTCTCCATGCAATGTTAGGGGAAGGTCGCTACGAAAGTTTGGGGACTACGAATGTATCCACAGACTTCGTGGAATTACCTTCCCAGATTATGGAAAACTGGGCCTTCGAACCAGAATTTTTGCAAAGTTTTGCAAAGCATTACAAAACAGGAGAAGTTATATCAACTGAACTAATAGATAAAATAGTAGAAACCAAAAACTACAATGCTGCCTACTATCAAGTCCGCCAGCTAAATTTCGGCATTCTAGATATGGCGTGGAATGATATGGATACAATGACAAATAAAGATGTCTTAACATTTGAGTCAGACGCCCTAAAAAATGTAACATTATTTCCTCCAGTAAAGGGCACGTGCATTTCCACTTCATTCTCACACATATTCACCGGACAATATGCTGCCGGTTATTACTCTTATAAATGGAGTGAAGTACTAGAAGCCGATGCATTCTCCCTCTTCAAAGAAAAAGGCATTTTCAACCCGGAAGTATCAGAAAGTTTCAGGGCCAATATTCTTAGCCGAGGTAACACCGAAGATCCAGCCACGATGTTTAGAAATTTCCGTGGACACGACCCGCAAGTAGGGGCATTATTGAATAAACTCGGTATTACATCCCAGAATCAATAATATCTCTGGCTATCTCCACATCGGCAGCAGATAAACCGGATGAAGGATTAGCCATAAAATCAAATAATTCCGCCTCCGTCCAATTAGGATGTTCCCCGAACCACTTCATAAGAATGTCTCGGGAACGTCCTTTACGGGCACGGCATACATCGCATTTTCCACAATCCTGAACATCGCTTTGACCGAAATATCTTATAAGTCTAGCGCTGCGACACTGATCATCTGAAGTGCAATACTGTTCCATTTCTAAGGCCCTTAACTTTGTAGATTCCTTTAATCTATTATAATAAAGTGGCTTAAGGTCTATATCACCAGGGCGAAGTCTGGGATGTCTTAAAAAAATTAAAGTACTATTATCCGCGGGAACATATTTCAATACATGTTCTAAAGACATTTCATACATAAGCACTCTAAGTTGAGCCACGCTGCATCCCAGATGACGGCTTAATGAATTTTCATCTACCGGAACAGGATAGGAAAAAATCCCCGTGTACTGCCTCATAAACAATTCCAGCAATTGTGTCATCTCCCGTTTAGGAAGATCTATACCATAGAGCTGTTGCCTATCAGGAATTATTTTCACTCTGGTAGGTATGTCGGTATCTTCGCTATAAGTTATATGCCCCAACCTATCCAAATACATAATGGCATAATAAGTCTTAGAGCGAGATAGGGAAAAATGTTTACAAAACTCCACTAAATCGAATTTAAGTTCTCTTCCGGCGCCGTGTTCATAAGGAATGTCGTAAAAAATATGAATCTTCTGATAAATATCTTCTATAAATGCTAGTGGTGGATATGACAATTCCACCATCTGGTTAAGTCTAGAAATATCCTTATCATTATATAAAAGCACTGCGTATGCCAATTTTCCATCTCTACCAGCTCTTCCAGCCTCCTGGAAATAGGCCTCTGGAGAATCGGGTATGTCCAAGTGCACCACAAAACGTACATCCGGCTTATCGATTCCCATACCAAAAGCATTGGTACACACCATAACTCTCGTTTTCCCGCACTTCCACTCCATTTGCCTTTCGCTTCTACTTAAAGACTGTAAACCAGCATGATAAAAATCCGCACTGATTCCAGCGGCCTTTAATGCCTGTGCTATTTCCTCGCATTTAGAACGGTTTCTCATATACACTATCCCAGTTCCCGGCACGCCCTTACAAATAGAGAGCAATTGACCCATTTTATCTGTACAGCGTCGAACAACATAAGTAAGATTGTCCCTGTTGAAATCGCCCTTAAAAACGATGCGCTCTTTAAATGACAATTTGTCCATTATGTCTTCGCATACCTGCGGGGTAGCGGTAGCAGTAAGGGCCAATACGGGAGCATCAACCCTTTCTCTAATTCTTCCTATCATAAGATAATCCGGGCGGAAATCGTATCCCCATTGGGAAATACAATGTGCTTCATCCACGACGATAGTTGTAATAGGAAGAATATCCAAATATGAAGCAAATAACGATGTTGACAAACGCTCTGGCGACACATACAGAAACTTAACTTCCGGGTCGTATGCCGCATTGTTTAGTGCCAAATCTACCTCACGACGGTTCATCCCTGAATGAATAAAAAGAGCCTTTATGCCCCTATCTTCCAGATTCTGCACCTGATCCTTCATAAGAGCCACTAATGGACTAATTACCAAGGCCAATCCTTCCTTTAACATCTGCGGAACTTGAAAACAGATAGATTTACCTCCGCCTGTAGGTAGAAGCGCAAGAGTGTCGTTTCCCTCAAGCACAGAGTGTATTATCTGCTCTTGAAGAGGGCGAAACGAATCATATCCCCAATAGTGCTTCAACACCTCGACGGGCATAGTTCTTGTATCGAAATTAACCATAAATAGCTAGTTGTGTATCTGTCAAAAATGTTTATCTTTGCATCGCATTTTCAGGTATAACAAAAATACAAATTATACTTTACAATATGGCAAACATTGATCTTTCAAAGTACGGCATCACAGGTGTGACCGAAGTCCTCTACAACCCTACTTATGAGGTTTTATTTAACGAGGAAACTAAACCTGGTCTCGAAGGTTACGAAAAAGGACAAGTAACCGAACTCGGAGCCGTAAATGTTATGACTGGTGTATATACTGGTCGTAGTCCTAAAGACAAATACATCGTAATGGACGCTACGTCTAAAGACACCGTATGGTGGACTTCAGACGAATTTAAGAATGACAATCACCCTCTTAGCGAAGAAAATTGGGCTATCTTGAAAGGACTTGCACAGAAACAACTTTCAGGAAAGCGTCTTTTTGTCGTGGATGGTTTCTGCGGAACCCACAAGGACACCCGTATGAAGGTTCGCTTCATTATGGAAGTCGCTTGGCAGGCACACTTCGTTACTAATATGTTCATTCGTCCTCAGAACCAGGCCGAATTTGACCAAGAGCCTGATTTCGTAGTATATTGTGCAGCTAAGGCTAAAGTTGAGAACTACAAGGAATTGGGTCTTAACTCTGAAACCGCTGTTGCTTTCAATGTAACCAGCAAAGAGCAAGTTATCCTCAATACTTGGTATGGCGGTGAGATGAAGAAAGGTATGTTCTCAATGCAGAACTACTTCCTCCCTCTCAAGGGTATCGCTTCTATGCACTGTTCTGCTAATACCGATCTTAATGGCGAAAATACCGCTATCTTCTTCGGACTTTCAGGAACAGGTAAAACCACCCTTTCTACCGACCCTAAACGTCTTCTTATCGGTGACGATGAACACGGCTGGGACGATCAAGGAGTATTTAACCTCGAAGGTGGTTGCTATGCTAAGGTCATAAACCTTGATAAGGATTCTGAGCCGGACATCTACAATGCCATCACAAGAGATGCTCTTCTTGAAAATGTAACAGTAGATAAAAACGGAAAAATCGATTTCGCAGACAAGAGCGTAACTGAAAACACCCGTGTATCTTACCCTATCTACCACATCAAGAATATCGTTCGTCCTTATTCTCAGGGTCCTGCTGCTAAGAGAGTTATCTTCCTTTCAGCTGATGCATTCGGAGTTCTTCCTCCAGTATCAATCCTTACCCCAGAGCAGACAAAATACTACTTCCTTTCAGGATTTACTGCTAAACTTGCAGGAACAGAACGCGGAATTACCGAACCTACTCCTACATTCTCCGCTTGCTTCGGACAAGCATTCCTCGAACTCCATCCTACAAAATATGCTGAAGAGCTTGTAAAGAAGATGGAGAAAAACGGAACCAAAGCATATTTGGTAAATACAGGATGGAATGGTACAGGGAAGCGTATCTCCATCAAAGATACGAGAGGAATTATCGATGCTATCCTTGATGGCTCTATCGAGAAAGCTCCTACCAAGGTTATTCCTCACTTCAACTTCCAAGTTCCTACACAGCTGGAAGGTGTAGATCCACACATCCTCGACCCTCGCGACACATATACTGACGCATCTGTTTGGGAAGAGAAAGCTAAGGACCTTGCCGGACGCTTCATCAAGAACTTCAAAAAGTACGAGAACAACGAAGCAGGTAAGGCTCTCGTAGCTGCCGGCCCAGTAGTTGAGTAATTCTAACACATATAAAAAACCTCGAAGCCTTAACGACCTCGAGGTTTTTTTGTAGTCCCTACAGGAATCGAACCTGTATTTAAGGTTTAGGAAACCTTCGTTCTATCCGTTGAACTAAGAGACCATTAAGAGCGGCTGACTACTCAGCGCTCTTTTCAATAATCTGGCGTCCTCTGTAGTAACCGCACTCAGGACATACACGATGATAAATGACGGTAGCGCCACAATTCGGACAAGTAGCAAGAGTAGGTACAGGCGCGAAATCGTGCGTACGTCTCTTAGCTGTTCTCTGTTTAGAGAATTTGTGTTTTGGATGTGCCATTTTCTTATTCTTTTAAATTATTATTTACTTATATACTTTGTAGTCTCTTCGTTACATTCCCCATCAGGATGAACTCTTCTAAGCGGAAGTGAAGTTACTACATAATCATAAATATCTTGACTCAAATCAAGCTCATTACCCTGTGGAATGTAATTTTCCTCGAATTCCGTATCCACTGGTATAGTCACAGGTTCCAAGCATAGATCACAAGGCACCTTAACCTCGCCCACCATACGACAAGAAACATCTACGCTAGCGCCCTTATTCTTAACTGAATAATCCACTTCAATATGGGCATCCAATATCTCGGCATTCTCGAATTTATCAAAGAACTGTTTGTCAGCAATGGCGCTGAAAGCTTTCGCACCAGCACCTATACTACTTAAGTCTACTACAAAGGGTTGCAAATTTAATAAAATTTTTTCTATTATCAATCTATGTTATCGCTATTTCTCTTTCTAGCCAAAGGATCCAACAAGACCTTGCGTATACGCATATAATGTGGTGTTACCTCGACAAGTTCATCCTCTTGAATGTACTCAAGTGCCTCTTCAAGAGAAAACTTTATGGCCGGAGGTAAAATTATCTTCTCATCCGAGCCTGCTGCACGCACATTCGTTAGTTTCTTTGTCTTACAGATATTTACATTCAAATCTCTCTCCCTAGTATGCTCTCCCACTACTTGGCCTGCATATATCTCTTCTCCGGGCTCCACAAAGAAACGCCCTCTATCCAACAGTTTGTTCATAGCGTATGCACTTGCTACACCTGTCTCCAAAGACACTAGGGAACCATTGCTTCTACGTTCTATATCACCCTTATATGGCTGATAATCCTTAAAACGATGAGCCACCACAGCCTCACCTTGAGATGCAGTCAGCAAGTTGCTCCTCAACCCCATAAGTCCACGTGTAGGTATTTCGAATTCAAGCAGGGTTCTATCTCCCCTCGGCTCCATGTGGATCAAAGCACCCTTACGCCTTGTCGCTATCTCAATGGCAGCTCCCACAAACTGCTCCGGCACTTCTATAGAAAGCTCTTCAATAGGTTCACATCTTTGTCCCCCGATCGTTTTGTCCAATACCTTAGGCTGTCCCACCTGAAGTTCAAAACCTTCACGGCGCATAGTCTCTATCAAGACTGAAAGATGAAGAACTCCGCGCCCATAAACCACGAAAGAATCAGCGGAAAGACCCGGTTTAACTCTTAAAGCAAGATTTTTCTCCAACTCCTTTTCCAACCTATCCTTTATATGTCTGGAAGTTACGAATTTACCATCCTTCCCGAAAAATGGAGAATTGTTAATCGTAAAGAGCATACTCATAGTAGGTTCATCGACGGCAATAGGAGGAAGGGCTTCCGGATTCTCATAATCGGCGATGGTATCACCTATTTCGAATCCCTCAATACCCACAACCGCACAAATATCACCGCAATGCACTTCGTCCACAGTAGCCTTTCCAAGGCCTTCGAAGACCATTAGCTGCTTGATTTTCTGCTTCTGTATGACATCGTATCTTTTACATAGGCTTACCTGTTGCCCAGCCTTTAGAGAGCCTCTTGTAATTTTCCCTATGGCAATTCTACCCACATACGGACTATACTCCAATGAAGAAATCAACATTTGAGGTGTACCTTCAACTATAGCAGGAGCAGGGATTTCCTCCAAGATAACATCTAAAAGGGGTGTGATATCTTTTGTAGGTTTATCAGGATCAAGAGACATCCAGCCCTGTTTTGCAGAGCCGTACACCGTCTTAAAATCAAGCTGCTCTTCATTAGCGTTAAGATTGAACATCAGGTCAAAAACCTCATCTTGAACCTCGTATGGGCGGCAATTAGGTTTATCCACCTTGTTAATTACCACGATAGGCTTTTTCCCAAGTTGCAAGGCCTTCTGGAGCACGAATCTCGTCTGAGGCATACAGCCTTCAAACGCATCCACTAAAAGCAATACGCCATCAGCCATATTCAAGACTCGCTCCACTTCGCCACCGAAGTCGCTGTGCCCAGGTGTATCTATAATATTAATTTTAACCCCTTTATAAGTTACAGACACATTTTTTGCCAATATTGTAATTCCTCTCTCCCTCTCCAAGTCGTTGTTATCCAAGATCAATTGGCCAAGATTCTCAGGCTGACGAACCAGGTTAGCCTGATAAATCATCCTGTCTACAAGAGTCGTCTTACCATGGTCAACATGTGCGATTATAGCAATATTTCTAATTTCTGTCATACACTACCTCAAAAAGGGGAAGTCATTAACTAGTAATAACTTCCGCTCATAAAGTGCGCGAGATGAGACTCGAACTCACATGTCGCAATTGACACTAGCTCCTGAAACTAGCGCGTCTACCATTTCGCCACCCGCGCAAGGGAGTGCAAATATAGCAAAAATTTCAGAAAATATATGATACCGAAAGCATAAACTGGTCCGGCCTTACGAAATAAGCATCACCCTTTGAACGAATCCGAGCACATGTTTCACATCCATACTCCAAATAGGTTTCATACCCTCCCCATATACCCCATCCAAGGTCTATATTAAAATGTTTGCTAAGCATCCATGAATGACCGGCCCATAACATAGCCCCCAGCCGATCACCTTCTTTTAAGTATTCTCCTCTATCACTGAACTCCTGATACTTCGCTCCACTTGAGAGCCACCACCCTGAATAAACATACCAAGGCCAATATTTTACCCCAACCGAAATAGTCCGCTGCTTTTGTGTATCAGAATATGGGTTATATCTCATCATAGACCCTATAGTCCAGTGCCGTGACATTGACACGGAGGCATCAATATTCAGCGTTCCACCTTCAATATAATCGACAAAATTAGTCGAAACACTTACCTTTGTTTGGGAAAAAGCTAGCCCTACGCTCACGCGCAAGACTAGCGCCAATATGAAAAATTTTTTAACATCTAATGATTTCATTTTACAAGTATTTATTAAACGCTTCATTTATAACGCTTTTACATTCTGGATATAGTACTAGCAGCCTTGCCCTCAATTCATCTCGCTGCGTAACATCGGATGTGAGTGCAGCGAATATTTTAAATCTATTTAAGCCCCTTTTATCCATATAGAGGAATATCTCAGGATGGAACCAATACCTATCTCCAAAGGTCGTAGACCAATCCTCGTATCGCTCCCTATAGAGAATATTTTCGATATAATATGCCCACATCTCCCCTATCTCACAGTACCCTGAATCTTCCTCCGTACCTGTTCCGTATGTTACTCCTCCAGATGATAAGTATGACCGAAGTATCATCATGGCATACTTATCCCAATACTTGTTGCCCACTTGCATATAATGGCTTGCATGCGCCAATTCATGCTGAACTAAGTGATATAGAGAAGCATAATCGTTATGATTTTTTGTTCCTAATATCACATCCGGTAAAAATAGTTTTACTATTGGAGTATATACGCCTATGATTTCCTGAATCATATCAATATCCAGTATAGCACCCTGATGGAGCATCAAAGTAGCACTCGATTGCATAGGAGAGAAGGCCCATATTGTTAGATTAGAGGGAGGTGTTTTTATCTTTACACCATTGGCCGAACAGCTTTCATAGTAATCATACGCTGCATTGTTAATGACACATCTCTTGAAAAGCTTTTTCTCAGAATTCTCGGTGACACATATACTATAACCCTCTGGAGAATGTTTCCCTAATGTTGATATTGAACCTTTTACAAATATGGCATTTATACCTTGTGTAAAACCCTTTCTATTAGTAAAGACCAGGCGATAACGGGGCTTGGATTTGAAACTTTTTTTCATTTTATAATACCCCTCATCATCAGCATAGCACCTGTCGAATTTCACAAACACATTACACGAGACTTGTACTCCAGACACGCCAATAGGTTCAGTGTCGAAGTCTTTATCCACGATTGTTATCCTCCCCGAAGGTATTTTCGCCTCCGTTTTACCCTTTGTCTGCGGGCATAATAGTTCCGAATTTCCCGTCAAACGATACGACTGTTCCTCCACAGCATCCCAATCTACCCAATCAAGTCCAGCTTTGGTAACATTCTCCGCTTCTGCCAAATAACATTTATGCATCAGCTCACATTTCACTCCCGATGGAGCTTCAAAATCCGGTGGCACTACAGCATACTGCCAAGTAATGTTTCCTTCCGGGATCTCCGGATCATGATAATAATCCCCTTCTTCGACAATCTGATAATCAAGCGGATGATCAAGCATCTTCACCCCAAGCGCCTCCAGATGACGCAAATCTTCTTCATCACGCGGCAAAAGCCTTACATAATAATCCGTAGCCTCCAACTGAACGACATCCGCCTTAGTGGGATATAGTGAGGCAAATGCCTTTGTCATATTGGCAAGGGAATATGGATCTTCTAGTTGTTTTCCTAAAACTATCATTTCGTGTGAAATGCTATGACCATCGTCATATCCATATTTACCACCTCCATTATCGGAAAGGGTGCCATTGCAAGATGAAACAGCTACTGCCACTCCTGCGATAAGAATTCTCAAAGTTTTCATAGACAAGTTGTTTTTGCAAATGTATAAAAAAAAGCCGTGTAAAAACGAGTTTACACGGCTAATTTATAATTTGTTAATTAAAAGAATTTTATCTCTTCATTTTCTATGGCTGAGACAAGCGAATTGCCTAGCCGACTCACGCCGAATCGAAAAAGATTCTTATTCATCCACTCTGCTCCAAGTATGCTTTCACCTATTTCATAATATTGTAAAGCCTCGTCTGCAGTGGACACTCCACCTGCTGCTTTAAATCCGACCTTTCGGCCGGTTTTCTCATAATATTCCTTAATGGCATAGCACATAACTCTTGCGGCCTCAGGCGTAGCATTCACACTCACCTTTCCAGTAGAAGTCTTGATAAAATCTGCCCCTGCTTCCATAGCGAGCATAGAAGCATCGTGGATCAACTGCTCGGTTTTCAATATACCAGTTTCAAGTATGACTTTTAGAAGTACTCCTCTTGCAGTACATATATCCTTAATTCGAGCGATTTCTTGATATGCCCTCTCCTTATCTCCTGCTAGGAAAGCATTTAAGGCCAATACTATATCTACCTCATCGGCTCCATCTTCAATAGCCATCTTTACCTCCAACTCCTTTACTTGTGGAAAACTCTGAGATGAAGGGAAGCACCCAGCCACTGTAGTAACATGCAGTTCAGGACTTATACGATGATCCCTTACCACATGAGCAAAATTAGGATACACGCAAATAGATGCTGGAAGCGGATATGACGGATAAAGCAGGTGAAATTCACTCACTTTATCCACAAGATTCTTCACACTATTTTCTGTATCTTCTGGACGTAATGTGGTTAAGTCCATGAAAGCAAAACATTTTTTTAAGATTTCTGTCTTATTCATATTGTTCATTAGGATTAATTAGTGTATCTGCATTTGAAAGCGTATCTGAAATATGCCATTTCATCATAGTGTCGCGACTCATAAGCGAGTCCAAGTTAAATTCTTTAGATACATAAGGCGAGAATTCCGGCTTATGATTATTATAATAATCATCGACTTTTTGTAAGTATTTCGCCTTTTTATCTAACTTAAGACCAGCCGTTTTTAGTATTTTCGAATAATCATCCGGTTTTGATATATAATACTTTACAGAAGCATCGTAATCTGTAGTCGTATATCCGTATTTTTCAAAAATAGGCTCGTAGAATAGAGTGGTATCTGCTTTCCTCCTTTCCGAATAGTGCGATGAAATCCATTGATCCGCCAAAAACATATCTGCATATATGTCGGCCATCTTAGAGGCAGGAATCACTCTTCCTCCCTTCGCACAAGCCGACAACATACATACAATATATGCGTATAGGAAAAATCTACCAAGCTTCATCTATATACTATCTAAGCTGCGCACCAAATTCACTTTGAAAAGACTTCAAGATAGACGACATAGCCTTCTCCACATCCTGATCTGTTAGCGTTCTCTCAGCATCCTGAAGTGTAAAACTCAACGCATATTGTTTTTTACCTTGCGGTATCTTATCGCCACGATAAACATCGAATAAGGATACATTTTTCAGAATTTTCTTTGCGGATTTAAATGCAGAAATTCTTAACTGGGCATACGTAACTTGCTCGTCTAAAAGCAAAGCCAAATCCCTTCTAACTTCTGGGAATCGTGGCAGCTCCTTGAATCCGACCTTATTCCTCTTTATCAGTTCAAAGAGGGTCTGCCAATTAATTTCTGCCACATATACCGGCTGCTTTACTCCGAATTTTTTTGCTAAAGATGCGTTGACCTGCCCCATAGTAAGTAATAACTTCCCACTACCCGGCAGTTTCAAACTCATACCCTCTGAATAAATATCTCCCGGTGCCGGCTCACTCCACAACTGATAAATATCTGCACCGAAACGCCTTAATAGCAGCTCAACATATCCTTTAAGTTTAAAATAATCTGTCCGAACACCACCTCCACGCCAGTTCTTTTCAGAGACACCGGTAATAGCCAGACAAAAGTTCTGATGTTCCTCATATCCTTCTAATGTCTCGCCGTTCTTTTCCGGAAGTCTCTGATATACAGAACCATATTCGAAGATTTTCAGGTACGGCATTTGACGATTGACATTATATGCGACAACCTCTAAAGCATTTAAAACCAATGTCTGACGAAGAACATTAAGATCTTGGCTCAAAGGATTCAGTATTTTAACGCAATGATCCGACGGATATGTGGTAAGCCCGTTGTAGTAATCTCCCTTCGTGAGAGAATTATTCATAGTCTCGACAAACCCATTAGCCGCCAAGAAATTAGAAATTATACTCCTTACAGCTTCCGGCTCCGGTGCAGGTGTGGCATTAACAGACATCCTCATCTGTGATGGCAATTCTATATTGTCGTAGCCATAGATACGGAGTATTTCTTCTACCACATCACATTCTCTATAGACATCCACCATATAGCTTGGAGCTAAAACAACAGCCTTTCTCCCACTACGCTCCTCGAACTTGTATCCGAGAGCCTCCAATATGTTATCTATCTTATCATCACCTATTTCCTTTCCTATAAACGAACATATCCGTCCATAGTCCAATTCAATTCTTTTACGGCTTATCGGTGAAGGGTAATTATCTATGATAGGTCCAACTATTCTTCCTCCTGCCAACTCTACCACCAAATCAGCTGCACGTTTTAGTGCATATTCGCATGCGGCTGGATCCACTCCCCTTTCATAACGAAAAGATGCATCCGTGGAAAGCTGCTGCTTCTTACTTGTCTTTCGAATACTTCCTGGATCAAAATAAGCACTCTCTATAAATAGGTTAACAGTATTTTCACTTATTCCACTTTCACTTCCGCCAAATACACCGGCAATGCACATAGGACCATCTGAATTGGCAATAACCATATCTTCTGAAGACAGGGTCCTCTCCACTCCATCAAGCGTGCATATTTTTTCACCCTCTAAAGCACGGCGAATAATCACTTTCCCGCCTTTAATTTTGTCTGCATCAAAGGTGTGCAGAGGCTGTCCTATCTCAAATAACACATAATTGGAGACATCCACTACATTATCTATCGGACGACATCCTATAGCCGTAAGGCGCTCCTGCATCCACTTAGGAGAAGGCGCGACCTTTATTCCCTCTATTGTTACTCCCATATATCGAGGCGCTCCTGAGATATCTTCCACATCCACACCTATAGGTGATGCTGCATTCTTATCCGCATTTTTTACTGCCACGCCTACACTCGGAAGGACGAGCTCGCATGGGATGCCGTGTAGCCTCATATAGGCATAGACATCACGAGCAACGCCAAAATGTGAAGCGGCATCGACACGATTGGCTGTAATTTCGTACTCTATAACTGCTTGTGTTTTAATATGCAAATATTCCTTCGCTGGTGTTCCCACCACCGCGTCCTCTGGCAATACCATAATGCCATCGTGACTTTCTCCTATTCCCAATTCATCCTCTGCGCATATCATACCTAAGCTTTCAACTCCACGAATCTTCGATTTTTTAATTTTAAATTCGCCCGGAAGTACAGTTCCTACACGAGCAAATAGGACCTTTTGACCTGCTGCCACATTAGGCGCCCCACATACAACTTGAAGTGGGGCTTCTCCACCATCATCCACAGTTGTTATATGCAGGTGATCTGAATCGGGATGTGGAACGCATGTCAATACCTTTGCCACCACCACATTCTTAAGGCCACCTTCGATAGTTTCCGTTTCCTCAACGGCATCCACTTCTATTCCTATGGATGTCATAATTTCTGCTATCTGTGTAGCTGTCAAGTCACATTTAATATACTCTTTAAGCCAATTATAATCGAGTTTCATATCTATAGTATTTTATTTCAAATTATCTTCTTCAAAAAGCGTCTTAACAAACTCCTGCTTATCAAACTCCTTTATGTCATCTATCCCTTCTCCCATTCCTAGGTATTTAATAGGTATTCCGAACTGGTCCACAAGCCCAACTGCCACTCCTCCACGCGCTGTTCCATCCATCTTGGTCAACATTAAAGAAGATATAGATGTAGCCCGTGCAAACTCTTTTGCCTGTTGAAAAGCATTCTGCCCTGTACTTGCATCCAAAACAAGCATAACTTCAGATGGAGCTCCAGGCAAAGCTTTAGATATAGAATTCCTAATCTTAGTAAGTTCATTCATAAGATCCACCCTATTATGTAAGCGTCCGGCAGTATCTATAAGAACTACATCGGCATTCTTGGCAACAGCAGAACGCACTGTGTCATAAGCCACGGCAGCCGGGTCAGAGCCCATTTGTTGCTTCACAATATCAACGCCAGACCTCTCTGCCCAAATAGTGAGTTGATCCACAGCTGCTGCACGGAAAGTGTCTGCGGCTCCTAAAACAACCTTTTTTCCAGCTTTTTTAAATCTGTATGCCAATTTCCCTATACTGGTAGTCTTTCCAACACCATTAACTCCCACTACCATTATGACATAAGGCTTAACATCGGACACACTGGGAGTCGGCAAATTCATCAAAGATGCTATCTGCTCACGCAACATTTGAAAAAGTTCACCCTTTGTCATGAATTTATCATGCGACACCCTATCTTCAAGTTCATCTATTACTTTCAAAGTGGTATCAACACCCATATCCGACTCTATAAGAGCCTCCTCTATAGCATCCAAAGTGTTATCATCCACCCTAGACTTGCCAACAATAGCTCTACTTAATCGCTGAAAAAAACTAACTGCCATATCCTACAAATATAATGAAAAAATCTGCATTATAAATATGCAAAAAAGAGAGTGGGCCCCACTCTCTTCTTCAAATATAGATTTTACAAAAAGGAAATTACTTCTTTGCGAACATTTCCTTAGCCTGAGCTTCCTCCATCAAAGACTCTGTGAATACATAAGCCCCTGTCTTAGGAGACTTCTCCATGCGAATGCATTTAACCATGCTCTTAGCGCCGGCTTTAGCTGCGAATGTTGCGACGGCTTTCTTTGCCATATTCTAAATCCTCCAGAAATTATTTGATTTCACGATGTACAGTTACCCTCTTAAGGAAAGGATTATACTTCCTTCTTTCAAGGCGTTCTGTAGTATTTTTCTTATTTTTCGTGGTTACATAACGAGAAATTCCCGGTACTCCACTTGCCTTTTGTTCTGTGCACTCAAGGATGACTTGCACCCTGTTGCCTTTTGCTTTTTTTGCCATAATCTCAAAATTTAAACAAGGTTAACATATCCTTTTTTCTGAGCTTCACGGATTGTGGCGTCTAAGCCATTTTTCTCAATGATTCTCATACCTTTACAAGAAACTTTCAAAGTTATGAATCGATTCTCCTCTTCACTCCAAAAACGTTTGTTCTTGAGGTTGACGGAAAAGTCGCGCTTGGTACGCAATTTAGAATGTGCGACATTGTTGCCTTTCATTCTCTTTCTGCCAGTTATTTGACAAACCTTTGCCATAATTATTGTTTTTTATTTATTAATAATCTTTTACCACCTTCAAAAAACGATTCCATCTTATATTTTGTGGAAATTTTTTAGAAGGATCTGTCGAGAGCCATATTAGCACCGGTCTTCCCACTATATGGTCCGCCGGTACAAAACCCCAATACCTTGAATCCAAGGAATTGTGTCTGTTATCGCCCATCATAAAGTAGTAATCCTGTTTAAAAGTATACTCTCCTGCAGCCAGAGCATCCTTCACTGATGAATGCTCGTAAACACTGATAATCCTTTCGTATAGCGGAAGATTATCGGAATTCAACTCCACCCTTACTCCTTTTTTAGGAACCCATAGAGGGCCGAATTCGTCTCTGCTCCAAGAATAATTCTTTGAAAAAGGAAAAATTTCACGATAGTCACGCTGTGTCTCTTCCATTTTAGAAGAAAACTGAACACCATGATATACTGTTTGCTTTTCTCCGTTTACCCATACCATACCCTCTTTTACCTGTATGGTATCACCTGCAACTGCAACGCACCTTTTCACATAATGGTCGACCTTGTCTTCTGGTCTTGCTATTACAGGTCCTAATGTAGAAACCACCTTCTTCTTTCCATAAAACCGGCAAAGAGCATAATAGTCCTCTGCAGGAGCCTTTCTAAGAACGGTGTCGCCATTAGGGAAACCAAAAACCACTATGTCACCTCTTTCAACACTTCTTAAGCCCTTCAATCTACGATACTTGTTTTGTATAAGTTTAGAATAGGATTCCTTACCTAACAGAACATTATGCGTAAACGGAACCGTAAGCGGTGTCTGAGGCAACTTCGGGCCGTATGTCAATTTGCTGACGAAAAGATGATCTCCAGTGTATAGAGTGTTCTCCATTGAAGAAGTAGGAATCTTAAAAGCCTGAAACCAGAAAGTATTAATAAAGGTTACTACTATCACGGCAAAAATAATGGCATCAAGCCAATCATTCCACACCGAATGTTTTTCACCTTCTTTATACCTTTTTTTCCAAAAGTTCCAATGTACCTTTTTGGTGATAAATATATCAAATATCACCCCTAGTCCTAGAAGGAACCAATAATTCTCAAGCCAAATCACCCATAACACATATAACAAAGCCCAAAAACTGAACTTTGTCCATCTATTATGGAGTAATTCCTTCAACTTCACGGCTGTAACTATTTAACTGATTTGACGATTGCTTCGAAAGCCTGAGGATTGTTCATGGCTAAGTCTGCAAGAACCTTACGGTTAAGTCCGATATTGTTCTTAGCAAGAGAACCCATAAACTGAGAATACGTCATGCCATACTGACGAGCAGCGGCATTAATTCTTTGAATCCAAAGAGCGCGGAAATTACGCTTCTTTGCTCTACGATCACGGTAAGCATAGGTAAGCCCTTTTTCATAAGTGTTTTTTGCTACCGTCCAAACGTTCCTTCTAGCGAGGAAATTACCGCGTGTTCTCTTAAGAATCTTCTTGCGGCGAGCCCTTGAGGCTACTGAATTGACTGATCTTGGCATAATTTAATACTTTTAGAGAACCAACATTTCTTTCACCCTCTTGATATCCGCAGATTCGATGATTGCGAAATGATCAAGATTTCTCTTTTGCTTTTTGGTCTTCTTTGTGAGGATGTGGCTGTGGTAAGCATGCTTCCTCTTGATTTTACCCGACCCGGTAAGCGTAAAGCGCTTTTTGGCACCGGGGTTCGTTTTAAGCTTTGCCATTGTGTTAAAATGTTTAATTAATAATAATTTATAAATAATATCCGCAAAAGCGGTCTACTTTTTCTTTAATGGAGCTATCATCATCGTCATCCTCTTCCCTTCCAATACCGGCATATTCTCAGCTCTTCCATAATCTTCAAGTTCTACGGCAAAACGTAGCAACTGTTTCTCACCTTGATCCGCAAACATTATCGAACGACCGCGGAAAAAGATGGTAGCTTTAACCTTTGAACCTTCCTGAAGGAACTCCTGCGCATGTTTAAGCTTGAATTGAAAATCATGCTCATCCGTGTTAGGGCCGAATCGTATTTCTTTCACCACAATCTTCGTCGAATTCGATTTCATCTCCTTCGCCTTTTTCTTTTGCTGATAGATGTACTTTTCGTAATCCATAATCCTGCACACAGGAGGATCCGCCTTCGCACTAATTTCTACTAGGTCTAATTCAAGGTCATCTGCTAATCTAATAGCCTTTGATAAAGGATAAACACCCGGTTCAGGTATGTTATCTCCTACCAAACGAACTTGTGGGGCTGTTATAGCCTCATTGATTCGAAGTTCGAACTCGTCTTTCTGCTGACGGGCATCCGGCTTTCGTCCGTTCTGAGGACGCGGCGCGGCAGGCTTTGGTCTGTAAGGTCCTGGCATTAAGCTAATTCTTCAGCTACTGCTGATTTTATATATTCAACAAATTGTTCTGCACTCATAGAGCCCTGATCTACACCTTCTCTTCTTACGGAGACTGTGCCTTCAGATGCTTCTTTCTCGCCCACTATCGCAAGCACTGGAACCCTTAAAGCAGCTATATCTCTAATTCGTTTACCTAAGGTTTCGTTGCGCGCGTCAATGGAAGCGCGAATTTCGGAATTTTTCAACAAATTACAAACTTTTTCTGCATAATCGGCAAATTTCTCACTGACAGGAAGAATCTTCACTTGATCCGGAGCCAGCCAAATAGGAAGATGCCCAGCGGTATGTTCAAGAACAACAGCCGTAAATCTTTCAATAGATCCGAATGGTGCGCGGTGTATCATAACAGGTCTCTGTTTCTGTCCATCGGCATCAACATAATCAAGATCAAAACGCTCTGGAAGATTATAATCCACTTGGATAGTGCCTAATTGCCAGCGACGTCCTATGGCATCCTTAACCATAAAGTCAAGCTTTGGCCCATAGAAAGCAGCCTCACCATATTCCACTACAGTCTTAAGTCCCTTCTTACGCGCAGCCTCTATAATAGCGCCTTCTGCCTTGGCCCAATTCTCATCACTTCCTATATATTTAGTCTTGTTATTAGGATCTCGCAAAGATATTTGAGCCATGTATTCATTCATCTTCAATGTCTTAAATACATAAAGTATCAAATCGATAACTTTCTCAAATTCCTCTTGCAACTGATCCGGACGACAGAAAAGATGCGCATCATCCTGAGTAAACCCACGTACCCTTGTAAGTCCGTGAAGTTCACCACTTTGCTCGTAACGATATACAGTACCGAATTCTGCAAATCTAAGAGGAAGATCCTTATAAGATCGCGGAGAACTACGATATATCTCGCAATGATGTGGACAATTCATAGGCTTTAACATATATTCCTCACCTTCCTGCGGGGTATGGATCGGCTGGAAAGAGTCCTTACCATACTTGGCATAATGGCCTGATGTCACATAAAGCTCCTTAGCACCAATGTGAGGTGTGACAACCGGAAGATACCCTAACTCCTGTTGTTTTTTACGAAGGAACTGCTCCAAAGTATAACGCATCTGAGCACCACGAGGAAGCCACATCGGAAGGCCCAAACCTACACGGGTGGAAAAAGTGAACAACTCCATCTCTTTTCCTATCTTACGATGGTCACGCTTTTTAGCCTCTTCGACAAGTTTCAAATAATCCTCAAGCATGCTCTTTCTAGGGAAGGACACACCGTATATACGCGTGAGTTGCTGACGATTCTGATCTCCTTTCCAGTAAGCCCCGGCGATAGAAGTAAGCTTCACCGCTTTTATATCATCCACATGCTTGATATGAGGTCCGCGACATAGATCCGTGAAGTTACCATTCTTATAGAAAGTAATGGTGCCATCCTGCAATCCTTCTATCAGCTCGCACTTGTACGGATCCCCTTTCTCCTGGAAATATTTCAACGCATCGGCCTTAGAGACATCTATTTTTTCAAATGTTTCTTTTGTCTTGGCCAATTCCAACATCTTATCTTCTATCTTTTTCAAGTCAGCATCGCTGATTTGCTGTCCACCGAAATCCACATCATAGTAGAATCCAGTCTCTACAGCGGGACCCACGCCGAACTTAACGCCTGGATACAACGCTTCTAGAGCCTCTGCCATAAGGTGTGCGGACGAATGCCAAAAGATTTTTTTTGCTTCGTCATCGTCCCATGGACGAATAGTTCCATCTGTAAATGCTATAGTTACCATATCTTCTGTTTATAAAGCCTACAAATATAATCAAAAATTTTCTATCTTTGCACATATATGGAAACTATAAATAGCAAAATCATCCGTTCGGAATCAAGTAAAGCGGCACTTCTTTTTGGTTTAATATCAGGAGGCTACATTCTAATAACTTGCCTACTTGCAAATACCAGCGTAGGTGGCATTATAAATTACATCCTACAAATTGGCAAAATTGTAGGATGTATACTGCTTATGAAATATTGTATGACTAAACTAAAGTCGTCATACGAGGGCGTCGAAAAAAAGGAACTCATCAAATATGGAACATTGATTGCCTTATTCTCTGCCATAATAACCGCCATTGTGTCCTACTGTACATACAAATATATATTTCCCGATATTATCACTACCGCAATGGACAGCATATATGCTTCCTTACAGTCTGGTCTAGACTCGAATTCCCTTGCTATTATGCAGAGTATGGAGCAAAACATGCCTAGCATACAGATGATAGGGCAATTAGTTTATTGCTTCTTATATGGTTGGATTTTATCGCTCATATTGGCCCCAAGGGTAGCGCCAAACGACATATTTAAAAACTAACATGGATATATCCGTAATAGTTCCATTACTTAATGAGAGAGAGAGCCTAAAGGAGCTTTGTACAAGAATAGACAATACCCTAAAGGACAATGCTCTAAGTCACGAGGTAATATTGGTCGATGATGGCTCTTCGGATGGTTCGTGGGATGAAATCAAGGATTTGGCCCGTACGAATCCAGCCATACATGGAATCCGATTTAGGCGAAATTACGGAAAATCCGCCGCTTTATACTGCGCATTCAAGAAAGCAGAAGGTGATGTGGTTGTAACTATGGATGCCGATCTTCAAGACTTCCCCGAAGAAATCCCACAAATGTATAAAATGATAAAAGATGAGGATTGGGATATAGTATCTGGCTGGAAAAAACATCGTCAAGATAATGCATTAACCAAAAATCTACCTTCTAAAATATACAACGCCGCAGCTCGCCGCATAACAGGTATCCACCTTCACGATATGAATTGTGGTTTAAAGGCATACAAAAAAGAAGTCGTGAAAAACATCGAAGTTTACGGGGAAATGCATCGCTACATTCCATACCTGGCGAAGAATGCAGGATACACCCGCATCACCGAAAAGCCCACAATGCACGCGAAACGAAAATATGGCAAAAGCAAATTCGGTATGAATCGTTTCGTGAATGGCTTCCTAGACCTTTTAAGTCTATGGTTTCTTAGTACTTTTGGGAAAGAGCCTATGCACTTTTTCGGCTATAGTGGCATCCTGACTTTTCTCGTAGGGTTCGTAATGGCTATATGGATAATAGCTGATAAGTTAATCGCACAAAGTCATCATCTACCATTTAGAGCCGTCACAGAACAGCCACTCTTTTTCCTTGCACTAGTAGCAATAATCGTAGGAGTCTTATTTTTCCTTGCAGGATTCTTAGGCGAATTGATAGCACGCAATTCCCCTGAAAGAAATCACTACAACATAAAATCCGAATTTTAACCTTATCTGTACTCGTTCTTCAGCGGTTCTACATGTAAATTTATATATGTAGACTCGCCGAATCTTTTTCTTAGACGCTTCTCTATAAGCATAGATTTATCGTGAACTTCTCTTAAAGTCAATGTTCCCTCCATTCTCAAATGCATTTCAATAGAGATTCGACTTCCTATTCTACGTGTCCTAAGATGATGTATATCACTTATTCCCGGTTCTTCATACACAATCTGGCAAATCTCCGCCTCTATTTCAGGTGATAAGCTTTTTTCCAAGAGTTGGCCGAAAGCATCGGAAAGAATCTTACACGACTGAACTAAAATCAGCAGACTAACCACCACAGCAGCAATAGGGTCAAGTACAGCCCATTTCTGGCCAAGCAAGACCGCTCCTCCTATACCCAAAGCCGTACCCACAGACGATAGTGCATCGCTGCGATGATGCCAAGCATTGGCCTCAACCGCTGGAGATTCTACCTCCTTTGCCACTTTCATAGTACGCCTAAATAGCCATTCTTTAGCTGCAATACTTGCCAACGCCGCCACCAGTGCTATAACTCCGGGACTTTCAAGAGCTTCACCGCGAATAAAGCCAATCACCTTTACTACAGCCTTTTCACCCATCAGCACAGCTACCACTAATAGAGAAAAACCTATTATACAACTTGCCAATGTCTCATATTTTCCGTGCCCGTAATCATGTCCTTGATCCTCAGGCTTTGAGGAAATCTTCACGAACACTAAAACAACCAGATCTGTGACAAAATCACTTAGCGAATGTACTGCATCCGCTATCATTGCAGAACTGCGGCCAATAAAGCCAGCCACGAACTTAAAAACTAGTAAAATAAAATTAACTAAACTTCCAAGTAGTGTTATGTGATAGACTTTCCGTTCTCTCTCCATTATAAACTTAGATTAAAGGGCCTTCAAAAACAACCATCTGTTTAATTCTTTTCAAGTCATATTAATTCAGCCAACTATTCCTTACAAGTCTTCAGTAAGCGTTAAAAATAAGTTGGTATGAGTTATTTTTTATGATTACTTAAGAAATGCTTAATATTGAGGCGTGCCGCCACTTGCTTATAAATAGGCATAAGATTTTTTCTAGAAACCGGTATCTTCATAACCTCATCCGCAAGCCAAGGATACATTTCCAAAAGGGGAAGTTTGAAATAACAAGCATTCCACGCAGCGAAATACAAAATTCTTCCATAAACATCTCTTACCGGGCTATCCATCAAATTATCTTTATAATGCGAATATAAATCCAATAAATTAATAGAAGCATCCAGTCGTTTTCTGGGACGCCTTTGCCTAGAAATAGACGCCGGATTCGTACGCCTGTAATGATACAGAGCCTTATCCAATTTAACCATCGAACGTGTGTAAAAAATTAGCTGCGTGGCCATATAGGTATCTTCCAGCATACCTTTAGGAGGGAAAAAGACCTTATTATCAGTATAAATGCTATGCTTAAAACACTTTATCACCAAATACCCGTATGTCTTCCCTGTATATAAGGCTTTTATGAACGCCATCTTACCTCCATGGTGAGCCCAATCCTTATCTCCTCTTATTACTGTTTTATTTTTCTTCTCCTTAAAAAGCTGATAAGAAATGAGATCGGCATCAGTCTTTACAGCACAATCAGCCAATTCTTGAGCGGCATTCAATTCTAGCCAATCATCCGAATCTACGAATAAAATATAATCCCCATTGGCCCTTTCCAATCCCGCTTTTCGCGCCGCCGGTAGTCCCATATTGGCCTGCTCCACTATCTGCACCTTAGGCAACAAATGATTATACTCCCCTTCAAGTAGATCCCTCAATATCTGCATAGACCTATCTGGAGTGCCATCATTTACAAAAATCAATTCTATTGAACTATATGTCTGTTCAAACAGAGAACGAGCGCACTTTTCTATATATTGCTCGACCCCATATATTGGAACAATTATAGATATAATGGGACTAGAGTTCATATTTAGATTTGTTCGGGAAACGCTTTCCAAAGGCCTCCTGTATAGCACTTCTCATAGATAAATAATGCTTTTCTCCCAGATGTACATCATTAATGCATAGGAGTTGCTTACTTGGGTGTAAAATATAAGCCGACACCTTCTTCGGTGTGCTCAGTGCGACAGATATATGTTTGTTAGATAGCCTGTGATCTATAATATAGCCCTGATAATAAAGATAATCGAGATATATGTATTGAGTATAGTTATCTGCCGTCCTGGTGATAGTTATGGAATTTTCGATTTCCTCTTTTGCACGAGTGAATAGTTGCTCACTTAACGATTTACGCATAGGAGAACAGATGTGCTGTGGCCTTATAAATCTCCGTACAGGCCTTAGGCCAAGCAGATTTCTAACTAACCGATCGGAATTCTTGCAAATCTGCTTGTACATATTGGCCCCAACAAAAATATGTGAAGAAAAATGTATAATCGACTTATCCCCTCTATAAAAATCACTTTCCTCACAAGGAAGCATAGGAAACATATCATCATTAAAATACAAAAACCGCTCATCCAACCCACTTATCCGATGTAAATACATCTCTATAGTATTGCTATTAAAAGTAGGCAAAAACTTTTGAGGAATAAAATCGGAGTGAAGCACAACCTCCACCCTTTCTCTATTTATCCACTGTGGCACTTGAGATTCACAAGCTACTACCAGATATACCTTTCGCACAAATGGCATATTCTGTTCAATACCTCTGAATAAATAAGGCAACATACCCCAATCGCGAAATCTCTTAGTCATAATCGGAACTTTAGTGTGCTCTGCATAACTCTGCAGCCACTGCTGGTCATTTCCATTTACATACGTAATAACTACATCCATAGGGGCGAAGTTACAAATTTTTGTGCACTTGAAAGAGTTTTATGCTTGTTTATTCAAAATTATAGTTATATTTGCAGTGTATTAGTACAATAAAACACTATTTTTATGATACAGATAAACGACATTGAATTCAGTTATGGCGCAAATCGCATACTGGATCACATTTCATTAAAACTTTCAGAAGGTCACATATATGGCCTCCTTGGAGAGAACGGGGTCGGAAAGACCACATTGCTAACCCTACTTTGCGGATTAAAGGCCCCTCAAACAGGTATTATAACGGCTGATGGTCATATCCCTTTTCATCGTGAGCCTTCTTTCCTTACTGATGTTTTCTACCTTAGTGACGAATCCGTTGCTTTAAATATGACAGCGTATGACTACGCTCGCACTTATGGTAAATTTTGGACCGGCTTTGACCATAATAAATTCACAGAAATACTTAACTGCCTAGAAGTCAACCCTTCTTGGAGAATGGACAAAATGTCCTACGGCCAATTAAAAAAAGTTTACATCAGTTTCGCTCTATCTACAAATGCAAAATACCTTTTAATGGACGAGCCTACCAATGGACTAGATATTCCTTCAAAATCCCAATTCAGAAAATCAATTGCCAAATACACATCTGATAATGATTGTATTGTAATATCCACACATCAGGCAAGAGATCTTGAAAACATAATCGATCCTATCATCATCCTAGACAAACAAGCTGTTTTGCTAAATGCTTCGATAGAGGAAATATCACAAAAACTCTTCTTTTATTATGGGGATGACCTACGTCCTAATGCATTATATCGCGAGATGCTGCCTGGTAATAACATCCAGGTAGAGCTTAATACAACAGGCGAAGAAAGCAAGGTAAATATTGAAGCCTTATTCAATACCGTACACCTCCATAAAGACCTTATAAAATCATTATTCAATAAATAAAATCATGAAAAGACCATCTGACATATTCAACTTTAGCAGGTTCTCAAAATTCTTTGTATCAGATCTCAAAAGTTGTACTTCGAACTTCGGTTTGAGTTTTATTACACTAAGTGCAATAATTCCGCTTGCCGCTTACATAATCTGCATATTAATCAATCTTACCTTTAACGATGGAAATTGGCAAGCACCAGGCGTAATATTCAGAACGTTCTTGCTGGTAATCACAATGATTTGCATTACTATATTTATGCCTGTCAAATGCTATGGAAAACTCACAGAGAAAAACTATGGGTCATTTTACTTACTGATTCCAGCATCGACCTTGGAGAAATTCCTCAGTATGATAATACTCTGCGCAGTTATATCACCACTGGTAGCTTGTTCTATCTATTTTCTGGTCGATAGCCTTTTATGTCTAGTAGATCCCACCTGCGGAGATAATGTATTCTATCTAATATCCAACGCTAGAAAAACCATTATGAACTTTGTTCATGAGTTGGACATGGAAGATACTTCCTATCTTTTAAACTTTACCCACAATGTCAGTTCACCATGGCTATATCTTGATGACATATTTGGCGCTAGTCTGCCTTTTTTATTAGGAGCACTTGTCTTTAGACGTAGCAAAACTGCTAAAACCATCCTTTCACTAATAGGCATATCCATTGTTTTCAGCATTTTAAGCGCGCCTTTTATAGATAATTTTTTCGAGACTACATTTGATAATATAGATATCTTCGAAAACGATATTTTCACTAACCTGCCATTAATAGATACTATCAGTGATACTATCGTAAACCTTTTGTTTTTAACTGCTATTTACTTCAAATTAAAAACATTAAAACACTAGTTTCACTTATGGAATTCGATAATAACAAGCCCATTTTTCTTCAAATTTGTGATGCTCTCTACAGCAAAATCCTAAGTGGCGAAGTCAAAGCAGGTGACAGGATACCTTCGGTTCGAGAATATGGCGCTGAGATAGGGGTCAATCCTAACACGATTATGCGTGCATACGAGAAGCTCACCAATGAAGGAGTCATATTCAATAAGCGAGGCATAGGCTACTTCATAAGCCCCGATGCCACAAACATAGTTTTATCGCAAGAGCGTGAGTATTTTCTAAAAAAAGAAGTACCTTTGATAAAAAGAAAACTCGAATTACTTGGTTTGTCTACAGATATTTTTAAAGAGTAACTACACGCACTAACTATGCACGACGTATTTAGCCTTATTTATGCCATTCTAATAATAAGCATCTTCTATGCTCTATTGAAAGAAAGAAGAGACCCTGCCGAGACCATGGCATGGATGCTAATAATCATGTTGCTTCCTGCCATTGGCATATTGGCATACATTCTCTTCGGTAGAAGCTGGCGGAAAAGCCACGAGTTTAGCCATAAAGGCAGCATAGTGCCACAAAACTTAAAAGAAATCTGCCAGCAGCAACTCCATGAGATTTCCAAACCAGAATATTCAGAGTTGCTGCTGAAAAACTATGTAACCTTGCTTTTAAATAATGGGGATGCTGCGCTAACTATAAACAACAGACTCAAAATCCTTAATAACGGGGATGAATTTTTTCCTGCTTTTTTTAAGGACCTTGAAAATGCAAAAAAATTTATTCATATCGAAGTGTTCGGGCTGGAAAGCGGTGAGCTCTTTGAGAATTTGCTCGAAATACTGACAAAAAAGGTATCAGAAGGCGTAGAGGTTAGAGTAATTTATGACTGTGTAGGTAGCCGCGCTCTTAAACATCGCGATGCTAAAAGGATGCAAAAAGCAGATATCCACGCGTATAGCTACATGCCCGTTTGGCTTCCACACTTTGCCAATAAATTCAACTACAGGAATCATCGTAAAATCTTCGTAATAGATGGAACTATCGGATATACTGGAGGCATGAATATCGCCGACAGATATTTACATGGAACGGAAAGAGGTATATGGCGCGACACCCAGATCAGAGTACAGGGTGGGGCTGTTACCATGCTCAATGCTGTCTTCATTAACGATTGGTCCTTTGTTTCAAATGGCGAATTTCTATATGCCCCAAAGTACTTTCCTACGATAGAGATTTCGGATGTGCTTCCAATACAAATAGCCACATCAGGACCTGACTCTCCATATGCGACCATAATGCAAGCCTATTTCGCTGCCATAGGCAAGGCCAAGCGCTATATCTATATATCAACTCCTTACCTACTTCCTAATCAGCCTATAATAACTGCATTGAAGGTAGCTGCCCTTAGTGGAGTTGATGTAAGAATACTTATTCCAGTTAGAGGCGACAATATTATGGTGGCATGGGCAGGTTATTCCAATATAGATACGCTCATCGACGCTGGTGTGAAAATCTATATGTATAAAAAAGGATTCAACCATTCTAAATATTTCGTTATGGACGATGAATTCTGCTCCATAGGCTCGGCCAATCTCGACTATCGAAGCTTTGATATCGATTTTGAAGTTCAGGCCATAATCTATGATAAACATTCAGCAGAAAAGCTTAAAGGCTTTTTTATGGAAGATGCTTGCGAAAGTGAACTTATCACTCAAGAAAACTGGAAAAACAGACCGCGGATCAGCAAAATAATGGAGCCAATAGCCAGGTTATTCGGGCGCTTGTTCTAACCCACCCTCCCTGATACCACATTATACCCAAAGAGAGGCTGATCATAACTGACCAACCTCTCTTTCTGTGGGAGCGGAGGGATTCGAACCCCCGACCCTCTGCTTGTAAGGCAGACGCTCTGAACCAACTGAGCTACGCTCCCAAACTTTAACTTTCCTCATCGTTTGGGATTGCAAAGGTACAAATATTTTTTGAATTTCAAAATTTTTAAAGATATTATTTCAAATATTTTTTAACTTTGCACTGACAAAGGTCGTTAGGGGATGTTTTGGTTTTGACAGCATCGTAGACGACAGTAAGCACGTCGAGAGTCGAAAGCCCTCTCGTTAATCCAAGTTTTCAAAAATTTAGTAGGCAACTACAATTATTCATACGCTTGCTAATCTCAAAGAGATTGAGCATTAATCAGGGCCGCCAAGGCTGCGGAGCTGACGTATATCCCGCCGGGATTTAAGCCGATTATTCTCGGTACATGGGGTATCATTAAAATCGGATGCACGGATGGACTCCTTTAAAATCCGCCAAGACTTAAAGGCTAAGGTGAAGTCTCGCCCGTCTTCCGGCAGGACAAACCCGAAAAGCAAAGGAAGAATAAACGTGTAGAAAGCTGCTGGGTATAATGTTTGGACGAGGGTTCGAGTCCCTCCATCTCCACGGATAAGGATATACCAAACAAACAATTGTAAAATTTACGCTCAATTTATAGCATAGTTGAGCGTAATTTCTTTTTTTGAACCTAAATGAGCGAAAAAGCCCCCATACCCATTAGGATTGGCGCACCAAATGTTGATGATGTATTGCATTCTAGAGTAAAACAATTGCCCACCACGAATTGATTAAGAGTCTTGGTTGTAGGTCTTTGCTATTG